>Ga0136846_1240994_pt1 | contig 10440 bp, 8 predicted proteins | sample HopSoiMetagenom2_FD_96841 | JGI IMG/M metagenome (GOLD analysis project Ga0136846, IMG submission 96841) | Grasslands soil microbial communities from Hopland, California, USA - 2 Assembly 2016 (version 4) | ecosystem: Environmental > Terrestrial > Soil > Grasslands | place: USA: Hopland... | reverse complement strand
GCCCCCCGAGAGCTGCATGCTGCCCATAGCGCGCTGACGCGCTATGAGGATCTCGAGTGCTGGTTCCTGACAGGCAGCCAGACGCTCTACGGCGACGAGACGCTGCGGCAGGTGGCAGACCAGTCCAAGACGATCGCCGAGACCCTGAACTCGGCCGCGGAGACGCCGATTCAGATCGTCTGGAAGCCCGTGCTGATCGACGCCGAGTCGATCCGCAGGACGTGCCTGGAAGCAGACGCGTCCGATCGCTGCGTCGGTGTGATCGCCTGGATGCACACGTTCTCGCCGGCCAAGGCCTGGATCCGCGGCCTGGCCGGTCTGCGCACGCCGCTGCTGCACTTTCATACCCAGGTGAACCTTGCGCTGCCGTGGGCCGAGATCGACATGGACTTCATGAACCTCAACCAGGCCGCTCACGGTGACCGCGAGTTCGCCTACATGCTCACCCGCATGGGCATCCGACGCAAGACCGTCGCGGGTCACGCGAGCGATCCGACCGTGGCCGCCCGGATCGGCGATTGGATGCGCGCGGCCGCCGGCTGGCATGCCGCGCGCTCGCTGCGCGTGGCCCGCTTCGGCGACAACATGCGGGACGTGGCGGTCACCGAAGGCGACAAGGTCGAGGCCCAGATGATCCTCGGGACCTCGGTCAACACCTACGGCGTGAACGATCTCGTCGCCGAGGTTGACGCCGTCGACGAGAGCGACGTGGATCGCCTGGTGGCCGAGTACGAGGACGAGTACAACGTCGCGCCCGAACTGCGCGCCGGCGGCGAACGGCACGAGTCACTGCGCGACGCCGCGCGAATCGAGCTCGGTCTACGACATCTCTTGGAGTCCGGCGGCTTCCGCGCCTTCACCACGAACTTCCAGGACCTCGGCGGCCTGCGGCAGCTGCCCGGGCTTCCAGTCCAGCGACTGATGGCGGACGGCTACGGATTCGGCGGCGAAGGCGATTGGAAGACGGCGGCGCTGGTTCACATCCTGAAGGTGATGGCTGTCGGACGGGACGGTGGGACGTCCTTCATGGAGGACTACACCTACCATCTGGGCCCGGACCAGCCGAAGATCCTCGGGGCCCACATGCTCGAGGTGTGTCCGTCGATCGCGGCCGACACCCCCAGCGTCGAGATCCATCCGCTGTCGATCGGCGACCGCGAGGATCCGGTACGGCTCGTGTTCACTGCCGCGCCCGGCGCCGGGTTCGTGGTGGGCATGCTCGACCTCGGCGAGAGGTTCCGGTTCGTCCTGAACGAGATCGACATCGTCGAGCCGAACGAGCCACTTCCGCGGCTGCCCGTGGCGCGCGCGGTCTGGAACCCGCGTCCGGATTTCGCCACTTCGACGGAGTCGTGGCTTCACGCGGGCGGTCCGCACCACACCGTTCTCACCACCGCGATCGACGCCGCGGTGTTCGAAGACTTCGCGACCATGGGCGACACGGAGTTGCTGCTGATCGATGCCGGCACAACCCTCCGGGAGCTCATCAAGGAGGTTCGCTGGAACCAGGCTCACTACCGCCTTGGGCGCGGCTTTTAGAGGAGACCAGGAGGCTCTATGCTCGGCAGGCTCGGTCAGCTCTTCGATGCGATCGAAGAGGAAGCGCGAGGATTCGGCGTCGCGATCGTCGCCAGCGCCGTCGACGCCCACGGCAACACCATGCTGCTCATGCGCATGGAGGGCGCGCCGGTCCACTCGATCGATCTCGCCACACGCAAGGCGTTCACAGCGGTAGATCTGAACACGGACACGCTGTCGCTCACGCCACAGGCCCAGCCGGGCGGGCCCATGTACGGGCTGACGGAGGCGACCGGGGGAAGGCTCGTCATGTTCGGCGGGGGCGACGTCTTCGAGCTCGCGCCGGGCGTGCGGATCGGTGTGGGCGTCTCGGGGGCGCCTACCGAGCAGGACGTGGCGATCGTCCGCAACGCGATCGATCACGTGGGATCGCTGGATGCCGCGAGCCGCTGAGGACATGGAGCGTGGCGGGGCCTTGCGCGTCGCAAACGCGCACGGCGTCTCGGCGACCTTCAGCGCCTTCGGAGCGCGGCTTGTGGAGCTGTGTCTGCCGGACCGCGACGGGAAGCTCGGCAACGTGGTGCTGGGCTTCGACGACGACGCCGGCTACCGAGAAAACGTCAACACGTACTTCGGCGCGACGGTGGGGCGGGTGGCCGGCCGCATCGCCGCCGGCTCGTTCACCTTGGGAGGACGCCGTTACCAACTCGCGCAGAACGAAGGCGAGACGGCCCTTCACGGCGGTCCCGAGCGGGGCTTCGATCGCGTCGAGTGGTCGGTCGAGCAGGTGGAGCGCGAGCGCGGTCGAGGCGTGCGCTTCGCCTACGTCAGTCCCGACGGCGAGGAGGGCTACCCGGGAGCTCTCCGAGTGCAGGCGGAGTACGCGCTGTCCGACGACAACGAGCTGTGGACGGTCCTTCGTGCGATCCCTGACGCGCCGACTCCCGTGAACCTGACCAACCACACATACTGGAACCTCAACGGCGCCGGTCCTCGATCGATCCTCGATCACGAGCTGATGATCGCGGCGGAGCGAATCGTGGGCACGGGCCAGGACCTCGTGCCCACCGGCGAGCTGGAGCCGGTCGCTGGGACGGCCCGCGACTTCCGCGCGCACCGGCGAATCGGCGAGCGGCTGCCCGAGGACACCTTGGAGCCGTGGCCGGGCTTCGACAATGCGTATGTGCTCGACGAGCGCGACCCCGACGCGGATGTGGCGGTCTCACTGTGGGATCCGGAGAGCGGACGGGCGATGCAGGTGTTCACCACGGAGCCGTCGATCCAGAGGTACACCGCCAATCGGGTGCCGTCCATCACGGGCCGGGACGGCCGCGAGTATCGCGCCGGGAACGCCATCTGCCTGGAGCCCCAGCGCATGCCCGACGCGGTCAATCGTCCGGAGTTCGAGTCGATCATCGTCGGGCCCGGCGAGGAGTACCTGCATGTCACTCGTTACCGATTCTCTACCCGCTGAGAGCGCCGTCCGCCCATCCAAGGGCTAGGAGGTCCTGGTGCAGAATCTTTCCGTCTTGGTAGTTGGGACCGGGTTCTGGGGCACCGAGTGGCTTCGGACACTGCCGACCATCGAAGGTGTGACGATCGCCGGCACTGCCGGGCATCGGGAGCCCGAGATCCCGGCGGGCGCCTCACTGCCCGCCGAGTACCGGCACTTCACCGACTACAAGGAGGCGATCTCGGAGTCGGTCGCGGACGCCGTGGTGATAGCGCTCCCGACCCCCCTTCATGCTGACGCCATCCTGCGTTCACTCGAGGCCGGCCGGCACGTCCTGTGCGAGAAGCCGCTGGCGCAGACCCGCGACGAGGTCGCGAATCTGCTCGCGGCGTCCGCGGAGCACCCGGAGCTGACCGCGATGGTCCAGCAGAACTACCGTCGCCGGCCATGGGCGCAGCTCGTCCGGGCGAAGATCGAGGACGGGACGGTCGGGAACATCGGTCACATCGCTGTCCGGTTCCGCCAACCCGAGATGCTCGTCGGGATCCGCGCCGCGCTGCCCAACCCGTTGCTCCAGGACATGGGCATCCATCACATGGATCTGCTGCGTTTCTTGTCGGGCCGCAACGCTGTCGAGCTGTACGCGCGAGAGCACCGCCCGGCATGGAGCATCTTCGAAGGCCGGCCGGGGCTCGACGCGGTCATCACTATGGAGGACGGCGTCCAGGTCAGCTACTCGGGATCGTGGGCGGGGCGCGGAAGGGCCACGGAGTGGGACGGCGACTGGCTGATCGAAGGCGACCGCGGCCTCCTGGAAGTCACGGACCTGCAGGTGACCTTTTACCCGGACCCCGAGAACGACCCGACGACGACCGTCACGCCGGTCGCCGAGCGCGTCGAGATCCCGGTTCCGCCGCTGCCGCTCAGCGACCTCCAGAGCAGCTTCGAGAGCTTCCGCGGTGCGATCGAGCGCGGCGAGGAGGCCGATACGAGCGTCCGCGACAACGCCCACAGCATCTCGATGGTCTTCGCGGCTGAGGAGGCGATACGGCAGCGCCGACCCGTCCCAGTGGAGTCGTGGCGCGATGTGAGCACAGCGGCGATCCGATAGATAGCACCCGACCGGCCGCTTCACGGCCCGACAGAGACGAACCGATCAAGCACCCGGCGCCGAGGAGGCGCGCAAAGGAGGAAGCAGGACATGGTTGACCCGTATAGCGTGGTGGCGGTCTCCCCTCGCACGATCAACGTCGAGAACCGCGATCAGGCGCTCGCGAACGTGAAGCGCATCAACGAGTTCATCGACACCGCGGTGATGGTCGGCGCGTGGGAGGGCGCTCCCGTGAAGCTCGTTGTCATCCCGGAGATGGCGATCCAAGGGATGGTCGCGAACACTCCTGGCAACCGGAAGCAGGAGGCGCGCTTCGCGGTCGAGATCCCCGGTCCGGAGACCGACGAGCTTGGCAAGAAGGCGAAGGAGCTCGATTCGTATATCGCCGCGGAGCTCTACATGGTCCGTGACGACGATTTCCCGGACCGGTACTTCAATGTCGGATTCATCGTCAGCCCGCAGGGCGAGGTGATCTACAAGCGCTACAAGGCGACCAGCGACGCATACGAGGGAGGCATGCTCGGCAACTCGAATCCGCACGATGTGTGGGACGAGTTCATCCAGAAGAAGGGCAACGGCGACATCATGAACGCCATCTTCCCGGTCGCTCGTACGGAGATCGGGAACATCGGCATCGCCATCTGCCACGAGGGTGTCTACCCAGAGGTCGTCCGTGGCCTGGCCATGAACGGCGCCGAGATCATCATCCGCCCGACGCTCATCGAACCGGCGGTCATGACCGGCATGTGGGAGCTTCAGAATCGCGCGCACGCGATGTTCAACCAGGCGTGGGTGGTCGCACCCAACCTGGGCCCGGAGGTCAAGCCCGACGGGAGCATGCAGGAGCTGTTCGGCGGTCAGTCGATGATCGTCAACCCGCGCGGTCAGATCGTGGCCAAGCAGCAGGGTTGGACGTCCGGCGACTCCTTCGTGTGCACGGTCATCGACATCGAGGCGCTGCGTCGCATCCGCGTCGCCAACGGCCTTTTCAACCAGTTCAAGGATCTCCGCACGGAGCAGTACCGGGCGATCTACGACAGGCCCATCTATCCGAAGAACCAGTACCTCGAGAACCCGCCCGAGGAGGGGTGGCTCGCCCGCGAGGACAGGACGCGAGCCAAGAACATCCAGACCCTCATCGAGCGGGGCGTCATCACGCCGCCCTCGGGCTACGAGGGCGGAAACGGCGAGGTCATCACCGAGACCGTCGAGAAGACGGGCGTTGCCGTGGACAATTCGGGCTTCAAGGACTGATCGGCCCGTCGCGCTGGGCGCTGCGTGCCGTGGCGGCCCGTCTCGGACCACGGCGCGCAGCAGCCTGTCGAGCGGCAGGATCGAGAACCTGGGCACTCGCGCGCGTCGGCGCGGTCGCGGCGCTCGGTGACCCGCAACTTGAAGACGGCCACGCTCGCTCCGGCTCTGGTGCGAGTCGCCACGGCACGGGTAGGCCTTCCATCGTGTCTCCGCGTCGCCTCCTTGCAGTCGTAGGCGTCCTTGCCGCCGGGGCCATGTTGGCCTCGTGCGGGGGCGATGATGGCGGCGGCGGGCAGACCGCTGCGCAGTCCACGCAGGCCCAGCCGGCCGGGGGAAAGCGGGAGGAGTCTGCCGGGGAGGCGCGCGCCGGCGGGAGGGTGCTGTTCGTCGAGAACTGCGGTAGCTGTCACACCCTCGCCGCTGCGGACACGAACGGCGACGTCGGACCGAACCTCGATCGCCTCAAGCCCGACATGACGACCGTCGCGCGGCAGGTCCGCAACGGCAGGGGGGCAATGCCCGCCTTCCAGGGCAGGCTGAGCGATGGTGAAATCCAGGCTGTGGCGAGGTACGTCTCGAACGCCGCCGGGGGGTAGACGCTCGAATTTCGCGCGTGTCGACGCCGAGGCGAACGAATGCAGCTGCGTCTGCGCCGCGCCGTCGGTTGCGGGCGCCGGGCGTGGCGCGCCACCATGCCGCGCATGTCCGCGCTCGCCGAAGCCACCCACGACCACCTGCTGCTGCACTTCGCCCGCAACGGCGGCTACGAGGCCGACGACGGTGCCGGCGCCGGGTCACCGCTGCCCGTGCTCGTCCGCGGCGAGGGCTGCCACGTCTGGGACGAGCACGGCAACCGGCATCTCGACGCGCTGTCGGCGCTGTTCTGCTCGCAGCTCGGCTACTCCTTCGGCGAGGAGTTCGCGCAGGCGGCCGTCGCGCAGATGACGACGCTGCCCTTCGCGACCAACTGGGGGGTCGCACACCCGCCGGCGATCGCGCTGGCCGAGCGGCTGGCCGACCTGGCTCCCGGCGACCTGAACCACGTCTTCTTGACCTGCGGCGGCTCGGAGTCGGTCGAGACGGCGTGGAAGCTCGCGCGCCAGTACCACCTCGCCAACGGCGAGCCGCAGCGCACGAAGGCCGTCGCCCGCGACATCGCCTACCACGGCGTCACGCTCGGCGCCCTGGCCTTCACCGGCGTCTCGCGCATGACCGAGCCCTTCGGCCGGCCGGCGATCGACGTCGTGCGCGTCCGGGACACGAACCCGTTCCGCCGCGAGGAGGCCGGCGACGAGCGGGCGCACGCCGCGCGGCTGCTGCGCGAGCTCGAGGACGCCATCATCGCCGCCGACCCCGCCACCGTGGCCATGATCATCGCCGAGCCGGTCCAGAATGCGGGCGGATGCATCGTCCCGCCCGCCGGCTACTGGGCCGGCCTGCGCGAGATCGCCGACCGCTACGGGATCCTGCTCGTGGCCGACGAGGTGATCTGCGCGTTCGGGCGGATCGGCGAATGGTTCGCCGTCACGCGCTACGGCGCGATCCCGGACATGATCACGACGGCCAAGGGCATCACCTCGGCCTACGCACCGATGGGCGCGGTCCTGGTCGGCGACCGCGTGGCCGCTCCGCTCTACGAGGCCGCGACGACGCTGCTGCATGGCATCACCTACGGCGGGCACCCGGTGGCCTGCGCGATCGCGCTCAAGAGCCTCGAGCTCTTCGAGCGCGAGGGCGTGCTCGACAACGTCCGCGCCCGGGAGGGACAGATCCGCGACGGCCTGCGCGCGATCCAGGACGCGGTCCCGCTCGTGGGCGATGTGCGTGGCGCCGGCTTCTTCTGGGCGCTCGAGCTCGTGCGCGACGACGCCGACGGCCGGTTCGACGCCGACGGGCGCGAGGCGCTCGTGCGCGGATTCCTCCCTCGGCGTCTGTACGAGGCGGGCCTCGTCGCCCGCCCCGACGACCGCGGCGAGCCCGTCCTGCACCTCGCTCCGCCGCTGGTGTCCAGTGACGCGGAGCTGGCGGAGATGTTCGAGAAGACGCACGCCGTGCTGGCCGACGCATCCGAGCGCTTCTTCGTGTCGTAGTCGCGGCGCGCCGTGGTTGCGGCGTGTGTGGGTGGCGTTCCGCTCGGGCGTGCGCTCTGCGGTCGGGGCCGGGCACACCAGGCCTCGTCGGCCCCCGTTACGGACGCGACGGGGCCGGATCGGCGACGTGGGAGGTCGTCGATCCGGCCCGGTTGACGTGGTGGCCAGGGCTAGGCGAGCCGCGAGAACGGGCGGTGGTGCGCCGCGCCGAGGTCGTCGAGCACCGCGGTGAGGATCGCCTCCGCCCGCCCATGCGCGAGCGACGGCTCCGGCGGGGCCGGGGGCGGCGGCGGTGCCGCTTGCGCCTCCTTCGCCGGGCCGGGCCCTTCCTCGCTGCGCGGCTCCTCCTGCGCCGCCTCGACCTCGCGCCCGGGGTGGCGGCGGGGACGCCGGGCGAGCAAGCGCGCAAGGAACCCGCGCCGACGCGACGGCGACCTCGCGGACTCGCCGGCCGCTTGGTCCTCGGACCCGCCTTCCGGCGGCGAAGCGTCGGCCTGCGGCGCGGACGTGCTGTCCGCCGCCGACTCGGGATCCGCCGCTTCGCCGCCGTCCGGCAGGCGCGCCGTCAGGGTGACCTTCGTCCCCCAGCCCGAGGGCTCGAGCTCCACCGTGCCGCGTGCGCGGTCGCCCTCCCAGGCGACGGCGGTCTCGGGGTCCAGGCGCGTGATCCGGATCTCGCCGAACTCGCCCAGGCGGCGGGCCAGCGCGTCGACATCGCTGATCTCCGCCCACAGCTCGGGCGGGCTCTTGACGAGGGTCCTCTGCGCGCGGGTCTCGGGCATCGTCACCCCTCTTCGCCGCGCACCGTCGCGGCTCCTGCCTGCTCGCGTCGCCCGCCCACCCTGCAAGCCGCGGCCCGGGTTCGCTCCCGCCCCTGCCGGGGCAGCACGCTGGCCATGTCCTCGTCGCTCTCCCGCGGTCAGGTGACGCTGCTGGCCGTCGCCATGCTGGCCACGGCCGCCGCGGGCATCGGCCACTACGCGGGTGCGCCCGACCTCCTGACCTTCGTCTTCGCCGCGATCGCGCTGGCCGCGCTGGCGTACGTCGTCTCCTTCGCGACCGAGCAGATCGGGGCGCGGTTCGGGCCCGCCGTCACCGGCTTCCTGCAATCGACGCTCGGCAACCTGCCCGAGTTCTTCATCGTGATCTTCGCTCTGTCGGCCGGCGAGGTCGTCGTCGCCCAGACGTCGATCATCGGCTCGCTCTTCGCCAACGCGCTGCTCGTGCTGGGGATCGTGATCATCGTCGGCGCGCAACACGACGCCGACGGGCTGATGCGCTTCCGTAAGCGCCTGCCCAATGACACCGCGACGCTGCTGCTGTCGGCCTCGTTCGTGATCGCGATCGTCGCGCTCGCCGTCGCCGAGCGCTCGGAGGCCTCGCACCACGTAACCGCGCTCTCGGCGGTCGGCGCGGTCGGGCTGCTTGCGATCTACGCGTCGTGGAGCTTCGCCTACCTGCGCTCCGATCAGCCGACGGAGGAGGCGCTCGAGCAGGAGCACGAGCCGGCCGCGCCGCTGGGGCTGTCCGTCGTGTTGCTGGCCGCGGCCGGGACCGGGGCGGCGTTCACGTCGGACTGGTTCGTCGCGGCGCTGCGCCCGGCCATGGACTCGCTCGGGGTCAGCGATGCCTTCGCCGGACTGGTCGTCGTGGCGATCGCCGGCAATGCGGTCGAGAACGTGGTCGGCGTCGTCCTGGCCGGCAAGGGGCAGTCGGACCTGGCGGTCTCGGTGGTCAAGAACTCGGTCGCGCAGGTGGCCGCCTTCCTCTACCCGCTGCTGGTCCTCGTCTCGATGCTGTTCGCCAACCGCCTCACCTTCCAGATGGCGCCCGTCTACGTCGGCGGGATCGTGCTGACGGCGATCGCCCTGTGGCAGATCACCGGCGACGGCGAGGCGAGCTTCTTCGAGGGCGTCTCGCTCGTGGCCATGTACGTCACCCTCGCCGCGTTCGCCTGGCTGGACTGACGGACCGCGCGGCCCCGGGGGATCCCCGCAGCGGCGTCGTGGCGAACTTCCGCCGTCGGGGGTGCGGCCCTCTGGTACTCCTGGGTGCGATGCCGACGCTCTCCGACGACGACCTGCGCGCGCTGGACGCGACCTGGCGCGCAGCCAACTACCTGACCGTGGGGCAGATCTACCTGCTCGACAACCCGCTGCTGCGCGAGCCCCTGCGCCCCGAGCACATCAAGCCGCGCCTGCTCGGCCACTGGGGCACCTCGCCGGGCCTGAGCCTGCTGTGGGCGCACATGAACCGCTTGATCCGCGCGCGCGACCTCGACGCGATCTACATCGCGGGCCCGGGGCACGGCGGCCCGGCGATCGTCGCCAACACCTGGCTCGAGGGCTCCTACACCGAGGCCTATCCGGAGATCGACCGCGACGGCGAGGGCATGCGCCGCCTCTTCCGGCAGTTCTCCTTCCCGGGCGGGATCCCCAGCCACGCTGCGCCGGAGACGCCCGGATCGATCCACGAGGGCGGCGAGCTCGGCTACGCGCTCGTGCACGCCTTCGGCGCGGTCTTCGACAACCCCGACCTGCTTGCGCTCTGCGTCGTCGGCGACGGCGAGGCCGAGACCGGGCCGTTGGCCGCCAGCTGGCACTCCAACAAGTTCCTCGACCCCGCGCGCGACGGCGCGGTGCTGCCCGTCCTGCACCTCAACGGCTACAAGATCGCCAACCCGACCGTGCTGGCGCGGATCCCGGAGGACGAGCTGCTGGCGCTGTTGCGCGGCTACGGCTGGGATCCGCGCGTGGTCGCGGGCGACGACCCCGGCTTCGTCCACCGCGAGCTCGCCGCGACGCTCGAGGGGTGCCTGGACGACATCGCGGCGATCCAGGAGATCGCGCGCGCCGGCGAGCAGCCGATCGAGCGCAAGCCGTGGCCGCTGATCGTGCTGCGCACGCCCAAGGGGTGGACCGGCCCGAAGGAGGTCGACGGCAAGCCGGTCGAGGGCACCTGGCGCGCCCACCAGGTCCCGCTGGCGAACGTCCGCGGCAACCCCGAGCACCTCG
>Ga0136846_1239217_pt1 | contig 10440 bp, 10 predicted proteins | sample HopSoiMetagenom2_FD_96841 | JGI IMG/M metagenome (GOLD analysis project Ga0136846, IMG submission 96841) | Grasslands soil microbial communities from Hopland, California, USA - 2 Assembly 2016 (version 4) | ecosystem: Environmental > Terrestrial > Soil > Grasslands | place: USA: Hopland... | reverse complement strand
TTCTCGCCCTTCGTCACGATCAGCATGTCGGCCTGTTCGAGCACGTCTCTCTCGCCCATCTCCGTCTTCTGGCGGATCAGCTCGAACTCATAGTCGTTGCAGATCAGGATGTGCGCGCCGGCGATGCCGTCCTTGAGCTCGTCGCCGGACATGCGGGAGCATTGCTGACCCGGGTCGAAGATGAACGGGATTTTCAGGGTCCGACACTCTTCGGCATACGTGACCATCGCGCCGGGATCGTTCGGCGAGATGATTGCCAGCTTCGCGTCGCGCGCGTCGCGGAACGACAACTGGCCGGCGTCGGCCATGGCGCCGGTGTAGAACGACGCGATCTGATTGTTCTCGGTATCGGTGCTGCAGAAGAACGAGGCGGTGAACTTGCCGGCGATCTGCTTCGAGAGCGACGTGTCGATGGCCGACTCGAGCCACTGCCGGTAATCGCCGAAGTCCTCGCCGGCCGTGCCCATGAGATACGGCTTCTCGCCGAGCAGCGCCAGCGTGTAGGCGATGTTCGGCGCACACCCGCCGCGACGCTTGTCCATGGAGTCCACGAGGAAGCTCACGCTGAGCCGGTGCAGGTGCTCGGGCAGAATCTGCTCCGTGAACTTGCCGGGAAACGACATCAGGTAGTCGTACGCAATTGAACCGGTCACGATCATCTTCATATCAGGTCGAGGCTCCAGGGCGCTAGGTGATGTACTTGCCGATGATTGGCGCGAGCTCCCGCTTGGTCTGCTCGGGGACGTGCTCGGGCCTCGTAATGATAGCCGTTGCGAGGGCGTCCTTGCACGTGCACATCCGCGGGCCTGTGATGCGGCTGACGGCCTCGGCGATCGCCCGCTGGGCAGTCTTCGCGTTCTGCGTGAGGTTGGCGACAATCAGGTCGACCGTGACGGAGTCGTGATCCGGGTGCCAGCAGTCGTAGTCGGTGACAAGCGCCAGCGTCGTGTAGCAGATTTCGGCCTCGCGCGCGAGCTTGGCCTCCTGCAGGTTCGTCATCCCGATCACGTCCATGCCCCACGACCGGTAGAGCCTCGACTCGGCGAGCGTCGAAAACTGGGGGCCCTCCATGTTGACGTAGGTGCCGCCGCGATGAACGGTGGCGCCCACATGCGCGACCGAGTCGGCAGCGATGGCTGACAGCGGGCCGCAGAACGGATGGGCGAACCCGACGTGCGCCACCAGGCCACGGCCGAAGAACGTGCTGATCCGGCCCTTGGTCCGATCGAAGAACTGGTCGGGCACGAGGATATCGAGCGGCTTGTACTCCTCCTTGAGGCTGCCGACGGCGCTCGCCGACAACAGGCGCTCCACGCCGAGTACCTTGAAGCCGAAGATGTTGGCCCTGAAATTCAGCTCGGACGGCAGAATCCGGTGTCCCGCGCCGTGGCGCGCGAGAAAGGCGACGCGCTTCCCGCGCAGGGTGCCAGTCACGTACGGTCCGGACGGATCGCCGAACGGCGTGGCGACCGTGCGCTCCTCGCGCCCGGTCAACTCCGCCATCTCGTACAGGCCGCTCCCTCCAATGATGCCAATCTCGATGCGGACGTCGCCTGGTCCAGGGCTCATGATTCGGGGCGCGCCGGCAGTACGCGGCGCTTTCCCTGCTCCTCTCTGATGTGGCCCGCCGTCACGACGGGGTCGTGTTCGAAGAACACAAGCGTATTTTTTGCGACCGCTTCTTCGTAGAACGCCTTCTTCGCTGCGAGCGTCTCCATCGGATACAGGTCGTAACCCATGATCCACGGCTCGGGAAGGTGAGCCGTCGTGGGCAGCAGGTCTGCGACGAACGCCGCCGTCTGCCCGCCCGATTCGATGATTGCCATCTGGTGGTGCATCGTATGGCCGCCCGTGCGGCGTACTTTGACACCCGGCATGATGGTCTGATCATCGCCCACCAGCTGCAACACACCGGCCTCCGCCAGCGGCATGAAATTGTCCGGAAGGTAGCTGGCGCGATTCCGTTCGTTCGCGTGGAGCGCGTCGTCCCACTCCCCCCGCCGGACGACGTACTGGGCGCGCGGAAACGCAGGGCGAGCTCGCCCGGTTGCGTCCCGCCGGGTGAACCCGCCCGCGTGATCGAAGTGCAGGTGCGTGGCCAGCACGATATCGATGTCGTCACGCGTCAGGCCGGCCTCGGCGAGCGTGTGGTCGAGGTTTCGCGATCGGTCCACTCCGTAAATGTCGTGGAACTTGCGGTCGTCTTTGTCCCCAAGACCGGCATCAATCAACATCGTTCGCGTCCCGCGAACAACAAGAGGACGCATGGCCAGCAGGATACGGTTCTTCTCGTCAGGAACCGTCTGCTTCACCCACAACGGCTTCGGAACGACGCCGAACATCGCGCCGCCATCCAGCTCGAAAAAGCCGTCAAAGAGGGATATCAGTTCCAGCTCTCCCAGCCTGAAGCGGCTGATGGCACTCGAGCGTGGCCGCCCGTCGACTGGTGGCTGCCGGGGCCCGGGCTGTTTCAGCTCCACGAGCACACCGTGTGCACTCGAAGGGTGGACGAACGCCACGAGCGCCTGCCCGGCGCCGGGCCGCGGCGTCTCGTCGATCAGTTTCGCGCCGCGCTGCTTCAACTGCGCCAGCGCCAGATGGATGTCCTCGACGCGCAGCGTGATGTGATGGAGTCCCGGGCCTCGCTTGTCCACGAATTTCGCGATGGCGGAATCGGGCGCGGTGGCCTCGAGCAGTTCAAGACTGGACCCGCCCACCGGAATGAAGCGGGCGCGCACGCGCTGCGACGCGACGTCTTCGGGCGCCTCGATCTCGAGACCGAGTGCGTCCCGATAAAACGCCAGTGCCGCCGGCAGATCTTTCACGGCAATCCCGACGTGATCCAGGATTGCTTTCATCGCAGCGGCGGATTAGAGCAACGAGAAATGTTCATCACGAAGACACGACGGCCACGCACTATTTTAGTACAAAGCCGGTTTCGTGTCCTTCGCGGCTTCGCGGCGAGCGGACTCCGCTAGCCACGAAACATTCTTTCGACTAACTTGTCCGCGGCCGTGTACGGATCGATCTCGCGCGAGGCCACACGGTTCACGATCGCTTCGAGCTCTCCCGGTGCAAGCCTGTGCTGTTCGAGGTGCGCCACCAGCCGCTCTGCCACGATCCCGCGCAGACGGCTCTCCGCGCGCGAACGCCTGCGCGTTCCCTGATTCGCGCGGGCATGGTCGCGAAAGCGCGCGATCGCGTCCATTACCGCCGGCACACCATCGCCGGTGGTCGCCACCGTCTTGATGACCGGCGGCCGCCAGTCGCCAGCGTCATACGCGTGCAGCGACAGGTTCGCCTCCACCGAAGAGACGAGCCGGTCGGCGCCCTCGCGATCCGCCTTGTTGACCACAAAAACATCTGCGATTTCCATGATCCCCGCCTTGAGCGCCTGCACATCGTCGCCGGTCCCGGGCACCAGCGTCAGCACCGACACGTCGGCCGTGCGGACAATCTCGACTTCGTCCTGGCCGACTCCGACGGTTTCGATGACGACGATGTCGCGGCCGGACGCGTCCAGCACGACAGCCGCATCGGCCGTCGCGCGGGCGAGACCGCCAAGCTGACCGCGCGTGGCCATGCTTCGGATGAAGACGCCTTCGTCGGCCGCATGTGACTGCATGCGCAGACGGTCGCCGAGAACGGCGCCGCCCGTGAACGGACTCGTCGGGTCCACGGCGATCACACCGGCGGTTATTCCGGCCCGCCGTGTTTCCGCCAGCATCCGATCAACCAGCGTGCTCTTGCCTGCACCGGGCGGACCGGTGACGCCGATCAGGAAGGCACGGCCTGTATGCGCGAACACTGCCCGGATCAGATCGATTCCAGCCGGATCGTCGTCTTCGATAAGGGAAATGGCCCTCGCGACGGCGCGCTGGTCCCCTGCCAGCACGCGCTCGGCGAGCGTGGACGTCACGAGAGCAGTTGCCGGGCGATCACGAGCCGCTGGATTTCGCTCGTCCCTTCGCCGATCGTCGTCAGTTTGACGTCACGGAAGAACTTCTCGGCAGGATAGTCCTTCACGAAGCCGTAGCCGCCGTGGATCTGCACGCAGTCGTCAGCGGCCTTCACCGCGATCTCGCTCGCATAGAGCTTGGCCATGGACGATTCGAGTGTCATCCGCTTACCCGAATCCCTGAGAAAGGCCGCGCGGTAGGTCAGCAGCCGCGCGGATTCGATCCGTGTGAAGCTGTCCGCGAGCTTCCACTGGATGGCCTGAAAGCGGTTGATGGTCTGGCCAAACGCGGTGCGCTCTCGCGCGTAGCGAAGGGCTGCCTCATACGCGCCCTGGGCCAGGCCCACAGCCAGCGCCGCGATGCCGATGCGCCCCGCATCGAGCACCTGCAAGGCGTTGACGAATCCCTGTCCCTCCTGGCCAAGAATGGCATCGGGCGGTACGCGGCAGTTCTGAAACAACACCTCGCTGGTTTCGCTCGCGCGCATGCCGAGCTTGTCTTCTTTGCGGCCCGCCGTCATGCCCGGTGTCCCGCGCGGGATGATGAACGCGGAGATCCCTTTCGAGCCGGCCGAGCGATCTGTGACGGCCATGGCGACGCAGACGTGACCAACCGCTCCGTGGGTGGTAAACGCTTTGGACCCGTTGAGCACCCAGCCTTGCCCGTCGCGCGTGGCTCCCGTGCGAAGGCCACTGGCATCGCTGCCGGAGTTCGACTCTGTGAGCGCCCACGCACCAATCTTCTCGCCGCGCGCGAGCGGCGCAAGGTAGGCCTGCTTCTGGGCTTCGGTCCCGAACATGTTGATGTGGGCGGAACACAGCCCGTTGTGGGCGGCCACTGACAGCGCGACGCCGGGATCCACCCGCGCAAGTTCTTCAATGCACAAGCAGTAGTCCACCGCCGACATACCGGCCCCGCCGTACGCCTCGGGCAGCTGGATGCCGAGCAGCCCGAGTGCCGCCAGCTGGGGGACCAGCTCGACGGGAAAGTGCTGTGCCTCGTCCCATTCCCTCACGTGCGGGCCGATCTCGGCCTCGGCAAACTCCCGCACCGTTCGTCGGAGCAGCTGCTGCTCTTCCGTCAGTCGAAAGTCCACGTCACGTATGATGGCAGAAAGAGAGTGAAAAACAGATGAGGAAAATACTCGCGCTCGCCGTGTTCGTCACGCTTGCAGCACCCCGTCATGCGTTTGCCGACATCACCGGATTTTTCGGCGTGAACACGAGCCCCACGAGCCGAGGGACGAAAGGTTTTGCGATCGGCGCGGGCCTGCTGATCGTCGGATTCGAATTCGAATACGCGAATACCAATGAAGATCTCAGTTCCGGGGCCCCGGCCCTCACGACCGGCCTGGGTAGCATTCTGTTGCAGACTCCCGTGGCGCTGGGAGGTTTCCAACCCTATTTCGAGACAGGCGGCGGCTACTATCGGGAAGAACTCGGCGCGCGGACCGACCAGGGGTTTGCGGTCGGCACTGGCGGCGGCGTCAAGATTTCGCTGGCTGGCCCGCTGCGGCTGCGAGTGGACTATCGAGTACTCAATCTGGGAAGCAGCGCGCTGACGTCGCCGGCGCACCGCCTTTACGCGGGGATTAACCTGAAGTTCTGAACCGTGGCCCGTAGCTCGTCACTAGCGACGCGCGTCGCCAATGGCCGGCCACGAGCCACAGGAATTCGTTACCGAGACACAGGAATTACTTACCGAGATCGGACACGAGCGACAAGTTGACGATGTTCTGTCCGGTTGCGTAAGCACCCGCATATGCCTTGTAGATCTCGTTCACCTGGTCGACCGGGAACGACTCGGCCAGGATGTTCGCGACGCTGTAGTCTGCGCCTTTGACTGACGGATCTACGACAAACACGTAAAGGACGCTGCCGCCCGCGCCGGGTTCGGCGGCCTTGAAAATCTTCCAGCTGGCGGCTTGCTGCTTGCGTTCGGGCTTGGCGCTCTTGCCAAGCGCTTCCTTCAGCTTCGCCACAACCATCTCGAAGTCCGCGACCTTGTCCGCCTTGATGAAGTTGAGCACCATCCCGGCGTCCCCTGAAAACACTCGCGTCGTCGGGGCAGCCTGGGCCGCCTGGGCGGGCGCCGCAGCCTGCTGCGCTTGAAGCGGAGGGGCCGATATCACGCCAATTGTCAATCCGAGGGCAATCCATACCGGCCGGCGCGCGGCAGCCAGCAACCCGGGAGTTCCAAACATCACGGCCTCCTTCGCAAAAGGCGGTTACTGTAACGTACTTCCGCTCACACGAACACTGTCATCACCTCGTGGGCCAACAGCATGCCCTGGCGCGTGAGCCAAAGGCGGGAACCCTCACGTCGAAGGAGTCCCGCCTCAATGTGGGTTGCAAGTTCAGCGCCGTATCGCTGCCACACGTCTACCCCGTAACGATCCCGAATGGCGTCCAGGTTGATACCGTCGGTGAGCCGCAGGCCGGTGAACAATGCGTCACCCAGGCGTTCCTCAGCTGACAGCCTCCGAACCTCGGCGGCCGCCGATCGGCGGCTGGTGGCACAGGCGATGTAGTCGTCGGTGCTCGAGACATTCCTGGCGCGGACGCCATCCCGGGTCGTGTGGGCACCGCATCCAAAGCCGAGCCAGTCACCGTCCGTCCAGTACTTCAGATTGTGGCGCGAGCGGAAACCCGGTCGAGCGACGTTAGAGATCTCGTACTGCTCGTACCCGCCGGCCTCGAGCCGTTCCATGGCCGAGACATACATCGCCGCCGCGTCATCGTCCGGGGCCTGGGACCAGCGGGCGCGCGCCATGTCGTCCTTGAGAGGAGCGTTGGGATAGACCTCCAGGAGATAAAGCGACACGTGATCGGGTGCGAGCGCCATGGCGGCATCAACAGATTCGAGCCACTGCTCGACACGCTGCTCGGGCAGCCACATCATCAGGTCGAGGCTCAGGTTGTCGAAACCGGCGCGACGCGCCTCGGCCACGGCCTTCTGCGCCCGATCGGCCGTGTGGAGGCGGGAGAGCCGCTTGAGCTCTTCGTCCCGGAACGACTGCACGCCGAAGCTCAGACGATTGACGCCGGCCGCCCTGAGCGCGCCCAGCCTGGCTTCGTCGACGGATTCAGGGTTGGCCTCGAGTGTGATCTCGGCATCGGCGGCGATATCGAAGGCCTGGCGGCACGCGTCCACGATTCGGGCGACTTCGCTGGGTTCGAGGAGCGAGGGCGTCCCTCCTCCGAAGTAGATCGTGTCCGCCGGCGTTGCCGTTTCTCCCGCCGCCGCGATTTCAGCGAGCAGTGCGTCTACGTAGCGCAGCTTTCGCGAAGCGTCAAAAAGGCTCCTGTTGAAGTTGCAGTAGTTGCAAATCGCCGAACAGAAGGGAATGTGAAGATAAAGACCTAACATCTGGGATCTTACGATCCGGCCCGCCCGCCTGGCCACTTCAGGTCGCCTTTACCGTCGCGAAGCTGCGCGCGCACGGGTCGGTTGCCACGCGGCGATGGGAGCGTCTTCTTCCGCATTTTCCACATCGCCATCAAGTCGTCGGTCCCGCCGTTGGCGGGCAGTTCGCGGTAGTCCGCGCCGTCCAGCTGCAGCGCGTCGGACATCTCATGAAGCCGCGACCGCATGCGGTGACCGATGCGAAACAGCAAAGAATTCGGGTCCTCGACTTCGGGAATATCCTGGTAATTCGTCGTAAACAGGGTCAGGCGCTGCTCGTTATACCTCGTATTCACGATGAGATTCATCGTCTCCTCGACCCATTCGGACGTCTTCTCGGCGCCCAGGTCGTCGAGCACGAGCAGGTCGGCCCGCATGACGGGCCGCAGGACGTCGAGCTCCGTGGTTCGAATGGCGGGATCGTAGGTGCTGCGAATGACGCGAAGCAGATCGCGGATGTCGTAAAACAAGCCGCGCGCGCCCGTCGTCTGAATTGCCTGCTTGAGGACAGCGACAGCGAGGTGAGTCTTGCCCACGCCGGGCTGCCCTTCGAGCAACAGGCCTTTCGACACGACCGGAAACGCGTCGGCGACGCGGCGCGCCTGCACGACGGCCTTCTGCAACGACTCGTTGTACGCGGTGAAGTTGCCGAGCGTGCAGTGCAGATAGCGTTTCGGAATGTTCGCGTCCGAGAGCCGCTGACGGCCGACGTTCTCGCGCCAGCAATCGCATCGCACGACGCGCCGGGTGGTGCGCCCTGATGAGGTCGCGTCCGCCGGATCCTCTGCGGGCTTCCAACCGGTGTCATCGCACAGTGGGCACGGCATGTGAGCAGCAGCGGCGAGCAGAGCTGTCACTATACAACAACGCGGCGAACGTTTTCTGACCTGGCGTTCTTACTTGCGGGATCGCGTGGCGGGCTCGGCGTTCGCGGGCGGCGTCGTACGCACGAGATCGGTGGGCGACGACTTGACGAGCGCCGTGGAGAGACGCTGTTCCCAATCGTCCAGGCCGCGCGCGAGCTCGCGCTTGACGTACTCCATGAACTCGTTGACCTCTTTCTGCATCAGCTCCGTCTTCCGGCGCATATTGAGAATGATCTCCACGCCGGCGAGGTTGACGCCGAGGTCGCGGGTGAGCGACAGGATTGTCTCGAGCTGTTCCAGATCTTCCTGCGAATACAATCGCGTGTTTCCGTCCGTCCGCGAGGGCTTGAGCAACCCCTCGCGTTCGTACAGGCGGAGTGTCTGCGGGTGGATGTTGTACTTCTGCGCCACCGCGCTGATCATGTAGTACGCCTTGCCAGGTCCCTTCATCGGCGCTCCGCCAGTTCCTGTCGCACGTCCTCGTTGTTGATCCGGCCGAATTCCCTCAGCAGTTCCTTCGATCGCTCGTCCAGCAGCTTCGGCAGCACCAGCCGGACTTCGATGATCAGATCCCCGCGCCGTCCCGACGCCGAGAGGACGCCGCGCTCGCGCATCCGGAACCGCTGCCCTGACTGCGTTCCCGGCGGCACGCGCAGACGTGCCGGGCCATCAAGCGTCGGCACGTCGACCCGCGCTCCGAGCGCGGCCTCGTGCACGGCCAGCGGCACGACCGCGTGAAGATCGTCCCCGTCGCGGTGGAACAGCGGATGCGGCTGCACGTGGACGGTGATGTAGAGATCGCCGCTCTCCCCGCCGTCGCGGCCCACGTGCCCCTTGCCCGGCACCCGGATCCGCGCACCGTCCGCAAGTCCGCCGGGCAAATCGAGGGAGAGCGTTTCAGTTCTCATCTCGACCTGCTGTCCGTCGCAGGCCGGACACAGGGTTGGACGTTCGCGTCCGCCTCCGCCGCACTGCGCGCACGGGCGCGAAAACACCATGTGGCCGCGGGCCGATTTCGCGACGCCCGATCCGTGGCAGGCCGGGCACCGATTGTCCGCGACGTGAATGCGTCCAAGCCCCTGGCAGGTCCGGCAGCGCTCCTGCCGCGTCACCGTCAACGGGCGTCGGCCACCGCGCATCGCATCCTCGAAGCTGACATCAATGGCCTGATGCAGGTCGGCCCCCCGCGCGGCTGCAGCCTCCTGCCGTGCGTCGCGCTGGCGTATCACGTCCGCAAACAGGTCTCCAAAGGTCGGCGCGGCATCGCCGCTCACGCTTGCCGAGAAGTCGAACCCCTCGAACCCGAAGGCGGGCGGTTCAGCCGCGTTCGCACGCCCGCGCGCATCGTACTCACGGCGGCGGTCCGGATCGACGAGGGTTTCGTAAGCCTCTGCGATCTGCCGAAATTGCGCCGCCGCCATCCGGTCCCCAGGATTAATGTCCGGGTGAAACCGGCGCGCCAGCCGCTTGTAGGCGCGCTTGATGTCGTTGACATTCGCCGCCGGCTCGACGCCGAGGATGATGTAGAAATCCATCTCAGTATCAGGAATCACCCAAGCTTCAACTCTTGCCCTCGTCGACCACTTCCGCGTCGATCACGTCGCCTTCGGGGCGCGGCCCTGAAGAACTGCCGCCGGGCGCCTGACCGCCGCCTGACGATTCAGGTCCGGCACCGCCACCGGGGGCCTGCTGCTTGTACAGCGACTCGGCCGCCTTGTGCTGCACCGCGGTCAACTGATCGAGCGCCTGCTGGATGGCCGCGGCGTCGGTTCCCTCGTTGGCTTTTTTGACGGCTTCGATCGCCGCTTCGATCGACTGCCTGTCCGACGCGCTGAGCTTGTCGCCCGTTTCCTTGATCAGGCGCTCCGCTCCGTACACCGCCTGGTCGGAGCGGTTGCGCGTTTCAATCTCCTCGCGGCGCCGTTTGTCATCTTCGGCGTGCGACTCGGCGTCTTTCATCATGCGATCGACTTCGTCCTTGTTCAGCCCGCTCGACGCCGTGATCGTGATCTTCTGTTCCTTGCCGGTACCGAGATCCTTCGCCTGCACGTTGACAATGCCATTGGCGTCGATGTCGAAGGTGACCTCGACCTGCGGCACGCCCCGTGGCGCCGGCGGCAGGCCGATGAGATGGAACCGCCCGAGCGTACGGTTATCGCGCACCAGCGGCCGTTCCCCCTGCATCACGTGCACCTCGACACTCGTCTGGT
>Ga0136846_1223482_pt1 | contig 10440 bp, 10 predicted proteins | sample HopSoiMetagenom2_FD_96841 | JGI IMG/M metagenome (GOLD analysis project Ga0136846, IMG submission 96841) | Grasslands soil microbial communities from Hopland, California, USA - 2 Assembly 2016 (version 4) | ecosystem: Environmental > Terrestrial > Soil > Grasslands | place: USA: Hopland... | reverse complement strand
CCCTCATGCCCCGCAAGCTTTTCGTCACCACAGCGCTGCCGTACGCCAATGGCCCGTTCCACATCGGGCACATCATGGAGTACATGCAGGCCGACATCTGGGTGCGCTTCCAGCGGGTGCAGGGCCACAAGGTGAACTTCGTCTGCGCCGACGACACGCACGGCGCGCCGATCATGCTGCAGGCGGAGAAGGAAGGCACCACGCCCGAGGAGCTCATCGGCAAGGTGGCGGAGAGCCACCGGCGCGACTACCAGCGCTTCGGCATCAGCTTCGACAATTTCCACAGCACGCACTCGGAGGAGAACCGCGAGCTTTCCTCGGCGATCTTCCTCGCGCTCAAGAAGCAGGGCCTCATCGACACGAAGACGATCGAGCAGTTCTTCGACCCGGTGAAGGGCATGTTCCTCCCCGACCGGTACATCCTGGGCGAGTGCCCGAAGTGCGGCACCAAGGACCAGTACGGCGACTCCTGCGAGAACTGCGGCGCGGTCTACGCGCCCACGGACCTGAAGAATCCCTACTCGGCGCTCACCGGCGCCAAGCCCGTGCTGAAGAAGTCCGAGCACTTCTTCTTCAAGCTCTCGGACCCGCGCTGCGTGGAGTTCCTGCGCTCGTGGACCCAGGACGGGCGCCTGCAGCCCGAGGTCGCCAACAAGGTGCGCGAGTGGCTGGACGGCGGCCTCAACGACTGGGACATCACGCGCGACGCGCCCTATTTCGGCATCGAGATCCCGGGGGCGAAGGGCAAGTACTTCTACGTGTGGCTGGACGCGCCCATCGGCTACCTCGCCTCGCTCAAGAACTACCTCGAGAAGAAGGGCCAGGACTTCGAGAAGTACCTCGCGGACCCGAAGGTCGAGCAGGTCCACTTCATCGGCAAGGACATCATCTACTTTCACACGCTCTTCTGGCCGGCGATGCTCAAGTTCAGCGAGCGCAAGGTGCCGGACAACGTATACGTGCACGGCTTCCTGCAACTGTCGGGCGAGAAGATGTCGAAGTCGCGCGGCGTCTCGGTGAGCCCGCAAAGGTACATGGACCTGGGGCTCAACCCGGAGTGGATCCGCTATTACCTCGCGGCCAAGCTGAACAACCGCGTCGAGGACCTCGACTTCAACCCGGACGACTTCCTCTCGCGGGTGAATTCCGACCTGGTCGGAAAGTACGTGAACATCGCGAGCCGCGCGGCGGGCTTCATCGCCAAGCGCTTCAACGGCAAGCTCTCCGAAGAGCCGCTCGGCGCCGGACGGGAGTTGAAGCACAAGATGCGCGGCGCGGTCGCGGCACCGGCTGCGCCGGCTGCCCAGGACGACCAGGCGCCGGGCATCCTCTTCGAGGTGCGCAACTTCGCCGACGCCATCGCCGCCGACTACGAGGCGCGCGAGTTCAGCAAGGCGATCCGCCAGGTGATGTTCCTCGCCGACCGCGTGAACCAGTACGTGGACGAGCACAAGCCGTGGGAGATCGCCAAGGAGCCGGGCCAGGACGCGGCGCTGCAATGGTTCTGCACGCTGTATCTCGAGCTCTTCCGCATCCTCACGATCTACCTGAAGCCCGTGCTGCCGCGCATGGCCGAGGACGTGGAGGCGTTCCTGTCGCTGCCGAAGCCCCTCGTATGGGAGGACGTCAACAACCCGCTCAAGCCCGGGCACACGGTGCAGCCGTATCGCCACCTCGTGTCGCGCATCGACCCCAAGCAGATCGACCAGCTGCTCGAGCCGCCGGGGGAGGCGAAGCCCGAAGCGCCGAAGGCCGCGGGCGGCGAGGCGCCCGAGTTCAAGCTGGAGCCCGTCGAGCCTCCCAAGCCGCCGGTGATCCTGCCGGTGGGGGACACCATCTCGATCGACGACTTCGGGCGCATCGACCTGCGCATCGCCCGCATCGTCGATGCGGAGCTCGTCGCGGATGCCGACAAGCTCCTCAAGCTCACGCTCGACATCGGCATCGAGCAACGCACCGTGTTCGCGGGCATCCGCGCCGCCTACACACCCAAGGAGCTCGTCGGACGCCTCACGGTGATGGTCGCCAACCTGGCCCCGCGCAAGATGCGCTTCGGCGAATCGCAGGGGATGGTGCTCGCCGCCGGCGACGGCAACTCGATCTACCTGCTCTCGCCGGAATCGGGCGCCATGCCCGGGATGCGGGTGAAGTAAAAAAACGCCCGCCGGGTTTTCCGGCGGGCGCCTCGCAAGTGCGCCTTGCGGGGTAAATCCTCGGCTAGTACGTCAGGTCCTTCACCTCACCCGGGGGAAGCTCGGAACGCACCTGCGCCGGCGCCGCCACGACGCCGATGCGCTTCAGGGGAGCCGCGCGGCCAGGCATTCCCGACGGCATCATCAGGATCGTGCCGAGCATCAGGATCGCCATGATCCCGGTGACTACTGTCTGCGTCGCATTCATCCGTCGCGTTCCTCGTGAAGACGTGCCCATCTTTATCCTTGCGCCGGTTTTCGCCTGTGAATGCCTTCACAAAGCAGGCCCCGCGGCGAATACACCGGTAAGGCGGGCGAATACAGCTGTAACCATTGGCTAGAATCGGCGCATGCCCCGCCGTGAGCCGCTTGTCCCCCCGCCCTACGCCACCGACCGCGAGACCCTGGAGCGCGAGGTGGAAGTCGACGTCTTCCGCGCGAGCGGCCCGGGCGGCCAGCACGTGAACAAGACGGAGTCCGCGCTGCGCCTCACGCACCCGCCGTCCGGCGTCGTGGTCATCGCGCAGGATTCGTCGTCGCAGCACCGCAACCGTGAGACGGCGTTCGGGCGCCTCGTGGAGCGCCTGGAGCGGCTCAACTACGTGCCGAAGAAGCGCGTCGCCACCAAGCCCACCGCCGGCTCCCGCAAGCGCCGCATCGAGGGCAAGAAGCAACGCGGCGAGACCAAGCGCCAGCGTGGGCGCGTGCGCCATGACGACTGAGCGCGTGACGCGCCGGCTGGTGGTCCGCGGACGCGTGCAGGGGGTCTTCTATCGCGAGTCGATGCGGCAGGAAGCCGCGCGCCTCGGCATTGCGGGGTGGGTGTGCAACCGCCGCGACGGAACCGTCGAGGCCATCGTGCAGGGCACGGGCGATGCGGTGGAAGCGATCACCCGTTGGGCACGCCGGGGGCCGGAGGACGCGCGCGTGCAGTCGGTCGATGTCTCGAGCGCCGAGGGCGAGTTCTCGGGATTCGAGAAGCGCCCGACGCTCTAGGGCTGCTCGCCCTTCAGCAGGCCCGCCTTCACGAGGGCCTTCAGCTTGGCCTCCTCGGAGCGCAGGAAGGCGGTGAACTGCGCCGCATCCACCGCCTGCACCTCCGAGCCCAGCTCCATCAGCCGCCGCGCGATCGTCGGGTCCGCGAGCGCCTTGTTGAGCGCCGTGTTGAGCACCCTCACGACTTCCGAAGGCGTGCCGGCGGGTGCCAGCAGGCCGCTGGGCGTCACCGCCTCGAAATCCTTCACGCCCTCCTCGATGAGCGTCGGCACCTGCGGCAGGTCCGGGAGGCGCGCCTTGGTGCCGACCGCGAGCGCGCGCAGCTTGCCGCCCTGGATCTGCGGCAACGAGCTCGACGTCTGGTCCATCATCGAGTCGATCTGCCCGCCGATGAGGTCGATGAGGGCGGGGCCCGAGCCCTTGTAGGGCACGATGTTCCACTGCACCTTGAGGGCATCCTGCAGCAGCAGGATGGCCACGTGGTTGGTGGTCCCGTTGCCGGAATGCCCGATGGTGACCTTGCCCGGGTTCGCCTTCACGTGCGCGAGGTAGGAGCGGAAGTCCTTGTACGGGCTCGCGGCCGGCACTTCGAGCAGCAGCGGCGTGACCGCCATGAGTCCCACCGGCGTAAAGCTGTCGAGCTGGTAAGGCGCGTTCGGCACGAGCAGCGGGCTCACGATGGTCGTGGCGGTGGTTCCCGCCACCAGCGTGTAGCCATCCGGTGGCGACTTGGCGACCGCCTCGCTGCCGAGCGCGCCGCCGGCTCCCGGGCGGTTCTCGACGACGAAGGGCTGGCCCAGCTGCTTCGCCATCGACTCGGCCACGAGCCGCGCGGTGACGTCGAGGTTTCCGCCCGGCGCGAACGGCACCACGATCTTCACCGGCCTGGCGGGAAACGATTGCGCAGCGACGGATCCGGCCGCGCACGCGGCCATCAGGAGGGCGATGCGGGCCAGCTTTTCGAGTCTCATGTCGTTGCCTCCAGTCAGTGCCAATCAAGCCATTCGCGCACGCCGCGTCCCATGATCCATGGCAGGTCCTTCGGGGGGAGCCACGGCATGTGCTCGGTGAACATCGCGATGGCCTGCGCATAGCTGCACGGCAAGCGCGAGAGGTCGGTGCCCCAGAACATCCGGCGAGCGCCGAAGGCCTGGTGCACGCGACGAAGGTAGGGATGCAGGCCCGCGTAGGGGAAAGCTTCGCTGGTGTACGACGGCAGCGCGCTCGCCTTCGCGGCCACGTTTGGAAACCGCGCCAGCGCGAGGAGCTTGTCGATGTCCCGGAACGCGTGCGCATCCTTCTCGCCGCTTGCGAGCCCCAGGTGGTCGATCACGAGGCGCAATCCCGGATGCGCCTCGATCACCGGCAGGAGGCGTTCGAGGTAGGCCTGGTGCAGCAGCACCATGATCGGCAGGCCCGCGCGCTCGGCCTCTCCCCAGACCCAATCGAAGCGTCCATCGAGGAAGGGTTGGCGCAGCAGCGGCGTGTGGAACGAGAAGCGCAGCCCGAGCATGCCCGGCTGCTCGCGCCAGTGACGCAGCCTTTCGCGCGCGCCGGGCGCATCTGGATCGAAGCGGCCCATCACCGCGAAGCGACCGGGATGCTCGCGCGCGGCCGCGATGCCCAGGTCGTTGCGGTCGCCCTCCCACGAAGGCGGCACGATGACCGCGCGCGCGACACCGGCAGCGTCCATCGCCCGCAGCACCTCGTGCGCGCTCCACGGAGGATCGCGGTGCGCATGCGCCCGCGCCGGCCACGGCCGCTCGGGCGTATTCGCGCCCCAGACGTGGACCTGTGCGTCGACGATCTCCATGCGATCACTCGACCGACGCGCCGGACTCCCGCACCACGGTGCGCCACTTCTCGAACTCGCGCCGCACGAACGCGCCGAACTGCTCGGGTGTGCCGCCGGCGGGATCGGCGCCCTCCTCGATCATCCGCGCCTGCACGTTGCGCTCCCCGATGAACTCGTTGGTCGCGCGGTTGAGCTCGGCGATGACGCCTTGCGGCGTGCCTCTGGGCGCGAAGAGCCCGAACCACGAGCCCGCCTCGAAGCCGGGGAAGCCGCTTTCGGCCACGGTGGGTATCTCGGGCATCGAGCGCGATCGCTCCTTGCTCGTCACGGCGAGCGCCACCAGGCTGCCCGCCCTGATGTGCGCGATGACCGACGGGATGGTGGCGAACATGAACTGGATGCGTCCGGCGAGCAGGTCCTTCACCGCCTCCGCGCCCTTGTAGGGCACATGCGTGGCCTCGAAGCCGCCGCGCGCTGCGAGCATGTAGCCCGACAGGTGCGAGGAGGTGCCGATGCCGGTGGACGAGTAGTTGAGGCTGCCGGGTTTCGCCTTGCCGAAGGCCACGAGCTGCTGCACGGACCTGATGCCGAGCGAGGGATGCACCACCAGCACGTTCGGCACGTCGGAGATCTGGGCGATGGGCACCAGGTCCGCCAGCGGGTCGTAGCCGAGCGACTTGTACAGCGTCGGGTTCACCGCCATGGGGCCGACGGAATTCACGATGAGCGTGTAGCCGTCCGCGGGCGCGCGCACCGCGGCCTCGGTGCCGATGTTGCCGCCGGCGCCGGGCTTGTTCTCGATCACGAACGGTTGCCGGTACTTCTCGGAGAGCCGCTGGGCGAGGCTGCGCGCCATGATGTCGGTGGTGCCGCCCGCGGTGAATGCGACGATGATCTTCACGGGCTTGGCGGGATAACCCTGCGCGAACGCGGCCGCGGCGAACGCGACAAGGGCGCAGGCGCCGGCGAGCCGCTTAATGCGTGGCATCGGTTCTTTTCCTGTCTCTCAGGTCCGGAAGCCGGGGTCCATCCGGTCGAGCTTGCGCAGCAGCGCGGGCCATTCCATCACGCCATATGGCCGCCGGGTCTGCGGCTGGTAGTTCATGTACGTTTCCTTCAGCACCGGTTGCGGCACGTTCACGAGCTTGGCACCGGTCGCCATGGCGGCAAGCTGCGAGCGCGCCGTGAGCTCCAGCCGGTGCATCCAGTTGAATGCCTCGCCGATGGTCTTGCCGACCGTGAGCAGGCCGTGGTTGCGCAGGATGAGCGCCTCGTGGGTGCCCAGGTCGGCCAGCAACGAAGCCTCCTCCTTCGCGTCCAGCACCACGCCCTGGTAGTCGTGGTAGCCGATGCGCAGGAACCTCATCGACGTCTGCGTGATCGGCAGCACGCCGCATTCCAGCGCGGAGAGCGCCATGCCGGCCCAGGTGTGCGTATGGATCACGCAGGCTACGTCGTGGCGCGCGCGGTGCACCGCGCCGTGGATCACGTAGCCCGCCTTGTTGATGCCGTAATCGAGCTCGCCGAAGTCGGGCTTGGCGAGGACGTTGCCCTCGACGTCGATCTTGATGAGGCAGGACGCCGTGATCTCCTCGTACATCATCCCGTACGGGTTGATGAGGAACGCGCCCGCCTCTCCCGGCACCGCCGCGGAAATGTGGTTGGCCATCATGTCGGACATGCCGTAGTGGTCCACCAGCCGGTAGCAGGCGGCGAGGTCCACACGCGCCTTCCACTCCGCGGGCGTGACGCGGTCCTTCATGGACGGGATCTGCAGGTGGCCCAGGTTCGACATGGGATCTCCTATTCCGAGCCCAGCGAGGGCAGCGGCCTCTTGCGCTCGATGTGGAAGCGCACCAGCGCCGCGAAGCGGTAGAGCGCGTGCACGAACTTTCCATAGGGTAGCAGCAGGAAAAGTGCCAGCACGAGGCCCAGGTGGGCCGCCAGGAGCACTCCCATGGCCGCGGTCTCGCGCCAGAAGAGGAGCGCAAGCCCCGTCGCCGCGGTGAGCGCGAGCAGCACGAGAAAGCCCGCATCCATGCCGCGCTGCGTTGGGTCCGCGAGCTGCGGGTCGCGGCGCGCCGCGAGCCATAGGAGCCCGGCGGTCCCCGCGACCAGGCCCACCCCGCCCAGCGTACCGAGGATCACCGGCAGGCTGTAGAGCGGATACGGCGCCTTCCAGCCGAAGACGTAATGGTAGATCGTCGCCACGGTGGTCGCTCCCAGGCAGAGCATGAAGCCGTAGAAGGTGAGATGGTGGAAATTGCGCCGCGCGAAGGACGGCAGCTCGCTTGGATATGTACAGCCATCGCCTCCGCCGTCGAGGTAGCGCAGGCCCAGCGCGTCCCAGCTCGCCGCCGCGAAAGTGGGCGCGCGCAGGAACTCGAGCGTGTCCTCGCCCAGGTCGGGCCAGAATCGCGCGAAGCTCATCGCCAGCGCGACCAGCACGAACATGGCCACCGCCGTGAAGATGCCTGCCATGACCCCATGCGGCAGCACCGCGTAGAACGAGCCCTGCGCATCGCTCCACGCGGTGGTGAGCCTTGCGCTTCCGGCGAAAAGCGCCGCGAAGCCGAATGCGAGCGCGAGGCTCGCCGCCGTCACGAGGGCGGTCGCGACGCCGTTGCGCTCGTAGGCGCGCGCAAGGAAAGACGGCCAGGCGTACTTGCGATACGTTTCCCCGCGCGCCTGCGCCAGCGCACGCGGGAAATTCAACTGGAACTCGTGCGGCGGCGCGTACTGGCAGGCGTAGAGGCATGCGCCGCAGTTGTGGCAGAGGTTGGCAAGGTAGTGCACGTCGCCCTCGGTGAACTCGAGCCGGCGCTCGAGCGCCGGAAACACGGCGCAGTAACCCTCGCAGTAGCGGCACGCGTTGCAGATCGTGAGGACGCGCTGCGCCTCGGCGACGAGCGCCTCCAGCCGCGTGGCGCTAGGCGCGGACATGGCGCGCGGCCTCCTCACCCGCGATCCGCCCGAAGGTCGTTCCGATCGACATGCCGATGCCGGCGATGTAGCCCTGGCCCAGCACGTTGCCCGCCATGATCTCGCCCGCGGCGAACACGTTGTCGCAATCCGACCCGTCGGCGAGGCGCATTCGCGCGCGCTCGTCCACCTTCACGCCCAGGTAGGTGAACGTGAGCCCGGGACGCAGCGGGTAGGCATAGAAGGGCGGCGTGTCGAGGGCCCGCGCCCAGTGCGTTTTCGGGGGCGAGAGTCCCGCGGTGTCGCAATCGTCCAGGATCGTGTGGTCGAAGGTGCCCGGGCGCACCGCGGAATTGAACTCGGCGACGGTGCGCTCCAGCGTGTCCGCATCGAGAGACAGCGCCGTGGCCAGCTCGCGCAGCGTCCGCGCTTTCACGGGCGCGAACACCGGCGGCATGAACTTGCCCATCGACTTGGCGTCGATGATCGAGTAGCCGATTTGCGCGGGCTGCGCGGCCACCAGCCGGCCCCAGATGGCGTAGCGCTTGGGCCAGAAATCCTCGCCCTCGTCGTAGAACCTCCTGGCTTCGCGGTTCACCACGATGCCCAGCGATACGCAGTCCACGCGCGTGACGATGCCGCCGTCGTAGCGCGGCGAGCGCGCGTCGATCGCCACGCAATGTCCCTGGGTCGCATCGCTCACGGACTGCGCGCCCGCGGCGAGCAGCTGCTTGAGCACCACGCCGCGGTTGTACGGCGTGCCGCGGCAGATGAAATTGTCGGCGGCCTCGCCCCAGGCTTCGCGCAGCCACTCGAAATTCGACTCGAACCCGCCGGCCGCCGCCACTACCGCGCGGGCGCGCACTTCGTGTCGTGCGCCTCTGTGCTGCACCACCGCCGAAACGAAGCGACCGCCCTCGATCCTGAGCTCCACCACCTCGGCGTCGTACGCGATATCCACGCCGAGCGCGGCCGCGGTGCGGTAATAGGCGTTCACCAGCGCCTTGCCGCCGCCGAGGAAGAACGCATTGGTGCGCGAAACATGCAGCGTTCCGCCGAGCGCGTGCTGGAAACGAACGCCCCGGTCGATCATCCAGCGCCGGCAGGTGTCGGTGTCACGGATCACGCGGCGCGCGAGCCGCTCGTCGGTCTGGCCACCGGTCACCTTGAGGAGGTCCTGCCAGTACTCCTCCTCGGGATATGACTCGGTGAGGACGTCGGTGGGCGCATCGTGCATGCAGCGCAGGTTGCGCGTATGGCGGCTGTTGCCGCCGCGCATGTCGATGGGCGCGGATTCGAGCAGCAGCACGCTCGCTCCAGCCTCGCGCGCCGTGATCGCCGCGCAGAGCGCAGCGTTGCCGCCGCCGATCACCAGCACGTCCCGTTTTTTCGCGAAATCCATCGGGTACCATTGTAATCATGAGACAGATCACGACATTCCTCGCGGCCCTGGCGCTCGGCGCGGCCGCGGCGCTCGCGAATGCCCAAAATTTTCCGACGCGTCCCGTCACGCTCACCGTGGGCTTCGCACCGGGCGGCGGAACCGACACGGCCGCCCGCATCATCGCGAAGAAACTCACGGAGAACATAGGCCAGGCGGTCGTGGTGGAGAACCGCGCGGGCGCGGGTGGCAACATCGCCGCGCAGCACATCGCCACCGCGCCGCCGGACGGCTACACCATCCATCTCACGTCGGTGGGGCCGATGTCGGTGGCGCCCGCGATGCAGAAGAACCTCCCGTACGACCCGAAGAAGGACATCGCGCCCATCACCATGGGCGTCATGTTCCCGAACGTGATCGTCGTGCACCCGGGCCTCCCGGTGAAGACGCTGGCCGATTACGTGGCGCTGGCGAAGTCGAAGCCGGGCGAGCTCAACTACGCGTCCTCCGGCGTGGGCGGCGCGGGCCATCTCGCCGGCGAGCTCTTCAAGCAGCGCGCCGGCATCGACGTGGTGCACGTGCCGTACAAGGGCGGCGGCCCGGCGATGACCGACCTGCTGGGCGGCCGCGTGACGATGTATCCCGCGGTGCCCTCGACGGCGCTGCCGCACGTCGAGTCCGGAAAGCTGCGTGCGCTCGCGATCACCGGGCCCAACCGCATCGCAACCTATCCCAACGTGCCCACCGTCGCGGAGTCCGGCTATCCCGGATTCGAGGCATCGAACTGGTACGCGTTCGTCGCTCCCGGCAAGACGCCGGCCGACATCCTCGATTACTGGAACCGCGAGCTCAACAAGGTCCTGCGTGACCCGCAGGTGAAGGGCGAGCTTGCCAAGCATGGCCTCGATCCCGCGCCCGGCACGCGCGAAGAGCTCGCGCGCTACATCGACAAGGAAACCGAGGTCTGGGGCCGGGTCGTGCGCGAAGCCAAGATCCAGGCGGAATGACGGAAGCGCAGCTGCGCGCGCTCGCCACGAGTGCGCTGGAGGGACTCGGCCTCGCGCCCGCCGACGCCGCGGACGTCGCGCGCATCCTGGTGATGGGCGACCTTTTCGGCCATGCCATCCACGGCGTGCTGCGGCTGGAATCCTATG
>Ga0136846_1222609_pt1 | contig 10440 bp, 6 predicted proteins | sample HopSoiMetagenom2_FD_96841 | JGI IMG/M metagenome (GOLD analysis project Ga0136846, IMG submission 96841) | Grasslands soil microbial communities from Hopland, California, USA - 2 Assembly 2016 (version 4) | ecosystem: Environmental > Terrestrial > Soil > Grasslands | place: USA: Hopland... | reverse complement strand
GTGAAGAAGTCGCTGACGTCGTCCACCCGTTTGTGCGACCAGACGCCGATCGCGACCATCACGCCGAAATAGCCGATGAGCACGGCCCAGTCGAGACCGTTCATATGCGCCCTCCCAGGGATCAGCCCGGCGCTCATCGTGGGCGCCACCGCGTGGACACGACAAGCTGGTGTAGGGTCAAAGGGAGGTAAAGATATTCGCGATGATGGCCTGCGTTCACCTACATGAACTCACCGCATCAGCTCCCCGGCGTTGACCAGCAACGACTGTCCGGTGATCGCCCGCGCCCGGTCCGAGGCCAGGAACACCGTCACGTCCGCCACGTCCGCGTCGGTCGCGAGATCGGGCAGCGCCATCCGTTCGGTGAGCCGCTTGAGTACGTCCGCCTCCGGCACCTTCTCCGTATGCGCCGTGAACTGCACGTACGCCTGCACCGGCGGCCCCCACATCCAGCCCGGCAACACGGTGTTGACCCGGATCCGGTCCGGCCCGAGCTCCCGCGCCATCGAGTACATCGCGCTGGTCAGCGCCCCCTTCGAGGCGGCGTACGCGGCCTGCCGCACCTGCGAGGGGGCGGCCACGGCCGACTGCGTCCCCACGAACACCACCGAACCGCCGCCCGCCGCCCTGAGCCCCGGCAGGCAGGCCCGGGTCATCCGCAGCGACCCCAGCAGGTTCACGTCGATGACCGACTGCCAGGTCGCGAAGTCCGCGTCCTCGAGCCCCCCGAAGTAGCTGTCCCACGCGGCCACCTGCACGACCGCGTCCAGCCGCCCGAACCGCTCCACCGCCAACTCCGCAAGCGCCGCGCACTGTTGCTCGTCGGTGATGTCCGTCGACCGGTACGCCGTGTGCGCCCCGTCCGGATCGATCTCGGCGGCACTCTTCGCGAGGTTCGCCTCGGTCCGCGCACCCAGCACGGCGTTCCCACCGTCCCGCACGACGGCCGCGGCGACCTGATGACCGAGCCCGGCACCGACGCCCGACACCACGACGGTCTTCCCGGAGAGAACTGACATACCGGCGGCCTCCCTGCTCTGGCGCATTATCTGACGGAGCGTCAGAGTATGGGCGAGCGCTGGAGGAGGGAAGGTCCCATGTCAGAAGAGGCTCGCGGTGAGTCGATCCGGCACGTGTGGATGCGCGTCATCGCTGAGCCCTGGGCGGAGTTGCGTGCGTCACCCCTCCCAATCTGATGCTGCGTCAGCTAAACCGAACCCATGACAGACAACGCGACGCACGCAGCTGAAACCCGCAGCCACCTGTATACGGAACTGGCCGCCGTCGGCCCGTACGGAGCCGACCTCGGGCATGCGCTCATCACCATGGTCGAGCCGCACCCCGGCCGGGAGCGCGAGTACAATCGCTGGTACGAAGACGACCACTACATCGCCGGCGCGATGGCAATGCCGTGGATGTACGCCGGACGCCGATGGGTCGCCACACGGGACCTGCAGCTGATGCGTTATCCCCAGACGTCCGCCGTCGCGCAGCCGGTGACGGCGGGGTGCTACATCTCGGTGTATTGGATGACGGCCGGCCGTTACGCCGAACACATGCGGTGGACGGTCGGCATCAACAAGCGCCTCAACCGAGACCACCGGGTCTTCCAGGACCGCACGCACATCTTCACGTCCTTCCAGGACCATGTGGCAACCGCCTATCGCGATGGAGCCAGCGGCCCGCGTGACATCCACGCGCTCGACCATCCCTACGCCGGGCTCGTCGTCCAGGTCATCGATGCCAACTCCCCCGAGGAGCGTGAGGAACTGCTCGCGTGGCTGCGCGACGACCACCTTCCGAAACGGCTGGCCGGCTCGCCCGCGGCCATGGTGACCGTCTTCACGCCGACGCCCCTGCCCCTGGACCGGATGACCTACGTCAAGCAGGTCGAGGGGGTCGGGACCCGGCTGACTCTGCTGTGGTTCCTCCAGCACGATCCCCGCGACCACTGGCGCGACCACTTCACGGACCTGGACACGGCAGTAGCGGCTTCGGGGCTGGGTGACGTGCAATTCGTCGCGCCGTTCATTCCCACGGTGCCAGGAACGGACCGCTACGCGGACGAGCTCCGGTGAGCGTTCCGGGCGGCCCTTGAGGCCTTCGCCCCGAGCGGGCTCAAGTCGATCAGGTGCTTCAGGAACCCGCTGTGTGCCCGCGGTGCCCCACCCGGCAGCGCGACTTCGTCGAAGCGGTCGCCGCGGGCCTCGCGGACGGCGACCCCGCCCTGGCCAGTCCGTCCTCCGCACCTCCTGCTACCCCGCCGCGGCCCTCGGCGGCCCGCCCGATCTCCCCCCGCATCACCCTTACCGGCCGGATCTCCCGGGTCCTCGCCCGCCGGCTCGTCCCCGCGGTCCGCGACGGGCTGAGTTCCTGACGTGGCTTGGGGCCGGCCAGTCCCGCGGGGGCGCGGCTGCCGTAGGACAAGGCATGCCGCATCTCTGCCGAAAACTGGTCTCAACGCGCCCTGACAGCGCGATACTGACCGGGTACGGTCGGTGAGAACCGCAGGGGGAGCCGTGGGTGAACGGTCGGTGGTCGAGCGCCTGTACTTCGGACGGGACGACGCGGAACGGGACATGGCCGACGGGCTCCTGCAGAGTGGCTTCAAGGAGACGGCGGCGTACAACGCGGTGGCGAGCGGGCGGAAGGCGTTGGTCATCGGGCGCAAGGGAGTGGGGAAAAGCGCCATTTGCGTCCGGCTGGCCTCGGAGCCGGACGGTGCCGGGGCAGTGGAACTGGTCACCGCCGCCGATATCGCGGGTGAGGAACTCCGTGCGTTCGAGCTGACGGGATTGCCGGGAGACCAGGCGAAGTCGCTGCTGTGGCGGTATGTCTTCGCTGTGCGAGCCGCCCAGTACCTGGTGGGGCACGCGGAACAGCACGGTGGCAGAGCGTCCGAGGCTGTCAAGGCGCTGAAAGCCTTCATGAAGGCCAACCGGGAACTGTTCGGCGACCCCCGGACCGCTGGCGGATTCGGCCGTTGGCTTCAGGGACTGAGCGGATCCCTGTCGCTGGAGGCGTTCGGCGTCAAGGCCACGGCGGACTTCGCCCAGCAGGTCCTCTCCGGTCAAGAAGACCCCCGGCCCGCACAGCGGTTGAGGATCCTGGAGAACGGTGTGCGCCTCGGCTTCGACGAGATGGGGTGCGCACCGGAACACACCCTCAAGCTCCTGGTGGACCAACTGGAACAGCTGTGGTCGGCGGACCTCGAGAGTCACTCGCTGGTCATCGGGCTGCTGCTCGCGACCTGGTATGTCGGCAGTCATTACGGCGGAGCCCTGCGGTGCGTGGTGTTCCTCAGGTCCGACATCTACGACTCCCTCACCTTCACCGAGGGCGACAAGTTCCACAGCGACGAACTCCGCATCGACTGGAGCGAGTCGGACCTGGAGGACCTGGTGCTGCGGCGTGCCAGGGCCTCGGTCGGCCCGGGGCTGACCGCTGAGCGCCTGTGGGGCGGTGTCTTTCCGCGGACCGTGAACGGCCTGCCCACCGCGGCGTATCTGCTGTCCCACGCGCTGCCCCGCCCGCGCGACCTCATCCAGTACCTGAACGAGTGCCAGTACACCGCGATCGGCAACGGACACCGCGACCGCGTCCACGAGAGCGACATCCAACTGGCGACTCATCGCTTCTCCCAGTGGAAGCTCAAGGACCTCGTCCAGGAGTACCTGGTCGCCCACCCCTTTCTCGGACGCCTCATCCCGCTCTTCCAGAACTCCGGATACCTCGTCACGCGTGCCGCGTTGGGCAGCCGCTTCGGCCTGGTCGAGGATGCGCTGCACCGCGATTTCCCGGCCTACACGAGGGCGCTGACACCGGACGGCATCATCAAGACGCTGTACGAAGTGGGATTTCTCGGGGTGCGGCGGGGGAACGGCATCGTCTACGCGGACGGTCTCCGGCTGCCCGTCCAGCCGTACGAGGACGAGTTCCATCTGCATCCCTGCTTCCGCGCGGCACTCGGCGCCACCACTCCGGCAAGTCTCGAGGTGTACGGCTGTCATGTGGAGGAGAGCATCGTCGCGCAGGTCGTCTCGGGAGACGTCTACTCCCTCGATCACGGCGCGACCCGGGCCGGTCGTGAACACCACCTTCTGGAGCGGCTCGCCAGGGCATGCCGCTCGATCCTCGGTGAACTGGCCCACGCCGATACGGTGCCGGACGAGGTTCGGGAGGAGATCAGCGTCCAGGTGCGGCGCGTCCTCGACGACGCGCGGCGGGGCCGCAGCACGGAGCTTTCGGTGGACGAGGAGCGGATGGTGCTCGAAGCGGCCTCCTACTTCCACGCCATCGCGACCCGCCTACGGCGGGACGGCCTTGAAGGCGACACAGGAGCCGACAGTCTGGCCACGAACCTGACCATTCAGTCGACGCGACTGGTGAGAGCCGTCGGAGGCGGCACCGGGAGCAGCGGCGAGGCATGACCGAGCGCCGTCCGGCGGGACGGAAAGGGTGGGGGCGATGGCAGAAGAGGGCATACCGGCGACCGGCTCCTGGAAGTTGCGCTGGGCCTTGAGGCGGCTCAAGGCGCGTTTCCGGCCCGAAGTGCTCACCGACCGTGCTGCCGAGCGCGCGGCCGCCAAGTACGGGCGGGCGCTGGTACTCGCCCTGCACGAGGACCCCGCATTGGCGCGGAACCTCTTCGAAGCGTACGACGCCCGGCTTCCCGCGACCGGCTACGCGTCGGCGTTCGGGGCGGCCGAGCGGGGCCGGTTGCGCAACCTGGGCGGACATTTCGACAGGACGAGGCTCGACGTCGTCATCGACGTGGCGGAGAGACTGGACGACCACGGGCTCCGCCAGCGCGCCCGCGAGACCCTGGCCCGGCTGCTGGGCAGGACCGGGGGTGCAGGTGAACTCTGCGGGTGGCTGCGCGAACTGAGTGATCGGGGGCGTCTGGACAGGACCATTGTGACGGCGGCCCTGGACGAGTACATCGCCCGCTCATCCCTTGACCGGGACGTCGGACTCTGGTCGGCCCTCTTCGACCGTTTGCCGGACGCGCTGATACCGGACCGTTTCGACGTACGGCTGTTCATGGGGTGGGGCGCCGACGCGGTACGCCTCGCCGACACTCCCGCCCGCAAACGGGACGCGCTGGCGTGCTGCGCCCGGTCGTCGTGGCTGTTCGATGTCCAGGCCGGTCTGGAACTCGCCGCCGCCGACGGGGACGACGGCACCGCACGACTGTTGGCGGTGCGGGCGGGGGAACTGCTCCTGGCCGACGGGAAGCCCGAGGAGGCCCTCCCGTACTTCACGTGGGCGAAGCGCGCGGATCGGGCGAGCCACTGCCACGAACGGCTCGGCGATCTCCGCGCAGCCCTCGAGACCTGCTCGGAGGACGAGCCGGACCGCCTGGCCCGCATCGCCGGGGAATGCCGTACGGAGATCGACTCCTTGGTGGCGCGACGCGAGCACACCGAGGCCGTGCGATACGTCCGAGCGGTACTGGACCACCTTGGCCGGGCGGCACCCGTCGAGGCAGTGACCCGGCAGCGAGAGGAACTGGAGGGCCTGCGCCAAGCCGTGACGGTGGACGGCCGACGGCGTCTGAAGGGTCTCCTCGACACCGCCTCCGACGACGACGGCCGCAAGGTGGTGCACCGGGACTGGAGCGCCTTCGAGGAGGCGGCCGAGGAACCGCTGGACGCGGCCCGGCACGCCGAGGACGCCGAGGAGCACTACCGTGCCCACCGGCTCTACCGGACGGCCGAGCGGTACGGCGACGCCGACCGCGTCCTGCACGACGACCACTCCGCGGAGAGCCTGGCTGCCCGGGCGGCGGCCCGGGAGGCGGGCGGAGACCACCTCGGCGCGGCCCGCCTGCACGAACAGGCCGGCCGTCACGAGGAGGCCGTAGCCCTCTTCGACCGGGTCGACGAACCGGCTGCGGCAGCCCGTTGCCTGATCCTCTGGCGGGGCGACGAGGCCGTGGAGGATCCGCGCCTCGCCGGATTCCTGCGCCGGGCCGGCGACATCGAGGAACTCGTGCAGCGCTGTCTCGACGCCCTCGCAAGCCGTGGGCACGCCTCGCACGCCGAGACGGTGCTGCGCTCGCTGGTCGAGGACGCGACCACCGTGACCGGCCCCCCGCGGCAGCAGGTTCTCGATGCCCTGGAGGCTCTGGAGACCGCCGATCGCGGGGCCTTCGAGGAGCGGATTGAGCGGTGGGTGACGCGGGCCAGGAAGGAGGTGGACGGCCGCTACTCCCACACCTGGGGCATGGACCTGGGCACCAGCACCTGCGTCGCGGCCGTCTACGACAAGTCGGCCCAAGGCCCAGTCGTCTGTCCGCACGCCGGGCAGCCGTACTTCGCTTCGACGCTCAGCATCACCGGGGAGGGGGAAGAGATCATCGGGCTGTCGGGCGACGCCGTGCTCGCGCCCAGGATCATCGACTCCGTCAGTGACGCCAAACGCGACATGGGAGCGCGCACTTCATACCAGGTCGGCGACCACAGCTACCGTCCGGAAGAGGTGTCCGCTCGGCTGATCGGGCACGCCCGCACGCTGGTCGAGGCATTCCTGGCCGAGCGGGTCAGGGAGTGGATCGCCGCCCTCGCCCGCGCCGAACTCGGCGAGATCCGGGACACGTGGCTGGACTGGGCGGCGGAACAGCACGATCTCACGCTGAGTCGACCGAAGGCGATCGTGACGATCCCCGCCAACTTCCACAACAACGCCAAGACCGCGACCCGCAGCGCGTGCGACATCGCCGGCGTGGACGCTGTCCGGCTGATCCACGAACCGACTGCCGCCTGTATGACCGTCGCCCGGCAGCGGTACCTGGAGGGACGAGTCGCCGTACTGGATCTCGGCGCCGGCACCCTCGACGCCAGCCTCGTCGAGGTGGACGGCAGCGTGTACGAGGTGGAGCGGGTGTCGGGCGACTCGGCGTACGGCGGCCGGGACTTCGACAGGGCCGTCGCCGACTTCCTGGCCGACCGGCTGCGCGGCGAGGGAGTGGACGTACCCGTCAGGAGCCTGGAGCGGCGGCGGTTGGAGATCGCCGCCGAGTATCTGAAGATCGCGCTGTCCTCCCGGGAGGAGGCCGACTACACGCTCAACGCATTCCTGGGGCGGCAGAGCGTGTCTGTCGGCCTCACCCGGACCGAACTCGCCAAGCTGCTCGCCGAGCCGCTGGGCACGCTGCAGCGGGTCTGCGAGAAGTTCAGGGACGACTGGCGCAAGTCGGCCGGCGCACCGGAACATCTCGTGCTGGTGGGCGGACCGATGCTGTCCCCGCTGGTGAGCGGTGTGGTGGAGCGGGCTCTCGGCTGCCGCAGGACCGGCTATCCGGACCCGCGCACAGTGGTGGCGTTCGGCGCGGCCCTCCAGGGCGGTGTACTGGACGGTGACCTGCAGGACGTCCTCCTGCTGGACATCACCTCGCTGCCCCTCGGCATCAGTGTCGTCGACCGGAAGAACAGCGGGCACGGCCTCGATGTCCTCGTCCAGGCGAACTCGAGGATCCCGTTGCAGCGGAGGGAGGTCTACTCGACGGCCGAGGACGACCAGCCCAACGTGCACATCCAGATCTACAACGGCTGGCAGGTCGACCCGCGTTCAAGGATCGGCGCACTTGTGCTGGACATCCCCCCGGCGCCCAAAGGGGTGCCGCAGATCGAGGTGACTTTTGAGATCGACGTGAGCTGCGTGCTCCACGTCACCGCCGTGGACAAGGCCACCGGCCGGAAGAAGACGGCCCATATCAAGGACTCCACGCTCCTGTCACCGCAGGAGATCCACGAGATGACACGGCAGCGGGAGCGGCAACGCGACTGGGAGACATTCCGCCGGACGCTCCGGGAGCTCACGGAGCAGGCCGCCGGGCTCCAGCCGGAACGGCTCTGCCGCGAGTTCCGGGACCGGCTGGAGGCCCATCGGCCGACCCGCACACCGCTGGACAGGGCCAGTCAGAGACTCCTGACAGAGATGTACGGCGACCAGGCGACCCAGGTCGAGTCCGAACTGCTCTCCCTGCGCGGTCCGTTGCGGGATCTGACAGTCACCGCTCGGCACTACTTGGACCGTGCGCACGCGGTGGAGGAGACCGACGCCGGACGGCATCTGGCGACGCGGCTCGACGAGCACCTGGACCGGATGCGGACAGGCATGGCCCGGATGGCCGCGTGGAACGCCCTGCTCGCGGCACTCGCCGCCGCGGACGCCGATCCGCTGAAGCGGTTCCGGGATCTGCACGACGCAGGCGACCACACGCGTGCTCTGCGCACGCTCGGCAAACTGACCGAGCCGCTGTCCGACCCGGAGGACCTGCGCCGCCGTCTCAGGTGCCTGGCCGGTGTGGGGGACATCAAGACGTACGAGAAGACCCTGCTCGCGGATGCGCCGAGGCTGCGCGCGATCGTCATGGAGCGGGACCGCCCGGAGTCCTATCTGACCGCGGCCCGCCCAGCCCTCGTCCGCGTAGTGGACGGCGACGGCCGGGAGGGTTGCGGCTTTCTGGTCTCAGCCCGGCATGTGCTGACCGGCAGCCGGTGGTCGGAGCCGTCGGTCCGCGGACTCACCGTGCGCACGGCGGCGGGGACGCGGGCGGTGAGCCATGTCTTCGGCCCCGACTCCTCCGGCCTCGACGCCGGCGTCGTCCTCCTCGCGGAACGCGTGCCCGACCGGCCGCTGCGACTGGGCTTCCCCCGGCTCACTGGCATCGCGAACGAGGTCTGGGGCGCGGCGTCGGACCGCATGCTCGTGACGGGCATGGTCCAGGGCATCGAAGAGTTTCCCGAGCGCGGCCTGAAGTTGTTCCGCACCGATCTGGAACTGCCGCCCGACGCGGGCGGCGGGCCGTTGCTCAACGAACTCGGCGAGGTGGTCGGCCTGTTGGTGGCGCGGACCTCGGGGACGGCGACGTTCGCGATCTCCCTCGACTCGCTGGCCCCGCTGTTCGCGAGCGCCGGGGTCGGGTTCTCGGAGCCCGGTGGTGAGGAGTCGGCGCGATGACCATTGAGGGGAGTTTCGCGGAAGACAGGGTGATCGCGGCCCGGTACAGACTGGGCCACATCCTGGGCGCCGGGGGCATGGGAGTGGTGTGGCAGGCCGAGGACCAGCTCCTCGGCCGACAGGTCGCGGTCAAGCTGATCCGGCCCGGCCTCCAGGGCACGGCCCGGTTCCTGCGGGAGGCGAGGATCACGGCGCGGCTCTCCCCCCATCCCCACATCGTCACCGTGTACGACCTGGTCGAAGAGCCGCTGCTCGTCGTGATGGAACTGGTTCGGGGCACACCGCTGGACGTCCATGTCCGGCTGTGCGGCCGGACGGACCCGTCCGACGTCGTCGCCTGGGGCGTGCAGATCTGCGACGCCCTAACGGCGGCACACGAGCAGGGCGTCGTGCACCGGGACCTGAAACCCTCGAACCTCATGCTCACCGGCGAACACCAACGCACGGTGAAGGTCCTGGACTTCGGGGTCGCGGCACTCCTGGAGGCGACCGGGCCCCGGCTGACCGGCGAGGGCAAGGGCGTCGGCACTCCTGGGTACGCGGCCCCCGAGCAGTACCGGGGAGCCGAGCCCGACGGACGGGCGGATCTGTACTCGCTGGGCTGTGTGCTCTATGAACTCACCATGGGGGTACCGCCGTTCGGGAGGAAGTGGGAGGGGAGGTGGAGGGCTGGGGGCGGGGACGAATGGAGCGGGAGAACGGACATCGCCGCCAGTTTCAAGGAAGTCGTCGGTCGGCTGCTGGAAGAGGATCCCGAGGCCCGCCCCCGCAATGCTCCCGATGTCCGGAGACTTCTCACCGCGCTGGCCCCGCCCGGCCGACTCCGGCTCGCCCGCGTCTTCGACCTCCACGCCCCCGACGGCCGCCCCGCATTCGGGAAGGCACACCAGCGAATCGTCTCCGCCGAGGAACGCACCGCCCTGCTGGAGTGCCTGCGGGATGGACGGGCCTTCATGCTCCTCCAGCCCGAACCCGACCGCGTCGAACCGGACCGTGGCGGCGTGGTGCCCGCCCACTTCCGCACTGACGGCACCTGGGTCTGGTCCGACCAGATCGCCTACTACCTCCAGCACTACGGCTACGCACCCGATCCCGAGCTGCGGCGGTACTTCGAAACCCGGCCGGATCCGCGGCCGGACGTCACCCCGCCGTCGCGAGGCGAGGCCGTCCGCCTGGTCCTGACCGAACCCGAGGGCTCACTGACGGGGCGCCCCTCCGCCTGACCTCAAGAAGGACCAGCTGCGCTGACCCTTTTTGGGCGCGCGATACTGCGCGACCAGCCCCACACCCGCAGTCGACCGACTACTTCAACTCATCCGGACAAGGCGTCCCCCGAGGCACCGTGTACGGCGCCGCCAGCCGGTACGTGCCCGCCTTCGGCGCGAGGAGCATCGTCCACTTGTCCCCGTCCGCGTCCTCCGGCGTCTCCATCAGGCACCCGTTGACGTTGTCGAAGGTCTTCGGCTCCCCGTC
>Ga0136846_1225792_pt1 | contig 10441 bp, 9 predicted proteins | sample HopSoiMetagenom2_FD_96841 | JGI IMG/M metagenome (GOLD analysis project Ga0136846, IMG submission 96841) | Grasslands soil microbial communities from Hopland, California, USA - 2 Assembly 2016 (version 4) | ecosystem: Environmental > Terrestrial > Soil > Grasslands | place: USA: Hopland... | reverse complement strand
TGGACGAGCACGTTCGTGAACGTGACGATCGTGGTGTTGGCGACGCCTCCTGCCGTCACCGCCACCGTCGCCGTCCGGCAGGACAGGCTCGAGCTGAGGAGGTCTTCGTTCAACGCGCCGGGCGCCGTGGTCTTGATGCCGCTGACCGCGGTGAAGTCGGCATCGCTGAAGCCGTTCGCGTCGATCGTCGGCTTCTCGGCGACCGTCGCGGTCCCTGCCGGGACCTCGATCGGCGCGGAGCATTCTCCGACGTCGACGCTGATCGACTCGCTGTCGTTCACGCTGAACGCGAACGAGCCGGTGACCGCAGGCGATCCCGCCGCCTTGCATACCTCGACGAAGCCAGTCCCTTCGGCAAACGCAGGCACCGCGAATACCGCGGCGCCGATCAGCCCGACCAGGACGGCAAGCATCTTTGCCATTCCCTTCCCCCTTTCGGAGCGCGGCGTGGCGCAGTCCGCCGCCGCCTCCCGAAACCAGATGCACCGACTGGTGCCCGCCGGGGTCCCGGCGGCAGATCGGTTCTACGTCCCGGCCGTGCGCGCTGACAGCCAGCGTTTCGACGCGCGGCGGCTAGCGTCTGGAGCCCGACCGACTCCACTCCGCGTCAGGATCCGGAGGACCCGAGCAGGATCTCGCGGCAAATGCTCCGCTCGGCTTCGACCAGTCTTCGGCGTAACGCGTCCACCGGCGCTCGCCGGACGGGGCATCGCGTCGACATGATCAGCCGCGGTGAAGTACCTCGCGCTCGCGTTCGCCGCAGCCACGCTCTTCGGTGCCGGGACGCCCCCGATCGCGCCGAACGATCCGGCCTGGCGCGACGAGTGGGGCCTGCGCTCGACGCACGTCGATGCGCTGTGGGCGCGGTCGACGGGCGATCCGACCGTCGTCGTCGCCGTCGTCGACACGGGCATCGCGCCGATCGCGGACCTGCGCGGCAATCTCGTTCCCGGTTGGAACGTCGTGGACGACGACCGCGACACGTCGGACGACGAGGGGCACGGCACCTGGGTCGCCTCGGTCATCGCAGCACGCGGGAACAACCACCGAGGAGCGGCCGGCTACTGCTGGCGGTGCGCGGTGATGCCGGTGAAGGTGGCCACGGACCGTTCCCCCGCGACCTCGGGGACGATCGCGCGCGGCATCAGGTGGGCGGTCGACCATGGCGCCCGCGTCGTCAACGTCAGTCTGAGCGGCTCACGTGGCGACGCCGACGAGATCGCGGCGATCGCCTACGCCGAGGCACACGACGCCCTCGTGATTGCATCCGCGGGGAATAGCGGCGACGCCGTCCCGCAGTTCCCTGGTGCCGTCGACGGCGTGCTCGCCGTCGCCGGCACGGACGAGCACGGTCGGCTCTATCCGTGGTCGACGCGCGGCCCGTGGGTGGAGCTGGCGGCACCGGGATGCGCGATCGTGGTCGACTCCCGGGCCGGCGGCACCGCGGAGGGATGCGGTTCGTCGTTCTCGCCGCCCGCAGTCGCGGGGATCGCGGGGCTCCTGCTCTCGCTCGACCCCACGCTCAGCGCCGAGCAGATCGCCGGCGCCCTCCGCTCGTCCGCGACGCCCGTCGACGGGATCGGCGGCGGGATCGTCGACGCGCGGCGCGCTGCCGCGGCGCTGGGGATTGGCGTTTCGGAAGCGCCGCCGTCCGGCGGTGCGACCGTCGACCGCGTCGTCACGGTCCTCAGCGGCGCGGTCTCGAGAAGTAGATCGGTGCGCTTCGACGCAGGAGAAGGTGTGGTCGACGTGCAGTTCGTCGCAGCGTCGGCCGTACCGTGTCAGATGCAACTGCCGGTGACCCCGCGGCAGATGGTGATTGCGTTCGCGGGCGAGCCGCGCGTCCTCTCGCTGCGAGCGCGCGTGCGCGCCGGCCCGCACCGCCTCACCATCCGTTGCGTGAGGACCGTGAGGTTCCAGCTGACGGTAGACCGAGCGGCTCCGTCTTGACCGCAATGCCCGCACGCCGCGCCCACGCAAGTGCCTCCGCCCGCGTGCGGACGCCGAGCTTCTTGTACGCGCGCGCGAGGTGGTACTTCACCGTCTGTTCGGTCAGCCAGAGCACCTTCGCCACCTCGCCGCTCGTCCGGCCGTCGGCGAGCAACCGGAGGATCTCGACCTCGCGCCGCGTCAGCGTCGGCCGCCGCGCTGCGCCGTCGGCGGTGCAGGCCGCGACCGCCGCGCCGATCGCCGCGATCACGTCGCGCGGGCGGTCGCGATCGGCGACGGACACGGCGCCACCGGCGAACGCGCAGTCGCGAAGCGAGTGGTCGCCGCGCGAGCAGGCGGCCACGATCGACGTCGACGGCCGCGTGCGGCACGTCTCACGCAGTGCCCGCAGGAGCCGGTCGGGCTCGACGCCGCCGCTCGTGTCGACGAACAGGATGTCGGGGCGGTGGCGCGCGACCAGCTCGGACGAGCGGCTCACGTCGCGGCCGAGGCCGACGATCTCGACCCCGGCGCCCGCCAGCAGCCAAATCAGCGCGTGCTCCCAGAGGTGGTCGCCCGAGACGAATACCGCCTGAACCCACGGCTGCCCGCCCGTCTCCACGTCCGGCCGCGCGCGATCGCCGTCCCGCGCGGAAACTGCTCCATTTGGGCGTTCGCCCTCGTCGTTCACGACCCCTCCCGCTCCGCAGGGTCGCCCGCCCGTCTGGCGGCCGCATCGCCTGACTCGAGGAGCGACTCTAGGACGCACCGCGTCAGCGTTCTCGCCGGATTCGATGAAGATTTCTCCACAAAGCCCGTAGATACGCCCGACCAGACCCCGGCCACTGTTCAGCCTGCGTTGATGTTCGCGCCGCGGCGTTCACAACGAGCGTCGACGGCGTCAGAATCGCGGAGGCGGATGAATACGGTTCCCATCTCGGTCGCGCTCGTCGCCGGAGGGCTCGCGGTGGTCAACCCGTGCGGGTTCCCGCTCCTGCCCGCCTTCCTCTCGTTCTATCTCGGCGCCGACGAGGAACGCCTGCCACGCGCGCCGACGCGCGTGCTGCAAGGGCTGATCGTCGGCGGCCTCGTCGCTCTCGGGTTCGTCGGGCTGTTCGCGCTCGTCGGACTGCCCGTCAGCTTCGGCGTGGGGCTCGTCGCCCGCGCCGTCCCGTGGGCCGGTCTCGCGACGGGAGCGCTGCTCGCGCTCGCCGGGCTGGCGACGCTTGCAGGACGCCGCATCGCTCCGCCCTTCCACCTCCACGTCGCCGTTCGGAAGGAACGGCGCCTCGGCGCGATGCTCCTGTTCGGCGTCGGCTACGGCGCAGCGTCGCTCGGCTGCACGCTGCCGCTCTTCCTGACGCTGATCGCGGCGGGGAGCGGCCCGGACAAGCTGACGGCGTTCCTCGCGTACGCCGCCGGCACGACCGTCGTGCTGATGGCGCTCGCCGTCCTCGTCGCGCTCGCCCGCGAAGGGGTCGTCCGCGCGCTGCGGCCCGCGCTGCCCTACGTGAGCACGATCTCGGGCGCGCTGCTCGTCGTCGCGGGTGCCTACCTCTTTTACTACTGGGCGCGCCTTCGCTTCGGCGACACCGCCACGGTCGCGGACGACCCGGTGGTCAGCTTCGCGATCCGGTTCACGGGGCACGTGCGCACGTTCGCCGACGGCCGCGGATCGACGCTCGTCGCGGTTGCCGCGGCGGTCGTGCTCGCGGCGCTCCTCACGACGGTCGCGCATCGTCGGCGGCAGGTCCCGACGGCGCCGGTGGTGGGCAAGTGAGGACGCGCGTGCTGCTGCTCGTCCTCGTGGCGCTCGCGCTGACCGCGTGCGGCGAGCATCGGCAGACGTCTGGGGCCGCGCGCTCGATCACCGACCTGCACGACATCAGCCAGCTGCGAAGCGCGTTCGACACGGCGTCGGGCGAGCCGCGCCTGATCGTCATCGTCAGCCCCACCTGAAGCACCTGCGCGCTCGGGGCCAGTTGGGTCCGCACGCACATCTTGGACGCCCATCCGAACGCGAAGCTGAAGGTGTTCGCCGTCTGGATCCCGATGCTCGCCGGCGACTCGCGCGCTGCCTGGGACAGCCACGTCCTCGACGACCCGCGCGTCACCGAGTTCTGGGACGGCGACCGCATCGCCGGCACGTGGTTCGCCGACCGGCAGCTCGGCGGGCTCGGCGGGCCCGGCAGCATCGTCTGGGACGCCTACCTCGCGTTCGCGCCGTCGGCGACCTGGGACGAGAATCCGACGCGCCTGGTCGCGGCCGGCAGCGACATCATCGACAACGTCACCGGGCTCGAGCGCGACTTCGTCCCGCTCATGCGCAGCTGACGAGCTCTCGGCCGCTCACGTGCGGACGGCGAGCGCGTCCTGCACGGCGGCGGCCAGCTCGGCGGCGGTGAACGGCTTGTGGACGAGCCGGCCGTGGCCCGACAGGTCGTTCGCGACGGCCTCGCTGCTGTACCCGGAGATGTACACGACGGCACCCAGCGGGCCGCGCTCGGCGAGCCGCTCGACGAGCTCGCGCCCGGTCATCGACGGCATCGCGAGATCGGTGACGAGCGCGTCGAACGGCCCGTCCGCGCTCCACGCCCGGATCGCGTTGTGCGGCGAGTCGACCGCCGTCACCTCGAAGCCGTGCAGCTCGAGCATGTCGCGGACGAGCGCGCGGACGACGTTGTCGTCCTCGACGAGCAGCACGGAGGCCTCGACGAGCTCCTCCTCGGGCGCCTCGGGCTCGACCGGCGCCAGCTCCTCGACGGTCGTCGCAGGCAGGTGGATCTCGAAGGTCGTGCCGCGCCCGAGCTCCGACTCGACGCCGATGTAGCCGCCGGACTGCTTGACGATCCCGTAGCACGTCGACAGGCCGAGGCCCGTCCCCTTCCCCGTCTCCTTCGTCGTGAAGAAGGGCTCGAAGATGCGACGCTGCGTCTCGCGGTCCATGCCCGTGCCGGTGTCCCGCACCGTCAGCTTGACGTAACTGCCCGGTGTCGCACCGAAGAGCGCCGACACCTGCCCCGGGCCGAGCCTGACGTTCTCCGTGCGGATCGTGAGGAGGCCGCCGCCGGGCATCGCATCGCGTGCATTGATCGCGAGGTTCATCAGCACCTGGCCGAGCTGGCCCGCGTCGGCGAGCACGTCATCCAGCTGCTCGTCGAGCTGCAGCTCCACGCCGACGTCGTCGCCGAGCAGTCGCCTGATCAGCTTGCTCGTGTCGACGATCACGTCGTTCAGGCTCAGGACCTCGGGCTGCATGACCTGGCGCCGCGAGAACGCGAGGATCTGCCGCGTGAGCGCCGCCGCGCGGGCGGCCGCGTCCGTGATCTCGCCGAGCTCCCGTGCGAGCCGCGGATCATCGTTCCGCTTCAGCGACATCTCCGCATAACCGGAGATGACGGTGAGGAGATTGTTGAAGTCGTGGGCGATCCCGCCGGCCAGCTGCCCGATCGCCTCCATCTTCTGGGACTGGCGCAGCTGCTCCTCGAGCGCCCGCTGCTCCGTGAGGTCGCGCGCGACGCCGGCGATGCGGATCACCGCGCCCGACCCGTCGCGCACCGGGAACAGCGACTGCACGACCCAGCGCACCTCGCCGTCGGGCCGCACGATCCGGAACGACGACTCGACGCGGCCGGCTGTCGCCCCGGCGAGCTCGCCGGCGACACGCTGCCGGTCCTCTGGATGAACGCCCAGCTGCCACGCCTCTTGCTCGGCGAGCGCGCTCTCGGTCGGCCGCCCCCAGACCGTCTCGAAGGCAGGGCTGACGTAGAGCGTCTCGCGCGGCTCGACGCCGACCAGGAAGAAGACCTCCGGGATCGCGCCGGCGAGCTGGCGGAAGCGCGATTCGCTGTCGCGGAGCGCCTCCTCGGCCTCCTGCGAGCGCGCCAGGGCGCGGCGCAGCTCCTCGACGGTGTCGCGCGTCCGGTTCAGGTACTGGTGGTTGCCGACGCTGAGGAGCACCGGAGGCAGGACGAACGCGACGAGCCCGAGCACCCCGAGGCGGTCGTAGGCGACGGCGAGCGCGAGCGCCAGCGGCCCGAAGGCGAGGTAGTGGACGGTCAGCCAGCGGAAGTTCTCGTTCCACACGGCGAGCGGCGACCGCCCCTCGTCGGCGCTCATGACGAGCGTCAGCAACCCGATGTTGACGGCACAGAAGACTGCCGCGGCGACCACGGACGCAGCGATGGAGCCGACGGAGGTGTCGTCGGCGGCCGCGAGCAAACGGAACGTCTCGGCGCCTGCGCCTGCCGCGAGAACCCAGGTCGCGGCGTTGAAGACAGCGCGCTGGAAGGGGCTCCGCTTCCGCACCGCCTGGAAGATCGCGGCGGCGATCGCGGCGATCACCACGCCCCCGACGCCGAAGCTGAAGCCCACCGCCAGGAGGGCGACGCCGGCGACGCTGATCGACCCGCGGCCGAACACCGGCACCGCCGGAAGCTGGAAGAGGAGCGTGACGCCGACGAAGGCGAGCAGCACGAACGGCTGCGCCGTCACGACGTCCGCCACGCTGTGGGCGAACAGCGCAACGAAGGCGGTCGCCGCTGTGGCGACCGCCAGCACGACCGAGGCGGCGCCGCCCTTAGTCGCCGTCCCTGGCCTCATCCCACGACGCGGCGTGGTCCCACGATGCCGCCGAATCCCATGATGCGGCATTGTCCCACGACGCCGCACTGTCCCAGGAAGCGGCCTTGTCCCAGTCGGTCACAGCGTTGTCCCAGGAGGCAGCGTCCCAGGACGCGGCGTCCCAGGAGGCGGCGCGTGCCCACGCGACCGCCGCGAGATCCCACGACGCCGCGGCGCGGTCCCAGGAGGCGGCGTTCGACCAGTTGGCGGCCGCTTCGTCCCACGACGCGGCGGCGCGGTCCCAGGAGGCGGCGTTCGACCAGTCGGAGGCTGCTTCGTCCCAGGACGCTGCGGCGAGGTCCCACGAGGCGGCCCGGGCGTAGTCGGCGGCGGCCGATTCGGCGCAGGTCGCCGCGACGTCCCACGACGCGGCGTGCGCGTACAGATCCGAAGCCTCCTGCCAGTGCACCGCGGCCCTGAGCGCGAGCGCGTCGCCGTCCTTCTTCGAGGGTGCTGCGAGCAGCCGGTCCTCGTCCGTCCCTGCGCGCTGATCCGCTGCGGCCTCCCGCATCGGCATGCCGCGGTCGTCCCAGATCGAGGCGGCGCGGTCCCACGACGCCGCCGCGGGCTGCCACTGCTGGGCCGCCTCGAGACCCTGCGCGGCGAGCTCCTGCGCGAGCGCGCGCTTGCACGTCACATTTGCCGGGGTGCACTGCTCGAGCACGACCTGGGCCGGCGGGGCCCCCGCGCTCCCGGCTGCGGCGATGCCGACGTTGGCGGATCCCGGAGCGCCCGCGTAGAGGGCGGCAGCCGCAACGTCGACCGCCACGCCCGTCGCGTCGCGGACGTCGCGGCCCGTGTTCATCAGGGCCCACTTGACCTGATCCGGGGTCCATTCCGGGTGCGCCTGGCGGACGAGCGCCGCGGCCGCCGCCACCTGCGGCGCCGAGAACGACGTCCCGTTCAGCCGCAGGTAGCCGGGCGCGACGTGGTTCGCGGCCGGCGCCTCCTGGTCGAGAACGGTGCCCGCCGGCTCGGGCGCGACGATGTGACGTCCGGGCGCGAGCAGCTCGGGCTTTGCGAAGCCGTCGCTCGTCACGCCGCTCGACGACCACGGGGCGACGGTGTCGTCGGCGGTCGGGACGGTGTCGGCAGTGTCCGTCGCACCGACGGTGATCGCGAAGGGGTCGTTCGCGGGAGCGTGCGAGGTCGTCCCCGGACCGTCGTTGCCTGCTGACGACACGACGACGACGCCCCGCCGCCAAAGCATCTCCACGACGCCGTCGAGCGCGCTCGTGCGATAGCTGCTCGGGACGCTCTCCGACAGCGACAGGTTCACGACGCCGATGTGCTTCGCCTCGGCGTTCCGCAGGACCCAGAAGAGAGCGGCCATCACGTCGCTCGACCGGATCCCGTCCGGGCGAGAGAGGTTGAGCGCGTAGACGGCCGCGCCCGGGGCGACGCCGGCGTAGGCGCCGTCTGCGCTCTTGCCCGCCGCGACTGCCGCGACGAACGTGCCGTGCCCGTACAGGTCGTCGAGGCTGCTGAGCTGGCCCGGCAGGGCGACCTGCTCGACGCGGCCCGCCAGGTCCCCGAGCGGCGTCACGCCGCTGTCGATCACCGCGATGCCGACGCCGCGGCCGTCGACCCCGGCCGACCAGGCGCGGGTCGCGCCGTCGACCACGGGATAGATGGTCGAGAGCGTGCTCTCCGACGGCTCGATGGAGCCCGTGGTGTGCACGACCGGGTCGGTCTCGATGTGGGAGACGCCCGGCTGGCCCGCGAGCGCCGGCACCGACCCGGCGGCGACCGAGACGGACTCGCCGCCCATCGGCGCGAGGCTCTGGCGGACGGTCGCCCCGACCGCGGCGTTCGCCGCGGGGAGGTTCGTCCCGTAGACGACGACGGGAACCCGCGTCGTGGCGGGAACGGACGCGGCCAGGCTCGCCACGCTCGGCGACATCGCCGGCGCAGGAGCGAAGGCGGCGTGCGATGCGGGAGCGGCGGCGCCGCACCAGACGGCGAGGGCGGAGAGCAGGAAGAACGGGAACGAGCGACCGTGCGGCAACGAATCTCCTTGGCGTCGGACAGAAAAGGGCTTCACCTCCCTGTCGGCGCCGCGGCCGTGTGCCGCCATGCCCGATTCGGGTGACGGGGACCCCCTCTCCGGTGGCGGCCGCCGGGCAGTCACTCGAACGAGGTATGCGCAACGGCGTACGGCGGGCCGACAGACCGGCCATGAACCACTCTTCAAGCCGCTTGAAGCTGCTGCTGCTCACAATCCTGTTGATCGCGCTCGCGATCGTGCTGGCCCGGGTCGGACACCCGGCGACGGTTCACGGGATGTGGGACGGGCCGCGCTAAGGCGACCCCCAAGACAACTGACTTACGCCGCGACCGCGTCGGCGAGCCGGGCTACACCCTCGTCGATCTGCTCCTCGGGGACCGCGCTGAACGAGAGCCGCATGCTCTCGTCGCCGCGGCCGTCGGGGAAGAAGAGCGGTCCGGGGACGACGCCCACGCCGCGCTCGGCTGCGCGTCCCGCGACGACCGTCGCGCTCGCCTCGCCGGGTAGCGTCACCCACGAGAAGAACCCGCCGCGCGGGGTCGTCCAGCTCGTGCCCGCGGGCAACGAGCGCTCAAGGGCTGCCAGCAGGCGCGCGCACTTGCGCGCGTAGAGCGCGCGCGAGCGCTCGACCTGCTCGTCGATCCACCCGCGGCGCTGGAACTCCTCGAGGAGCCGCTGGCCCAACGCGCCCGCGCACTGGTCGGTCGTCTGCTTGGCGGCGACGAGCCGCGCGGCGACCGGCGCCGGCGCGGCCGCCCACCCGAGCCGCACGCCCGGGAACAGCGTCTTCGACGTCGTCCCTGCCTGGACGACGACGTCCGGGGCGAGGCTCCAGAGGCTCGGAAGCGTGTCGCCGCCGAACCCGAGCTCGCGGTAGGCCACGTCCTCGAGGACGAGGAAGCCGTGCTGCCGCGCGAGCGCGACCAGCGCGGAGCGCCGCTCGGCGGCGAGGCTGACGCCCGCCGGGTTCTGGTGGTCCGGGATCGTGTAGACGAGCTTCGGGCGCAGGCCCCGGCCGAGGCGCCGCTCCAGCTCGTCGACCTGCAGGCCGTCGTCGTCGAGCGGGACGGCCTCGAGCTGCGCCTCGAACGTCCGGAACGACTGGATCGCGCCGAGATAGGTCGGCGCCTCGACGACCACGATGTCTCCGGGGTCGAGGAACGACTTGCCCATGAGCTCGAGCGCCTCGATCGCCCCGCTCGTCACGATCAGCTCGTCGTCGCCGGGACGAAGGCCCTGGCCCACTTCGATGCGGTCGGCGAACGCCTCGCGGGCCCCCTGCAGGCCCTGCGTCGGCGCGTACTGGAACGCGCTCACCTCACCCGCGGCGGCGAGCTCGGCGAGCAGGGCGGCGACACGGTCGCGCGGGAACGTCCCGGTGTCGGGAAAGCCCCCCGCGAACGAGATCAGGTCGGGGATGCCGACGAGCGCCAGCACGCCGGCGATTCCCTCACCGACGTCGCCGCGCGTCCGGGCGGCGTAGAGCGCCTCCCAGCGATCGGCCTCGGGCAGGACGGCCACGAGGCGATCTTAGAGCGAGTCGGCGGTTAGACGGGCTCGCCGGTGAGGTCGCGCGGCAGCTTGCGCATGTTCAGCAGCGTCGTGCGGCGCAGGCGGCGGAGCTGATCGGGCGTCTCGACGCTCGCGACGACGGCGACGACGCGCGGGGGCTTGGTCGCCTGGTGCGACGCGTCACCCCGCACGACGCTCCCGGCGATCACCCCGAGGAGCAGCAACGCGGCGACGGCGACCGTCGCGAGCAGACGGCGCGGGCTCCGCGGCAGGTCGAGGGCGACCGGGGCGATGGGCTCCTCCGGCGTCGCCCGCAGCAGGCCGGCCGCGGCGCCGAATCCGTCCGCGACGGCGCGGCAGTCGTCACAG
>Ga0136846_1222767_pt1 | contig 10442 bp, 9 predicted proteins | sample HopSoiMetagenom2_FD_96841 | JGI IMG/M metagenome (GOLD analysis project Ga0136846, IMG submission 96841) | Grasslands soil microbial communities from Hopland, California, USA - 2 Assembly 2016 (version 4) | ecosystem: Environmental > Terrestrial > Soil > Grasslands | place: USA: Hopland... | reverse complement strand
GTTCACCGTCTCGGCGACGACCCGGCCGCAAGCGTCGCGGGTGATCACCACCTCGGCATCCGGCGTGGTGGCACGGGTCAGCCGTCCGGCCAGGTCGAAGCGGTAGCCCGCGAGCACGGCGCCGTAGGAACTGGTCTCGATGATTCGGCCGCAGGCATCGCGCCGATGCCGGATCTCCTGACCGGCGCCGTTGACCCGGCCGACCAGGCGCCGAGTCGGGTCCCGAGCATAGGTCAGGGTTCGGCCATCGAAGTCGGTCTCACCGATCAGCCGGCCGGCCGCGTCGTACACGGACTCAACAGCTGAAGTCTCTATCGACCCCGGGGCGGTTCACTTCGAAGCCCGCTACCCGTACCCCCAATGCCCTGTCCAACGTTATCGATCCGATGTCTGGCGGACGTAGCCGCGTGGAACACTCTAGTGAGGCTTCTTCGAATCCTGCGAAGGGTGTCAGCATGCGATGCAACGAGCGTGTGAGCCACGGATGAGCCGGCTCCGCTTTCCCCCACATCTGGACGTCGCTGCTTGGGAGAAGGTCCTCGGCGGTCCTTCCGCCGCTTTCGCTCCGGACGGTGCGATCGAGGAGAGACTGGCTCAGGACGGTCTCCACCTGGATTTCATGCGGGTCGAATGGGTCGACTTCAGCGTCCTGGCCAGGGCTCTGCTTCTGCTCGACGCGGCTAGTCAGCTGGAGATTCCGGTCACGGTGACGATGCCGGCACTTGACCTCACCCCGCGGGAACTGGCGGCTGTCGACAGGGCATCCGCATCCGTCACCGACGACATGGCCTCCCTGGAACGGCAGATGAGGTATCGGGCGAGCCAGCGCGGCCAGGTTCTCGCCTTCATGGAGCAGGCTGGATTTGCCAAGGCGCTGGACTCGGCGCCTTGGCGCGGATCGCTGACCGTTATCAAAGCCGCTGCGGACTCCGCAGAGAACTCTGGGGACGACCAGCCGTCCAGGGGCAGGATGCCCAGCGCGGGTCAGTCTCCATCAGCAGGTGCCGTACGGCGGCGCAGATTGCTCCCCCTGCAGTGGTTGCAGTCACCGGAAGGACCAGGATCGCGCGAGTCCGAACTCCTTACCGTGATGGAGACGGGACTCCACGATCTGGGTTTGGCAGTCTCGGACGCCAAAGCGATCAGCCAGACGATCATGGCTGAGCTGGTCGACAAGGCACTGTCCACGGTCGATGGGGAACCTGTCCACTCCGCGCGCACGCTGATCGGTGCGGCGCTGCTGGAACCGACGAGCTTCGAGGCGCAGAAGTCCCGCCTGACCGGTCGCGGCGACGGGCTGTTCGATGTCGTCGAAGGTGGTGAGAAGCGTGTGCTGCGTCTGGTCGTCGGCGAGGGCAGAAGCCCAGGGCACCCGGCGTCCGGTTCCACCGACGCGGGCGGTCCGCTCCCGACGGACGACGACCAACTGGAGCATCCCGCGGACCTCATCGTGTCCGGTCTACGCCGCGTCGCCCGAGTGGCGCACAACTACCGCGGCTCCGTGACTGCTAGAGCGGGCACCCGTTCGGCCCGGCTCCGCTTGGTCGATCGGGAGAACAGTATCGACCTGTTGGAGGACCTCGCCGGTTGGACTCCGGGATGGGTGTACGAGGCCGCTGTGCTGACGGATCCCCAGTTTCCGAAATCGACCGCACCCTGGCGGCCGATCCACGCGGGAATGTCTCGCGGCCACGGCCTGCGCTGGGTCGCCTGCACCATGGATCCGAGCATCGGCATCACGGACGACGACTACAACGACGTCGATGCGGAGATCGAGCGGGCGCACGACGATCCAGATGAGATCGGCGTCGTGGTCACCGTGTCGATGCCTGATGACGGTTTGCAATCCGTGAGTCTTCAGCGAGCAGCTCTGAAGAAGACGTTGGACATGTTCAGTCGCAGTACAGCGCGGACCGCGGTGGCTGTGGTCTTCCCCCACGCCAGCCCGGCGCTGATTGATTTGCACGTCACGGAATTGCGCGACAGATCATCGTCGAGCGGAGGCCGGAAGGAGGAATCAGGACCAGGATCGCGTCGTGCGCTGTTGGCCTTCGGCTCTCATGGGTCACCGATATGGTACGGCGATTACGGTCCACTCTTGGACGTTTTGAAGGCCCTTACCGAGTCTGACGGGTTCTTGCCAGTTCAGAACGCTGAACAGATCTGGCTTGCCACGGGAGGGGGCGCGACGGCGTTTGCCACGGCCATGCGCGAGGAGAAGCACCTGTTCACCGTCCAGAACGGTTTCCTGCTCTTGCGCTTGTCTCCACAGCTGGTCCTTGAATCACTGCAAAGAGCTGCTCGGCAGGCACTCGTCTCGGAGATCGAGCGTTCCGGTGAAGGAGTGGAGGAAGGGATCTTCCGTACGCCGTCGCTCAGTATCACCAACCGCTGGATCGACGTCGCCCGACTTCTGAAGGGCACGATCGGCACGGATTTCGCCGCCTTCATGCTGGCTCGCGCGGCTGAGGCCGAACTGGCGTCCCAGAACCCGGTCAAGCCGCTCGCCGTCGCGCAGGCATCGCCCTGCCCGCCGGGTCTGACCGCCAAGGTGAGTGAGTGTCTGGCCCTGCACGGTACCTTCTTTCCGATGGCCTCGGAGCTTGACCAGGACGGCTGGTCCGCCTCCGGGGAGGTGCCCGACGACACCTGCGTGGTGCTTTGCGCCGACGTCATCGCCACCGAGAACACCGTGCGCCGGGCAGCGGCGGCGATCGCTCGTCACGCGGTTCTGGACGTCATCGTGTGCGTGCTCGATTCCCGTCCGGACCGAGGGCCGATCAGGGTGCTCAACCGCGAAATCCCGGTGGTCTCGCTGGCCGAGATCGGCGTTGCGCTCGCGACGGATCCGCCACCGGATACCTCCGTCATCGACATCGATCCGGTCCTGCGCCGACCGGCGGTTCCACGTATCGCCGAAGCGGAGCTGATGGATGAGGACACGTTGTTCGAACTGTGCGCCCCGCAAGCGGGCGACCAGTCTGGGGCGCTCCGGCTGGGCCACTTCAAGCGCCTCCGGCGTACACACTTCAGCGCGAACATCCAGCTGGATCGTCTTTTCCGGCAGAAAGACGCACGCCAACGGATCACTGAGGTAGTGGCCCGGACTGTTCGGGAGTCGCTCGATTCCCTTGCTCCACCCGAAGGATTGGGCGGCGTGGGCGACATGGTCGAGCTTTGGTACCCCGGCGCTTCGACGGAGAACTCCGGAGTACTCGCATGGGCCGTATGGCAGCAACTCTCCGGTGACGGACTGCCGGTGGCACAACCGACCGCAATCGACCGGGTCGTCGCTGGCGCGTTCTCGCAGACGGTCCTGCCCGAGTCCTCGGTGCATCCCAAACGGGTCGTGATCGTCGACTACGCCATGCGTACCGGCGCCACCGTTACGCAGTTGATCCACGCCGCGGCCCAGAGCGGGGCGAAAGCTATCGTCGCAGTCGTCCTGCTCAATCAACTCCCGTACCACGAGTCGGGCTTGCACGGCATCGTGAGTGCGGTGCGTACACACAGTGGCGGAGAATCCGCCGCGGAGCACGTACCCACCATGGTTCGCTTCGTCACCGACACCAGCATCGGCGGGCTGGACGGGCTCGACTGTCCGATATGCACCACCAGACAGAAGTATATCGACCTGGGTAACATGCCGAAGCGACTTATCAGCCACGCCAAGGCTCTTCAAGAAGTGCTGATGCCCCGAGACTGGCGGGAGATCTACGAGACCGCGCCGGGGGACCTGTTCAACGTGCCTGTCACCCATGACGCTGCGGTCGACTACCTCCGCTGGCGTCGATTGCTTCAGCGAGCTCTGCGGGATACGGGGGCTCGTCAGAGTGTGCTGGACCGGCTCTCGGAGATAGCGGAACCCTCATCGCGCCGGGAGTGGACCCAGCGTGGTCTGATCCGCCTGCTCGCGGCTGAACAACAGTGGCTCAAGCTGCCTCCGCTGCGCTTCACGGCGGCCCGCGAGTTGTTGGCCGACATCTGCCTGGACGAACTCGGTACGTCGGCCTCCGAGCCGCCCTGGCTGCGGGTGCAGGCCATCATGGTTCTGTCGATCACCGCTCCGGAGCAGTTCGTCAGTGAGCTGCGCTCCCTGTTGAGCTCGATCGCTGACGGGCCGCGGGTGGTCGATCAGTTCCTCCTGGAGTGCTACAGACTTGTCCGACGGCCTTCACACGACTCCCCGATCGACCAGGGCGAGCTTCACAGGAGCCTGATCGAGTGTCGCGACTACCTGGAGAACTCCCAGGCCGGTTGGGACCGGGAGTTGATCGAGGACCTGCTTCATGTGGTCCGCCAGCTGATCTCGTTGGCGGAGCTTTCCCGACGCCCACGAAACGACAACCCGCAGACTGCCTGGGCCGGGCTTCATGAACACTGGAGCAGGCTCGTGAAACGGCATCACTTCGAGCAGCGTGTCCTGCGGGTCCGCGATTTCCTGGAGGATCTGAAGACCACAAAACCGGACGACGACCTCGCCCGAGCCCGCGCTGCCGACTGGGACGCCTGTGCTAGACAAGTCCAGGAACGTGCGCTGTACTGGCTCCCCGCGCTGCGCGCCATTCTTACTGGTGAGTACGTGGGCGAGGTCCTCGGCCCGCAAGACCGGAACCGTCTCGTCGAGTTGACACGTACTGACACCAGCGGTTTGTTTCTGACGACCGAGCAGTTGCACACCTTGACGCGATCACGGTGGACGCCGGATGAGGACGAATGGCTCGCCGCCCGCAACGAGGCACTCGACTGGATCAACTGGTGGCATCGCACGTTCTTCGCCACTCACCGGTTTGGCACCGAGTCGTCGGCATTCCTCGTGGAGATCGTCGAATCGGCACCGGCGCCGCTCGCCGAAGCGGTCGAATGCGCGGTCGACGCAGTCGGGTTGGACGCCTTCGTGACGTCCACCGGTTCGCTCGACGTCCTGGTGTTCTGCCCCAAGCCATTGATCATCGAATCGGTCGAGCACATCCTCAAGAACGCACGGCGGCATCGACGAGACGCCGGACCCCAGGAGTTCCACATCAGCCTAGACAGTCGTGATGCCGATACGGTGCGGTTCTCTATTGCCAACACGGGTAGCCGGCCTACCCGGCAGCCAGGGCGCGGTCTGAACGAACTGGACCGTAGCCTGTGGCCCTTCGGCGGCTCGCTGTCCGGGACCGCCCTGTCCGCCGAACCCTGGACGTTCAAGGTGTCCATGAGCTTGCAGATCTGGAGAGGAGCTTGACATGGAGTCGATTCAGGCGCTGCTCATCGACGACGAGGAACAGAACCGGGCATCCATCGAGAGTCGCTTCCGCCACCATTTCCAGGCTCTGGGCTGGCAAGTGATCTGGAGCTATTCGCCGAGCGTTGTCGACGCCCGGCACGTCTTCGCACAGCCCGGCATCCGATTCGACTTGATCGTGGTGGACCTGCTTCACGCGCGTGACGACGCGCTGGCCGGATACGAGCCGTACGGAGTCGAGCTGATCGCGGAGGCACGTGAGCGGTATCCGCAGGCTTTCATCCTCGCGTTGAGTAACGGCGAGGACAGCAGCTGGCCCGACATTTTCCGGGACGCCGAGCACAACGGCGCACATCTCGTGCTACGCCGCGTCGAGTTCAGCACCGGGTCCCGGTACCACCACCCGGCCGCCGTCACGAAACAGATCTATGACCACCTGTTGGCGGTCGGCTCGCTTCATCCGATGACCCTGACCTATGACGACTTCGACCCAGACATCCTCGCCTTGGTTCATGAGGTCGGTGACGCGACGCTCCTCGGACTCCAGTCCCGCGTCCTGGAGGCATCCCGTCAGAGTGCACGTACGGTAAACGTCAGTTTCCTGGTCCCCGGAGCATCCGGCGCAGCAGTCTGCGCAGTGGAGTCGGTCATAGAGAGAACCGATTCCAAGATTCACCATGTGCTGAAGATGAGCAGGGACAGAGCGACTCTCGCCCTGGAAGCCGATAGGGCTGCCCAGGCTGCGACGATGATGCGGGCTTCGCTGCTGGTGAAGACCGAGACCTCAGAGCCGGTCGGCCCGGTCAACGGCTGGTGGGCCATCGCATCGCAGCTCCAACCCCGGGCCGTCACGCTGCGGACCTGGCTTGGCCAGGCCTCCCCCGCAGACGTCAAGGACGTGTTCGCCGCGCTGTTCACCTATGGGCTGAGCGATCTGCACTCCGAGACCCGCAGGGATGTCGGTTCCCCAATCGGATTGCTGAGGCTTCCTCCTTTTCGACAGTGCCGCATCAAGCGCGTAATCGAGGAGTTTGAGCCGATTCTCACCCACCCGTCCGGCTGCGGAATGGATGTTGCGGAGGTTGAGCAGCTCATCAAGGTCTTGCGCTTGTTCGTCCTCGACGAGACATTGGTGGACACGGAACGCCGACAGATATCGCAGCCGACATACGAATCTTATGTGCATGGCGATCTGCACGCCGACAATATCCTCATCTACCAAAGCCGCCGACCATCTCCGATCCTCATCGATCCAAGCGGGTTCGAACCGGCTCACTGGGCCGCAGATCCGGCGCGTCTCGCTGTCGACCTGCTTCTCCGCAGCGTAGATGCGAGGGTCGACTCCCTCTTGTTCGAGGGGTTCCAAACGTGGCGCTTACTGGCGGCGCAACTCGGTCTCCTGGAGTCGATGGGTGCCGCGGTGAATCGCGACACGGGGACGATCGCAGCGCTGACTGCTCTGACTTGGCTCACGGACAACCTCCGCTCGTGCTGTGAGGTGATCGCCACCGATGATGGCTATCGCAAGCATGGTTGGGAATGGCGCGCCGCGTTGGCGATGTATTTCCTGCGTTCGACGTATAACGCAGCGATTCCCGCGCCGAAGCGCGCCCTTGCGTTGGTCGCGGCGTACGACCAGCTTCGTGGGGCGGCAGCTGCTGTGCCTCGGTGACTGTGCGGCACATCCGCATCATGCGCGTTCGTGGTGAACAGGGCTAGCCCGCCCAGCTGATTGGCAGCAGACTGTCGAGTGCAGACAGTTCTGAGCTGTCGGCCCACGACGGATCGAAAGAGTGGGGAGAGATGTTCGGCGCTTCGCAGATCGCCAGCTTCGTCACCGGGATCGTCGCCGGGCTCATTCCCAACATGCTGTGGGATAAACGGCACAACCTATATCGGCGCCTCCGTCGAGAGCCGAGAGGGTCGAACGGGATAGTTGCTTTTAATCCGATCCACGTCGGCCTCTATCCGATTAATCGGTGGACCTCCTCCCGTCCCCTTGAGCCGAGTCGGCTCAAAATGGAGATCACCGGGGCTCGGCCGACGCAACAGTGGTGCGATCCTGTGGAATGGCAACGGCTGGCCACCGAACTCGGTGTCGAGCACGGCGGTAACATAGCGTACCTCGTGAATTTCTCCATAGATCACCGAGAGAGCTCACATGGCGCCGCCTTCTCCTACACGGTGACGCCGTGCGACTACGCCGAACACCTCGCTACGCTGAACTATCTTCGCGGAAATCCTGAAGCCAGAGAAAGGATCAAAGAAGCCTTCGACGCGGGGAGACTTGCCGAATTCGCTAGGACAGCGCCGCCGAGTCTGATCAAGATAAACGTCTCCGTCCTTAGCCCTGACAGACGTTTTCTAGCCATTCAGCGATCGGCGGCTGTCCAGACCAAGAAGGGACTGTGGACGGTAGGCCCCAACGAAACCATGGCCCTCACCACCGTGGCCCTCCCGGGCCGCCGGTACGAGGACCTCTTCGAACTCGCCGAACGCTGCCTGCGCGAAGAAGTTGGCGTGGAGCCGGAGGACTATGGGCCGGTCCAGATCTCATGGATCGGATACGAGGCCGGCACCGCGATCGTGAAGGTGTTCGCTCAGGTACAGATGAAGATCTCATGCACGGAGGCGCTCGAGCGCATGTCGAGCGCTCACAGCCTGTATGAGGCGCAGGATGCCACGTGGCTACCCTTCGTCAGCTCGACCCTTTCGGACATCCTCGAGAACTGGGAGCACGGTGACGGCACCGGTCGGCGATGGTCGTCAAGTGCCCCGCTCGCCTTGCAGGAACTGTGGCGTATGCGTCGGGCTGTTCGCTTGGACGCGGCATCGTTGTGACAGCGGCAATGCCGGGGCGATTGTTCCGCCGGAACCCGACTGGGTCTTGCGGCAGCGTCGCCACAGCTCGTCGGTCTCGGCAGGTCGCCGCCGCCGCCTCCTGCAGGCGACCGGGGCGGCGGCGTTCGCCACGGCCGCCGGCCCGGTCATCGGAGCCCTTCGGCGGCGGTCCTCCCAACGCAATTTGATACTGAATCAGGCCATTTATTTACTGCCAAGAGCACATCGTGGCCGACCGTAGTAACGCGAGTCCGAGCTTTGGTGACGGGCCCATTTGGGCCCACATCCTGCGCGGCTCTGTTCGTTGGTGTTGCGTCTGACCTCTCGCGCGTAAGGTCTCAGAGCGCGGAACATGCCGCAGATCAGCTTGGCGATCCGGGCCAGGGTCCAGCACAGGTCCTCATCCCAGACGTGCGCGACCGGCCCGGCATCCAGCTCGCCCTGCAATGCCGCCAGCTGGGCCGCATCCAGCTTGCACCGCGCCCCGCCGGCTCCTTTGGACACCAAGGCGTTCCAGCCCCGGCATCGAACGCCCGATGCCAACGGTTCGCCGACACCTTGCTTACCCGGAACTCCCGGGCCACCGTCGCATCATCGGCCGCGGCAGCGAACCGGTCGGCCGCCGCGAACCTCACCTGCTCCCGGCGGGCACGCTCTCTGGCGTCCAGCCCGCCGCCCTCGCCATATCTCCCACCTGTGGCATACCCATCCGCGCACCACGGCCAGCCCGTGGATCAGCGAAACACCCACTATCGAAGCTTTTTAGTCCGTGAAAGTGGGCCTTGAACTGGGGAAGCACGGATCGGGCCGGTGACGGGGCGTGTCACTAGGCCGGGGTGTTCGTGCTGGTCACGGTGTCACGGGGGTGGTGGCCTCGAAGACACGGCAGGGTTCGGGCCGACCGAGCGCGGCCAGGATCTTCTTCTGGCCGGTTGTGAGCTCGGTACGCTGCCGGAAGGAGCCGGCCGGGCTGGTGAAGGTGCCCAGGTGCAGGCGCTGGAGTTCGTCGCGGATGGCGGGCCACCTTTGCCCGGTGCGGGTCTCGGCGATGCGGATCAGCAGCAGCACCAGCCAGCACAGCAGGACGTGGGTGCGGATCCGGTCCTCGACGCGGTGGTGGACCGGCCGCATGTCGATGATCGACCTCATGTTGCGCTAGCCGCGCTCGACTTCCAGCAACTGCTTGTAGCCTAGCGCGATGTCCTCGGCTGACAGCTTCGGGTCCGAGCAGCGCAGCAGGAACTTGCCGTCCAGGTTGGCCTCGGCGTCGACGGCCTTCTTGTCCACGTGCAGCAGCCCGCCGGGCGTGGTGCGCAGGTAGCGCTTCAGGCCGGGCTTGGTGGAGATGACGCCGCGCGGCTCGGCGCGCTTGTCCCAGCTCAGCTTGTCCGACCCTGCGATCTCGGCTTCCAACAGCGCGACCATACGGGCCCTGATCGCAGCGTCGCGGACGGCTGCTTTGGGGCAGTCGAATGTCACCCCCATAGCTGAAACGTGATCGCCTCGCCCGCAGCACTGGCCGCCGAATAGAAGTCCTTGAGCAAGCGAAAAGCATTCCGTGTGTGCGTGAAGTCGTCAGCGTTAGGATGGTCTGGCGCACCATATGCAGCTGAAAGATCAAGGCGGTAGTAGCGCCCTTCCAACTCAGACTCATCGATTTCTTCCAGTGCGACCGCCAATTGCTCGGTCATCGCCGGATCACGCAGCCTCAGGGCATGGAACCAGTCGGCGTTTTCGATGATTTCGGGCGCACCCGTAAGAGCCTTGGATACGAACGGTAGCGGGTCTTCATCGTTGGCCAGCAAGGTGAGCAAGACGCCCCACTCCTTGTCGATGCCAGATTCTCTTGCCACCGGTCGCAGACCAGGGTCACGCCCTGACGAAATGATGGAAAAGGTCTCGGGGGTATATCTTTCCAATTCAAGCAAAATGCTCACTTTGTCACTCCTGCGAGGCCTGCAAGATATGCTTCAAGGTCTGCGATACCGCCTGCTGCCATTTCCTTCACAGCCAACTCCCACAGGACGACAGAAACAGCTCCAGGGCCGTCCGTCAGCGTTCCTACCAGGAGATCTTGCAGCGGGTCCTCGTACACGGCACCCGGGTCCTGCCAATTGGCATCTCGCAGCTGTTGGGCTATGCAGCCTACTGCGTTGGCGCCGCGTCCCATCGACGGCGTATCCGGCTGGGCACCGACGTTCGGCGGCGTCCGTGCTCCCGTCGGAACACGCTCGCCGATGCGCTCGCCCATCCGATCAGCGTCTCCTCAGGATCCGCCCGGCGGCCAGCCGAATGGGCCAACTCACGCCAGTGCGCGCGACGCGATCGGCCGCACCTCGTAGGGTCGGTGCATCACGAGAGTCGCGCCGAC
>Ga0136846_1226322_pt1 | contig 10443 bp, 11 predicted proteins | sample HopSoiMetagenom2_FD_96841 | JGI IMG/M metagenome (GOLD analysis project Ga0136846, IMG submission 96841) | Grasslands soil microbial communities from Hopland, California, USA - 2 Assembly 2016 (version 4) | ecosystem: Environmental > Terrestrial > Soil > Grasslands | place: USA: Hopland... | reverse complement strand
CGTCTGCACCGCGCCGCCGAGCGTCGGCCGCGCCTCGTGGAGCGTCACCTCGTGTCCCGCGTCCACCAGCTCGAGCGCGGCGCTCAGGCCCGCGAGCCCGCCGCCGACGATGGCCGTCCTCATCGCAGCAGCCCCGCGCCGACGATCCGGAGCTTCGTCAGCCGCGACAGCCGCAGTGAGCCGCCGAAGACGTCGAAGCCACGCGCCTCGATCCGGTCGAGCGTTGCCCGGTAGAGCCCGGCGAAGGTCGAGACGCAGGCCGCGCTGCGGGAATCGAGCGAGTCGACCAGCCCGAGGCCCTCCTCCAGGTATGCGCGAGCCCGCGAGGCCTGGAACGCCATCAGCGCGTGCCACTGCGGCGTGACGCGACCCGCCGCGACGTCGGCCTCCGAGACGCCGTACGCCGCCAGTTCGTCCTGCGGCAGGTAAACGCGGCCGAGCTCCCAGTCCTCGCGGACGTCGCGGGCGATGTTGATCAACTGGAGCCCGACGCCGCGCGTGGACGCGTGCTCGACGTCGTCCGAGCCGTAGACGGCGACGCAGGCCACGCCGACAGCACCCGCGACCAGGCGGCAGTAGCCGTCGAGCTCCGCGAAGTCGGCATAGCGGGTGCGCTCGAGGTCCTGCAGGCCGCCGTCGACCAGGTCGTGCAACGCCTGCGCTGGCACCGGATAGCGCGCGCGTGCGTCGGCAAGCGCGACCAGCATCGCGTCCTCGCCCGGCGGGGCGTCGAGCGCGGCGTGCAGCTCCTCGAGCCGGGCGCGCTTCTCGCTCGCCGGAAGCGTCCCGTCGGCGATGTCGTCGGCGCGCCGCGCGAAGGCGTAGATCGCGGCGATCGCCTGCCGCTTCGGCCGCGGCAGCACGCGAATCCCGTAGGCGAAGTTCCGCGCCTCTCGGCGAGTGAGCCGCTCGACCTCTGCGTACGCGGCCTCGACGGTCACTTGATGGCCGCCAGCGCGAGCCGCGCGCGCGAGGGCCGCGGGCGCCCGCTGAAGATGTCCCAGTCGGCGCGCTCGAGCGCCTCGAGCGCCGCCAGCCCGCCGCGGGCGAAGAGCGCGACTCCCCGTCCGTTGCGCCCGCCGAGCCGGTGGCCGAGGTCGCGGCCGGCGCCGAGCAGGCGGCGGGCACGCGCCGCCTCGAAGCCGAGCAGCTGCCGCAGCGGCTCGTTCGCGCGCGAGAGCTCGGCGACGCCGAAGCGGCGGCGCTCCTCGGCCGGGAGATAGACGCGCCCGAGCTCGAGGTCGCGTGGCACGTCCTGCAGGAAGTTCACGAGCTGGAGTCCCGTGCAGACGTCGTCCGAGAGCTCGACGAGCTCCGCCTCCGTGCGCCCGAGCACGCCGAGGACGAGCCGACCGACGGGGTCGGCCGAGTGGGCGCAGTAGTGCTTCAGGTCGTCCCACGTCTCGTACGACGCGACGCGCTGATCGATCCGGTTCGCCTCGATCAGCCGGGCAAACGGCTCACGCGGAAGCGAGCACGCGCGGATCGTCGGCTGCAGGGCCCGCATCACCTCCCACTCCGGCTCGCCGTCATAGCAGGCGTCGAGCTCGGCCTCCAGCTCGTCCAACATCGCGAGGCGGTCGCCGTCGTGCTCGTCTCCGAGCAGGTCGACGAGGCGGGCGAAGCCGTACACGGTGCGCAGGTGCGGGCGGGTCGCGCGCGGGAACAGAAGCGAGGCGACCGGAAAGTTCTCGGTGCGCGCCCGCGCGGCCACGGCGCTCGCTGAGGCCGGATCCATTGCGGAACCATGGCCCGCCGCCGCCGCCCGCGTCAAACGGTCGTGTGAGCGGTTCCGGGCGAGTAGCGGTAGCCGAAGCCGCGGGCGGTCTCGATCACGCCTGGATCGACCCCGGCGGCAGCAAGCTTGCGCCGCAGGTAGCCAACGTAGAGCTTGACCTGGTCACGCGAGCTGCCGCGCTCGCCGCCCCAGACGAGCTGGAGCAGCTGATCGTGCTCCAGGAGCTGGTTCGGATGGCCGACGAACGCCGCCAGCAGACGGAACTCGAGCGGCGTCAGCTCGACGTCGTTGCCCGCCGCCGTCACCCGTCGCTCGCCGAAGTCGACCTGCAGCAGGTCGTCGGAATACGACTCGCGGCGACCATCGCGGTTCGGCGCCCGCCGCAGCACGGTCTCCACGCGCGCGAGCAGCTCCTGGCGGCCGAACGGCTTCGTGACGTAGTCGTCGGCACCGGCGCGCAGCGCGCGCACCTTCTCCAGCTCGGCGCCGAGCGCGCTCAGGATCACGACCGGCACGTCGCTCAGCTCCCGGATCCGCTCGAGCGTGGCCCAGCCGTCGAGCTCCGGCATCGAGACGTCGAGCAGGACGAGATCCGGCCGCTCGTCGTAGAGGACGCGCAGGGCGGCGCGGCCGTCCGGCGCCTCCGTCACCCGGTACCCGGCGCGCACGAGCAGCTCGCAGACGAGGCTACGAACGTCGTGGTCGTCGTCGACGGCCAGGACGTGTGCGGCGGTGCCCATGGCGTTCAATACCACACGGCGCCGCCCGCGCCTGCGCGGTGCGGAGTTCAGCCGTGGCGAGCCGAAGCAGGCGCTGGCGGACGCGCCGGCGTGGACCGGGCGCTCCGCCAGACCTGCGTCAGCGAGACCCCGGGCTCGAGCCCGTGCTTCGCGGCCTCCCCAGCCGGAAGCTCGAGTGTCGCCCGTGCTCCCCTGCACGCCGCCATGCGCCAGGGGCGCACTTCGGCGGCGACCTTCAGCACGCGGTTCTCGCGGTCGACGAAGACGACGTCGATCGAGAAGCGCATGAAGGCCGTGTGGATCGAGGACGCCGGCCGGAGCAGGAGCCCCTCGCCCGGCGCAAGGCTGCTGCGCCCGAGCAGGCCGCGCAGGCGGGCGAACGCCGTCTCCGCGAGGAGACAGCGTTCGCAGACGACGTCGCCGTCGCCGTTCGCCAGCGCAACTTCAGGCAGAGCCGCCACTAGTACCCGACGTGAATGTGGTCGTAGTGGTTGGCCAGCGGGAACGACGGACCGCCGAGCCCGAGCAGCGAGATGACCTGTGCCGGAAGCATCCCGCCGGGCAGCATCAGGATGCTGCGCACGGCCTGCTCGGTCAGCCCGCCGGGCTGCTGGTGCCCGGTGATCGAGACGCCGTTCAGGGCGGCGATGTCCACCGCGCGTCCGTAGATGTGCGCGGAGACGACGCCGGGGCGGGCATAGAGCCGGTGCCCCTCGACCAGGCACGACACGCTCACCTGGTGGTACGTCTCGCCGAGGTAGAGCATCAGCGCGAGCACCCGGACGTCGACGCGACCCCTGGCCACGTCCTGCCGGCCACCCGGGTACAGCGTCAGCCGCGAGTCGTGCAGAACGCGGTCCTGCAGGTCGCTCTTCTGCGAGAGCAGCCCCTTGACGAGGCTCGCGAGCCCGACGGCGCGGTAGTAGTGGCGCAGCGCCACGACGCGGTCCGCGAGCGCGGTGTCGCTCGAGTACGCGAGCGCGGCGGCCCACGGGTTGGCACGTCCGCCGAGGCTCGAGAGTCGCAGCGCGACCGCCTGCAGCGCGGCCGACCCTGCCGGGACGCGGCCGTTGTGGCCGTCAGCCCGCAGCGTCGCGAGCACGAGCGCCCAGTCGACGTGCGCCTGTCGTGAGTAGGCGACGAGCTCGCGTGCGAAGCTGAGCTTCAGCCTCGCGGCGGGCGGAGTCGGGTCCGGTGCAGCCCGATTGAGCCACACGGTCGCCGTGTCGAAGGACTGCGCCTCCGGATCGAGCGCGGGGGCCTTCGGCGCCGGCTTCTGCTTGGGGGCGTTCGTCTTCGGCTTGGCCGGACGCGCGAGCCGGACCGCCGAGCGGCCGACGCGCGCCCTGGCGCTCGCCTGCTTCTTCGACGCCGCGGCCGGGGTGGCGGCCCGGAGCATCGTCGCGTGCGACGGGGCCGAGCTGAGGACGGCGGTCCTCGCCGCGGGCGCCGCCGACGCGGAAACGACAGGTCGCGCCGGCGCGACCTGCTGCTGCGCCACGATCACGCGGGCCGGGGCGGCTGCGGCCGCCGGTGCCAGGACGGCGTTCGCGCCCGTCGGACCGCTGGCTCCGGACGCGCCCATCGCGGTGACGGACGCGGAGTCGTCCTCGAGCAGGGACTGGACGCCGTTGCCCGCGCCTGCGGAGAGGGCGAGGCCGGCGAAGAAGAGAAGGCTGAAGGACAGCGTTTGCGCGAAGCGGCGCTGGAACTTCCGCGGCTGTGCGGGCTGCGGCTCCTCGCCACGCTCGTCCCACTCGTCCCAGGCGCGTCCCCGGCCGAGCACGGTGAGGATGCACCTCGCGAGCGAGAGCAGGAGGAGGTGGTGGAGGAACCGCCTGGTCAGAGACTTCCGTAGTGGCATTGCCTTGTGCTCCCGTTCGTCGGGCGCTCGGTGGGCCGCCACCTGGCGCGGATCTTCTATTGCATCCGCGGGCCGTACGGACTGGGTGCACTATCGGCGCGCACCCCGCTCGCCCCTCCCCCGAATTGGGGAAGTCCGCCGGATATCACTTGTACGAGGGATGCGCCTGCCGGTCGATCCGAACGATGACCCGGCAACTGAGCCATAGGCGGCGCGGCCACGCCGAAACACTCTCGGAGGTTTCCTTCGCGTGACCAAGCGTACTGCCCGCACGATCTACAGGCTCTTTCAGCACCACGCACTCCTTTCGGTCCCGGTTTTTCCCTCGGGAAATTCGCGCGCAACCGCGTGCGCATCGATCAGCGGAAGGAGGTGACACAGATGCTGAAGTTCTTCACCTTCGTGCAGGTCGCTGCCGACTCGCTCCGCAACCGCGAGGAGGGCCAGACGATGGCGGAGTACGGCGTTGTTCTCGCCGTGATCACGCTCGCCGTGATCGGTGCGATCACGCTGCTTTCCGACAACGTCCGCGCTGCGATCGAGAACGTCGCCGGAATTCTGCCCGGCTAGCACCACCGCAGTTCTCCGGCAGGGGGCCCCTTCGCGAGAAGGGGCCCACTTCCCTCAAAAGCACCAGGAAAGACTCCCGTGATGAATGGAACCAGCCGCAAAATTGACATCCGATCTGAGCAGGGTCAGTCGCTGACCGAATTTGCGCTCGCATTGCCGGTCCTCGCGCTACTCCTGTTCGCGGTCATTCAGTTCGGGATCGCGTTCAACAACTACGTCACGCTCACCGACGCGACCCGCGCCGGCGCCCGCAAGGCGGCCGTCGGACGACAGGCCGCCGACCCATCCGGCTCGTGCCAGAGCGCGATCCGCAGCTCCGCGAAGGATCTCAAGCAGGCCAGCCTCGCGACGACCTGCGCCTCGACGTGGCAGCCGGGCGCCGACGTGACGGTCACGGCCACCTACCCCTATTCGATCAGCCTGCTCGGGCTCGTCGTCAAGAGCGGCCGGCTCTCGAGCACAACCACGGAGCGTGTCGAATGAACCCTCGTAGCGACCGCGGCCAGGCAACCATCTTGACCCTCGTCTTCCTCGTAGTCCTGCTCGGCATGGCGGCGCTCGTGCTCGATCTCGGATCGTGGTACCGCGCAGATCGCGCGACGCAGTCGGCCGCGGACGCCTCGGCGCTCGCGGGCGCACAGGCCCTGCCCAGCGACCCAGCCGGCGCGAGCACGCTCGCGACGCAGTACGCGGGCAAGAACGGCGGCGGCGCCACGACCGTCAGCCTCGCCAGCGGCCTGCTGGCGAACGACACGATCAAGGTCACCCTCAAGCGCCCGGCGCAGGGCGTCTTCACGAAGCTCTTCGGCGTGCGCTCGGTGACGGTCGGCTCGAAGGCAAGCGCCCGCGCGAGCCTGATGGCGCAGGCGAAGTACGTCGCCCCGATCGGCGTCAATCTCGCCCATCCGAAGCTGAAGGGCTCCACCTCGTGCCCGTGCTTCGGAGCCGGCAACCTCACCACCCTGCCGCTCGGCAAGACCGGCGTCCCCGGTGGCTTCGACGTGATCAACGTCGACAGCAGCCACGGCGGTACGGGGCCCGGGACTCTCGCCGGTTGGATCCTGAAGGGCCTCGACGCCTACATGCCGCTCGGGGACTACTACTCGGACGCCGGCGCGAAGTGGAACTCCTCGCAGATCGGCGCGGCGCTCGACAGCCGCATCGGCACCGTCCTGCTCTTCCCTGTCTACGACATCGTCAAGGGCAGCGGTGCCGGCGCGCAATACCACGTCGTCGGCTGGGTCGGCTTCCACCTGACGGCGCACGAAGAGCACGGCAGCGACGGCACCATCACCGGCTGGTTCACGGAAGTCGTGTGGACCGGCATCGCCACCACCACCGCCACCGGGCAGCCGAGCCTCGGCGCCCGCACGGTCTCACTCGTCGACTGATCAACGAACCCAAGGACAAGGAGCAATGGCATACCGAGCTAGAAACATCATGATCGCGGTCGCTCTCGCGGCTGTGGCCGCTCTGCTCACGAGCTTCTACGTGACCAGCTACAAGCGGCACGTCCAGCGCGGCGAGGACCACGTGACGGTGCTCGTTGCCAAGAAGAACCTGACGGAGGGCATGACAGGCGCCGAGGCCTCCGGGCTCCTGACGCCGATGCAGGTCCCCCGCCGGAGCGTCGTCCCCGGCGCCGTCTCGAGCTCCGACCAGCTCGCCGGCCTCGTCGCGACGCAGCAGACGCTCGAGGGCGAGCAGGTGACCGTCCGCCGCTTCAGCCCGGTGTCCGAGAAGGGCGTCCGCGGTGACCTGAAGGGCAACCTGCGCGCGTTCCAGGTGCAGGGCGACCCCAACCAGACGCTGGCGGGAACGCTCCGTGACGGCGACCGAATCGACGTCGTCGCCACCTTCAAGTACCACAAGGCCGGCGAAGGCTCTGGAGACACGTTCTTCGCGAGCCGCGTCGTCCTGCGCGACCTGAAGGTCCTGAAGGCGCCGAACGGCCCGCCCGTCGGCACGAAGCTCACGAGCGGCCTGCAGAACAACTACTCGGTGATGCTCGCCGTCACCGACCAGCAGGCCCAGAAGCTCCTGTTCACGATGACGCAGACCGGTGGTACCGGCTCCGGCAACGGTGCGGGCTGGTCGTTCCAGCTGCGCCCCGTCACGCACTCGGCCGACAGCCCCGAGAGCGTCACGACCCTCGACACCGTCCTCCGCGACGGCCTCGGAGCCGCGCAGCGCGGTCGCTTCGACGGCTCCTTTGGAGGTGGCCAGTAATGCCTACCGATACGCACATGGAGATCCCTCCGAGCCCGCCCCAGGCCGCCGCTCGCGACCGCGCCCGGATCTACATCACGGGCGACTGCGACGGGCTGCCTGACCTGCGCGAGGCCCTCGGCAACCACCCGGAGGTCGAGCTCGTCGGCTCGGCTCACCAAGTCGCCGAGGCCGCCCCGACGCTGACCGGCGGGCACCTGCAGGTCGTGCTGCACGCGACGCGCTCCTCGACGCTGCCGGTGAACGAGCTGGCCGCGGTCCGGGAGCACACCCGCGCGCCGCTGATCCTGCTCGCCTCGAACGGCTCGCCGGCCCTGCTGGAGGAGGCGCTCGAGCACGACGTCGCCGATGTCCTCCTGCTCCCGCAGCTGACCGACAACGTCGCCTTCGCGATCCGCAAGGCCGGCCACGTCGGCAAGCGGCTGACGGGCTCGCAGGCCCGGCACGGCCGCATCGTCACCGTCTTCTCGCCGAAGGGCGGGACGGGCAAGACCGTGACCGCGACGAACCTCGGCACCTCGCTCGCCAAGCACTGGGGCAAGCGCGCGCTGCTGCTCGACCTCGACCTGCAGTTCGGGGACGCGGCGATCATGCTCGGGATCGAGCCAGAGAAGACGATCTACGACCTCGTCACCGCTCCGGGTGAGCTCGACTCCGAGAAGCTCGCGGGCTACACCACGCGCCACGCGTCCGGCCTCGACATCCTCCCCGCGCCGCTGCGCCCGGAGGACGCCGAGCTCGTGACCGAGGCGAAGCTGGCCCGGCTGCTGGAGGTCGCGCGCGAGTCGTACGACGTGATCGTCGTCGATACCTCGCCCTTCTTCCACGGGCCGATGCTCGCCACCCTCGACCGCACCGACGAGCTGCTGCTGCTCGCCGGGCTGGACGTGCCGACGCTGAAGAACGTCCGGCTCAGCCTGCAGACGCTCGAGCTCCTCTCGTTCCCGCCCGACCGGATCAAGCTCGTCCTCAACCGGGCGAACTCGAAGGTCGGCATGAAGCCGAAGGAGGTCGAGTCGGCGCTCGAGCGGAAGATCGCGTTCGAGATCCCGAGCGACCGCATCGTCCCCCTCGCCGTCAACCGCGGCAACCCAGCGGTGATGTCGGAGCCGAAGTCGGAGTTCTCGAAGTCGGTCCGCGCGATGGCGAAGGAGCTCGTCGCCGCCCAGGCGGCCGCGAAGCAGAAGAAGAGCTTCATGGCCACGTTGGCGAGGGCGTAGGCAGATGGGCCTCCACGACCGAATCCACCGCCAGAACGGCTCGACCAACGGTAACGGCCCGGAGCTGGACGTCCTCGCGGGCGGCCAGGCCGAGCCGGCCAACGAGCGGCGGCCGGACCCGTACGGCGAGCTGAAGGGCCGGATTCACCACGCCTGCATCGCGAAGCTCGGCCCGCAGCTCTATGCGGCGGGCCAGTCGCAGGAGGGCGCCACCGACGACCTCGCCGAGAAGGTGCTCCGCGTCGTCACCGAGCAGCTCGCGCTCGACCGCACGCCCATGACCCGCGAGGAGCGGCGGCAGGTCACGCGCGAGATCACCGACGACATCCTCGGCTACGGGCCGCTCGAGCCGCTGCTGCGCGACGACTCCGTCACGGAGGTGATGATCAACAACCACGACCGCGTGTACGTCGAGCGCAAGGGCAAGATCGAGGCGACCGACGCGACCTTCGTCGACAACGCCCACCTGCTGCGGATCATCGACAAGATCGTCTCGCAGGTCGGCCGCCGCGTCGACGAGGCGTCTCCGATGGTCGACGCGCGCCTGCCCGACGGCTCCCGTGTGAACGCGATCATCCCGCCGCTCTCGCTGCGCGGGCCGACGCTGACGATCCGGAAGTTCTCGCGCGACCCGTACACGATCGACGACCTGATCAACTTCGGCACCGTCTCGCCGGAGGCGGCGCAGTTCCTCTCCGCGTGCGTGCGCGGGAAGCTGAACATGCTCATCTCGGGCGGTACCGGCACCGGTAAGACGACCACGCTGAACGCCCTCTCGGCGTTCGTCCCGAACGACGAGCGCATCGTCACGATCGAGGATGCTGCCGAGCTGCAGCTCCAGCAGGACCACGTGATCACGCTCGAGTCGCGCCCGCCGAACATCGAGGGCGAGGGCGAGATCCGCATCCGCGAGCTCGTCCGCAACGCCCTGCGCATGCGCCCCGACCGGATCATCGTCGGCGAGGTCCGCGGCCCCGAGACGCTGGACATGCTCCAGGCAATGAACACGGGCCACGAGGGCTCGCTGACCACGATCCATGCGAACACCCCCCGCGACGCGCTCTCGAGGCTCGAGACGCTGGTCATGACGGCCGGCGTCGAGCTGCCGCACCGGGCGATCCGGGAGCAGATCGCGAGCGCGTTCGACCTGCTCGTCCAGATCTCGCGCCTCGTCGACGGCTCGCGCCGAATCACCCACATCACCGAGGTGCTGCGGATGGAGTCGGACGTGGTCACGCTCCAGGACGTCTTCATCGCGAAGCCACCCGAGGAGGGCGAGTCGAGCGACGGCAAGCCCGTGCGCCTGCTCAACCCGATCGAGTGCACCGGCCTCAAGCCGCAGTTCCTCGAGAAGATGGCCGCGAACGGCGTCAGCCTGCCGCCGACGTTCTTCGGGAACACGTCGACCTTTCGGCCGAACTACGCAGCCGCGAGCTACGGCGGGTTCGAGTGATGCGGAGGCTGAGCAAGCGGGCCCTGATCGCAGCAGTCCTGAGCGCCTTCGCGGTGCCCGCGGCAGCCGCGAGCGCGCCGCTCGAGCTCCGTCACGTCGACGCGAGCGGCTACCCGACGATCCGCGCGACGCTCGTCGCGCCGGTCGCGGCCGAGGCCCCTCCGACGCTGACCGAGAACGGCCGGCGCGTGGCCGGGCTGCACGCGGCCAACCTCGCCTCGGCGAAGAGCGTCGTGGTCGCGATCGACCGCTCGCGCTCGATGTCGGGCGCGAAGCTCGCGGCAGCGACCGCTGCCGCGCGAGAGTTCCTGCACGCGAAGGCGGGCTCGGACCGCGTCGCCGTGATCGTGTTCGGCTCGCGGGCGGTGCAGCTGACGCCGTTCTCCGGCTCCACCACCGACGCCGACGATGCCCTGCGCACGCTCGAAGTCGACTCCAGGGAGGGCACGGCGCTCTACGACGCGCTGCAGCTCTCCGCGGCCGCGCTCGAGCGGCAGATCGGCCGCGCCCGCGTGGTCGTGCTCCTCACCGACGGCCAGGACGTCTCGAGCAAGGCATCGCTCGACGACGCACTGGCGGCAACGCGGAAGGACGGCGTGCTCGTCTACCCGATCGCGATCGGCGGCGGG
>Ga0136846_1237147_pt1 | contig 10444 bp, 13 predicted proteins | sample HopSoiMetagenom2_FD_96841 | JGI IMG/M metagenome (GOLD analysis project Ga0136846, IMG submission 96841) | Grasslands soil microbial communities from Hopland, California, USA - 2 Assembly 2016 (version 4) | ecosystem: Environmental > Terrestrial > Soil > Grasslands | place: USA: Hopland... | reverse complement strand
GGCCGACGGCTATGCGCCGCGCTTCGGCCTCGTCCGCGTCGATTACGCCACGCAACGCCGGACGCCGAAGGATTCCTACCATTGGTATCGCAAGCTGATCGGGGGCCAGACGGGGGCCGCGCGTTGACGTATCTCGTATGGTGGCGATCGACGTGGCCGAACGTCCGCCGCAGGCCGCCCTCGTCGCCTGGCACCGCAATGATTTGAACGTGGTTGGTATCGGGCAATAGAACCAGATCGCCGCGCCCGATCGCGCCGGCCAGTACGTCGAGATGGAACTCGTAGTCGCCATCCTCGAAGAACACTTGCTCGCGGCGATTGCCGCGCTGCGCCGTCGTAATTGCGCAATTGCTGACTGAGGATTCTCGTTGCTGCCGCGATCTCCTCGAGTATATTGAAAGCCGTTCGGGGGGGGGGTAATGATCGCATTTCGTTGGGCAATTTCGGCATCGATTTGCCTTGCGTCGCCTTTAGCGCCTGCGATTTTTGCCGGCCCGGCACTTGCCCAGAGCGCAGTCACCGCACCGTCGTCCGCTGCCCCGCCTCCGATGCAGGTCGTTCCCGATTCGCGCTTTGATCCCGTTGCAAGCGTCAATGTCTCGGGGCCGTCTGGTGGCATGCAGGTGATGCGCGAGCGCGGGCGCCGCAGCGAGCCCGTCGTCGTTGTGACACCGAATCGATCGGCCCCTGTTGCGGGAGCCCCTGTTGAGCATCGGCGGTCCGCGACGAGACCGGTCGTGGTGGCGGGCTCGTCAGTGTCCCCGCTGCACTATCAGCCCGACCCGGTATCCGAACCTAAAGTCACGATAACTCCGTCCACCCATTAGCCAATCTTGAGGGGATTTGAGCATGAAGTTGCGAAAGTTGGGAGGCTATCTGGCTGCTACGCTTGCAATGGCGATGGCAACCGATGCGCATGCACAATCATTTATCGTCTGCTACGTAAAGGTGGTCGCGGTAGGTACGACTCCGGACGGCGCCGTGTTTGCGAGTTTCGATGTGTCGGGAACGACCGTCCAATGGTGGCTCTGCAGCACCACGGGAACCACCACTGTCAACACCGCGCCGACCAGCAGTGTCGCGATCCCGTCGTCCGCGTGTCAGGCAACGCTTGCCCAACTGATGACAATCCGTGCCTCCGGCGGACAGGCCATCCTCACTTTCAGCGGCCCTACGGCATGCACCGCGGCAGCGTTGCCCGCATCACAGACGGTTCCGAACCCATACCCTTCACAGCTCATCTTTTAGGCCGATCGTGGGTAATGCCGGCATTGTCCGAGGGCTACACTAAGTAAAGTGATGCTCGGCGCCGGCCCGTTCATAAGGCTGGGACGCCCGGAGCTCTCATTTTGGCAAACGGCATCGCGCCGAAAGGCCGGAAGAATATACTTTATGACCTATTCGACCGAAAATAGGGGAATGGACATGATCAATTCGATCCTAAAATTTTTCATCGGAGGGGAGATGAAGAGGCTCCGTTTCTTCTCTGGGGCGGCGCTTATGCTCGCGATGCTAATATCGAGTCCCGCTTATGCGGATAATGAAATTTACGTGGTGCCGACAGGATGGCGGTTGCAGGTCTATGTAGGGGGCCAGGTCGCGGCCTATTTCGCAGGAACGAGTTGCTTCTCCGGTCAGGTCTTGATGCCGCCAAGCGCGACAGCAGATGAAAAGAATCGTTTCGTCGCGATGGTAACCACGGCAAAGGCGGCTGGTAAGTACATGGGAGTCTTTTACGAAACGGCCAGCGGTAGTTGCCAGATCACTAGTTTTTATTTGCAGTGATAGGCGATCTTTTTTTGGAGACTGCCAGATGAATAAATTTATACGACGCCGCTTTCCTATGGCAGCATACTCAATAGCTCCTCTATTGATGCTAGCGGCCAGTCCTGCGCACGCGTCTGACTGGTACGTCGATACGAAAATCGCGATCGTTGAAACCGATTACATGCCTGGCTGGATATCTTTCACGATTACGACTGCCGGAGGCTCTTGCGCAGCTGGCGCCTTTCTCAACTATTACGCCCAAGGTGCTACGGCGTCTGATAAGCAGGCCAACGGCGCTGCCGTTTTGGCATCTCTCTTTACAGCCCAAGCAGCCAACCGAACAGTTCGGGTTTATGGCAATAATAGCGGTTGCGCTGTCACAAATATTTGGTTGTACAACTCTTAATCGGGGAGGAAATTGAAATCGGCCCGGGACTTCGGCCGCGCGGTCTAGACTAGGTTAGGTAGATATAGTCAACCGTGCAGCCGGCGTTGTTTCCAAAAATCGTAACCGTTTGACCGGACGATTTTGCTGTCATTAGAATTGATAATATGGCTTCGGCATTCTGAGCCTTCTGGGTTGCATCGGTGCCACGAATATTCCAGTTCAGCAGTGTGCCAGCGGGGCAACTTCCGCTTGCCGTGTCAACCTTGAAGGGAACTGACACAGGCATATACGTTCCTTCTATCGCGGTAACCTTGGCAACCACCGCCCAGTCATATGCCCGCGCCGTCGACGGCCAAAGCGACAGTAAAGCAAAGCCTGCTAACGCTACCCTATTCATAGAATCATCCTCTCCATCCAGGAATACGCCTACCTGTTACTACAGCTGAATCGGCGATGCATTGCATACTGTGCCACCACCGCGTGTATAGTCGACGCGCGCGATCGGGAGCGCGCAGTCAGCGCAATCGCAAATATTCCCCGTCCCACCCCCGTAGAAGTATCTATGCCCGCCGCATCGATCTGTTCAATGAAACACAATATACGATATCTGTTCTCTCGTGGTGATGATAGGGTCACAGGCTCCAGTGCCAACAACATCGATAGTCCGTCCCTGAGCCATCGCTGTCATGACCCCCGCTATCAGTGCATTTTGGTTGGCTGCGTTTAACGGGATCGACCACACGGCGTCCGTGGCGCAGGCCGGAACTGCGGTTCGCGTGCTTGCGTTCATGGTCAGTCCGGCGGGCGATCCATTGACACCGATGGCGTAGGCGTACACCGTTCCCGTCTGCTGGCTGGCTTGTGCAGGCACGCTTCCGAAAACGAACAATGCGGCAGTCAAAGCTCTCATTGAAGCGATCTTACCCCTCATTTGATTCCCTTTCCGGTCGCTTACAGGGCATGATTAGCTCGCGTGCCCCTTTCGCGATGTGCGTAATGGATCTTCTACGTTGCAAGCTCGACGTGACAACTACGGTGACGTGGCGTAATTCTCAGCGGGTCCGCGACGAGAGCGGTTATGGTGGCAGGCTCGTCAGTAAATGTAGGTTGTATCAGTCCTGCGTCAGGAAATAGTCCATGGTTTCTGTGTCGTTCCAATCCGTGCAGGCGCCGGTGCCGGTTATCTCAAGCGACTTACCTGTCGAGTAAGCGGTAAGCAGCAACGACAGCCTCGCCTGTCCGGCAGCCGTTGCGCCGTTGAACACCCAGCGCAACGGCAGCCCCGCCGCGCAACTCGGCGATGTCGTCCGGGTGCCCGACATGTTGAAAAAGACCAGGCCATTGGCCAATATCAGAATTGAGGACGCTTTGCCGACCACCGAGCTTGCCTCAGCCGGGCTGGCGGTCATGATCAAGGCCGCCACCAATCCCGCTGGCAATTTCTTCATTTTTATTTCCCCTATTAATCAACTTCGATGGGCATGATGAAGGTTGATCGACGAAGCTGTTCCAGGCGAAGCCGCACTGGTCGCCGATAGATAATCTTGAGGGCGGTCACTCGTTGATCAGCAAGATTGCGACGGTCTCCGTGTCACCCCAGATAGAGCAGGTCCCGGTCCCGTGAATGCTGATCGACTTGTGGAGTGAATAGGCCGTCAGCAGCACCGACAACTGGGATTGCCCCTGAGGCGTGCTCGCATCGATTACCCAACGCGTCGCATAGCCGGCACCGCAACTCGGAGGTGCCGTGCGCGTCCCGGAGTGGACGAAAATTACGGCACCATTCTGTGTCGCCTGGGGTTGGGTGATGGCCCCGCTAGATGCATCAGAGGCATAGGCAGTCGATGCCACCGCGCAACACAGCAATGCAGCCAAGATTGAACGAACTTCATCTCAAGCCCCCACCGCTAAAATGACATTCGTGAATTTAACCAGGCACTACCCACTATAACTGAATCAGCGTTGCAACGCAGTTTGCGCCACTACCGCCTGTATAATCGATGCGTGCGATTGGGCGGTTGCTGGCGCGTGCGGTCAGTGCGATCGCGAACATTGCTCGCCCCGACTCCGTCGAGACGTCGATATAGATGGTTTGGAAAGGGCAACCGTTCGAAGCGGTAGTGCTCGTTTGAATATAAGCAGTACCCCCCTGGGATCCGACAGACGTGACAGTGACGTTGCTATCAGTCGTGGCCATTGCAGGCGTCGCAACCATTAAGCCGAGAAATACCATTCCTCTTCTCAAATTTTGCTTTCGCTTCTGGTTTAACGCGACGACCATGGACAGTAGCTTCATAACTGGTCTCCTCAATTCTCGACGGAAACTCCAGTTTCGGTCGTACTATTCGCGTTGGCCGGAGGTCGCCTCGCCAAAAATTTTGCGAACTCAACGATCATCGGGAAAACCGCGGCGCTCCGCGACCTGAATAATTACGAGCCCGCGATCGGGATTACCGTATAGCCATTGAGAGGAACGACTATAAACAACGATCTGCTCGGGACGCTTGCGCCGGCGCCGGGGTCGCCATTGCCTCCGGATCCGCCACCCGATCCGCCTCCGCCGCCGCCGTTCGCCGACAGCGTCACCGTCACGTTGGTTCTATTGCTGGCGGGGTCGTAGCTGTACGTCGCCGCGGTGCCGTCAGTCGGGCCGCCGCTGTGCTGCACCGCGATAACCCGCCCCAAGGCGTCGTACGTGTATGTCGTGGTTTCCTGGCCGAAGGCCTGAACCGGAAGCAGCGTCATACCGACTGTCGCCAAAGCGAGCCATTCTGGCCTTCCAATGCGCATTCCGCTCTCCCAACTATATTGGTCCAATGATCCCGACCGACTCGACTGGCATGCTGTCGCTGGAAAGACCTGAGTAATATCACTGCGATTGGTGAATAATAGCGATCTATTCCGTAACGTCATATTAGTACATTTAGTAAACTGTCACCGTAATTCCTAACTCTAACTCATCGGCAGCGCCTCCTCGACGCTGCCATTGAATCAACCAATCATCCCCAACACAAGCAATTTAATGGGTCCTGAGCTTAGGAGTGTTGCGCGCCGCCGCAAATACTCATCGACGTCTGTTTGTCAACTTAGCGAGGAGCGATAAAAGAAATAAAATACCTCCAAGAATATATATCGCCACTCCGCCGACTATTACTATTCCCCCGAGATATCCAAAGCCAAATTTATCGAGAATAATTGACAATAGCACTCCAACCGTCGCCAACGCTATACCCGACAGAATTACTTTCTTTATCATGCTACTGCCTGCAAAATCTATAATCCGGAACATACCTATCAGTGACCCATTTAATTGCATATTTCGCCGGCGCCTTAGTCGAAGAAGGTAACGGCACCGCATTAACGAAAGCCCCAGCTACATCGTGTATGACTTCTCTACTTGAAGATCCGCCAAGGAATTCTAATAGGCCACCGCCAGCTTGAGCCAGAGCTCCAACCGATGCCACTGCTGTCCCACCAGTAAATACCGCACCCCCGGCCCAAGCCATCGGTACATTTCCTGTCATCGCCCCGGCTTCTGCTAGACCTTGACCAGCTAGCGCTACTGTACCGCCCACAGTGACCGCATATCCGCCTAATTCGACAAAGGCACCACCTGCGCCATGCACTAAAATCCCTAGACGTCCGCACCACGCGCTTGTAATATACTTCGGCTCATCCTCTAATTTAGGAGGCATTGGAATAAATCTTTCCAAGGATAGTGTGCTTACCGGAGTATTCTTTGCAAGTGACTGAAGTGCGCTAAAGCCGCCAAAGTCGTTGAAAGTGCCATAGTTAAAGCCAGGCGGATTCCCATAACCAGGCTGCCCAGGAGGGTTGGGTTGGTAACCCCCATAGGTCTGAGAACCATAAGAATATAAACAAAAATCGGAGCAATCCGCCAACCCGCTGGGGTCGCTGCCGTTGATCGGATCCCCGTGCGCATAGTCGTACCAATTCATCCCATCGCCGTACCCGATGGGATCGGTCTGCACGAACCGGCCGAGTGGGGGCGAATAGATGCGCGCCTTGTAATAGGCCATGCCAAGTTCGTTGAGCCAAGCCTGACCAGTATATTGAAATCGACCTTGGTTGTTTGTGCCACGAATGCCATAATCGTCATAACTATTCCAGGCCGTCCCTGATGAGTTCGACCGGGCAATGATCGACCCCCGCTCGTCGGCGACCAGATAAGTTTTGATACCTGAGGCGTCATATTCGACCAGTGGCTCGTCCGTCCCGGGGCCGAACACATAACGTTTGGTAATTGCCCCGGAAGGATTGGCGATTTCGGCAACGATCTGGCTGCCACCGTACATGAACCGCGTCGAGGTGCCGGCGTCGTATTGGTTTAGTCGTCCCGCCGGATCGTAATAGAGCGACACACCGCCGGACGCGCTTTTGAGCAGATTCTCTGAAGTATAGGCGAAGGTCGTCGAACCGGAGCTAGTCAGGTTGCCGCGTCCATCGTAGCCGAATGCCGTGGTGTTCGCATTTGTATATTGGTTGAGCGCATTGGTCGTATAGGGGCGATTGACGTTGAAATAGCCATTGAACGCAGAACTCGTGCCGGACCGCGTCGCCGACGAGATTTGCCCCGAAGGCGTGTAGCCGAACGTTACGTCCTGTTCGTCGGCCGTCCCGGCAAGGTTGCTCAGGCCTGCTAGCCGCGACACTGGATCGTAATTATAAGTTGTGACGGCCCCGTTGCCGCGGGTCAGCGTCTTGCGGCGGCCGAGATCGTCATAGACGAACGTTGCCAGGTTGACCGTGCCGTTCTCATTGATCGCCCCCAATTGGCCGGCGTTGTCATAAGTATAAGTGACGTAGAACCCGTCTTGCCAAGTTTGACGTATGCGATTGCCGGCTGCGTCATACAGATAACCCAACGACCCGAACGGCTGTGTCTCGCTTTGCAGCCGGCCCAGCGCGTCCCAGCTGTAGGCGAGCGTCGTCCCCTGTGTTGTGGTAAGTGGATGGCCCTGAAGATCATAGGTGTAGCTTGCGCCAGCCTCGCCATTGGGCAAGGTCTTCGTCACCACCCGATTGAGGTTATCGTAGCCGAGCCCGATCGAGGTACCATCTCGCAACCGGTGGCTGGTGACGTTGCTGTTAGCGTCGTAGCTATTCTGCTCGTAGCTGCCGCCCGGATAAGTGGTGGTCGTCAGCCGGTCGAACCCGTCATAGCCATAGCCCGTGACGTTGCCGTTAGCGTCGGTCTGCGTCTGGACCTTGCCGCTTGACGTATAGGTCGATCGTACCAGCGCGACCGGCTGCGCAGTGCCATATCCCGCAGTGACCGCCGTCGCTTCCCCAGCATCGCTATAGCTGGTCCGGCTAATCCGGTCGGGTCCGTCAGAGCCCGGCTGACCCAAGGTGCAAGCGGAGGTTGGCAGCGATCCGTAGACCGCTGGGTTCATTCGGATAGCGCTGCAATCGGGTCGACCAACGGCATCGTAGCTATATTGCGAGACGGCATAGGTCGTGCCGTTCGCCGTCACCACATCCTTCGTCTTACGATCTTTGGTATCGTAGGTGCTGGTCTCTTGCTGTTTGGAGTTGAACGCGGCCCAATCGGTGTCAGACGGACTGGCGACGGTCCCGATCTCAACCTTGCTGACATTACCATCGGCATCGTAGCTCGTTCGCATCGCAGTCCGTGCGAGGGCGCCCGCGCCATCGGGATCGGGATTGATCGCGCCCACCACCCGGCCAAGCTGGTCATATCGTCGATAAGTCGTATCGGCGCTCCCTGGAAGCGGACCATCCTCGCTCGTCAGGTTCTCGAATGCATCATAGGTGTCGGTCACCGTTGACTGCACCGAACCATCGCCCGATTGCACTGTCTTCGACGTCGGCAACAACCCGTTCGCGCCATAACCCAGCACGACCTTGGTTTCATCGGCGGCACCCGCGCACGAAGCCGTGGTTCGGCATGCCGACGCGCCGGTCAACGTATAGGCGCCAGCTACGACGTCATAGCTAAACCGAGTCTGCGGCCGCGCCTGTCCGGGAGATGCCGCCGGCGCAGTGACACTGGTTACCCCGCCATGCGCCGGATCATAGGCATAGTCGGTGACATTGCCGGCCGCGTCCGTGGTCGAGATCGGCTTGTTGCATGTCTTGGCGTTCTGGCAGTCGAACATATATTGTGGGTCGGTCGTATATATCGCGCTGGTGACGATGTCTGGTGCTGAACCGGCCGGATAAGCCTTAACGGTCGTCTTTCGCACATTTCCGCGCGGGTCGTAATCCCATTGCGCGATAACGCCGTTGGGCAAGTTTACTTGCGATAACCAATCACCATATGAATATTGCCAAGACGTTTCGCGTGACAGCTCATCTTTAAAATAGACTATGCGGCCCCAATAATCGAACTTATACGTTCGAATCTTGCCAAAAGGGTCGGTCCGCAGGGTGGTGGTGGTCGGTGTAGATCCGGAACCCTTACTGATTGAATATTGCCAAATGTTGCCCAGGCTATCCGTGGCCGAGAAATTCCCCGTCGGCGATCCCCGCGTGATCGTCACGACATTCGTTCCCGGTTGCGATGAGCGAGACATCGAGAAATTACCGCCGATAGCGCCGGTATATTGGGTTTCGGTTCCATTCAGATCGACAAATTTGTGTAGTTCTGCCGATGCCATCTTATTCTGTCCGTTCGGAACATCATATACATTGTACTGGTAGTTGACAGTCCTGGAGCAACTCGACTGCCCATTACAGGGTCCAAGCTGATCCGAAGAGGCAATGACGGACGTTGCGACATATTGCGGCAGATCATCAGGCGGCCCGTAAATGCCGCCAAGAGCCGTGTAGTTGAAGTTTATCGACAATCCCAACGAGTTTTTCACGCTAACCAACTGGTTTTCACTAGCGCTGCCAGCATATTGCGGGCGGTTGGCATAAGTGAAATCGGCAACCACGCCCTTTGACGATGTCCACCGCGAGATTCTGGCGCAAAGGATAACCGTGCCCGACCGTCCGCATGACGTGGCATTGGATACGACGAATCGCAGCTGATCACCGCCTCCAGTAAAATAAGTATATACCGCCGTGCCACTCTCCATCGTCTTTACGACATAGCCGCGCTCGCCTGGAGCCGTGTATACATTATCTTTCGGCGCTACCGTGGTGCCGTCCGGCAGCACATAAGTATTTAAATTATCAAATGTGTGCGTTGCACCGTTTATAGTAAGATGAAAGGCGTTGTACCTGCCCAATATGGTCAAGTTCCTGCCCCAATTAAGATTGACATCTCCGATATAGATATCCAGGTTCGACCCGATGGTCCCGACGAGGCCGAATTCGCTAAAATTGGAGCCCCATGCTCTCGAGACGGAAAGCCGCTCGGGAAAGCTGCCTTGGCCAATAGCGATATCCTCGCCGCCCGGCACATAGTTACCCGTCATCAGGTTGATGCCATTCTCATCCACCGCAGCAACCGTCGGCGCTGGCGGTTGGTCGGCTGTTTGGCCGATGGCGGCAATCGGCGCCACCAATCCAGAGCAGAGAATTGTAGACACTGCCAGCAGAAGCCGGCGCGAGCGCAGCCGACGGCAATCGGTCAAGATCGAACTCGCCATGAACTTTCCCCCAATTAAAAATGGACTTGGCCTGAGATGGGCGCGTCACGAGGACCAGCATGCGGGCCGCCGCGATCAAACCGGGGCCGACCAAACATTGCCGTCAGAACACACCGCATTGCGAAGCCAGCCCGGTCACAGTCGCGGTCAGCTGACCCGTCGGGGTGGCGCTGAGACTATTGGCCACGACGCAATTGAACCAGCGTTGTGTTCGCCGACCGTGCCGGTCTGTGAGCCAGTATTGAGTCCGCCGGAATCGACGACGCGATCAGGCGCCCAAGCGGGTCATGGGCGTAGGTGTCCCTTTCCCGTGCGATCGATGGCGAGCTGGTGAGAATCGCCGCCAACGCAGCACAGATCAGTGTTGACCAACGCCTGCCCAATCGCCGCCCCCCGGTGAACGCCAGCCAGTAAATTGCGTTAGGCTGCTGATGCTTAGGCTGCCCGACGTTTCTGCCTCCGTCAATACGGTCCTGTCGAAAAACAACGAGGCTGGAACAATCTATCAGCACCGATTTGGGTCTTTTCTCGGCTACCAACTCACTGGCGGCGAGTTAGGCGCATGTCGCCCCGACCACACCGTCTGCGGCTGACGCCCCGGCCCCCCTCAAACCGCCTTCGCCAGCACCTTCTTCAACCGCGCATGCGCCGACGCCTTGATCTGGCACACGCGCGCAGCCCCGACGCCGAGCACATGCCCGATCTC
>Ga0136846_1236659_pt1 | contig 10444 bp, 2 predicted proteins | sample HopSoiMetagenom2_FD_96841 | JGI IMG/M metagenome (GOLD analysis project Ga0136846, IMG submission 96841) | Grasslands soil microbial communities from Hopland, California, USA - 2 Assembly 2016 (version 4) | ecosystem: Environmental > Terrestrial > Soil > Grasslands | place: USA: Hopland... | reverse complement strand
CGCGCGCAGGCCGGGGACCGGATCCAGCTTGGACATGCGCGCAAGGAGTTGGGGGAGCAGGAAGCCGCTCTGCGCGCTTATGCCGACGCCGCGCAGAGTCATCCGCTGCATGTCGATGCGCAAAGGCAATATGGTCTCTATCTGCGGCGGCTCGGCCGGGATGCCGAGGCGCTGAACGTGCTGTCACGTGCGCTGGCGCTGGAGCCTGGCGCCGCCGATATCGCCGCGGAGATCGCCGACATGGGGGCGACCGACGCGGCAGCGCTCGACCGGCATTTCCTGCACGGGATATTGGGCGGGAGCGACGCCGGAACGGAAGATCGCCCCGGCCTGATCGGCCGGCTGCTGGCGACGTTAGCGCTCGGCGAGGCGCGACGAAATGCCCGCGCGAGGGGCTGGCCGGCGGCGGAATTCCATTATCGCGCGGTGCTCCGTCATGCGCCCGACTGGGCCAATGCCCGCGTCCAGTTGGGCCATGCGTTACTGGAACAGGACCGCGCAGCCGATGCGCTCGCCAGCTACCGCCGTGCGCTCGTTTCCAGCCCGCGCGAACCCGATCTCTATCTGCATGCCGGCCATGCGCTGAAGGCGCTGGAGCGCCGCGAGAGCGCGCTGGACGCCTATCTTACCGCCTGGCGGCTCAAGCCGGGTTTCGCGGCTGCTTTCGATGAAATTCGGGGGATACGCCCGGACATCGACAAAGCCGGTCTTCTTCCAGGCGCCACGTCCGCGCCCGCCAGCCCGGAAGTGTCATCGGATATTGGCACATCCGTCGCTACGCCTCGCCGGCTTGCGCCGCCACCTGGTCTCAACCATCGGCAACAGGTCGTGTTCAAGCGCCTCGCAGGCGCCCTTTCCCATAAGGAATGACCGCGTTTCATGCGTATCGTCGTCGATCTTCAGTCCTGCCAGAATGGAAGCCGATATCGGGGTATCGGCCGCTACGCGATGGCGATCACGAAGGCGATGATCGCGCTCGGGCGACGTCATGAATTCCTGATCTTCCTGAGCGATCGCTATCCGGAGACGATCGCCGAAATCCGGCGCGCGTTCGATGGAATCCTGCCGCAGGAGAATATCCACGTCTGCAGCTTCTTCGCGAAGGCCTGTTCGGCAGCTCCCGAAAATGCGTGGCGGAGTCGTGCGGCGGAGATCGTTCGCCCGGAATTCATTGCCCGGCTCGATCCCGACCTCGTCTTCGTCCCCAGTCTGTTCGAGGGATTCTGGGACGATGTCGTCGTCTCGATCGAGCAGGCCGCCTTTCCGACCGCGCTGACGCTGCACGATCTTATCCCGCTGGAGGATACGCAGCTCTACATGCCTGAACAGCGCGATCAGGACGCTTATTTCCGCAAGCTGCACGGTGTGCGCAATGCCGGCCTGGTGGTTTGCATTTCGGACTATGTGGCTAAGGAGGCTACCCATCTGATCGGGGTCGATCCGGCACGACAGGTGGTCGCGCTGAACGGAGTCGATGCAGCGTTTCAGCCGCCCGCGCCGGGCACGGTGGACCGCGCCGACCTGATGGCTCGCCTTGGGATAGACCGCCCTTTCATCTTCAATACGAGTCCGTTCGAACATCGCAAGAATCTGCACGGCCTGATCTCCGGCTTCGGCAGCATGTCGCGCGCGGTGCGCGAGAGGCATCAGATCGTGATCGCCGGCCGGATGAACGCGGAAGCGCGGGCGGCCTTGCCCAGGCTGGCGCGGGCGGAAGGGCTGCGCGAAGATGTGATCGTGCTGCCGGGCCACGTGTCCGATGCCGATCTGATCGCGCTCTACAGCGAATGTGCGCTGTTTGCCTTTCCGGCGCTGAGCGAGGGTTTCGGCCTTCCCCCGCTGGAGGCGATGGCCTGCGGCGCGCCCGTAATCGCCTCGTCCACCACCTCGCTGCCCGAGGTGATGGGGCGCGACGACACGATAGTCGACCCCTATGACACGGCGGCGATCGGCGCCGCGATGGAGCGGGTGCTGACCGATCCCGCACGTCAGGCGGAGCTTCGGGCCTATGGGATCGAGCGCGCGCGGCAATTTCCGTGGAAGCGGACCGCGGAGGTCACGCTCGATGCGTTCGAGGCCTTGCATCGCCGCCGGAAGCGCGGAGTCCGTTCCGCCGCGGCTCGCCCTCTCCGGCCGCGTATCGCCTTCGCATGCCCGACGATGGACCGGACCAGCGAACTTGCCGGCCGCAACGCTGCGCTGATCGCGCGCCTTTCGATCGATAGCGATATAACATTATTCTGCGGCGGCAACGACCGGGGAGATGCCTGGGCGCTGGCCCAAGTCGAGACCCGCGCGCTCGAACGGCTACATGGGGATGCCGGGCAGTTCGAAGCGATCCTTTACGCAAGCGGCGCGACGCCAGGTGACGACTTCGCTCGGCTCATGGCCGACCGCCCGGGCATTCTGCTGCTCCTGGAAGATGTCGACGCATCCGGCGCAGCGGACCGCGACCTGTCCGCATCGTTGCAGCGAGGTCTGTATGCCGAGGGCGGACTGGGCACGCTGGCCGATGCCGTTCAACGGGGGGCGGATGCGGGCGAGGCCCGCGTCTTGGCGGCCAAAGGTCTGGCAGCGGCGGCACTGAGCACATTGCGGGAGGGGGACAAGGGCCTTCCCCTTCTTCCGCTGTTCAATTCCGCGCCGGTCGGATCGACGCTGCGCAACGCGCTTGGGATTTCGGCCGACGCCAATCTCATCGTCGCTGTCGCCGGAAGCGGCGAGGCCGGCACCGAGCTGGTAAAGCGATTCCGGGCCTCGAGCGGCGCCTCGCGCGGAACCGAGCTCATCCTTCATGTTGCCGGCAACGCAGAGGGGGATGATGCCTCCCATGGCAGCATTCGTCTTCCGGGCCGTGTCCACCGTCTGAGCGGCTCCCTGGCGCGACATTATCGGGCGCTCCTCTCCGCCGGAGATCTCCTGCTCGTCTCCGCGGATGTCAGGCCAAAGCTCCGCGCGCGGCTCACTGCGGATGCCGAAGCGATGAGCTTGAAAACGATCTTCGACGCCGACATCGAAGCCGACGACGCCGGAAGGCTGACAGACTATTTTGAACGTCGGCCCAATGCCCCGATCAGTGCCAAGCCCGTCGCTGCGCCGGTCAACGATCCGACGATCGCCGCCTGGGCAGGCCGAATCCTGGAGGAGGTTGCACAGGTGCAGTCGCGGCGGCGGCCTCAGGAGGAGGCAGTCGCCGCTGCGCTTCCGGGAAGTGTTCGGGGCGAGCATCCCGATGCGGACGATGTCGGCAGCGTTGCGATCGCGCTCGCCGCGAATAGCGCGCTGGAGCGCGAGCCGGCCCTTTTCCTCGATCTCACCGCTTATGCCGCTTCCGCTGCGGGCCGCCGGGTCGATCCGGTCGCGAAAGCGCACCTGATCGCGCTGCTCAAACGCGGCGGCGCGAATATCAAAGCGATTGTTCAGGACGGTGCGGATTTCATCATCGCCAATCAGCTTATTGGTCATCTGCTCGGTTTTTCCGATTTCTTCCTGCCCGACGACCTTTTCGTTGCGCGGCCCGGCGACCGTGTCGTCGGGCTCGATCTGTTTCGGTCGTTCGACCCGGCCAGCTTTCCCGCTCTCCAGGCGGCGCATGCGCGCGGCGCAGCCTTGCTCTATCTCGCCGACGGACAGGCCTCGCTCGCCGGCGGCCGGGAGGAGGCGATCGCCAACCTGATTTTCACATGGAGCAAGGAGACCAAGGCCGCGGCGCGCAACACGATCTCGGTTCTGCAACCTGCCGCGGTGGGAGAGCCGGCTGACGCGCACCTGACGGCGCTCATCAGCCAGTCGGCGGCGGCGCGTCTTCCGATCCAGATCCTGGCTCTCGAAAGTCTGGCACAGGCGGATCTCGACGGGGCGGCGGAGCTGGGATTCGCGGTGGCGGAGCCCTCCAAGACGGTCGGCACCGCATGGGCGGAACAATCCGTAGCCCCCAGCCTTCCCGCCTCGGCACCGGCCAAGCTCGACTTTGTGGTGATGGGCCATCTGATCGGCAGCTACAGCCTGGCGCTGATCAACCGCAACGTCGCGCGCACGCTGGAGCAGTGGCGGCCCGGGCATGTCCGCTTTCTGCCCTACGAGACGGTGCCGATCGACCACACCGACGGCGTACCTGAGGACGAGAAGGATTTGATGGCGGAGCTGTCGGCGCGGCCAACGCCGCCGGGCGGCGAGGAGATCGTGATTGCCCAGCATTGGCCGATCATGGCGCCCACGATCCGCCACCGGCTCGCTTTGTCGCTGCTGCCGTGGGAGGAAAGCCATGTCCCGGGGCCGATTGTCGAGACGCTGAATGACGGCTTCGACGCGATCATTGCGCCATCGTACAGCGTAGCGAGCGCGCTAGCGATTTCCGGAACCAAGCTTCCGATCGCCACCATCGGTCAGCCGGTTATGCTCGACCGCTTTCAGGCGCTTGCGGACAAACGGACACCACGCAAGCCGATCCGGCGCTTCCTGCACGTCTCGTCCTGTTTCCGGAGGAAAGGGGCCGATCTGCTGCTCGCGGCCTGGGCCAGGGCCTTCACGACGCGCGACGATGTAACGCTCGTGATCAAAACTTTCCCCAATCCGCATAACGACATCGAGGCGCAGGTTGCGGAATTGCGCCGCAGCCATCCCCGCCTCGCGCCGATCGAAATCATCAATCGCGACGTCGATTGCGCGGAGATGCCCGATTTTTATGCCGCAGCGGATGCGATGGTGCTGCCGACACGCGGCGAAGGCTATAATCTACCGGCGCTGGAGGCGATGGCGTCCGGCCTGCCGCTGATCGTGACGGGGCATGGCGGCCACCGCGACTTCTGCGGTCCGGACGAGGCACGGCTGATCGACTATCGCTTCGTGCGCTCTGCCAGCCACGTCGCGGGCGATCATTCGATGTGGGTCGAGCCCAGCCTGGAGGATCTGGTGCTGGCGCTGCGCGAATATGCGGATCCCGCGAACGCCGATGCGATCGAAACGCACAGGCTGAATGCGGTTGCCGCCGCCGCGAGCGAGGGCGACGGTCGTGCCTGGACGCGCCGCCTGCACGGCGTGGTCGACGGGCTGCTCACCCACCGCGATCAATCCGCTCCGCGCATCGGCTGGGTCAGCACATGGCAGATCACCTGCGGCATAGCACAGTATTCGACCTACCTTCTGGACCGCATGAGCCCTGCGGTGCGCCGGCGGATGACGATCCTCTGCGATGATCGCACGCCCGCCGGAAAGGGCGAGATCGCCTATGATCCGGTCTGGAGGCTGATCGGAGACAAGGCGCAGGAACTCGTCCGGGCGGCGCACCGCCATGAGGTCGAAGCGATCCTGATTCAGCATCAGGATGGCCTGATCTCGTGGGAGCAACTCGGGCAGATCGGACATGATCCGGCGCTGGCCGACCTGGTTTCGGTGGCGATCCTCCACAATGTCCGCACGTTGCTGTGGAAAGTGCAGACGGAGGACCTGCCGGTCGTCATCTCCGGTCTTGCCAAGATGACGCGGCTGCTCGTCCACAATATCGAGGACCTGAACCTGCTGCTCGAAATGGGTCTCGACCGCAATGTGGGCCTGTTTCCGCATGGCGCGATTGCGCCGACGCAATCGCCCTGGCCGCGTGCGATCGGATACGGTGAAGCGCCGATTATCGGCTGCCACGGCTTCTTCTTCCGCCACAAGGGGATCGACAAGCTGATCCGCGCAGCGGCGCTCTTGCGGGCGGACTGGCCCGGTCTCAGGCTGCGGCTGGTCAATGCGCGCTTCCCCGGCCCCGAACATGACGAAGTGATCGACGAGTGCCGCGCGATCGCGCGTGAGGTCGGCATGGAAGACGCGATCGACTGGCATCTCGATTTCCTGCCGGTGGAAAGAATCGAGGCGCTCCTTTCGGAGTGCGACATGATCGTGCTGCCCTATGACGAGAGCGACGACAGCGCGAGCGGAGCGGTGCGAACCTCGCTTGCCACAATGGTTCCGCTGCTCGCCACGCGGGTCAAGATATTCGGAGACCTCGACGCGGCCATCGCGTGGGCCGACAGCAACGACCCCGACGTGCTCGCCGACGCGATCAGACCGTTGCTGCGCAGTCCCGAAAAACGACGCAAAATCCAGGCCGGTATGCACGCCTGGCTGACCGCGCATGACTGGCAGCGAATGGCGACCACGCTGGAGAATATGCTCCACGGCTTAGTGCGGCAAAAGCGACTTGGCTGGATCGCCAGCCGCGGCAATCCGGTCTAGCGGGGTGGCGCGCAAGCCCGCTTTGCCGGCGCCGCTACGCGCATTGCTGCGCGAGATCATGCCGGTGTCGCAGGCGAAGGCGGCGCGGAAGCTGGCGCGGCGTGCGGAGGCGGCGCGCGACGGGCGCCAATTCGGCGTTGCCGCGATGCTGTATGAGGAAGCGCTCGGCTTCAATCCCGACAATGCCCGGATACGCGTCCAGTGCGGGCATATGCTCAAGGAAGCGGGCGACCTGGCCGGCGCCGAGGAGCAATATATTCGTGCCGCGCAGGACCTGCCTGGCGATGCCGATCTCGCGCTGCAGATCGGTCACCTCCACAAGGTGGCGGGGCGGCCCGAGCAGGCGGCGGAGAGCTATCGCCGCGCGCTGGAGCTGAGCCCCGGCTGGCGTGAGGCCGAGCGCGAGCTGACCGCGGTCAGCGGCGTGGCGAAAAGCGGGGGCACCAGGCAGGCCGGCAATGCGGATTGGGTCGTGCCCGAACTGCTGCCGCGCGGCGAAAGCCAGGTCGCGGCGGCCGATCGCAATATATTGCGCCTGTTCCGTCTGGGCGGGCGGCGCGTGCACAGCCGCTGGGGCGACTTCAAGGTGATGCGGGGGATCGAGGCAATCCGCGGCTATCGGCTGGCGCCGCCGGGCCTCACGGAAATCCGACTCGTCATCAACGGCAAGACTTTGCGCCGCGAACCGCTGCGTGCCCATCGCCATGGGGATGACGGCGCACAGGTCAAATATGTCTTCAACCTGTGGCACGATTTTTCGGATCTACCGGCAGGACAATATCGGATTGAGCTTGGCTTCCACGACGCCTCCGGACGCCGCGTGCGCCGCCACCAGGAAACCGTGCTCGTCGCACCCCCCCACGATGCGGCGGAGTTCGCGCAATCGGATGCCTTCGTCGAAGGCGCACCTGGCGCGGCTTCGATCGAGGAGGCGGTCAACGCGCGCCCAAGCATGGTCCGCACGGTCGAACGCCGGCTTTTGCCCAATCCGGTGCGGACGATCCTGGTGCAACGCGTTGACCAGCTTGGCGACCTGGTCTGCTCGGTGCCCGCGATCCTGCGGCTACGCGTCTTGTTTCCGGAGGCGAAACTAGTAGCCTTGCTGACGCCCGCCAATCGGGCGCTCGCCGAAAATATGCGTCTATTCGACGAGGTCGTCACCGTCGACTTTGCCGAAAGCGTGGCCGAGCGGCGACGCGTCCTTTCCATCGAGGCGCAACAGGAATTGCGCCGCGCGCTCGCCCCATTTGCGTTCGACCTGGCGATCGACCTGAGCCAAGGGGATGAATCGCGGCCTTTGCTGCTGCTGAGCGGGGCGCGCTTTCTCTACGGCTTCAAGGATCGGCAGTCGCCTTGGCTGGATGCGGGGCTCGATTTCAATGGGCACGATCCCATCAACGGGCTCGAAGTGACGCCGCCCTCGCGCAAGATGCTGCTGCTGGTCGAAGGGCTGCGGCTGATGATGCAGGATCAGGCGCAGGAACTACCAAATCCCGATCGTATCGGCCTTTCGGACTATGGCATCGGCGAGGGCGATCGCTATGCGGTGATCCACGCGGGCGCGCGCCTGGCCTATACGCGCTGGCCTCATTTCGACGCGCTGGTGCGGATGCTGCTCGCTCAGACCGAGCTCAAGATCCTGATCTTTTCGGACGACGAGGCGATCACGCAAGGCATTGTTGCTGCGGCCGCTGGGTCCGGTCGCCTGCGCGTGATCGCGGGCCAGATCCCGTTCGCGCATTTCGATGCGTTGCTGTCACACTGCGCCTTGTTCGTGGGCAATGACAGCGGGCCCAAGCATCTTGCCGCGCTGCGCGGTGCGCCGGTGGTGAGCCTGCATATGGCGCGGCTCAATTGGAGCGAATGGGGGCAGGAGATTTCGGGCCGGATCATCAGCCGGCGCGTGCCCTGCGCGGGTTGCGGGATCGGTCTCGACGGCGAGGATTGCGGCAAGGATTTCGCCTGCCTGCGCCACATCCGGCCCGAAGAGGTGTTCGCGGCGGCACAGGACCTGCTAAGGGCGTCCGACTGATGCTCGACAAGTTGTTCCGCAAACCCACGTTCCGCCAACTCGGCAACCGCGCGCGCGGCAAGGGCCTGTGGGCGGAGGCGGCGGACCATTATCGGCGGCATCTGGCCGAGCAGCCGGAAGACTTCGCGATCTGGGTGCAGCTGGGCCATATGCTGGCCCAGTTGGGCGACCATGCGGGTGCCGACCTCGCTTATGGCCGCGCCGGGGATCTGCGCCCGAGCGATTCCGACCTTCTGCTCTGCTGGGGCCGCTCGCGACGGCAGGCGGGCGATCTCACGCGGGCACGCGACCTGTTCGGCCTGGCACTGGCGAGCGACGGCAATCCCCATGCTGCCAACGCGCTGGCCGAGATGGATCGTGAAGCCCCGCGCGAGGAGGCTCCGCCGCCCGTGGTGCCCGGCCCCTGCCCGCCCGCCTGGGCGGCGCGGGCCGAATTGATCAAGCCGTTACAGATGACGCCGGGCGAGGACGTCGCGTTGTTCGTAACGCACAGCGCGACCGGCAGGATCAAGCCGCACGTCGCGCCCTACCTGGAAGCGCTGGTCAAAGCGGGCATCAAACCGCTGCTGATCATCGTCACCGACCGCGAGGTCGATATACCGCAGGCGCTCGTCGATCTCGCTGTGGGCGTGATGGTGCGCGCCAATGCAGGCTATGATTTCGCGGCCTGGGCGCATGCGATCCATCTCTATCCGGAAATTTATGGCGCGGGCACGCTCTACCTGGCCAATGACAGCCTGATTGGGCCGGTTGACGCGAAGCGGTTCGACGCCGTGCTGAGCCAGGTTCGCGCGAGCGAGGCCGACATGGTCGGGCTGACCGAAAGCCAGGAATATCGCTGGCATGTCCAGACCTTCTTCGTCGCGCTGAAACCGCGCCTGCTGTCTTCGTGGTGGCTGCACATATTTTTCGAGCAGGTCCGCATTCTGAACGACAAGGATACGGTGATCCGCGCCTACGAGGTGCGTTTCGCGGGCGCGGTCGAGCAATCGGGGCACCGGGTCGAGATATTGTTCCCGAGCGAAAGCGCCGCCAACCCGACATTGTACGATTGGCGGGGATTGATCGAGCGCGGCTTCCCGTTCGTGAAGGCGCTGCTGGTGCGCGGCCATTTCGACGAGGCCGATCTTAGCGGCTGGCGCGAAACCCTGGGCAAGGCCGGCTTCGATCTCGACCTGATCGACCGCACCGTCGCGGCCAGCGCCGAGATATTGCCGTACGAGGAGACCGGTACGCTGGTCGCGCATCCGCGGCGTTTCGCACCTGTGGACGGCGAGCGGCTGAAGGTGGCCTTCTACGGCCCGTGGAATTACGACAACGGTCTCGGCTTCGCCGCGCGCGGGACGATCGCCGCGCTCCAGCGGAGCGGCGCGCGAGTCAATCTCCACCCGATCAAGAAACCCTTCCACGTCCACCGTCCAATTAGCCCCCCGGTCGATATCATCGACTTCACCGGCGATGCCGACGTGGCGGTGGTGCATCTCAATCCCGACAGCTGGTTCCTGCTTACCGACGAACAGCGCGACGCAATCCGCCGCGCCGGGCGCCGCATCGGCTATTGGGTGTGGGAGATGGCGCATATCCCACCCGAATGGGGGGCGGATTTCAGCTCGGTCGACCGGATATGGGCACCGAGCCGCTATTGTGCCGACCTGTTCGCTGCGCAGGAAAACGCACGCGTCGACGTGATCCCGCATGCGGTGCCGCTGCCCGCCGCGCAACCGATAGACCGTGACGCAGTGCTGGCGCAGTTCGGCGTGCCCACCGGGCGGCGCGTGATCCTCTATATTTTCGATGGGTCCAGCTACCTGGTCCGCAAGAACCCGCACGCCCTGGTACGCGCTTTCGCGGCATCCGGGCTGGGCGATGCTGGCTGGACATTGCTGCTCAAGACCAAGCATCTGATGGATCGGCCCGAGGACGGCGCCGCCTTCCGTGCGTTGGCCGAGGCGACGGACAATGTCGTGCTGATCGACCGCAGTCTGCCCGCCGGCGGACTCGAGGAGCTGGTTGCCGCGGCCGATATCTATGCCTCACCGCATTGCTCGGAAGGGTTCGGGCTGACGATTGCGGAGGCGATGGCAGCGGGCAAGCCGGTCGTCGCGACCGATTTCGGTGGGATGAAAGAGCATCTCGACAGCACCACCGGCTATCCGGTCAAGGCGCGCGCCTGGACGCTCGATCGTGACTTCG
>Ga0136846_1236024_pt1 | contig 10444 bp, 9 predicted proteins | sample HopSoiMetagenom2_FD_96841 | JGI IMG/M metagenome (GOLD analysis project Ga0136846, IMG submission 96841) | Grasslands soil microbial communities from Hopland, California, USA - 2 Assembly 2016 (version 4) | ecosystem: Environmental > Terrestrial > Soil > Grasslands | place: USA: Hopland... | reverse complement strand
TTTTTAGAACGATCAGGCGGCAGCGAGGTTCTTTTGCAGAGTTTCGATTTCTTTCAGGAAACCCAGAGCCATATGACGCGCGGTGAAGTGGTGTTCGAGAGCTGCGCGCGCGGCTGATCCCATCGCGGAGCGGTTTTGCTCGTTGAGGAGAAGGTGCTCGATAGCCTCCGCGAGGGATTCAGGGGTGGCCGCGTTTGAGACGCTGCCACCGCCGGTTTCTTGAATCAGTTCAGGAAAAGAGGCGACCGGAGGCTGCACCACGGGCACGCCGGACGCCCAGGCTTCGAGGAGGTAAAGACCAAACGCTTCCCCGTAATTAGCGGGGACGCACATGACAGAGATGCGGCGGAAGAATTGTTGTTTTTGTTCTTTGGTCAGATTGGGGAAAAACGTGACATCACCGAAAAGAGAAAGCTCCTGAAGACGAGCTTTGAGTTCATTGACGAGGGGTTTGTCGCTTGGCCCCATTCCGCCGCCAATGTGGAGTTTTAGCTGCGGAACGGTGTTTCGTTTGCGGAGCAGGATATAGGCATCCACTAAAGTATGGAGCCCCTTCTCTTTACACATGCGCGCGAAGTATCCGAGGACAGGCGGGTCGGGCCGAAACGGGACAGGTGAATAACCTTCCAATTTAATACCGTTGTAAACGGTGCGCACATTTTCCGCCGACAGATTCAAGCGCTTCTTCATCACTTCGCCGAAGTAGTTGCTGGGCGAGATGAACATGTCAATGTTACGGGCGCGATCGGCGAGAGCATCCCAGGTTTTCTGGCGATGTGTTTCGGGAAGTGAATCGAGAAAATAATCTTCACCCTGGAAGCTGCAGATAACCGGAACGTTTAATTCCTTTTTGAGCGTTCGAGCCATTCCGACCAGCAAAGCATTCGAAAGGAGGATCACGTCGGGGCGCTCGTGATGGCGGAGATACCCGGTTAGTTCCTTCAGTTCGCGACGCTGGTTTCCTTCTTCTCCTTTGATCATGGAGAGGGTGAGGTCGCCGAGCTCAGAGGCGCGCGTTTTGGCAGCGCGACCGGACGCCCATTTCAGGAGAGTGGGGGAGTCGAGTTTTTTGTGCAGCCATTCTGGGATTTTCCCGAGCAGGCGATTTTTTTGTTGGAGATAAACGTTGATGCCGCCGAAAAATATCGGGATACCACTGCTTTGGTCCTCGTCTTCCAAAGTCATCGGAAGGTAAAGAGGAACCATGAGGACGTCGTGCCCGAGGCGGCGAAATTCGGCGACGAGCTGATTATCGCGGAAGCAGTTTCCGCAATACATTCCTCCTGCGCCTGGCGTGATTTGGACGATCCTCATGGGCGGCGTGTTTTACGCACATTGCATTTGCGGCTCCGGTTTTTCAAGAGGAAGGCCGTACGGCAACGGATCAGGAACGGGCGCAAATTCGCTCACAGCGGCGAAGAGGCGGGAGAAATCCTTGTTCACGTCGCCGGAAAGGCAATCGGTGATGTCGCCGGCGAGGTCGGGATATTTATCGGTCACTTTGCGGAAACTGAAATTCTGGTCGTAGAACGCGTAAACAAGTTTGCGCATATTTTCAATGCCCTCGCGCAGCAGGCGCCCGTACTCGGTGAATCGAGCGGGGCTGAAATCGCGGGCGAGAATGGCCTCGTGGAGCGCGTCGCCGGCCATGATGCCGCTTTTGAGAGCGAGCATCAAACCGGAAGAAAAAACCGGGTCAAGAAAACAGAGGGCATCGCCGCAAAGCAACAGTCCTTCGGAGGCGCAGTACTTGGAATGATATGAGTACTCGCCAGTGATAAAATATTCGCCGAACTGCCTGCCGGGCGCGAGATGTTGCTCGATCCATTTATTCTGGATGACCTCACGGTCAAAGATTTGTTTCGGGTCTTTGACGCCGTCGCGCGAAAGGTATTTCCCTTCGGCCACGACGCCAACGCTGACGAGGTCGTCATGAAGGGGGATGTACCAGAACCAGCCCTTTTCCGGAACAAAAGCAACAGTGGTCGCTCCGGCATCGATGCCTTCGTCGCGCATCGCGCCTTTGTAATAGGTCCAGACTGCGACTTTGTGCAGTTCCGGGTCACCCACGCGCCAGCGGTTACGGACGGCGGCAAAAGCTTCGCGGCCGCTGCAATCAATGGTAATGGGGGCGAAGACGTCGATGGCCTTTCCGGATTTGTCCCGAGCACGGACGCCAACCACTTTCCCGCCCTCTTTGATCAACTCGGTGACGGTTGTTTCCTCGAGGACTTCGGCGCCTTTTTCACGCGCATCGTTCAGCGTCATCAGGTCGAACTCGGAGCGAAGCACCTGCCAGGTCTGCGCCACATCCTGTTCGTAACGGTTAAAAAAGTAAAACGGTTGGGACGCTTTGCCTGAAGGCGAAACAAATTGAACGCTGTACTTTTTAACGAATGCGGAATTGCGCATCTTTTCAATAAGGCCGAGTCGCTGGAGCGGCTGGAAGGTGAATGGAAGCAGGGACTCGCCGATATGATAGCGTGGAAATTTTTCGCGCTCGAGAATCAAAGCTTTGTGACCATGCTCCGCGAGGATTGCGCCAGCCGCGGCCCCGGCAGGACCGCCTCCGATAATCAAAGCATCGTATGTATTCTTATTCTTCGTCATGACTGATGCGGCGGGAGAATTTCAAAAATTTCGGCGAGAGTGTGCTGCTCGGAGGTGCTGAGGGTGTTTCGACGCCCATAAAGAGTGTGCGTGCCTTCCAGTCCGAAAAGCTGGTTGATGTAAGCGTCGGAAAAAATTTGGACGAATGCTTTGGGCCGGCTCAGGTGCGCGATTTTATGCCGGGCGAGAATAGTCCCGAGAGGAATGCGCTCGGAGAGAATCTCGTTGCGGGCGGGCACCGGAAATTGCTCGAGAAAAATTTTGATCGCGCCAAATTCGACCGGCTTTTCATTGTCGTCCGTAACGAGCAGGACCTGCCGAAAATAAAAATCGCCGTGACGCTCGCGTTTCAGAACACGGAGGTGGATGGTCGATTCGTGAAATTTCTCGAGCGTGGGCGTCATGTCGCCTTCATGAACGAGCAGTTGATTGTAGGGCGGCGGCACCCCGGCATTGGCGATCTTTTCGATGCGCGGCAGCTTCATGCCCGCGTGAAGATAGAATTCATCAAGCGGGTGCGCGAAGGGCAGGACGGCAGGAGTCGGTTCGTGAGAAGCGGTGTAACTCATCAGGCGTAACGTGCGTTTTTCTGTTCGGGCAGGAAAAACTCGTGCAGGAGGCGATCGACCTGCAAGAGACCTTCGCGATTCAGGAGGATGGAATCTCCATCAATCGTCAGAAAGCCCCAGTCTTTTAACGTTTGCAGCGGCGCGTCAAAGCGCTTGAGGACGTCCGTAGAAAACTTTTGATTGAAGTAGCTGACGTCGGTTTTTCCGAGCTTCAACTGAAGGACGAATTCACGGATCAGCCGTTCGTCCTCGGTCGGTGTCAATGCGCGGTAAACAGGAAATTCACCATTATTGACGCGGGAGACGTACGGTTCGAATTCGTGATGGTTTTGATAATGCGTTCCGTTGATGTGGCCGAAGGAAGCGACTCCGAGCGAAAGTAAATCAGCGCCGGCCCAGAGGCGATCGCGATAAATGAAGCGTGTTTTGCTTTTATCTTTTACCGCGGTGTAGGCGCTGCCGACCGTGTAACCGGCCTTTTCGAGCTGCTCGAACGCATACGAAACCCAGCGACGCTTCGTGTCCCAATCGGCGACCGGGGCGACGAGCCGGCCTTCGGCTTTCATCTGTTTATAAATGGCCGTGTTGTACGGAATTTCCATCTGGTAGATGGTCACGCTGTCGGGAGACATCTCGATGGTTTTGCGGATGCAATCGCGCCAGTTCTCTTCGGTCTCTTCGACCATGCCCGCAATCAGATCGATGTTAATCTGCGGGAACGCGATTTCACGAGCGTAGCGGTAGGCGCGCTCGATCTCTTTGCTGTGATGGGCGCGGCCGTTGATCTCGAGAATGTGATCGTTGAAATTTTCGACGCCGAGACTCAGGCGAGTCACGCCGAGATCGCGAATTGCTTTCAGCTTATGATCGGTGAGCGTGCCGGGTTCGCATTCGAAAGTGACTTCTTCAACTTCGTCCCAGGGCAGCATGCTCTTCATGCCGTCCGTGAGATGCTTGAGTTGATCGACCGACAGATAAGAGGGGGTGCCGCCGCCAAAATAAACGAAGTTCGGTTTACGGCCACCGACGAAAGGTTTCGATGAATAGAGAGAAAGCTCTTTTAGCGCGGCATCAATGTAACCCCGAATCGCGGCGGAATCCTTATCGGTGTAAACCTTGAAATAACAAAAGTGGCAGCGCTTTCGGCAGAACGGAATGTGGAGGTAAATTCCGAGCGGATTGCCGGGGCGAGGCGGCTTTTCGAGCGCGCCATAAAAGTTGGGAAGAAGCTCCGGCTTCCAAAAAGAAAATGGCGGGTAATTGGAGACGAAATAGTTCCCAGCGGTGGTCTGCTTCTCAATCGGAACCGTCGTCGCTTGTTGAGCTGGTGGTAAAACTAACGTGCTCATATCCTTAAATCATTTCGTCTTTGTGCCAAAAGCATATACATTGCCATCCTGTGATCCGATCACGACCGTGTCATTAATGACAGCCGGCGAACTGGTCAACGGCTGGCCAATTTCGTAGCTCCAAATTTCTTTTCCGTTCGCAAGATTGACCATGTAGAGGCGGCCGTCATCGGAACCGACAACGATCTTATCGCGGCAAACGACCGGCGAACTATCAACTTTGCCGCGCGTCATAAAAGACCAGATTTCATTGCCGGTGGCTTTCTCGACGCAGTGCAATTTTTTATCGCGGCCGCCAAAGATGACCCGGTCCTGCGTGAGGGCCGGGGAGGAAAAATAAGGAAAAGCGCGGTCCTTGTAGCGCCACGCGATTTTGCCTTCGGCGATGTCAGCGCAAATGAATTCGTTATCGTAATGCCCGATGTAAAATCGGTCCTTCTCGAAAGCACCCGATCCGGCGATGTAGGCCCCTGCTTCGATCTCCTTGATTTTCTGACCATCTTTCAAGGAGATGACGTGGAGAAGCGCATCGCAACCGCCGAAAATCGTTTTCCCTTCGGCGACGGCGGGAGAACCGTTGATGTAGTTCCCGGTTTCGAAAGTCCAATTCGTTTTGCCGGATTTGGCGTCGAAACAGTAAAGCTTAAAATCGTAGCTTCCGACCAGAAGCCAGGTCGATTTTTGGTCTGGTGATTGAACCCAGTTGGGCGCGCCGAGAATCTTGTCGTCCGTTTTGTAATTCCAGACCTGCTGCCCTTTCGTGGCATCGACGGCGTAAAGAAGTCCATCCGAAGAGCCGAAGTAAACGACACCATCGATGAGGAGAGGCGAGGATTCAATCTCGCCCTGAGTGGGGAAGGTCCAGCTTTTCTGGCCAGTTTTCAGGTCGATACAATGGAGCAACTTGTCGTCAGAACCGACGAAGATTTTGCCAGCCACAATCGACGGGGAAGACTTGATCGGCCCGCCCGATTTATAGGTCCAAAGAAGGCTCAGGGAATTTGGGAGGGTCGCCGGGGAAATCCCGGTGAGGCCCGGTTGCCCGCGAAACATGGGCCAGGAATCAGGTTTGGCGATAGCACCGGCGGCAGCGCGTCCGGAGAGTGGGAAAGAGAAGAGCGAGGCCAAGAAGAAGGCCCGCCAAAAGGTCTTTAAAAAAAGCGGCAACTCCATGCGTTGGAAAGCCCTAACCACTTGTAATCCCACCCTGATAGTATCGCGCAGGCACAGGCCCGAATCAACCAAATAATACGAATACGTATTAATTTGCATTGTGTTGGAATTGGCCGCGCTGGACCGACACGAGAATGGGACTGCCCGGGCGCTTTTGGTTAAGCGGGATAAAGCGGTACGGACGCGGGATTCCCGCGGTTTTTTGACGGCAGAATAGAACAGATCGAGAGCGGAAATGAGCTGATCGATTTTAAAATCCAAAACCGAAAATTCCGGTAAATCTGGAAACACGCGGGTCTGGTGAGAGTGTTTTCGAGTGAACTAACCGGAGAAATGTAGAAAACAGGAGTCGCACGACGGGTGCCCCGGCGCTCTAGCAGTATAGCGACCTGGCCGGAGAAGCTGTCGACGACGAGTTGGGCCAGCTTTGACGTACAAACCACGGCTGTGAAAAAAAGGAATTTGTCACCGGATTTGGAAGCCTCGCGGGTCAACAGTCCGAACGGACCACTGACCAGATGAGCTTTCTGGTCCGATGACATTGGTTTCAATGTCATCATGGTTGGATTTTAAGGGCTCGGGATTATGAAGGCAAGGATTGCTGGAAAAATCGGCTTTGAAACTCAATCGCAGTACCGGTTAATAGCGAGGGATACGCTTTTCCTGGAGAAGATGCTTTTTAGTCGGTGTTGTCGTCACTGTTCTGATTGTGATTGCGATTATTCGGGTTCGCCGGCCTGAGGAGGTGCGCTTGAAGGACGGCAGTGTCCTGGCAATCAGAGATGTAAAGCTTGGGAAGACGAATACTTTCAAGCATGGCACATGGTTGGACAAGACGATTGGCGCGCACGTGGGGACGAACATCCGGGGTTTAAAGGTGTTCAACGTTACGATTAAGAGACCGGAGATTGTGGGGCAGTACTACCGGGGTGAATCTTCCTTTAGCGTTGAATTGCAGTTAGCGGGAACAAACTCGGCGGGCAATGAGTTGTCTAGGCCTTCATTTTATCGGTCGTATTCGGGTTTCTTATTTGTCTTTGAGGCGGACCCAGGTCGGAGCGTGGTCGCTGGCATTCGGGCGGCCCCGCACCCAACTATCGACCCCCGCATCGATCTTCTGCTTTGATAGTGCACGATTCAAAAGCAGGAAATCAATGCGCAGACCGGAATTGGTTTCCCAATGGCGCCGAAAATAGTCCCAGAAGGTATAAACACGCTCGTTTTCGAAATGCGCGCGGGTCGAATCGGTCCAGCCCTGTGAGAGCAAACGCTGGTAGCATTCGCGTGTTTCGGGCTGCAGCAAAGCGTCCTTGAGCCAAGAGCGTGGGTTGTAGATATCGAAGTCAGTTGGCACCACATTAAAGTCACCGGCCAGCACCACAGGTTGCGCGCCGCTACAGAGTGCTTCAGCGTGCCGGATCAGCCGCTCGAACCACGCGAGCTTGTAATCAAACTTCGGACCCGGCTGCGGGTTTCCATTCGGCAAATAAAGAGAGGCGATCTGAATTCCGTTCACCATCGCCTCGATATATCGACTGTGAGAATCATCTTCTCCGCCAGGCAGCCCTCGACGGATTTCGATCGGCTCCGCCCCTCGCGCCAGGATCGCCACTCCATTCCAGGATTTTTGCCCGTGCCAAACAGCCTTGTAACCGGCAGCATTAATCGCCATCACGGGAAAGATCTCATCCGCCGCCTTCAACTCCTGGAGACAGACGATATCCGGTTTGTCACGGTCCAACCATTCCAGAAGATTAGAGAGCCGCGCGCGAATACCATTGACGTTGAAGGTCGCGATTTTCATTTGTCTTTTTGAGCCCGAGAAGGATTCTTTCCAAAATGGCTTTCCACCATTCCACGCAAAAAAACCAGGGACTCGGCCATTTCTTCCATTCCATTCATTCCATCCTCAATACTAATCCATCCGGAATAATGATTTTTCGCGAGCAATTTGAATATCGCTTCATAATCATTAAGTCCTTTTCCCACGACGCCATGTTTCAGGTTCGGAGAATACCCGAGAGTGCCGTCGCTTTGGCGAAGCTCGTCAATCGCGGTGCCCTTAGATAAATAGCGATCGCTGGCATGCATGCTCACCACACGATCCTGCACCGCACCGAGCCAGTCGAGCGGATCATCGCCCGCCACGATGGCGTTCGATGGATCATATTGAATGCCGAAATGATCGCGATCGGGAATACCTTCGAGAATTTTTAGAAAGATATCCTTCTTCTGCGCGAACTCCGGAAATTTCCAAAAACCGTCCTTGTAATGATTTTCCATTCCGAGGACGACATCGTATTCGCGCGCGACGGGAAGCAGTTGCTGAATGCAATCCACCACCCATTCGATGCCCTCCTCAACTCGGACATCCGGCCGCCGCTGTCCGCTAAGCACGCGGCAAACCGACCGAGCACCACCCAAACGCCTCGTGATCCGGATCATCTCAGCTTCACGGTCGATTGCCCGCTGCCGCGCCGCTGCATCGGTCTGAGTGAAATCCGGGGAACAACAGAGCATCGGCATGGCGAACCCGGCGGTCTGAATCGCCTCGCCAACCGAATCGACGTAAGTATCTTCTAAACTCGTGAAGAACCCTTCATACATTTCCAACCCATCCGCATCCAAACTCCTCGCCATCTGAATCCAGTCAAAAACCGACATAGACCGACTGCCGGCGATCTGGTCCAGATAACATTTCGGAAAAGCAGAAATCCTGGGTTTCATGCGAATGGAAGACTGGTGGAGCCGAGGGGATTCGAACCCCTGACCCCCACAATGCCATTGTGGTGCTCTACCAACTGAGCTACGACCCCAGCCGAACGGAGCCAGAATGTAGGATTGTTTATTCCGAAGTCAAATCCTTATCTCTGGCACTGGAAATGCTACTTTTTCCGGCACCTGAACACATTGCTATATGCTTCGGCGCATTGAACCAAAAGCGTCCCAGCAGAGGAAAAGGGCCGGCTTCACCTTGCTGGAACTGTTGCTCGTCATCGGCATCATCATCATTCTCGCGGCTCTGCTTTTGCCGGCCATTCAGCGCGGCCTGGACAAGGGGAGGCAAACTCAGTGCCTGAGCAACCTGCGCCAGATCGGTATCGGTTTCCAATCCTGGGCTCACGATCATGGCGATCGTTTTCCGATGCAGGTTCCCTACCGCGATGGCGGCTCTTTGGAAGCAAACCGTCAGTTGCTTCGCGGTTTCCCGGATCTATCGTTTTCGCCGAGACATTTTCAAGTGCTCTCCAATGAGCTTTCCACTCCGAAGATTGTCGTCTGCCCCGCCGATAAGAAGACCGCCGCGCGTTCATTCGGCCAGTTGGGCAATACAAATTTTAGTTATTGGGTAAACACGAAAGCAGCTCTCGGCAATTCCATTCAAATGCTCAGCGGTGATTGGAACGTAACCTCTTTCAGAATTGAGACCAACAGCGGCCCCGTTCCGCAAATCCGCCTGCAATTCGATAATACTCTCCACCAAAACCTGGGGGACGTTCTTTTTGCGGACGTACATGTTGAATTGATACGAACTCTCGGGACTGCCGCGACCCCAAACGGAGCTTCGGGTCCCGGAGGATCTTCGGGCACAACGCCTACAGGGGGCGGCGGAGCAAATAGTTCCAGCGGACCTACGGGCGGCCAAACGCAGGACTCATCAAATAACCCGTCCCTCTCGCCCCAACCAGCCCTTAGCACAAGTGTTCCTAACGGTACCCCACCAGTTCAAAGCGCGTCGCAAACCCCCTCTAGCGAGAGTACCAATCGCTTTCAGACCAATCAACTTACGCGCAGTAATTCAAATTTGGATCGCATCAGCGTCCCGGCTCCAGCAGCCCGACGTGTTCTCGGCTCGCCGGAAGCTCCGGCAGAGAAATCGCCCACAGTCGTTTCAATAGACATTCCGAAGAAAGCGTCAGAATCCGAACCGGCCGAAGAAGAGGAAGCGCCATTGACTCAGCTCATGAAAGAAATGTCGAAATGGATGCTCATCCTTCTGCTGATCCTCATAACCATTCTTCTGACGCACCGCTATTTGACCCGGCGCAAAAAGAGCTCCGCTCCGACATCTTCCTGACATTGCATCGCGCCGAATTAAAGCGCACATTCCTGCCGAGGAGAACAAAGCTGAATGTCGCTCGCAAAGATACTAAGTTCCTTGCCCCCTGCCCTGCCCCGTTTCGTCGAACCGATGAAGTGCAGACTGTCAGCAAAACTCCCTGATGCCAAAGAATGGGTTTACGAAATCAAGTTCGACGGTTATCGCGGGCTGGCCATTAAAAACAAAAAGGAAGTCCGTCTCCTCTCCCGAAATAACAAGGACTTGGGCGCCAAATATCCCCAAATCGTCGGGGCCCTGCGTAAACTGAAGTGCGATCAGATCGTTCTGGATGGCGAAATTGTCGCGCTCGATAAGGAAGGCAGGACCTCTTTTCAATCCCTCCAGCGCGCGGGCGAGGCAAGATTTTCCTGTGCCAATCTTCATTACTACGCTTTTGATGTGTTGAATGTGAACGGCCGCAATACGATGGCTCTGCCTCTGCTCAAACGCAAAGCTCTCACGAAAATTCTGATCAAAGACAATTCTGCTTGCATTCGCTCCTCTGATTTTTTACCGGGAGAAGCGAGCGATATTTCCACGGCAATGCAAGACCTCGGTCTCGAAGGCCTGATCGCAAAAAAACGTGATTCCAAATACGAACCAGGCCAGCGCAGTGGCGCGTGGATCAAATTTAAATGGGC
>Ga0136846_1216154_pt1 | contig 10444 bp, 11 predicted proteins | sample HopSoiMetagenom2_FD_96841 | JGI IMG/M metagenome (GOLD analysis project Ga0136846, IMG submission 96841) | Grasslands soil microbial communities from Hopland, California, USA - 2 Assembly 2016 (version 4) | ecosystem: Environmental > Terrestrial > Soil > Grasslands | place: USA: Hopland... | reverse complement strand
GGCGGCCCGTCGGTGACGATCAAGTCGCACCACAATGTCGGCGGTCTTCCCGAGCGCATGAACATGAAGCTGGTCGAGCCGCTGCGCGAACTGTTCAAGGACGAAGTCCGCGTGTTGGGGCGCGAACTCGGCCTTCCCGAAATCTTCGTCGGCGGCCACCCGTTCCCGGGCCCCGGCCTCGCCATCCGCTGCCCCGGCGACATCACGAAGGAAAAGCTCGACATCCTCCGCAACGCCGACGCCGTCTATATCGACCAGATCAGGAAGCACGGTCTCTACGACCAGATCTGGCAGGCTTTTGCGGTGCTGCTGCCGGTGAAGACCGTCGGCGTGATGGGCGACGGCCGCACTTACGAATACGTCGTCGGCCTGCGCGCGGTCACGTCAACCGACGGTATGACGGCGGACTTCTATCCCTTCGAGATGAAGTTTTTGGGTGAGACCGCGACGCGGATTATCAACGAGGTAAAGGGGGTGAATCGGGTGGTGTACGACGTGACGTCAAAGCCGCCGGGGACGATTGAGTGGGAGTGACGGGCCGTAGGTTCGGATACTCGGGGATACTGCGCCGTAAAACCGGCAAAGCGAGTAGTCCTACAGATATCGATTGGCATCGATGGATGGCGAAAGTTTCCGTGCTCGCTTTTCCGTCCCTCGGGCGAACCACCGCTCTATAATGCGATTATGCGGACCGCTTTAACGTGACGCTGTCGCGCTCCCAACGTTGCATCACCTACATCGCGAACGCGGTTTGGTTTTTTGATCAGGTCGATCCTCCGTAGTTGGAGGAAACGCGATATTGACCTGTGCTTGTAGAACCCGCTAGCTGCCCGTCACACGTGGACAGATGATGCAACGAGTTCAGGCGTAAGCAGTCTCTGCGAGGGCTGCGGCTGCCCCCGCGGTCCCGCGGTCGATCACCGCAAGGAAGCAGCGCTTCGCCTCGCCCGCGTCATGGGTGCGATCAAAGAGTTTTTGCGCTTCACTGAAGGCGACGTTCCAGGTCGAGACAACGAGACCGGCTGCAAGATGAGCATTCGGATCATCGGTCGGTCGTTCGATGGTCTCGGCTAACACTGTTGCCAGTGCGCGGGTAAAATCGTCTCTCATCTCGCGCGCGCGCGCCTTGAGCGCTTCACTGGCCATCGCTGTTCTGATGAACCAACTCGTGTCTGCGGACAGCATCACAAATTCATGATCTTGCGTGACAAGGTCATGCGCAAGTTTGCGGGTCGCTTCGATCGGCGAGACGCCGGGCCCACGCCTGCGAACAGCTTCGAACGCCAACGTTTGGATCTCTTCCTCGCGGTCGAAGAACATGTCCTCCTTGCGGGGGAAGTGATTGAAGACCGTCATGCGCCCAACGTCGGCGGCGGCGGCGATCTCGTCGATCGTCACGGCGTCGAAGCCTCTTTCCAGAAACAGACGGGTCGCTGTGTCTGAGATGCTCTGCCGGGTGGCCAAGCGCTTTCGGGTCCGGCGGTTGTCTTTATCTTCCATCAGCCCTTGCCTTTAACTATACGCAGTATATATTGGGATTTAGTATAGTTAAACATTCTTCTGTCCGGGGATCCGGTTATGTCCGACCAATCTGCTGCCGACGAGACCCCCACTCCACCTTCTGGTTCCCATGTGCTGGTCAGCGGCGCGAGCTTTGCGGGCTTGGCTACGGCGTTTTGGCTGGTCCGCCTGGGTTATCAGGTGACGGTCGTCGAGGCGGCTGGCGGTCTTCGTAAGGGTGGGACGCCAGTCGACATCGAAGGCGAAACAATCGGCATTCTCCAACGCATGGGTCTGTTCGACGCCGTTCGGGCCATGGCGCTACCCCCGCGGGCGTTTGAATTCAAGGACGCCGAAGATCGCACACTCGGCGGCTTTGGCCTCGACACGAGCGCGGAAGCGCCGCCGCGCAACCGTTTTGAGATACACCGCGATGACCTGCTGGAAATCCTCGCTTCCGCGATTGATGGGTCGGTCGAGTTGCTCTTCGGCAGGTCGATCAAACGACTTGAGGACGAAACAGACGGAGTCAATGTCACCTTGGACGACGGGACCCGGCGCACCTTCGCTCTAGTGTTTGGTTGCGACGGCAATCGCTCCAACACAAGGAAATTGGTGTTTGGGGACGAAGAGGATTTCACTTACTTCATGGGAGGCTACGTCTATCTGAAGGTCGTGCCGGTGACGGATATGCTACCGCCGAACGTATCGCAGGTGTTCAGCGTGCCGGGCAGGACGGCGATGCTGAACGGCTATGACGATCGAACCGACATTGGCCTCGCTTTTCGCACTGCGGGCGAAATCGAATACGACTATCGCGATCGCGCGCAGCAGCGCGCGATGATCCGTGACCATTTTGCTGGGCTGGGCTGGAAGGTGCCGGTCGCCCTGAAGCACGTAGATACAGACGACGATTTTTACTTCGACAGGATCGGCCAGATTCGGATGCCGTATTGGTCGAAAGGGCGAGTCGCTCTCGTGGGTGACGCGGGCTACTGCGTATCACCGGTAGCAGGCATGGGCGGCTCGATGGCGATCATCGGGGCAGGACGAATTACTGAATCACTGAAACGGCATGGCGCCGATTACGCTGCCGCCTTCCAAGAGTATCACGATCGGCTGCAGGGCTTTGTTGAAGAGGTTCAGAAAAGGGCAGCGAACGAAGGCATGGCAATGATATTTCCAGCCGACGATGCCGAAATTTCGGAGCGTGACCGAAAGCTTCGCGACGGCGAACTGGATCTGTAGCTCCGAGTCGAGTTCGGTCAGTTAGAAACATATCGTGCCGCGGCGACGCTCGCACTCGTCGGCGTTCTTGGCTACGAGGATGACGGTACTTTTTCGACGTCGGATGCCAAGCAAATGGGGTTCGCTGACCACGGCCGAAGCGAAATCGTCTACGATAGACGGCGAAACCTCGCAAAAAAATTTGCACAGGAAAACCGTTTGAAATCAAGAGCGTATGTTTTTGACGGTAGCGCTGGAGGCATTCTGTTCGGTTTTGGGGATTTTAGTGAGTAATTACAGATGCCTACCAAGCGTCCGAACAATCGAGTGGGAGTAGCCTGCAGTTAGCAACTTGTCGCCGATTGTGGGAGAGGCTCAGCGAATGCGAGCGGAACGCCGAAACCCCTATAGTGTCTGCCCGTATCCGGTTGTTATTTATCGACACTACTTATTGAGAGGGAGATGTCGGCGGCGCCCGCGCTGCCGCTGGATCGTCAGCATGAGCGGGCCAAGCTCCTCATGGTTGACTTCGATTCGGGCGTAGTTGGTGGCGCCGATGGCTTCGAACTGCGCAGCGAGGTGTGCGGCGATGAAGACGAAAGTCTTGTCTTCTTCCAGCCCGACATGATGCAGGCGCATCTGAGCAGCGTCGGCGAGCTTGCCGTTGGCGATGGCACGCAGATAGGCAATCTCGGCGTTCTTCTCCTCGAGAAGTGCGGCCAGCTCTTCCTGAACAAAGCCGTGGAATTCATCGAGCATGTCGGCGGTGAGAGCGTCGCCGCGCTGCATGACAACCTGGTGGCCGCAGATCGCGGTCGCGACCTCGCCTTCCGCGGTCAACACTGGTTCGTCATCAAGGTCAAAGTCAGTGTCGGTCACATACGACTCCTTTAGATTCGAGCGCAACGGATCGCCGTGCCGTAACCGAATCTGACGGCGCTGAGGGTCAAAACGATCTCGTCGCTCACGGCACACATTGCCCTAACCAGACCTTGCAGCCGCCGGTGAGTTGGGCTCCGGCGCCTACCGGTTATGCCGGTGCGACCACGAAGCCGGCCCGCGGAAAATGCACGCAAACCTCGCCGATCTCACGACCGCTGCGCCGGATCACGATCTCATGGACGTCCGAGGCCACCAATTCACCGACAACCGGGTCGCGTCCAGTATCGTCCGGCGTGACGGTAACGGTCTGGCCAGGTTTCCGACCGATGGGATCTTGCGGATCGACGGTCGCGCCGGCGATCGATTTGGCAGCCTTTGCTATGTCGAGCGCCTGTTGTGCGCTCATTTGGCTTCTGCTGCCGTGGCCGATAGCCGCAATGCGCTCAGCCCAAGTCAGGAGCCTCGGAAAGCAATCGAGCGGCGCCGCCGCCGATCCGAACCTCTGTCGCAAGAACCAAACCGGATGATAGGCGGCGAGATCGGCGAGGCCGGCAACAGGGCCTTGCAAGAACGAGCGCCCGTCAGCTAGCGTCTGATCCAGCCAATCGAAATGCGCGCGCAGCTGATCAAGCAGGTTGGGCACCGCCGCCATCATTGCGATGGGATCGATATTGCGACCGGAGAACTTGGCCCGGTCTTCGAGAAACCCCTCAGGCAACGCGTCGGGTCTCTTTGCGAACGCGATGCTGACAGCCGGGCTAAAGGTTGTCTTCTCAGCCCACCAGGCGAGCGCGTCGGCCGCGCCTTGGCCAGCGGGATAAAAGGTCGGAGTGGGGTATCGGCGCTCGAGTTCGCGCATGATCAACTGGCTGTCGCAATAGATGTCCGCGCCAATCTGCAGAACCGGCGTCTTGCGATAGCCTCCCGTCAGCGCCGTCAGATTCGGTTTCGGCATGATGACTGGAAGCTCGACCGATGCCCAGGCAAGGCCCTTGAGGCCAAACCCGGTCCGAACCTTCTCCGCATAGGGAGAAGTGTCGTAATGGTGCAAGATGATGTCGCTCATGGGAGGAGGGACCCTTACGTTCGAGGCTTGCCGCGCCGACATCTACTTTTAGGGTATCAGCCAACCTGAACCCCTCGTCCGTGTCGGCGCGTTGTTTCTCGCTCGGATATAGCGAGAGCGCTGGAACGTTGCTCGCCGCGACGGGACTCCATCCCCTGATGGCGCTCCGGGACGTCCCCGTAGCATGATATGGTTGATGGTGATGTCGTTCGGTTTGTCGGAAGTTGATGCTGATGTCGCTGGATTTTGCGGAATGTGATCGTGCACGCGTCGCGCGTGATCGTAGCTATGACGGTCGTTTTTTCACCGGGGTCCGCAGTACTGGCATTTATTGCCGACCGGTCTGCCCCGTTCGCCCAGCAATGTCGACTAACGTTCAGTTCTTTCCGTCTGCCGCAGCTGCTGAAGCGGCGGGATTTCGGCCGTGTCTGCGATGCCGCCCCGAGACCGCGCCATTTTCCAATGCCTGGATTGGAAGCCGCGCAACCGTCGAGCGCGCGGTACGGCTTATTGTCGAGGAGGGCGCTCTCGACGAGGAGGGAACGTCGGTCGAAAAACTTGCCGAGCGGCTCGGCATGGGGCGACGCCAACTGGCTCGCCTGTTTTCCCGGCACCTAGAGGCGAGTCCGAGCGCGGTAGCACGGACGGCCCGCATTCAGCGCGCGAAACGGCTCATCGATGAAACCGATAAGCCGATGGTGGAAATAGCTGTTCTCGCAGGATTCGGCAGCCTCCGACGCTTTAACGCCGTGTTCGCGGAGGTTTATGGACGAGCTCCCACGGAGATTCGGCGAGGCCGAAGGTCGAGCTGAATACGTCATGAAGCCGACCCGGTTGGAGAAAACAAGAATGGGCGGGCCCGACGATTATCTAGTCGATCCGAACGTATCGCTGCTAAGTAAGACGCCCAACGGCCAACCGCTGGGGCCGATAATCGTAAACCTGCGGACATTGCTCACGCGCCATAGCTGGTTGAGGTCTTGCCGTGCCTCACTTGTCCTCCCGATTGTGAAATATCATACAGACAATCTGTCCGGTTTCGTTGTATGTGCTCGCTGCTCGCCCGTCGGCGTAGGCAAACCCGCCACGGGTTGCTGATCTCTGTTTCCGGAGTCCTGTCATGCGCGTCTTCAATCGCACGGCCACCGCGATGTGGCAGCTTTGCATTCTTCAGTCCACCTTGAGCGGGTGAACCAAGGATATTTCGCGTGCGCTGACAATTGCGTACAGGGATTTTTTCTGGGGCCCCGCCGGCGACGGACGGGGCTTTTCCATTTTCTTTTTGTGCCCAACGCCGCCCGGCGGTGCCCCTGCGACAAAGGGCGCGGGGTCATGTGGTATTTTGGGCCCGAAATAGCATTCGATCTGGTCAAAGGGCTGGTAGCTGGGGCGGCTTCCCTGGCGTTGCAGGTGGTTGCGCCCATGGCGGTTCGCGCCGTGAAGCGGCTGCGCGCGCGTTGGTCCGCGCGCAGAGCGGCGAGGAAGGCATCCCGTGAAGCAAAGGAATAGCAAGCGTAGCCCGCACGACGCAGCGATACCCGGGGCTGCTCCCGCGTATCGCTGCGCTCATGCGGGCTACAACCGCCCGCCGCGCCGGTCACCCTTGCTGGAACGTCGGCTGCATACCTCCGCGCCTCCATGTTACGATTCCCCATCATCCCCCGGAGCCCGCTCATGTCTGTCGCGACTACCTCCAGCCCAACCGCCACGCCCACTGCCGCCGAGACCGATCCCGAAACCCTCGGCTGGATGCAGGGCTTTCCCCCGCCGCCCGAAAAAACCATCACCTTCCACAACGGCTCGTTCCGCAGCTTCCCCGAACTCCGCTGGGCCTGGAGCAATATCCGTCAGCTCGTCCCGACCGTGAATGTCTGGCGCGGGGCAGGGCCTGCATCCGTGTTGCCGCGCGCGGAGCACGATATCGGCGCGTCCGCTTCGGTCACGATGGACGGGCGGCCGATGACGTTTGCGCGCATGCTCGAGGAGACCTATGCCGATGGCATCGCCGTGCTGCATCGGGGCAAGCTGATCTACGAGCGCTATTTTGGCGCGCTGAAGCCGCACAAGCCGCATATTTCGATGTCGGTGACGAAATCGTTCACCGGCACGCTCGCTGGCATTCTGGTGGCGGAGGGCAAGATCGATCCGCAGGCGCCGGTCACGGATTATGTGCCGGAGCTGAAGGCGAGCGCGTTTGGCGACGCGCGCGTGCACGAGGCGATGGATATGACGACGGGCCTCGAATACACGGAAGTTTATACCGACAAGAATTCCGGCGTGTTCGGGCTGCGGCGCGCGAACGGCATGGCGCCGATCGAGCCGGGCTATGAAGGCGCGACCAACATTTTCGATTTCCTGTGCACGCAGAAGAAGCAGGGCGAGCACGGCAAGGCGTTTTCTTACAAGACCGTCAATTCTGACGTGCTGGCCTTTATTTGCCGGCGGGCGAGCGGAATGACCCTTTCCGACCTGTTATCGGAGCGCATCTGGATTCCGATGGGGGCGGAGGAGGACGCGCATTACCACGTCGACCGCATCGGCACCGAAAGCGGCGGCGGCGGGCTTTCGACCAGCTTGCGCGATCTCGCCCGCTTCGGCGAGACGATCCGCAATCACGGCCGCTTCAACGGCCGCCAGATCGTGCCGTCTCAAGTGGTCGAGGACATCGCACGCGGCGGCGATCCCGCAAAATTCAAGCCGGCCGGGTACACCACGTTGCCCGGCGCGTCGTACCGCCATCAATGGTGGATCACGCACAATGCGCACGGCGCCTATATGGCGCGCGGCGTGCACGGGCAGGGCATCTATATCGATCCCAAGGCCGAGATGGTGATCGCCCGCTATGCCTCGCATCCGGCCGCCGGCAACGTCGCCAACGACCCCGTGACGCTCCCGGCCTACATGGCGCTCGCGAAAGATCTGATGGCGGGCGGTTGAAAATGACCGTAGCCCGGGCGAGCGCAAGCGACCCCGGGGCCGCCGGCCCCGCATATCGCTCCGCTCATGCGGGCTACGATCTAACGCCGCCGCCTCAACCCCGCACCGCGGCCTCGATCTTTGCGACGTCGATCTTGCCCATTTCCATCATCGCCGCGAACGCGCGCTTGGCGACGTCGCCGCCCTTGGCCATCGCGTCGGTCAGCACGCGCGGGGTGATCTGCCACGAAAGGCCCCACTTGTCCTTGCACCAGCCGCAGGCGCTCTCGACGCCGCCATTGCCGACGATCGCGTTCCAGTAGCGGTCGGTTTCGGCCTGGTCGTCGGTCGCGATCTGAAACGAGAAGGCCTCGCTGTGCTTGAACATGTCGCCGCCATTGAGGCCGATGCACGGCACGCCGCACACGGTGAACTGCACCGTCAGCACCTGGCCAGCCTTACCGCCGGGAAAGTTCGATGGCGCCTTGTGCACCGAGTCGACGCTGCTGTTCGGAAACGTCTTGGCGTAAAACTGCGCGGCTTCTTCGGCGTCGTGATTGTACCAAAGGCAGATCGTGTTCTTGTTCATCGGAGCTCTCCTTGATTGGCCGCACAGGGCGATGACGGCTGGTTCCGGCAAAGGACGTTTGAACGACCGGCGTCCCGACATCACCACTGAACTTTTTTTGTAGCACCGTAGCCCGGGTGAGCGCAGCGATACCCGGGGATGCTGTTCCGCATCCATATCCGCCCATGCGGGCCAGAATTCCTCATATTAAAAGTATTGACTTATATAAGCATGACCCGGTATTCGTCATTCCCGCAGATGAGGAGGATCGAATGCAGATCGACGTCGCCAGGGTCTTGGGGCTGGTCACGCGCGCGGTGCGCAATTTCGAGAAGGATGGCAAGCCGGCGAGCGCGGTGACGCTAACGCGTCTCTACGATACCGGCGTCGACGATCTCTGGGACGCGCTGACCAGCAGGGAGCGCATTGCGCGCTGGTTCCTGCCAGTCGAGGGCGATCTCCAGTTGGGCGGAAAGTACCAGCTCAAGGGCAATGCGGGCGGCAGCATCACGGCTTGCGCCCCGCCAAACCATTTTGCGGCGACCTGGGAATTCGGCGGCGCGGTGAGCTGGATCGACGTCACGTTGGCGGCCGAGCGCAGCCAGGCGAGGCTGACGCTGGAGCACACCGCCATTATCGAGGATCACTGGAACCAGTTCGGGCCGGGCGCGGTCGGCATCGGCTGGGATCTCGCGATCGCCGGGCTTGAGCGCTATCTTGCGACGGGCGCGTCGGTCGATCATGAAACGGCCGAGGCATGGATGGTCTCTCCGGAAGGCAAGGCGTTCATGACGGACAGCGGCGAATCCTGGCGCGCGGCGCATGTCGCTAGCGGCGTCGATGCGGCCTCGGCGAAGCAGAAATCGGACCGCACCATCGCGTTCTATCGCGGCGAGATGCCGCCCGATATCGCGCATCCCGGAACAGGCAGCTGATGCACGCCTTCGAAGTCCTGGCCGATCCCGTTCGTCGCCGCATCCTCGAACTGCTCGGTTCGGGAGAGATGGCGTCCGGCGAGGTGGTGGAGGCGATCGGCGCCGAGTTCGGCATCTCCCAGGCGGCGGTGTCGCAGCATCTCAAGGTGCTGCGCGAGAGCGGCTTTGCAAGGGTGCGCGCGGACGCGCAACGACGGCTCTATTCGGTGGATGCCGGCGGGCTCCAGGCGGTGGACGCGTGGATCGGCCGGTTCAGGAATTTCTGGGAGCCGAAGCTCGATGCGTTGGCGACGGAGATCGCACGCGGCAAGCGCGAACGGCGCAACGCGCCGCTCACCAAGCGTCCAGGGAAGAGGGCTTAGCCGTAGCCCGGGCGAGCGCGGCGATCCCGGGGACCGCTGCTCCCGCATATCGCTGCGCTCATGCGGGCTACGGACCCGCTGTGCATGCGGAGCATTGAGCTGTATAGAGTGCACGCGAGAGCGGTTCTGGAGCAGGAGATACAGGCAACATGGTGGACGACGCCAACGTGCGGTCCGGGCAGTGCCATTGCGGCGCGGTGCGTTTTGAGGCGACGCTCAGCGATGGCTTTAATTCGATCCTCCGCTGCACGTGCTCGTATTGCCGCATGCGCGGCGCCGTCGTGGCCATGGCGGAAATGGGTGGGATCAGGATCCTGCAGGGTGAGGACGCACTGACGAGCTACCGTTTCCATACCGGCGCAGCGCAGCACTTCTTCTGTTCCCGCTGCGGAATCTATACCCACCATCAGCGGCGATCGAACCAGAATTCATTCGCTGTCAACGTGGCCTGCCTCGACGGGGTAAGCCCGTTCGATTTCGCCGAAGTGCCCGTCACGGACGGTGTCAACCACACCAGCGACACCGGCAAGCCGACGCGTCGGGCAGGCACGCTGCGCTTCATCCCGGCCGACTGACGGTCGTTGTCAGAAGCGTAGCCCGGGTGAGCGCAGCGACACCCGGGAGCGCTGCTCCCGCATATCGCTGCGCTCATGCGGGCTACGAACCTCACTACACCGGCAACACGAACGTTTGGGTCGGCGAATGGATCAATCCGCGATGCTGATCTTTGCGTCCGTGATCACCTTGGTCCATCGATCGACATCGCCTGCAACAAGGTTCCTGAGATAGGCCCGCGACTGCTGATCGGGCGCGGGAGCCACGGCGCCAAGCTTCTCGAGCCGAGCGATCGTATCCGGGTCAGCCATCGCTTTTGCATAGGCCGCATGGATCTTCGTCATGATGTCGTCGGGCAATCCCTTCGGGGAGAACAAGGCTGTCCATGCATCGGCCTGGTAGGCTTTCAGGCCGCTTTCCCCTGACGTGGCGG
>Ga0136846_1214816_pt1 | contig 10444 bp, 6 predicted proteins | sample HopSoiMetagenom2_FD_96841 | JGI IMG/M metagenome (GOLD analysis project Ga0136846, IMG submission 96841) | Grasslands soil microbial communities from Hopland, California, USA - 2 Assembly 2016 (version 4) | ecosystem: Environmental > Terrestrial > Soil > Grasslands | place: USA: Hopland... | reverse complement strand
TATCACTTGAAAGTTCTATCATGAAATCTAATATCATAATCAAACAGGAAATTAGGAAATCAGTGACGTGTAGCACGAATCTCCTATTGAATTACCATTTGCACAACTAACTTTTATATTTGATTCTCCGTTTAAGGTATGGACCTACTATATAGGTATCTTCAAGAGATAGTTTGTACATTTCAGCTACATAGGGATTCTTTGCAGGTATTCCCGTACCAAATTCTATCAGCCTAGCATATACCGCACTACATCGGCTAGAGTCCCCATAAAGGCAAGAACTACTCCCATATTGAAACACCAATGGTTGGGAACTGAAAATATTTCTTCCACGAACCAGAAATCTCATAGTTCATTATACATGGTAAACATGGTTGCTAGATAACCGCTGATGGTTATATTAAGAGCAGTGTTTATCGATCTGTGTGGTCCTCTTAGAATAGGCACTCTTCTGTCGTACATTGTCACAAATCCCCCATCCTAATGGGAGAGCGATAAAGCGACTGTACAACCACCAGTGAGCTGGTGTAAATGCGCTATCTCTATCTACTTCTACTGATGCTGCGATTGAACCAAGCATAATGACCATTATGTATATCTTTTTCAGTCTCTGTATTTCTACTTCTTTAGGAATTAGTGCTGACATCTATGCCATTTTTCTCAATTCGAATTAACCGTTTTTCATTTTTATAATTTGTTTAATATCGTTACCTTGTATTTGCCGCTAAAGGCAATTAATTGGATAGACAGACCGATTCCAATATGGCCTGCAGGTGTATAAGCTAAAGTAGTATGTAAATGAACAATATAGATGATTGATGCAATGCGTAATAACCTTGGTACATACCTCTACGATGCAAAATATCTCCCTTTAAATTACAAAAATAGATGGCGTTCATCATGAAAAGTTGTCATGTCTATTACAACTACCAATATATCATCAAGTATTTATGACAATATAGCCAGAGCTCCCTCACTTCTCTTATCAGATCGTGCCTCGCCTTATCAACTTTTCAATCAGAGATCGATGCCAGAATTTTTATTTTTCTTTAAATTCTTAATTTCATAAAGAATTCTTTCAATGTACTGTCAACGGAGTCAAGGCGTTCAACTATTTTTTCTGACCAATATGCAACTGGAGGTGCATTGAAATCTACCATTTTTCAACTATTTATTACATTCATATTTATTAACACGTATCAAGCGACACTATAGGATATAAGCATATAAGCATAGTTTGTTTTAGGAGCTATCCCACTAAATTCTTAATGATGGTTTAGCTTATGTTCTAACTATCATGCCTTAGTACTAAAACGTAAACATTTGCTTTTCATTTTATTGTTGGCATTTATAAATGTCAAACAATCAATAAGCGTTCCAACTAATTGTTAAACCAGATTCAATGATAACTTAGAAAGAGAATCTAGAACATGGATGATATTAAAATAACTAGCCATATAATCTATGGATAATGAAACGAGTTGTTTAGGTTTGCAATGGTAAAATAAGTAGTTATTGATAAAAATCAAGCGGCCTATTAAACAATATTAAATGGCTTCATAAACTAAGACTTCAATGCTTACTGACATTACGATGGCAAAAATTATCTTAAATTCTAGTGAGTTTTGGTCATTTACTTGAGAAATTATAGTATAAGGTGAGATGAGGTTTGATTTGTTTGTATATCTTTTACCAAATGTGATCCATAGAATATGCTCCAAATATGCCAATTGTTAATATAACTATGCTGTCAAACACAATCGCCTTTGACACAAAAGAGATATTCTACCATCTCCGTCAATCCACAGACTATTATCTTTTGCAGTTGTTATTTGCAAATACCTCTGAAGTTGGGAATAGAATAACAGTGTGGCCGTGTTATATAGTTCTTGATTAACTTGATTACTTCCAAAAGCAATCGTCTATACTCGTGGCATCCTAGTTAAGCCGTTGTTGTCCAAAAGAATTGATCTACATTCATTAGACTAATTTTCCCTTTAAAATAAATGCCTAATTTAGGCTGCCCTTAGATGCGGGCAGAATAAGATAAGAAATGAGGATCTCCTGTATTAATAATAATAATTATAATAATAACCAATCAATCAATTAATTAGGAAATTACCACGAAAATACTGATCTCGTTACTGTTGTCCAGAACTTGTTTTTGATTTTTTTCTTTCTTTCCGGTATTCCTCGTATGCCTTGTCTCCGTACGTAGAAGGAGATTTTGTATTTTCATCTGATGCCTCGATGTTACTCATGATAACATTACATGTACAATAAGCTATTTAACAGCATTATAGATATGATCCTGTCTCTTAGGACTTGCTTTTTCATTCAACTATAGTTTAAATCTTCATATTTTTCTAGCAAGATTGAATTTATAATACCTGCAATGTAACCAGAAAAAATTTATTTTACGATATAGACTATAATATATGTTATAGCTATGCCCCCTGAAAAGGGGGCTAATCAATCATATAGTTGTGTTTTATATCAGATTATGCATAATATACGCGATGGGAATATTTCCTAAATTCGTTCATCATGATTCATGTAATACTATTTATCATTTTATATTGTACAAGAGAATATCTGAGCAGTATAACAACAAAGACATCCTAAATCTTGTTAAAGGATTAATACCATATTCTATATTGAAATTATATTATTCCGACCAGGATTTGAAGGCAGTATTACGATGGTTTAAGGCTGACTTTATGATGTGGATGCCAGAGTTTTTAAAATGTAAAAAATGCGATAGCGAAATGGACAGCCATGTCATAATTGGAAGTTCATGGAAATTACGCGCAACAGAGATTTATTCATGTAAACAATGTGGATTAGAACAAATATTCCCTAGATATGGCGAAATTCGGAATATTGTAATAGCGAGGGTAGGAAGATGTAGTGAATGGTCTATGCTTTTTGGTGCCATTCTAAATTCATTGTCGATCGAAAGTAGACTAGTCCATGATTTCCTCGATCATTGTTGGAATGAGTCATTGATAAATGGGAATTGGTTACATGCAGATTCCACTTTGGAATTTCCAATTTCATTCAATCATCCCCATATTATGAACAAAATTGGGGAAAGAAATACAGATATGTTTTAGCATTTTCTTCTGATAATCTAGAAGATGTAACCATGAGATATTCGGGGCAGTGGAATGACGTTCTAAAAAGGCGCGGGCAGAAAAATGTCCTAGATGAATTTAAGAGAATATATTCGGGATTATAATTCATGAATATACTGATAATGTTGCTTATTACTCATTGATGATTACTCGAGTCAGGCTTCAAGATCCTCAAAAGAAATCTACCGTTCTATATTTATGAGTTAGCTGATAATGCAGATCGCTTTAGTCTAGTTTAACCGATCTTTCTTAAATCACAAAATACAGATAATCTATTTTCAAATCAATTAGATAGCGTATCTACTTTTCTATATTCAAGGTCCAGCACAACTGTTCTACCTAGATTGCAAAAACTAGATAAACTATGGCCCCTACTAATAATCCATAACACAAACCGCTGGATGGCTTGCTGATATTAAGGATATTCATTTTGTAGAGGTCCCGAATCACCTTCGACTGAGATGAGCATTAGAGGAGTGGCATAACTATCCCACCCATGAATGCGCCTGCAAAGATGAAAAAAGTTAGAATAGACTTTTTTCATTTCTTGTCTTTTTTGTTGATTTCGTTATTGCTGATTATCCAAATTTACTTATGATTATATGATTAGATGCCTAACGATTATACATTACATGATAGTGAGAGGCTTTAGCTCATCCGACTATTACTATTATTAGTTCATTAATATAATTTGTAATGCAAATAATTGAGGCTACAACAACAACGGTAACGCATTACAATAACATTCGTGATTTTTGAAATTACATAACAATAATTGTCCTAACACCCCCTAATTCTTTACGCCAATAGATCAATAGTTAAATTGCAATAATTATTTAGGCAAAGGCATATCACTAGTTCCTCCAACAAATTAGCTAAGCCATATATCCCCTACATATTGATAAATACTCGTAGAATCTAGTTAGAAGAAGAACAGATTTGAATTCTGTTCGATATATTCTAGCAATTGTCGAACCAGAAAGCAGTTCACAGTTTATTATCTGATGGTGTATAATTGTTAAATTCATCATAAAAATGTGTTGGACAAAAATTGAATAACAATGTTAATCAATAATTTATAGTGGCTGTTACGTGAGTCTACTATGCCAATCAGAAATAGCGATTGACGAGGCGATAGATCGCTAGAAAATGCAAAAGTCAAAAGTATTGTTTTTGATGACCAAAATTTCGATGATCATAATAGCTATAATTCTATCCACTTCTGACGACATAACGAAAAATTCTGGCATTAATAATGGAGGTTGGATACCATTTCTGCATGTAACAGCATTAGGTCGGGTATACGCTATTAAAACTCAACTGAGCAACAAATTCAAGGAGATTCAAATAGCTCCCAGATTTGCTAAGCATATTAATGAGACCTCTCAGGAAGTTGTAGGTATTCAAACCAGACATATTAGCTACTCTATTTCACTATCTAGAAGTAGTGACGAAAAAAGTAGTCTTAACAGTTCACTAATAAATGACTCTATGCCTATGTCTTCATCATTGCTCACATTAATGAAGACAAACCTCAAATAGTAGTAATTATAATAATCATAACGGTAACGCGAGTACAATCAGTAACAATTCATTCTCCTCCCCTCAACCTACCAACAGAATCTTTAGAAGAGAAATAATGTTACAAACACTTCCAGCTAACGACACCATTCAGTATCGAGGAGGCATATCATCAGAAAAAGGCGCTTGTATTGCATGATAAAACCTGCATTTACAGCAGCTGCATACGCAAATGGATTTTATAAATTCTATAAGCCGTACAATAGCACACCAGTCGGTAAAAATGTTACTACAGATCTAAATTTGTTATCTGTACCAGTCAATTCATCATGGTATCCATTATTACCGTACGTGTTCTCAATGTTAAAACTCCTTAACGATATCAAGAGCGTGAGTCCTAATTCTGATATTACAATATACGATGATGCTGCAGACCATGGCTTTATGTTTACAAAGAATGGAAGTAATGCCTTTGACCTTATTATATTAGGCCATCAAGAATATGTCACACAGAAAGAATATGTCACACAGAAAGAATACGATAACTTGAAAAGATTTGTTGCAAACGGTGGAACTATGCTTATCTTGGATGGAAATGTATTTTATACTGAAGTAAAATATGATCTGTGAAAGATGTTGTTAGCCTAGTAAAGGGGCCATTATTGGGCATTTAATGGTAGAACTGCATGGAAAAGTGTAGCCCAGAGATGGAAAAATAAAACCTCACAATGGGTAGGAAGTAATTATCTATATTACCAGTGTGTAAAATCATTCCAAAATGATCCATTTGGGTACAAACCACATGAAAAACAATATATAGACAATCCATATGATGTGGTACTATTTAATTACAATGCGTCGATCCCTGGAACCTATTTTCCAGTATTATCCGCATCTGCGTCACCAGGACAAGTCTCGACTAAGCCTATAATAGATACATATGAACTTGATTACAAAAGGGGACGAGCAATTACACTTGGAATATACTCTGACGATATTGTGACTAATAATAAATTTGATAGCTATTTTGAAAAACTCTTGTTGAAACAAGAAATTACCGACATGATGGACTAACTAACAAGTCGAATTTCGGCCATGTCAGATTGAGTCAAAAGAATCGTAAAAGGAGAAAAATGACAGCCAAATTCCTGCGATGGAGATCTAGCATGAAAAATTGATTCTCCATATTAATTGGATGAGTTTTTTATTTTAAAAAATTCATGGATATAAAGCATTTACGAAAGGAAACATATCCATCGCAGAGTATCTTAGTTGATCATAAATAAGAGGATACGAATTAGTCATCTTCTTTCAAAAGTCACTAGCGTACACCTTCAAATAGACAAAGGACTTGCACAAAATTTTTTCATAAACAATTCAATATTACAGGATTTTATTGGATTGGAATTCTATTGAACTGGACATTCACTCACTCACTCACTCGCAAGGTTTTGTTATATTAAACATTATGATGCCATGTTCGATATAAATTTGAAACTAAATGCTCTTCATTTAAAGATCTATCTATGGATCCGAAATTAAATTGTATTTACACAACAGGAGTAATTTATCATGGTAAGAATTCATGTGCAGATCCAGTTAAGGAAATCAATCTAATGCAACAAAATAAGATATCCTAACTGCATAAAATATTACCAAATATTGGATAAGATCTAGGAGTCAGAGCCGTTTAAGATACATGAACTTGCTCTAGTTATTTAGTATTAGGTTCAATAGCAATTTGTTTACTTCATTGATTGTATCTTATTACCTTTGCAACTGTGTCTCTAATAATCACTATTAAAGGATTTAAGTATAGTTTAAGATCGTATGATTATCCTTGCTCTACCATTTGAATTTGAATACTGTTTTGCTGTCCGTAAAGAATATTCGAATTTGTGTTCTATAGATCCATTCATTTCATGAATAGTACCATAAAATTGTTTTGATGTTAGATGATTCTTACTCTAGAATTTTGGAACAATGATAGATCTCCACTTTGTTCTATGCTAAGTAGTTTAGACGAAATAGGAGGAATTAAAAACTAAACGATGAAAGTGCATCCATATTACATTCATAGGGAAATCAGAAGTGAGTCTCTATTTACTCTACATTCTATAAACAATTATTTGCGATGGAATTGACTTACTCTACATCTCTGCGATTTTACGAAGATCCTCTTTTAGTGCCAAATAAGCATCTAACTTTCGTCTACCTTCTTCGTCAGAGGGAAGATTTCCTAGCAGATCCCTTTTCTGTTTGTAAACCATATTCTCTATTGAAGATATTATATTCCGAAGTTCGTTCTCAGTAACTTCTAAAGTTATGACATTGTTATCTTTATCGATTCGGAGTGTTTTAACCATTTGTTCAAGACCTCCATGTAGTTATATAGCAAGAGATTCATAAGTGTGTATATATTTCTGAATTAATAGATTAGATTTAGGAAATAGTATCTTTTAAGTATGGCATAGACAATTCTTCACTAACAATATTTATGGCCAAATATACAAACGAAAAGACACGGAGCACTCTAAAGGAATTAGAGCAGATATCAAAAACAGAAAATCTTCCGTCAATTGGGCCCATTAAAGGTAAAATATTATCGGACATTATTCGAAATTATGGACCTACCTCGATACTGGAGGTCGGAACCTTGCATGGTTATTCTGCAATATTGATGGGAGATTTACTGCCTGATGATGGAAATCTAATCACTATTGAAATAAATAAGAACCTTGCAGACATCGCAAGAAAAAATATACATAAGGCAGGATTATCGAAAAGGATAGAAGTAATTTGTGGTAATGCGCTTAAGATTATCCCGACACTCAATACCTACAAATTTGATCTAGTGTTTTTAGATGCAATTAAAAGCGAATACCTACAATATCTCAAACAATTAGAGGCTAACAAACTAATTAAAAAAAATGCAGTTGTGGTAGCAGATAATGTAAAGTTGTATGAAAACGAAATGACAGATTATCTAGTATATGTTCGTAATACTGGTCTGTATAAAAGCCAAACGACTCAAACTACCCTAGAATTTAATAAGAATATCGAAGATGCACTAGAAATAAGCATGAGATTAGAGAAATAATCATGCAAGTGTTATATGTGATACGGCCCAATTCAACTGATATTTGTTTATTTGCTTGATTATCGGACTGATATGTGATATTTATTTTCCAAGACAGTCAAATAGCATGCGCTCTGCTTCTTCTGGCCTCTTCATATGATGTAATGCTGTAAAGCATTAGCTGTATCCATAGACAGAATAGATGCTTCTGTATATTATCACAGTTTGTATGATTGTGCGATAATTTAATGCAGTATTTCGTAATCTTGTACGGTTTTCATCCTAATTTTCAATACTGGCTTCTCTTCTGTGGCCATTATTTGAAATGTATGCATAATTCTATGATCTAGTTCCAAATGGTTTAGGAAAGCAATCCCATCATTAGTAGTATCCTTAACTATAATCCTCGTCTGCAAATACTACATCTAACAATGTGTTCATCATCATCTACCGTACTATTGCCATATTAATTATCTCTATTTTTAATCTATGTAATAAACTGGTTCTATCTACCCATTAACGATGTTGATTATTATCGTAATTGGTTATCTGATCAAGTTATCAATCATTGGCTAACACAAGTATTTACCAATATTTCCAGTATCAAATCTAATTTGTATGACACCTATTGTTATTATTTTGAGTTTGGAATGTTTGATTAAGAACTGCAAGATATCTGGTCGTGTTATTCCGCCTGTCTTTGTTCACAGTTATAGAAATGTGTACAATATTAGAATCAAGCACTATTGGAACGGTATATTTATTTTCTATTAGTATTAAATACTGATGTACAGGTTATTATGAATAAGCAGGCAATCAGACAAAGGTTTACCTATATGATATATCAAGTAGGGTTGGTTATCTTGAAGTGTTGAATGAAACAGACAAATATGAAACCTTGCAGATGATTGCCAAAATGGGTAATGCAAAAGCTGGTAGGATATACTTATGAACCCCACATTCAAAATATTGTCATGATATGCCAAATCGATATCGAGGTTTGAACTAGCGTAGTGTTCACTAGAACAAAACAAAGAATAGGATTTCCACTCAAGGATCGTCAATATTACCTCACTGCCCTACTCGATGTAGCAGCGAAGATTTTAAGAAAATGCTAAAATAATAATATCAAGAATAGTAGATTGAATTAATTTAGGATGAAGAAAGTACAATGTCAAAACAGAATAGAAAAATAGATTCTATGACATTTGAATATACTGTAAGAAAATGTGGTACGTCATCACATATTATCCTTCCCGCCTCGATGATAGGAAAGAGGGTTAAGGTAAATATTGAGACCCTTGATTAGTGATAGTGGTGGCGGTGATTCCTTTTTTACCAATATAGGTTATCAGAATCTGTAAGAAAATACGTAAAGGTTTAGAATATATGATTTAATATAGGCTACCAAGCTAAAATAGTTGAGTGATATTTTCAGAGTGACCGTATCGTTACAATTGGACAAGCGGGATCTCTAATTCTCTAGCTCACTATATTGTATAATACTCCTACAAAATGAATACTTTTACGATTGAAAGATTGTCTAACTTACTATATATTTATTTCAGATTTTGGAATCTCATTATACGATGTTTCAAAAGTCCTTCTTGCAGAATCAACACATAATATTATTACATCCAAGCTTAAATAAAAGAAAGATTGGACCAATAGTCAAAATGTCTATGCAAACGGTTCTATGAATTATTTCATTTGGCGATGAATTAGCTGCCTAATAATAGATATGTGCACGATGGCAGGATTAGTAAATTCGGTACGAGTTTCAAGCCATGCGTTAAGATCTGCTATAATATATTGCTCCAATGTCTCGATCCCAGTTAATCACCGAGATGAAGGATAGAACACATGTCCTAGATTTGGACATATTACAACATATGATCAAGACGATTTCCTTCAGTTAGTCCTTGTTGTAAGAGAAACGCGTGTTGAACAGAAGTTTTAGAATCATTTTACCCATTAGGTAGTAGGATACCTCTAGATTTAGGTATTACCAATGACGCCTACCATCGATCGATATCAAGTTAAAATGAGTCACCAAATAGGATATGCTTGCTGTTGCATTTGAGCAATTGAAGGCTATGGTGTTTTCAGTTCCGTTTATCAGCAGCATTAGAGGTTTAAATTGTTTATGAATACTTACGTAACTACTTGTACCAAAATTCTATAATAGCTCGAATTATAAGGCATTATTATTGGTAAGCACCATATTCCTATGTTTATGATGACGTTTTCTCTATCCAGGATTATGAATCGAGCTTAGTCATTGATTCGATTTTCGTTATATACTTGTTTTTATTACTTTATTCATGATTCCCCATTTCGACCTTACTAATATCATACTATGTCACGACAAGTGTAGTTATCTACTAAAATATCTAAATTTATCGAACCTTAGATTGGTCTGAATGATTTAAAAATATTATTACATGATTTATGTCATCCAGGCTTGAAAGGCTTAAACAAGATGTGTGCTATATATAGTGGATGGCAAAAATCAAATCCAACATGTTACTCCTAACTATAGTCGCCTCCTTAGGCATTTTGGTTGCTACTGCAGGCGCTACTTCGTCGGTACTTGGCGCTGGCGGTAATATGTCAAAGGCAGGTCAAGCAACTAGCGGTAATATGTCAAAGGCAGGTCAAGCAACTAGCGGTAATATGTCAAAGGCAGGTCAAGCAACTAGCGGTA
>Ga0136846_1220840_pt1 | contig 10445 bp, 9 predicted proteins | sample HopSoiMetagenom2_FD_96841 | JGI IMG/M metagenome (GOLD analysis project Ga0136846, IMG submission 96841) | Grasslands soil microbial communities from Hopland, California, USA - 2 Assembly 2016 (version 4) | ecosystem: Environmental > Terrestrial > Soil > Grasslands | place: USA: Hopland... | reverse complement strand
TGCCGAACAGGTCGATCTCCGTGATCGCGAATGTGTCTTCCCGTACTCCAACCGGCCCGCCCCCCGCTGCCACAAGGACCACACCGTCCCGCACGACCGCGGTGGACCCACGTGTGCGTGCAACCTGGCGCCGTTGTGTCGGCTGCACCACCGGATGAAAACCCACGGCGGCTGGACCTACACCACCCTCGAACCCGGCACCTACCTGTGGCGATCCCCCTACGGGCACACCTGGCTACGCGACAGCACTGGCACGACTGATCTGACACCGCCACCGGTCGACCCATCACCCCGACGAACCAGCTGACCCACACCCCGCCGACACCGGCGTGGCCAGAGGCATGCGCACCGTCCCTAGGCACGTCACCAGGTCTCGACTGATCGCTCGCAAGCTCGCTGCTCGACCACCAGTGGCTGGGTCTCGACCACCCGGTGGCTGATGCGTCAGGGAATGCGGCGTACGACCGGCACGCCCCACTGCGAGGTGGTCGTGCCCCGGGTGCCCCGGATGACGATGCGGTAGCGGCCCGGTTGCAGACGTGGAGTCGTCATGTGGGTCGGATGCCAGCCGAAGGTGCGCCGGAACGACCGGCCGGTGTGCAGGCTGGTGACTCGCACGCGCACCTTGTGCAGCCGGTACTCCTTGCGGGTGCTGCCCCACTCGATCGACAGCCGGCGACCGTGACGGCGGACGGCGGCCTCGAGTGGCGGCGTCCACGGCACGAACGCGCGGGCGACCTGCGGCGTACCGGGGAGGACACCGAGCGCCTCGAGCGCCTCGGCCATCCGCTGGCCGATCACGGTCTCGCCGGTCGGGTTCGGGTGCACCAGGTCGCGCGTGAGGCGCGACGGCACCCAGGACGGCGAGTCCAGGTCGGCGACCACGATCGGCGACTGCTCGGTGCTCAGCTCCGTGGCCAGGGCGTGCAGGCCCGCGTTGGTGTCGGCCCGGGCACTGGCCTTCGGCGTGGCGACCTCACCGACGACGATCTTCACGTCCGGACGGGATGCGCGTGCGTTCGCGATGTAGCTGCGCCACAGGGCGATGACCTCGGCTGCGGTGGCACCGTGCAGCAGGTCGTTGGTGCCGTACTCCGCGACCAGCACGTCCGGCAGGTACGCCGCGACGTCGCCGCCGATCGAGCCGACGTTGCCCGCGAGCGTCGAGCCACCAAGGGCGTCGTGGTCGCTGTCCCAGCCGGTCGCCAGGTAGACGTCGCGGCCGCCGTACGGGTAGCGCCGCGGTCCCACGAAGTCGACGGGGACGGCCTGGCGGTTGAACTCCTCGAAGAGCCGGTAGCGCCAGGTGAAGTCGCCGTCGAAGCCCTGGGTGATCGAGTCGCCGGCGAGCATGATCCGCGGTACCGGCGTCGGCTGCGCACCGGGATCCGGATCGTCGCCCGCGGCAGGTCCCGCGAGGAGACCTCCGGCCGCAGTGGTCATGGCCAGGACGACGGCCACCAGAGTCGTGCGCATGCGAAGAGTCCCCCAAGACGTGACAAGGCTGAGTCGAGTGCAGGGGTCACCTCATCACGGATGCACGGAGAATTCGGCGGAATGTCCAAACCGCCGGACCACAGGGCCGCTCAGCGGTCCAGCACCGCTCGGCGGCCTTCGAGCCAGCGCCTCGTCGGCCCGTCCGTGGTCAGCGAGATCGCCTTGTCGTACGCCGTGACGGCAGCCGCCACGTCGCCCGCCTCGGCCGTCAGGGCAGCCCGCGTCGCCCAGGCCGGCTGGAACCGCCGGACCGCCGGGTCGTCGATCGCATCGAGCACAGCGAGCCCGGCGACCGGACCGTCGACCTGGGCCGTGGCGGCCGCCAGCGCCACCCGGGCACCCAGGGTCGGTGCCACCGCGACGAGGGCCGCGTGCAGCGTGCGCAGCGCCGCGCGGTCGAGCGAGCCCGTCGTCGCGCGGGCGGAATGGACCGACTGGATCGCCGCCTCGAGCTCGAAGCGCCCGACCTGTCGCTCGCCGCGCACGGCCGCTGCGCGTCGCAGGTGGTCGTCGCCCTCGGCGAGCATCGCGCGGTCCCAGCGTCCGGCGTCCTGCTCGTCGAGCGGGACGAACGCGTCGTCGGCGCCGGTCCGCGCGAGCGCCAGCGTGATCAGCGCGGCCAGACCCCATGCTTCGGGCTCGTCGACGAGCAGGCCGGCGAGCGTGACCGCCAGGTACTGCGCCTCCCCCGCCATCGACTCGCGGACGGTGGGCGCCGACGTGCCGCGCCAGTCGATGGCGAAGCAGCCGTAGACCGCCTCGAGCACCGGCACCAGCCGCGACGGCAGGTGGGACCGGTCCGGCACGGCGAACGGGATGCCCGCGTCCCTGATCCGCCGCTTGGCCCTGACGAGGCGCTGCGCCATGGTCGGGCCCGGCACGGCGAACGCCTGGGCGATCTGGGTCGCCTCGAAGCCGAGGACGGTCTGGAGCATGAGCGGCGTCCGCACCGCCACGTCGATCGCAGGGTGGGCGCACGCGAACAGCAGCTCGAGCCTCTTGTCGGGAATCGCCTCGGGGTCGACGTCGTCCAGCGGCGACGTCGCCGGGCCCGACCCGGTGTCGTCCGGCAGCGCGTCCGAGAGCCGCCGGGCCGCCGAACCCAGGACGTCGCGCTGCCGGTTGCGTGCCACCGTGAGCAGCCATCCCTCCGGGCTGGCCGGCACACCCGTCTCGGGCCAGGTGCGCAGTGCACGCTCGAAGGCGTCCGCGAGGGAGTCCTCGGCGAGCGCGATGTCGCGAGTGCCGGCGGCGAGGATGGCGACCAGCCGGCCGTAGGAGCTCCGGGCCGCACGCTCGGCGACGGCCCTGGCGTCCTCGGCGGCGGGCTGCTGGCTCACCGCGCGGTCAGCCCTCGACCCACTGCCCGTCCACGACGTGGGTCGCGGTCGGCCGCACCTCGACGACGCCCCACTGCACCGACGGCGCCTTCTCGGCCCACGCCAACGCGGCGTCGAGGTCCGGTACGTCGATCACGAAGGTGCCGCCGAGCTGCTCCTTCGTGGCGGCGAACGGTCCGTCCTGGACGGTCAGCTGACCGCTGGCGGCGGTGACCGTGGTCGTGGCCGTCGACGGCTGCAGCACCTCTCCGGCGATCAGCACGCCGGCGTCGTGCAGCGCGGCGGCGTACGCACGGAACGACTGTTGGCCGGCCTCGAGCCCCTCTGGGCCGAGCTCCTCGGGCGACATCTCCGGGTAGTGCAGCAGCAGGGTGTAGCGCATGGTTCCTCCTCGGGTCGCAGTGTGTCAGTCGTCAGCTGAGGCGCTCGTCGAGGTGCACGGTGACCTCGTCACCGACCGACTTGCCGAGCTCCGCGAGCAGCGCCTTGGTGACCGGCAGCTTGTGGGTGCCGTCGCCGAGGGCCATGAACGACGTCCGGACCGGGTGGCCGTCGATGGTCCCGCGGATCTTCACGAGGCCGCCGGTGCCGAAGAAATCGGCCGAGCCGGGCATCTGGACGTAGGTCCAGCCGCCGGGGTTCGGGCTCTTCACCACGGTCGCGGTGAAGCCGTGGTCCAGCGGACCGGGTCCGTGGTCAGTGGTGGCGTTCATCTGGGGCGTCCTTTCCTCGGAGTGACATCCAGGGAACGAACGAGCCTCCACCCGATCGACAGGAGGCGCCACACTTTTCCGCGAGATCCGACGGGAGTGGGCGCAGAGGGGATCGAACCCCCGACATCTTCCTTGTAAGGGAAGCGCTCTACCGCTGAGCTATACGCCCCGCACGTGGTGCGGCGCACACACTAGGGCGCCAGAAGCACAAGGGGCAAAAAAGCCGCGACCGCCGGTGTCTCGGGTCACCAGCGGTCGCAACACCGAAATAGTGACAGGCCATCGGCCCCGTGCAAAGCGTTTGTGGCCAAGTCTCACGAAAATAGCCCTTTCGGGCTATCCGGCCTGCTTCAGGCGGGCTGCCTGGAGCTCGAGATCCCGGGCCTCGCCGCGCTCGGAGTGCAGCGCCCAGCTGATCAGGCCGTCGCGGCCGACCACGAACGACGACCGCAGGGCGCAGCCCTCCGCCTCGTCCAGCACCCCGTACGCCGACGCGACGGCACCGTGCGGCCAGAAGTCCGAGAGCAGCGGGAAGAACACCGCGTCCCGGTCCGCGAAGGCCCGCTGGGTGTAGATCGAGTCGCAGGAGATGCCGAGCAGCGTCGTGGTGTCGGTCTCGAAGTCGCCGAGTCGGTCGCGGAAGCCGGTCAGCTCGCCGGTGCACACGCCGGTGAACGCGTAGGGGTAGAAGACCAGCAGCACGGCCTTCTCCCCGGCGTACGACGACAGCCGGATGTCCTGGCCGTGCTGGTCGGGCAGCGTGAAGTCGGGGGCACGGTCGCCGATCTGGAGCGGCAACTCAGGGTCCGTCCAGCTCACGCTTGAGGATCTTGCCCGTGGCGTTGCGGGGCAGCTCGTCGAGGAACACGAAGTCCCGCGGCACCTTGAACCGGGCCAGGTTCGCCTTGACGTGGTCGCGCAGCTCTTCCTCCGTGACCCCGCTGCCCTGGGCACGGACGACAAACGCACGCAGCCGCTTGCCGAACTCGTCGTCCTCGACGCCGATCGCGGCCACCTCCACGACGCCGTCGTGGCGCGCCAGGCAGTCCTCGACCTCCTTGGGGAAGACGTTCTCGCCGCCGGAGACGATCATCTCGTCGTCGCGGCCCTCCACGAACAGCCGGCCGTCGTCGTCGAAGCGGCCGACGTCGCCGGAGCTCATCAGTCCCTGGATCCGCTCCTTGTGGCCTCCGCCGGTGTAGCCCTCGAAGAGCATCGAGTTGCCGACGAAGATCCGGCCGGTCTGCCCGGTCGACACCTCGTCGCCCGCGGAGTCGAAGATCTTGACGATGGTGTTGACCGGTGGCTTGCCGGCCGTGCCGGGGGCGGCGCGCATGTCCTTGGGCTGCGCGACGCTCGCCCAGGCGACCTCGGTCGAGCCGTAGATGTTGTAGAGCGTGTCGCCGAACTGGTCCATCCACTCGATCGACAGGTTGCCCGGCATCGCCGAGCCGGACGCGGCGACCACCTTGACCCTCGAGAGGTCGTAGGAGTCGAGCGTCTCCTTCGGCAGCCGGAGGATCCGCTGGAGCATCACGGGGATCACCACGAACGAGTCGCAGCGTTCCTCGGTGAGCACCTTCAGCGCGCCCTCGGGGTCGAACCGGCGCGTGAGCACGACCGTCGACCCGAGCAGCATCGAGAGGCTCAGGTGCGCGAAGCCCCAGGTGTGGAACAGCGGCGCGGCGACGTGGGAGCGCCAGCCGCTGCGCAACGGGATCCGCTCCAGCAGCGCGACGGCCGCCTCGAAGTTGCCGCCGCCGCGCGGGGCGCCCTTCGGCGTACCGGTCGTGCCCGAGGTCAGGATCACCATCTTCCCCTCGCGGGCCGGTGGCGTACGGCGCGCCGTGGAGCCGGCGGCGATCAGGGCCTCCAGGGTCTCGCGATCCTCCGCGCCGGCGTCGGTCCACGCGTGCAGCCGCGGGACGGTGACCTCGGCCCGGTCGACGAGGTCGTCGAACTCCTCGTCGTGGATGACCATCTTGGCGCCCTCACGCTCGCAGACCTCGCCGAGCTGCGGGGCGGCGAACGCGGTGTTCAGGAGCAGGACGTTGGCACCGAGCTTGGCGATCGCCAGCGTCGCGTCGACGAAACCGCGGTGGTTGCGGGCGAGCAGGGCAACACCGTCACCCTCGCCGACGCCACGACGCGCCAGCTGCTCGGCCAGCGCGTTGCTGCGCTCGTCGATGTCGCGGAAGGTGAGCTCACCGAGCTCGTCGACCAGCCCGGTGCGGTCGGGGAAGCGGATGGCGACGGCGCTGAAGCCGCCGGCCACGCCCATCCCCCACTCGCGGAGCGTGCGGACCAGGCCGAGCAACGTGACCGGCCCGAACGGCCGGATCACGCCTGCCTGGGTGAGCACCCGCGCGGCGATCGCCTTGTTCCTGGCCTCCGCGGCGACCTTCTCGGCGAGTGTGCCCGTCATGCGTGATTGCCTCCTTGGCGCAAACTTGTGGACACCGTACTGCTCGCCCCGCGGCGCCGGAGGCCGTCTCGCGTCGAGACTCAGCGGGACTGCTCAGCGGGACTTGGGCGCCACCAGCTTGGTCGCCGACCAGTCGGCGCTGATCGGGATCGTGGTGGTGTTGGAGAGGCCGGCGATCGGCGCGGCCTCGGCGATGTCGGAGGCGGGTACGGCGTTGGGTCGTCCGACCTTGGGCGAGATCAGCCAGATCGCGCCCCCGCCGACGAGGTCGGTCAGCGTGTCGACGAGCGCGTCCACGAGGTCGCCGTCACCGTCTCGCCACCACAGCACGACCGCGTCGACCACGTCCCCGTAGTCACCGTCGACCAGGTCGGCGTCGATGGTGTCTTCGATCGCCACTCGCACCGAGTCGTCGACGTCCTCGTCCCAACCGAGCTCCTGCACGACCATGCCGGGTTTGAGCCCCAGCCTTTCCCCCACCATCTGGTCGCCCCCTGCGGACGGGCTCACGTCGCTGCCTCGATTCTGTGTGCGTTGTCGATGCCTCCCCGACGGAGGCGATGCCCAAGTTCAGCGGACTCGGGTGTCGCAACGCAAGCCCGGTCGCGCCGCGCGGCCGTTCTGGACGGCTTTCGGCGGACAGATCCCACCCCGTTCCGTCTACTCATCGGTAGATTTCCCGGCTGGTTTGAACGTGCCAAGATGCAAGGGTGTCCGACGAATCCAAGACCGAGCCCGAGGTACGTCCCAACCCCGCGACGCCTCCGGTGATCCACGAAGGGCTGCCCACCCAGCTGCCCGACATCGATCCCGACGAGACCAACGACTGGATCGACTCGTTCGACGCTCTGGTCGACGACCGCGGCCGCCAGCGCGCGCGCTACGTGATGCTGCGCCTGCTGGAGCGTGCCCGCCAGAAGCAGGTCGGGGTCCCCGCCCTGCGCAGCACCGACTACATCAACACGATCCCGCCGGAGCGCGAGCCGTGGTTCCCCGGCGACGAGGACATCGAGCGACGGATCCGGGCGTTCATCCGCTGGAACGCCGCGGTGATGGTGAGCGACGCCAACCGCAAGGGCCTCGAGGTCGGCGGTCACATAGCGACGTACCAGTCGAGCGCCAGCCTGTACGAGGTCGGCTTCAACCACTTCTTCCGCGGCAAGGACCACCCCGGCGGCGGCGACCAGATCTACTTCCAGGGCCATGGCTCGCCCGGCATCTACGCACGCGCCTTCCTCGAGGGCCGCCTCACCGAGCAGCAGCTGCTGAACTTCCGCCAGGAGGTGCAGCACGGCGTCGGCAAGGGCCTGTCTTCGTACCCGCACCCGCGGCTGATGCCGGAGTTCTGGGAGTTCCCGACGGTCTCGATGGGCCTCACGGCCATCAACTCGATCTACCAGGCCCGGTTCAACCGCTACCTGCACAACCGCAAGATCAAGGACACCAGCGAGCAGCGCGTGTGGGCGTTCCTCGGCGACGGGGAGATGGCCGAGCCGGAGTCGCTCGGTGCCATCCGGGTCGCGGCCCGCGAGGAGCTCGACAACCTCACCTGGGTCATCAACTGCAACCTGCAGCAGCTCGACGGGCCCGTCACCGGCAACGGCAAGATCATCCAGGAGCTGGAGGCCAACTTCCGCGGCGCCGGCTGGAACGTCATCAAGGTCATCTGGGGCCGCGAGTGGGACGACCTGCTCGCCCGCGACGTCGACGGCGTCCTGGTGAACCAGATGAACACCATGCCGGACGGGGCCTTCCAGACCTTCTCCGTCGAGGACGGCGCCTACAACCGCGAGCACTTCTTCGGCCCCGACCCGCGGCTGCGCAAGATGGTCGAGCACATGAGCGACCGGCAGATCGAGAAGCTGCCGCGCGGCGGCCACGACTACCGCAAGGTGTACGCCGCCTTCGACTCCGCAACCCAGCACGTCGGCCAGCCGACCGTGATCCTGGCGCACACCATCAAGGGCTGGACCATCGACGCCCTCGAGGGCAAGAACGCCACCCACCAGATGAAGAAGCTGAACAAGGAAGACCTCAAGCGCTTCCGCGACCGGCTCTACCTGCCGATCAGCGACAAGGAGATCGAGGAGCGCTACGACGCCGACCACACGGCGCCGTTCTTCCACCCGGGCGTGGACTCCCCCGAGATCGAGTACATGCTCGAGCGTCGTCGCCAGCTCGGCGGATCGGTGCCGAAGCGGGTCGTGCGCGCCAAGCCGCTGAAGGTGCCCGGCGACGAGGTGTACTCCGACCTCAAGCAGGGCTCGGGCAACAACAAGGTCGCGACCACGATGGCGCTCGTCCGGCTCCTCAAGGACTGGATGAAGGACCCGGAGATCGGCAAGCGGATCGTGCCGATCGCGCCGGACGAGTACCGGACCTTCGGCATGGACGCGATGTTCCCGACCGCGAAGGTCTACAACCCGGGCGGGCAGCAGTACGAGTCCGTCGACCGCAAGCTGCTGCTCAAGTGGCGAGAGTCCGCCGAGGGCCAGATGCTGCACGAGAGCATCTTCGAGGCCGGCGCGATGGCATCCGCGACCGCGGCCGGGTCGGCGTACTCGACCCACGGCGAAGCGATGATCCCGTTCTACATCTTCTACTCGATGTTCGGCTTCCAGCGCACCGGTGACTCGATCTGGGCGATGGCCGACCAGCTCGCCCGCGGGTTCCTGATCGGGGCGACGGCCGGACGGACCACGCTGACCGGCGAGGGCCTGCAGCACGCCGACGGTCACTCGCCGCTGCTCGCGGCGACCAACCCGGCCGTCGTGCACTACGACCCGGCGCACGCCCACGAGATCGCGCACATCATGCAGGACGGGCTGCGCCGGATGTACACCGTCACGCCCGAGCACCCGATGGGCGAGGACGTCATCTACTACGTCACCGTCTACAACGAGCCGGTCACCCAGCCGGCGGAGCCGGAGAACCTCGATCTCCAGGGTCTGCTCAAGGGCGTCTACCGCTTCGGCGACGGCCCCGACCTGGGACCGGACGCGCCGAAGGTGCAGCTGCTCGCCTCCGGCGTCGGCTTCCCGTGGATCAAGGACGCCCAGCGGCTCCTGGCCGAGGAGTGGGGCGTGAGCGCCGACCTGTGGTCGGTGACCTCGTGGAACGAGCTCGCCCGCGACGGCGTGGCCGCCGAGCGGTGGTCGCTGCTGCACCCCGAGGAGCACGCTCGCGTGCCGTTCGTGACCAGCCAGCTGGGCGGCGCGGGCGGCCCGTTCGTGGCGGTGTCCGACTTCATGCGCGCCGTACCTCTCCAGATCGCACGCTGGGTGCCCGGCGACTTCCACGCCCTCGGCACCGACGGGTTCGGCTTCGCCGACACGCGGCCGGCGGCGCGGCGGTTCTTCAACATCGACGCCGAGTCGGTCGTGGTGCAGGCGCTCCAGGCGCTGGCGCAGCAGGGAGCGGTGAAGGCGGAGACGGTCACCGAGGCGTTCCGCAAGTACCGCATCGATGATCCGACGGCGGTCTCCGGGATCGCCCAGGAGGGCGGCGACGCCTGAGGCTCAGTCGGACTCGCCCGCGAACGGGAGCTGGCTGAAGTCGCCGGCGTAGTACCCGCGGTGGCGCCGGATCGGGTCGGTGTAGACACCGGACTCGATCTCGATGTCGATCGTTGCTGCCATGGTGCTCACCTCCCTGCCGCTGGTCGTCTCTTGTCCGTGCAGACCGGGCTCGCGGCCCGGAATCATCGGTCTCTCAACAAGACGACGAACGAGGGCGGTCTGATACGACAGACCGCGGACGGCAATGCGGGAAAGGTCAGGCGCCGGCGCGCTTGCGCCGCAACGGCGTGACCTCGGCGAGCTCGAGGCGCTCGCTGAGCGGGGTCGCCGGGCCGTTGCGCAGCAGCTGGCGCCACCGGCCGCGGTGGTAGGTCGCCGGCCGGGTGGAGCGGACGAAGTCGTTGACGATCTTGACGAACCGCTCGGGGTGGTCCTTGTGCGGGAAGTGGCCGGAGTTGCCGAGCACCTCGACCACGGCGCCGGGCGCGACCGCCGCGGCCGTGCGGGCGTGCTTCACCGGGATCACCCGGTCCTCGCTCCCCCAGACGATCAGCATCGGCATCGCCTGGGTCAGGTAGGCGCGGTCGACCATGGTGACCAGCTGCCCGCGGGTGTCGACCACTGCACGGACCACGTGCGAGATCGCCTTGCGTGCCGCCGGGTCCTTGAACGAGTCGTAGATCCCCGCGACCTCGTCGAGGTCGTGGGTCAGCGCCATCCCGGTGCGCGACAGCGCGTGCATCCCCGCGATGCCGAGGTGGCGGAGACCGGGGAGGGTGAGCAGGCCCATCAGCGGGTTGAACCCGGGAAGAGAGACCGCCCGGATCAATGCAGTGACCTCCGGGCCGAGCCCGCCGGGCGCGATCAGGATCATCCGCTCGGTGCGCTCCGGGAACTGGTAGCCGAACTGCATCGCCACGCCGCCGCCCAGGCTGTGGCCGACGACGGTGAC
>Ga0136846_1215426_pt1 | contig 10445 bp, 11 predicted proteins | sample HopSoiMetagenom2_FD_96841 | JGI IMG/M metagenome (GOLD analysis project Ga0136846, IMG submission 96841) | Grasslands soil microbial communities from Hopland, California, USA - 2 Assembly 2016 (version 4) | ecosystem: Environmental > Terrestrial > Soil > Grasslands | place: USA: Hopland... | reverse complement strand
GGCGTCGGATTCGGGATCGGGACGCTGGTCGGCACGGTCGCGGGACCCGGCGGGCAGGAGATCCCGTACCAGCTCTTCGTCGCGCCGGCGCTCCTCGCCAGCGCTTCGATGAATGGGGCCATCAACGAAAGCACGTTCAACTTCTTCTTCAAGCTGCACTACGACAAGACGTTCGTGTCGATCCTCGCGACGCCGCTGTCATCGGGCGATATCGCCGTCGGCGAGCTGATCTGGGCGCTCATCCGCGGTGGGTTGTACGCGATCGGCTTTCTGGTCGTGATGTTCGTCCTCGGCCTGGTCGTGTCGCCCTGGGTGATCTTCGCGTTCCCCGCGGCGCTCCTCGTCGGTTTCGCGTTCGCGTCGGTCGGGATGGCAGCGACGTCGTTCATGAAGTCCTGGCAGGACTTCGACCTGATCCAGCTCGTCGTGCTGCCGCTGTTCCTGTTCTCCGCGACCTTCTATCCGATCGAGACGTACCCGCCGGCGCTCCAGGCCATCGTCCGGCTCACGCCGCTCTATCAGGGCGTCGACCTCATCCGATTGTTGACGGTCGGGTACATCACTCCGGTCCTGTTGTTCCACATCGCGTACCTCGCGATCCTCGGGTTCGTCGGGTTGTTCGTCGTCTCGCGCCGACTCGACAAGCTGCTCCTCACGTGACCGATCGGGCCGCGCTCGCGGCCCTCACCGCCGAGGTCGTCGTCTGCCGCCGATGCCCGCGCCTCGTTGCGTGGCGTGAGCAGGTCGCTCGCGAGAAGGTCGCGCGGTTCCGCGATGACACCTACTGGGGTCGGCCCGTGCCGGGCTTCGGCGATCTCGACGCGCGGATCCTGCTCGTCGGGCTCGCGCCCGCCGCGCACGGCGGGAACCGGACCGGGCGTGACTTCACGGGCGACGCGTCAGGCGACTTCCTGGTCGCCGCACTGCATCGAGCCGGGCTCGCCAACCAGCCGGTATCCCGGGATGTCGACGACGGCCTCGCGATGATCGATACGTACGTCGCCGCGGCCGTCCGCTGCGCACCGCCAGGGAACAAGCCGCTTCCCGAGGAGCGCGACAACTGCGCGCCGTATCTCGAACGGGAGCTCGCCCTCCTCGACCGCGTGCGGTCCATCGTCGCGCTCGGTGCGTATGGCTGGGACGCGGCGCTCCGGGCGATCGCGGCGAACGGACATCGCCTGTCGGTAAAGCCGCGGTTCGGTCACGGGGCAGAGGCGGAGGTCGGCCCGTACCGGCTGTATGGCACCTACCACCCGAGCCAGCAGAACACGTTCACGCGCGTCCTCACGCCCGCGATGCTCGACGACGTCCTCCGTGCGGCCAAAGCCCGGGCCCTCTCGTAGACTTTCGGCTCGATGGCCACGACCGAGCGTGATCTGTACGAGGTCCTCGGCGTCCCGCGTGAAGCGACGGACGCCGAGATCAAGCGCGCGTTCCGAAAGCTCGCGCAGCAGTGGCATCCCGACGTCAACAAGGATCCAGAAGCGCCGGCGCGGTTCAAGGAGGCGAGCGAGGCGTATCAGATCCTCTCGGACCCGGAGCGCCGGCAGCGCTACGACATGTTCGGTCGCGCCGGGGTCGACACCGGGCCCGCGGGCGCCGGGTTCGAAGGCTTCGGCGGGTTCAGCGACATCTTCGACGCGTTCTTCGGCGGCGCAGCGACGGGCACGGCTCGGCGCGGCCGACCCCAACCGGGCTCGGATCTGCGCTATGACCTGCGCATCACCTTCGAAGAGGCGGTCAAGGGGACGGAGAAGGGGATCGAGTTCCGGTCACTCACCCGCTGCGACACGTGCGCGGGGAGCGGAGCGGCGCCCGGGACCGAGGCGACGACCTGCCCGCAGTGCGAGGGCCGTGGCGAGATCCGAAGCGTGCGCCAGACGATGCTCGGCCAGATGGTCAACGTGTCCGCCTGCCCGCGCTGCCGCGGCGAGGGCAAGGTCGTCGAGAGCCCATGCCCGACGTGCCATGGCGACGGACGTCTCGAGGCGAAGCGCACGCTACGGGTGACGATCCCGGCGGGGATCGACGAGGGCCACCAGATCCGGCTCACGAACGAGGGCGAGGTCGGGCCTCGGGGCGGACCGCCGGGCTCGCTGTACGTCGTGGTCCACGTCGCGCCGCATCCGTCGCTGCGTCGAGACGGCACGGAGCTCTACTACGAGGCCACGATCTCGATCGCGCAGGCGGCGTTGGGGACGACGATCAGCGTGCCGACCGTCGACGGTGAGGAGGAGGTCGAGATCAAGGCGGGCACCCAACCCGATACGGCGATCCGGCTGCGAGGCAAGGGGGTGCCCCATCTCCGTCGGTCGGGCTCGCGCGGCGACCTCCACGTGATGATCGATGTCGAAGTCCCGCGCAAGCTGAGCAAGAAGCAGCGTGAGCTGCTCGAGGAGTTCGCGCGCGAATCGGGCGAGAGCGTCCCACCGCCGCACAGCGGCATCCTCGACAAGCTCGGTCTGGGGTGACGCGGGCATCCGACGAAGCGGCGAGGTCGACCGGTGGCGCGTGGCTGGAGCTCGCGGTCGAGGCCGACCCGGAGGCTGTCGAAGCGGTCAGCGAGATCCTTGGGCGGGTCGCGACCGGTGGCACGACCGTCGAGCCGGCATTCGACCTCATCACTGAGGGGCTCGGCGCTCGGATCGATCCCGGCCGGCCCGCCGTGGTCCGTGGCTACGTCCCGGTCGCCGAGGAGCCCGACGGAGTGACCGAAGCCGAGGCCGCCGCGAGGCAGGTCGCTGAAGCGCTCGGACACCTGCAGGCGTTCGGCCTGCGGCAGATCGGCGAGCTGCGGACGCGGACCGTGCAGGCGGCCGATTGGGCCGATGCCTGGCGGGCGTTCTTCCCGGTGATGCGGATCGGCCGTCGGCTGGTGGTCTGTCCGACGTGGCGGGAGCACGCCGCAGGCCCCGAAGACGTGGTCCTCGCTCTCGACCCCGGGATGGCCTTCGGCACCGGCCTGCACCCGACGACCCGGCTTTGCCTCATCGCCCTCGAGCGGGTCGCTGATGAAGGGCGGATCGTCGACGCACGCGTCCTCGACGTCGGTTGCGGCTCCGGGATCCTGGCGATCGCGGCGCTCAAGCTCGGCGGTGCGAGCGCGGTCGGCGTCGACACCGATCCGATCGCGGTCGAGGCGACCACCGCGAATGCTGCCCGGAACGGCCTCGAAGATCGTTTGGTGGCCCGCAAGGGGTCATCGCCGAGCGGCGAGGCGCCGTTCGACGTCGTCCTTGCCAACCTCGTTGCCGGCGTGCTGATCCCGCTCGCGTCCTCACTGCGCGCCGAGCTGGCGCCTGCGGGGACGCTCGTCGCGTCCGGCATCTTCGTCGACCGCGAAGCGGACGTCACGGCGGCATTCGAAGCCGCCGGTCTCCAGGTCGGCGCACGGGCGGTCGAAGGCGATTGGGTCGCCCTCGAGCTTCGACGGGCCTGAGGGCCACCGCTGGTACGATCGGCCCGATGCCGAGCCCCCTGATCCCGATCCTGCTCGTCACGCACATCACGCTCGCGATCCTGTTGTTCCTGCCGTCGATCCTGCTGCCCTTCGCGCTTCGCACCCGACGAGCCACCGTCGAGTCAGACAGCCGCGTGGTCCGCGGGTTGCTGTGGGGTCAGTCGCACGGGACGGTGATCATCGGCGGGGGCCTTGCCATCACCGGTCTCGGCCTCGTCGCGGCGCTCGGCCCAACACTCCTCCAGCAGCCGTGGCTCCTCGTCGCGCTCACGATCTACGCGGTCAACCTCGGACTGGCGTTCTTCATCCAGCGGCCCAACCTCCGGCGGCTGATCGGAGTCAAGGCGACGCCCGACGATCAGGTGTGGCGAGAGCGTGCGATGCGCCAGCGCTATGTGTCCTACCTGATGGCCGGGCTCGTCGGGGTGATCGGGTTCCTGATGAGCACCAAGCCGACGCTCTGATGGCGGACGACTGCCTCTTCTGTCGCATCGTCGCCGGCGAGCTGCCGTCGACGAAGGTCCACGAGGACGACCTCGTCCTCGCCATCCGCGACATCGCGCCAGGCTCGCCGACGCACATCCTGCTGATGCCGAAGCGGCACATCGCGTCGGCGCTCGACCTGACCGAGGCCGACGCTCCACTCGTGGGGCGGATATTCGCCGTCGCTGCCGACCTCGCGCGCTCCGAGGGCATCGCCGACGCCGGCTACCGCCTCGTGTCGAATGTCGGGGGATGGGGCGGTCAGTCGGTCGATCACCTGCATATCCACCTGATGGGCGGCCGCGCCTTCGAATGGCCGCCAGGCTGAAGATCCCGCGCCCGAACGCGCTCGCCCTCTCGCTCGCCGCCGTCCTGCTGCTGGCCGGTTGCGCGGGGTCGGCGGGCGAGGTCGCGCCGTCGGTCGGCGCGCTCGTGACCGAGGGCCCGACACGGACCGTCGGGCCAGCGGTCGCGCAGACACGCACCGAACTCGTGCAGGTCCTCGGCACGAAGAACCTCGTCCTCCAGGACTCGCAGGCCGAGTTCCGTCCACCCGAGGACCCGACGTTCGCGACGACGCCACGCGCGCTCTACCAGGTCATCCTGCCCAAGGCGCCGCAGGAAGGGTTCATCGTCGTGTACGAGTTCGCTGATCCGACCGCGGCAGCGGAAGCCGCAGCCGCCCAGGCGGCCTACCTCGCGACCGGTCCAGCGAAGGTGCAGTCCCCGTTCGGGGCACGCCACATCATCCGGCTCGTCGGCCCGACCGTCGTGCAGTACACGTGGGTGCCGGCGGGTGCCGAGGACCCGCTCCAGCCCGACATCCAGACCGCCCTCGAGACGCTCGGGACCGGAGTGCCGGTCCCGTCCTAGCGGGCGTTGGCGGTGGTCATCCCCCGGCCGCGAGCCAGCGGCGGATCGGGTCGCGCTTGATCTTGAGCGTGTGCGTCCGGGGGAAGTCCTCGCCCGGCCAGAGCCGCCAGGCAGCGATCCGCTGGTTGGGACCGAGCGACCCGTTCGCCGTTTTGACCGCGGCGTCGATGCGCGTCTTCGTCTCGGTCGGGTCCTCCTTCTCGAGGGCCAGCACGATCGCCTCGATCCGTCCCGGATCGGTTTCGAGGACGACTGCGTCACGGACACCGGCGATGCGCAGGGCGTTCTCGATATCCTCGGGATAGACGTTGAATCCGTTCGGCAGCACGATCATGTCCTTCAGCCGCCCGCTCAGGATGAGTCGGCCGTCGTCGTCGAAGCGGCCGAGGTCGCCGGTCCGATACCAGCCGTCGTCCGTGAACGCATCCTTGGTCAGTTCGGGGGCATTCCAATAACCCTTGAACACGGTGCGGCCGCGGAACTGGATCTCCCCGTCGGGCGCCAGCCGCATCTCGATGCCCGCCGGAACGCGTCCGACCGTGCCGAGCCCGTGATCATCGAGCGTCGTGCACGATCCCGTCCCGGTCTCTGTCGCGCCGTAGCCCTGGAGGACGGTCACGCCGAGGTCCTCCCAGGCCTGCTGTAGGGCCGGTGGCAGGAATGCGCCGGACGAGAGGAAAAGCCGGAAATGTCCGCCGAGCTGCTGGTGGATGGTCCGGAACAGCCACCGCCGTACCGGGACGGGAAGCCGCCGCGCGATCCGGCGGAGCCGCTCGAAACCGGCGGTCCGCCCACGCTTCGCCACCTCGCGCTCGATGGCGCTCCAGAACAGGTCGAGGACCTGCGGCACGACGACCATGCTCGTGACTCGGTGGTCGCGCAGCGCGTCGAAGACCACGCGCGGGTTCCGGCTCCGGACGTACAGGACGTCAGCTCCGACGTCGAGGGCGTAGTACAGCCCGACGGCCTGTTCGAGCAGGTGTGACAGCGGGAGCAGTGAGACCAGCCGGTGGTCCATCGGCGGGACGATCCGGTGGAACGACTCGATCGACGCCACGACGTTGTCGTGCGTCAGCATCACGCCCTTCGGCGTGCCGGTGGTGCCGCTCGTGAAAACGAGCTCGAACGTCTCCTCGGCCAGCGGCCTCGTCCACGACGCCTGGCGCGCCTCCCAGTCGGGCGTGAAAAGCGGGTCGTCGTCGGCCGGCTCCGCGCACAGGTCCTCGACCAGCGTCGTCGGGAAGTCGGCGAGGCCAGCCTCTCGCGGATCGGGCGCGTCACGCCCGGTGCCGAGGATGAGGTGCCGGGCACCCGATGCGCGGACGATCATCTCGACGGCGTCCGGGGACATGCGCAGGTCGAGCGGGACGATGACGAGGCGCGCATGCATGGCCCCGTAGTAGGCGGCCGGCAGGGCCGGGGTCGACGGACTCCACGTCAGCACGCGGTCGCCCGGTTCCAGGTCCAGCGCCCGGAGGCGCCATGCAGCGATCCGTGCCCGCCGACTGAGCTCCCGATAGCTCCAGCTCGTCGTGGTTCCGTCGTCGTGGCGCAGCCCGAGGGCCGGCCGTTCGCCGTATCGCGTCACCCCGGAATCGAGCAGGTCGAGGAGCGTCGTCATGTGGGGCCGATGCTACCTGTGGCCGGTCTCAGCACGTTTGACCACCCCGAACCCCTCGGGTAGACTCCGGCGGCTCTGCGGCCTGGTCCGTGGAGACGCCCCTCCCGGTCGGTCGGCCGCGCTGGAGGAGCGCCTCAAGATCCTGGTCGGAGGAGGTGAACACCGATTGGCTGAAGTCCGAGTGGGGGAGAACGAGACGTTCGAGAGCGCCCTGCGTCGCTTCAACAAGAAGATCCAGCAGAGCGGCATCCTCGCCGAGGCTCGCCGACGCGAGCACTACGAGAAGCCGTCCGTGAAGCGCAAGCGCAAGGAAGCAAAGCGCAAGAAGAACGCCCGTACGCAGGCCGGCTGAGCGGAGCAACCGCCGCCGACAGCTGCGGCCCCACGGGCGTGTGCGACGACCGCCCGAGGTAGCCAAGACCGGTGTCCCTTCGAGATCGCATCCAGACCGACATCACCGCCGCGATGCGCGGCGGTGACGCGCTGCGTCGCGACGTCCTCCGGATGGCCTCGAATGCCGCGTACAACCTCGAGAAGCGCAACCAGCGACCGCTGACCGAGGACGAGTACGTGGCCGTCCTGACCCGAGAGGTCAAGACCCGCCGCGAATCGGTCGAGGCGTACGGCAAGGGTGGACGCGCGGACCTCGCGGCGAAGGAACAGGCTGAGATCGACATCCTGAGCGAATACCTGCCGCAGGCGCTCTCGGATGCCGAGGTCGACGCCCTCGTGGAGGAGGCCATCGGCGCGACCGGGGCTACCAACGCCCGTGACCTCGGCAAGGTGATGGGCTGGCTCGCGCCGCGAACGCGCGGTCGGGCCGACGGCAAGGTCGTCAGCGGGAAGGTCGCGAGCGCGCTCGCACGCGCCGATCTCGCCGGCCACGACGGGTCCGATCACTGATGCTTACCCAGCGCGCTCCCGTGCTCTCTCGGTTCACCCGCAACGACGCATCGCGTGCCGCCATCGCCGCGACCGTCCTGATCCTCCTGCTGACGGCGATCCTTGCGGTCGATCTGCTTCCTGCGGCGCCAGTCGACTACCGGGTCGGCGAGCTCGTTCGTGGGGATATCGCGGCGCCGAAAGCGATCTCGTTCACGAGCAGGACCCTGACCGACCAGGCGCGAGCCGCGGCGCGAGCCGCCGTCCCGCTGCAGTTCGACTTCACGGCCGACAAGGCCATCGCGATCGCCAACGAACAGGCGAACGCGTTCAACGGCCGGGTCCGACGCGTGGACACAGCATTCGCGACCGATCTCAAGCCCGCTGAACGGATCACCCTCCTCGAAACGGCGCTCCCCGGCTTGAGCGAGACGACCCAGGCCACGCTCGAGAAGATCGATGCGCCCCGCTGGGCGGCGGTCCGCACGGAGGCCGCTCGCGTCCTGGACGCCACCGAGCGGACGGAGCTGCGTGATACACAGGCAGCGGAGACGCGGGCGACGATCGCCGGTCGGATGGGCGGCGACCTCGATGAGGCCGAGCGGATGCTGGCCGCGGAGATCATCCGGCCGCTGGTCGTGCCGAACTCGTCGTTCAGCCAGACGCTGACGGATCAAGCGAGGGATCGCGCCGCCGAGAACGTGCAGCCGGTCGAGGTCGACATCGCCCAGGGCGAAGTCGTCGTTCGCAACGGCACGCCGCTGACCCAGGCCGACCTCGAAGCGATCCAGGCGCTCGGGCTGGGCCAGGACGCGCCGCTCGACTTCTCCACGTTGGCCGGGTGGTTCCTGCTGGCGGTGCTGGCCGTGACGATCCTCCTCGCGTGGATCTGGCGGTTCCGGCCGACCCTCTGGCATCGCGGCAACGTCCTGCTGCTCATCGGGCTGCTGTTCGTCGGCGTCTCGGTGGCCTTGAAGGTGACCGCCGGCCGCGAGCTGCTGGGCTACTTCCTTCCGACGGCGGCGATCGGGATGGTGCTCACGATCCTGCTCGATGCGTCCGTCGCAACCATCGTCATGGCGCTCGTCGCGGTCATGGGTGGCGCCATCGCCGCGTCGTCCCTCGAGTTCGCGAGCTACATCTTCTTCGGCGGACTTGCGGGCATCCTCGCCATCCGCAAGGGCGACAGGCTCCAGACGTTCGTGCAGGCCGGTATCGTCGTGTTCGTCGTCAACGCGCTCGTGGTGTCGGTGTTCTCGCTGCTGGGCACACGCGACGTTCGCGGCGTCCTCGAGTTGTGGTTCGCCTCGGCGGCATCGGCCGCCGGATCGTCCGTCGCGGCGGTCGGCACGTTCGCGGTCCTCGGCTCGGCCTTCGGGATCCTGACGGTCTTCCAGCTCCTCGAGCTCGCGAACCCATCGCAACCGCTGCTGCGGCGGCTGCTCGTCGAGACGCCGGGGACGTACCACCACTCGCTGATGGTCGGCAATCTCGCCGAACGCGCCGCGGAGGCCATCGGCGGCGATCCGCTCGTGACGCGCGTCGCGGCGTACTACCACGACATCGGCAAGCTCTCGAATCCGCTCGCGTTCATCGAAAACCAGGGGGGTGGCGAGAACATCCACGACCAGCTCGAGCCCGAGGTCAGCGCGCAGATCCTCAAACAGCACGTCGCAGACGGGATCGACACCGCGTATGCCGCAAAGCTGCCCAAGGCGATGATCGCCTACATCCCGCAGCATCACGGGACGGCCGTCATGAGCTACTTCCTTGCACGTGCCCGCGAGCGCGCCGCCGAGCCGTATGGCGGTCTCGGGACGACGGAGGGCGCCAAGGCCGCAGCGGCCGTCGACGAACGGCGCTTCCGGCACGCGGGTCCGAAGCCGCAGAGTCGGGAAGCGGCCCTGATCATGCTGGCCGACAGCGTCGAAGCCTCGGTCCGTTCGCTGGAGTCGCGCGATGAGCCGGCGATCCGGGCGATGGTCACGCGGATCATCGATGAGCGCGTGGCCGACGGGCAGTTCGACGAGTGCGACCTGACGTTCCGGGACCTCGAACGGATCAAGGACGCATTCGTCGCGCAGCTGCTCGGCATGTATCACACGCGGATCGCCTACCCGCAGAACACGGTCGTCGAGCTCGAATCGCGACGGGCGCAGGCGGCAGGGGGAGGCGACCGGTCGAGCTCGTGACCGGGGCCCCTTCGTGACGCGAGCCATCTATCAGGGGCCGTGGCGGATCGACGTCGACGTGCGTGATGGCGTGGTCACGCCGGCGTCGATCATGAGCCTCGCCGCGGCCATCGCGTCAGCGCTCTCGAGTGCGCGAGCGCCGGCACCCGCTTCGATCGGCCTGATCCTGACCGACGACGCGGAGATCACCGATCTGAACGTCGAACACATGGGCCATATCGGTCCGACCGATGTGCTGTCGTTCCCGTTGTTGCCACCCGCCTCCTTCGCGGCGGGCGCCGACGCACCCGATGTCCCGCGTCCGCCGCGGAGCCGGATCAATCTCGGCGACATCGTCGTCTCGGTCGAACGGGCGATCGAGCAGGCCGAGGCCGGACGCGGCGGCCAGACCGGCGACGTCCGCTGGTCCCCGGCTGACGAGCTCCGGCTGCTCGCGACGCATGGCGCGCTGCACATCTGCGGCTGGGACCACGCGACACCCGAGGACGAGCACGCCATGCGCGAGCTGGAGCGACGACTGCTCGGTCCAGCCGGGACCGACCGCTAGCTCGTCCCGCGGTACCATCCCGACAGGCCCTCCCGCGACCTGGCGGTCACCAGCCGCGTACCTGGTCGGACGGGATTCGGGCCCTGTCGTGTTGTCCGGAGGGATGGTGAAGGTCGTCGTCGGGCTCGGCAATCCGGGTGAGCGGTATGCCGGGACGCGTCACAACGTCGGTTGGCTCGTGCTCGACCGGCTCGCGGAGCGAGCCGGCTTGTCGGGGCGTGGGCGGCAGCGTGACGCCTCGAACGTCGCCGTCGGTAGGTACGAGGGACTCGAGCTCACCCTCGTCAAGCCACTCACGTTCATGAACGACTCCGGGCTCGCCGTACGGAAAGTCCTCGCGCGCGAGCACGCCCCGCTCGGCGACCTGCTCGTCGTCGCCGACGACTT
>Ga0136846_1239322_pt1 | contig 10446 bp, 10 predicted proteins | sample HopSoiMetagenom2_FD_96841 | JGI IMG/M metagenome (GOLD analysis project Ga0136846, IMG submission 96841) | Grasslands soil microbial communities from Hopland, California, USA - 2 Assembly 2016 (version 4) | ecosystem: Environmental > Terrestrial > Soil > Grasslands | place: USA: Hopland... | reverse complement strand
AGCCACGAGAATCGGCAGGCATGACCCGGCCTACACGCCGGGTCTGAAGACCCGGCCTACCTGAAGGCGGAAGCCACGAGAATCACCAGGCACGACCCGGCCTGTGCGTGCATCCACCGCCGTCCGGCCGCCGTTCACCGGAATCCCACATCACGACCGGGCTTCTCTTCGTATCCTCTCCTCGGATGGAGACAGCGATGGATGTGTTGACGGTTGACGGTGCGCGCAAGCGCTTCGGGGACGTGATTGCGCTCGATGGCGCGACGCTCGCGCTTCGCGAAGGAGAGCTGCTTGCGTTGCTCGGTCCGAACGGCGCGGGGAAGACGACGCTCATTCGCGCCATTGCCGGACGTGTTCACCTCGATGGCGGCCAGGTCCGCGTGTTCGGGACACCCGTGAGCGGACGTCGCACGCCGGCGGAGCTCGGGATCGTTCCGCAGGAGCTTGCCGTGTACCCGCTGCTGACCGCGCGCGAAAACCTGGGAGCCTTCGGGACGCTGCAGGGACTCTCCCGCCGCGATCTTGCCGGCCAGGTGGCCTGGGCGCTCGAGGTCACTGCGCTCGCCGATCGCGCCGACGAACCGGTGAAAGGATTTTCCGGCGGGATGAAACGTCGGCTGAACATCGCGTGCGGCATCCTGCATCGCCCGCGCATCGTCCTGCTCGATGAACCGACGGTCGGGGTCGATCCTCAAAGCCGCGACCGCATTTACGACATGCTGGGCGGACTGACAAAAGCCGGCGTGTCACTGCTCGTCACGACCCATCATCTGGAAGAAGCGGAAGCGCGCTGCACGCGCACCGTGATCATCGATCACGGGCGTGTGATCGCCGCTGGCACGCTGCCCGAACTGGTCGATCGCACCGTCGGGCGTCACCGCGTGGTGACGCTGCGCACCGACCTGCCGGTTGCGTCGATACCACCAGGTGCGGAAATCCTGTCCGACGATCCGCGAGTGCTCCGCGCCCGGCTGTCGGATGTCGCACGCGAGCTTCCACCGCTGCTGGCCGCGCTGGGCAGCCAGGGGCGCGAGGTCGAAGACGTGGAGGTTCGCGGGCCGAGCCTTCAATCCGTGTTCATCCACCTGACCGGAAGGGAGCTGAGGGAATGATCGCGACCCTGGTGAAGATTGCCTGGACGAACCTGCGACGCGATCGGGTCGCGCAGGCACTCACGTTCCTGCTGCCGATCATCTTCTTTTCGATTTTTGCGTCCGTCTTCGGCAATCAGAGTGAAGGGTCGACCGCGAGGATCCGGATCGCCGTGGTCGACGAAGACCGGAGCGAATTGAGCCGGCGGATTGCCGAGGGATTGGCGAAGGAAAGTGCGTTGCGGGTTCGCGCGAAGAGCGACGCAGCCGGAAGCAGCATGCTGCTCGATCGCGCCGGTGCCGAGCGGCTCGTGCGCGACGGCGACGTGCCCGTCGCCATCGTCCTTCCGCGCGGCATCGGCGATGCGATCATGACATCTGGCGGCTCGATCGGCGCCGCCGGGCCGCGCATCCAGCTGCTCGCGGACGTCTCGGATCGCGTCGCCCCGCAGATGGTGTTCGGGCTTCTCCAGAAAGTCGCGATGACCTCCGCGCCCGACCTGATCATGCAGGGCGGCTTGCGGCAATTCGAGCAGTACGCCGGGGAGATGACTCCCCGCCAGCAGTCCGCCGTCAAGGCGTGGCTTCAGCGATTGACGCCCCGCGGATCCGATGCGAACAAGGCGCAGGATGCGGCCTCCGGTGTGCTTGGAATCGGCATCGACACTGTCGATGTGATGCGCCAAGGAAAGACCGAAAGCCTCATTTCTTTCTACGCGGCTGGCGTTGGCGTCATGTTCCTGTTGTTCTCGGTCTCCGGCGCGAGCGGAACGCTCCTCGACGAAGTGGACTCTGGCACGCTCGATCGCATGCTCTCGACGCGGCTCGGCATGACCGGGCTCCTCGCTGGCAAGTGGATCTTCCTCGCGTTAATGGGGACCGCGCAGCTCACGGTCATGTTCCTGTGGGGAAGAATCGCGTTCGGCCTGGACCTGTTCCATCATCTGCCAGGCTTCTTCGTCATGACGATCGTCACCGCCGCAGCCGCCGCGGGCTTCGGCCTGGTGCTGGCGACGCTGGCGCGGACGCGCGCTCAACTCTCCGGCATGTCCACGATCATCATCCTGATCATGTCGTCGCTCGGGGGGAGCATGTTTCCGCGTTTCCTGATGAGCGAGACGATGCAGAAGTTCGGCCTCGTCACGTTCAACGCGTGGGCGCTCGACGGGTATTTGAAAGTGTTCTGGCGCGACGCGCCCTTGTGGCAGCTCTGGCCGCAGGTGCTCGTGCTCCTGACGCTGACGCTTGTGTTCCTGGCGCTCGCACGCACATTCGCGCGGCGGTGGGAAGTCGCATGAAGCCAAACGCGAAAGAGTCGAAGTGTCGAAGCGACGTCTTTCGCTTCCTTCAACTCCTTCGAGTATTACGTTGACGGTTTTTCGTCGTTCAGATCGATTCCGAAGCGTTCGGCCATCCGGTACAGCGTGCGCCGATCGATCCCGAGCACCTCGGCAGCGCGAGTGCGGTTGCCGGCGACCTGCTCGATGACGTGCACCAGATAGCGCCGCTCGATTTCATCGAGCGACGGCAGGTCGGCGAACAGCCGCTCCTGGAGATCGGGACCGGCGGCGGCTTTGAAGGGCAGGTCAGACACGTCGACCATCGATCCACGGCTGAACACGACGAGGCGCTCGATCGTGTTCTCGAGCTCGCGGACGTTGCCGGGCCACCGGTAGCCGGTCAGCGCGGTGATCGCACCCGGGGTGAGCTCGACACGCCGGCCTGCACGGCTGCACGCGCTTTCGAGGAACGTCTCGATGAGGAGCGGGATGTCCTCGCGTCGGTCACGCAGCGCGGGCACCTGAATGACGATCACGCTCAGGCGGTAGAAGAGATCCTGCCGGAACCGCTGCTGCGCGACCTCCCGGTCGAGGTCCACGTTGGTTGCCGCCACGACGCGGACGTCCACCTTCACGATCCGGCTTGCACCGACGGGACGCACTTCTCCTTCCTGCAGCACCCGCAGCAGCTTCACCTGCAGCGCCGGTGACGTCTCGCCGATCTCGTCGAGGAAGACGGTGCCGCCGTTCGCCTGCTCGAAGATGCCCTTCGTGTCTGCCACCGCGCCGGTGAACGCGCCGCGCGCGTGTCCGAACAACTCGGACTCGAGCACCGTTTCGGTGAGGGCCCCGCAGTTGATCGGGACGAACGCGCGAGCGGCGCGACGCCCGTTCGTGTGAATCGCGCGGGCGACGAGCTCCTTGCCGGTTCCGCTCTCGCCGGCAATCAGCACCGGCGCCGTCGCGTTCGCCGCGTGAGCAATCTGTTTGTAGACCGCGAGCATGCCCGCGGTGCGGCCGATGAGACCGGGCGGAGCGACGTCGAGGCGAGGGCGCTCGACCCGGGCGGGAGTCGCGGCATCCGCGAGCGCGCGCTCGACCGTGGCTTTGACCTCCGAGATGTTGAAGGGTTTGCTGATGTAGTCGTACGCACCGGCACGGACGGCTTCGATGGCCGTCTGGAGCGTGCCGAATCCGCTGATCAGCACGACCTGTCCGGAGGGATTCCCTGCCTTGAACGCGCGCAGGACGTCCATCCCGCTCTGCGGCGCATCGAGATTGATGTCCGAGATCAGCAGATCGAACTGCTCCCTCGCGAGCCGCAGCGCCTCGTCGGCACGCTGCGTCGTTCGCAGCTCTCGTCCGGGCCGTTCGAGCAGCTCCGCCATGAATCGGCACGTTTCGCCGTCATCATCCACGATCAGAATTCTGGCCATCATGCGTCAGTCGGCCGCGCGATCGCGGCGGGAAGATCAATCGTGAATGTCGTGCGCCCCGGCTCGCTGACCGCCTCGATGCTGCCGCCGTGGCGGGCCACGACGTCGCGCGTGATACTCAGGCCGAGACCGGTGCCGCGGCCCGCGGGCTTCGTCGTCACCCACGGTTCGAACACGCGCGGCAGCAGGTCGGGTGCGATCCCTCCGCCCGTGTCGGTGATCTCGACCCGCACGCGCCCCTCGCCGTGCCTCACGCGAATGGTCAACGATCCCCCCTCCGGCATTGCGTCGAGGCTGTTGTTCACCAGATTGAGCAGCGCCAGCTCGAGTTCCTCACCGTTGGCGTCGATCGAAGGAAGGTCCGGCGCGAGGTCGAGCGTGAGCGCGATGTGCGAGGCATCGAGCTTCGGGCGCGCGACGTCACCGACCCGCTTGATCAGCGGCGCCAGGGCGGTGGGCCATCGCGTGTCGGGCCGGCGGGCGTGGTCGAGCATCGTGCGGACGACGGAGGCGACCTTGCCGATCTGCTCCTGCACGATCGCGAGGCGTCGCGCCGTTCGCGGATCGACGCCGGCGTCTTCCTGCGTCATTTGTACGTAGCCGGAAATGAGATTCAGCGGCGTGCCGACCTGGTGTGCGACGCTCGCAGCGGTCTGACCTACGGCGGCAAGCTGCTCTGCGCGCGCCAGCGCTTCGCGCAAGGCGAACACGCGATGGTAGCTCTCGACCAGTTCCTCGTTGCGGACGCGGAGCTCGGCCGTCGCATCCTCTACGCGCTCCTGCAACGCGACGTTGAAGTTCTGCAGGCGAGCGAGCATATCGTTCAGGCCAGAAGCGACATCGCCGATTTCATCGGGACGAACGATTGTCGCGCGCGCCGAGAAATCCCCCTGCCCGGCGCGGTGCATCGCCTCGTGAATGCCCGCGACCGGCTGGTGGATCAGCCGGCGCGCGAACCAGTCAATCAAGAGCGTCAGCAGCAGCACGGCGATCGGGCCGAACAGCATGGTGACGCGGCGTCCCTTCGTTCGCAGCTGTGCGATGGGGCCGAGCGATACCGTGACCACTGCTCCCCCGACCACCCGGCCATCGCGCAGCGTCGGCACCGCCGTAATCGCGACTCCCGTCGGACTGGTCACGACAATCGTTTCGTGGCGGGTCGCGGCTTGCGCAGCGGCGGCAAGCGCCTCCGGACGTTCGTCCGATGAGGTGCTCGCGAGAAGATGGGTTCCGGCGGCATCCACGCCCACGAGCGAGATCGTCCTGATCGACGGAGCGCTGCCCGCGACTTCGTGCAACATCGCGCCCACCGCCTCGACGTCCACCGGCTCGCGGCGGAGCTCGAAGTCGTCCGCGACTGCCACGGCGGTCAGCCGCGCAGTCTCCATCAAGTCGACCTGCACGGCGCGCTCGAACACGCTGATTTCGATGATCGCCTCGATGCCGAGCACCATCGTGACCGCAAGCGTGATGAGCAGCGCGAGCCGGGTCCTGAGCGACACCCTGCGCACATTCGCCACGATGGGGCGCGCATGCCTGAGTCCGGTCTCCGAGGGCTCGGCGGCCGTATGGAGAGAAGTCGTTGCAGCCAAGGGTGTTGCGCCATTTTAGCGGGACCCGCTCCCGGTGGCACCCGGATTGTGATCATGGATGATGCCCATCGGCCGAGCGGCGACACGGCTGGATCTCTCCGGTCAAACTCCTCCCGACTGCGACGCTGATGGGCAATAGGGACCCCTGGTGCTATTCATAGCCACGCTGCTCGTGACGGCGGCCGCTGCAACCGCGCAGGCGCCCGCGCTTGCGGATCCGGTCGTCGGCAGCGTGCCGACCGGAGCCCGTGTCGCTGCGACCGTGCTGCCGGCCGAATCGTCCCTCATCGGCATCATCGACGCGTTCGAAGAAGCGGCACGCCGTCTCGTGCTGCAGAGCAAAGGAGAACGCGTGACATTCGTTCTCGCGGCTGATGCCGTGATCAGGCTCGGGTCGCGGACGCTCACGGCGGCCGAGCTCGTCGCGCATCGCGGTCGACGCGCGAAGGTCCGCTACACGCAGGCCGGGGGGCGGCGCACCGCGCACTGGATTGTGATCGCCTCGGAACGCAATTGAATTACGATCTTCCGCGTGAAGATCGCCCTGGTCCAGCAACACGCGACCTGCGATAAAACCAATAACATCCGCCGCGGTCTCGATGCCGTAGACGAAGCCGCCGCCCACGACGCGCGTATCGTCGTCTTCCCCGAGCTCGCCTTCGAGCGGTTCCATCCCCAGCGGCCTGCGACCGGCAATGTGTCGAGCCTCGCGGAGCCAGTACCCGGTCCGACGGTGGATGTCTTCTGTGAGCGTGCAGCCCGTCATGGGATTGTGCTCGTCCTGAATCTCTACGAACGAGACGGCTTGCGCACGTTCGACTGCTCGCCGGTGATCGACGCGGATGGCCGCCTGCTCGGGCGGACGCGCATGATTCACATCACGGACTATGCGTGCTTTCACGAGCAGGGATATTACGCGCCCGGAGATACTGGTGCGCCGGTCTACGATACGCGGCACGGGCGACTGGGCGTCGCGATCTGCTACGACCGGCATTACCCGGAATATATGCGCGCGCTCGCGGTCGCGGGCGCCGATCTCGTCGTCGTGCCCCAGGCCGGAACGGTGGGGGAGTGGCCGGAAGGCTTGTACGAGGCGGAGATGCAGGTGGCCGCGTTCCAGAATGGTTACTACACCGCGCTCTGCAACCGCGTCGGCGACGAAGAGTGCCTCACGTTCTCCGGCGAATCGTTCGTCTGCGCGCCCAACGGCCGCGTCATTGCCCGTGCCGCTGCGGGGAAGGATTGCATCCTGTATGCGGATGTCGATCTCTCCACCGCTGCCGCGTCGCACGCGCGACGCTTGTTCCTGCGCGACCGCCGGCCCGATCTCTACGCGGAATGGATCGACCCTGCGGCGGTGGCGCGCCGATGAAGGGTGCGTTAGAGGCGCGCCTTCTTGGAACGTGGCGCCTCGTGTTGTACGAGACCGTCGACCAGGCCGGCCGCCGCAGTCGTCCGTATGGTGACGCGGTGGGCCGCCTCACCTACGATCAGGACGGCAACATGACCGGGCAGGTGATGCGTCCCGACCGCGCGCCGGTGGCGCTCGGCGAGGGCTACGCGCAACAGGTCCGCGGCGCCTACATCGGTTACATCGCGTATTTCGGCACGTACGAAGTCGCGCCCGACGGGCAGTCGGTCGTGCACCGCGTCGAAGGGTCTCTGAATCCCGCGTGGGTTGGCGGCAACCAGGTTCGGACGATGCGGTTCGATGGCGATCGGCTGATCCTGCACGCGACGGTCGACGAGGCCGGAGAGATGGTTCGCCACGAACTCACGTGGGAGCGCTGCTCGGCGTTCGGCCTCTCGTGACGTCGGGGTGCGTGCGTGCCGGCATCCTGTCGGGGCTCCTCCTGACAACCTGCTGTGCCGCCGTTGAAACGAAGACGGGCGTCTACGCGACGCTCGAGGAAGCGCGCGCGGCGGGCGCGATCGAGCAGGGGTGGGTCCCGGACGGCCTGCCGGCCTCGACGACTGACCTTCGCGAGGCGCACCGCAGCGGAGGGCAGCGCTGGGGGGTGTTCGCGTTCCAGCCAGCAGATGGCGACCCGGTGCGTGCGCTCGTCGGCACCGAAATCACTGCCAATCCGCCTCAGTGCGATCCCCCCGGCCGCCTCGAATGGTGGCCGCGGATCCTGCGCTCGCCCCTCGATCTTGCGCAGCTCCATTCGACAGGACTTCGACTGTATCGCAGCCGCGACGATCGCCTGACGTACGCGGTCAACTGGCCGCAGGGACGGGCGTTCTACTGGAAATGACGTGGACGGCGGGCCTCCCGGACAGCCAACCATCGCAAATGCCGGGAAAGCTGAAAGGGGCGGCACGCGAGCGAAGTTCAAAAAAGATGCCGAGGACTGGAATCGAACCAGTGACACCAGCATTTTCAGTGCTGTGCTCTACCAACTGAGCTACCTCGGCACAGGGAATTCGCTGCTGGCAGAACCCTAATCATAGCAACGCGGACGGCCGATCGCCAACCCGGGCGGCCGCGTCGCGCAACTTGTTGGGCCCGCCTTCGTATCTGAACGATGGGCCATGGCCTCTCATTCGGATCCGCGGACCCCGTCCGGCACGCACCGCCCTGCGCGCGATCTCATCGATGCGGTCGTCGAGAACATGCGCGCGAACCTGGAGCCGCTGAAGTATTCCACGCTCGCGCCGAGCCGATATCTTGTGTACCTCCATCCGGAGGAGTTCGCGCGCGTCGAGGGGATCGTGCCGCTGCTTCAGGAACAAACCGCCCGCGCCCTGGCCGAGGAGCTCCAGAAGCTCAACAGCCGTCCGGCGTACCGAAAGTACATCGATCGGGTTGTCGGGGCAGCCCCGCCGGTCGAAAATGCCGCCCGCGACTGGCAAGTCGAGTTCCTGCCCGATCACGACGGCGAGATAGCGGCCGGCGACATCCTGATCCACTCGGAACTCGTGCTCCCCGCGCCAGCGGATGATCTGGTTTCAGGACAGCGTACGCGGCGTATCACGACGGTGCATGTCGGGCATCGCACGACAAAGCGCGAAGAGACGGTCACGCGCACACAGCCAGCCGACCAGCCGTACGCGCGGTTGCGGTTCGAAGACAACGCCGGGCCTCACACCTTTGATATCGTTCGCGACTCGGTGACGATCGGCCGCGGGGGCATTGCGTATCGCGCCGATGTTCGCATCGATGCGTCGGTGGACGTGTCGCGCGAGCACGCCCGGCTCCGGCGGGATCCGCGGACCGGCACGTTCTTCGTCGTCGATCTGAGCACCCTCGGCACGACCCTCAACGGCGTGCGGCTGCCGCGAGGCTACGAAGACAAGGACGGCACGAAGCGCGAGAACGGCCTCGAAACGCCACTGACGACCGGGTCGCGCATTGGACTTGCGGACACCATCTATCTCGATTTCGACATCCTGCGCCGATGACATGGCTCCTCTGGGGACGATTCGTGGTGCTGGCCGCGCTGTCGGCGGTCGCCGCGGCGCTCGCCTGGGGGGCGCTGACGGATCGCGGCTAGGCACGCTATGCAGGTCAGCACCGCATTGAAGGCGGCGGGGGACACCCATCCCGGGCTCAAGCGCCCGGTCAACGAGGACCGCTTTCACTACGATCCTGCCCGCGGCATCTTCATCGTGATCGATGGTGTCGGGGGCCAGGCGGCGGGGGAGAAGGCGGCTGAAACCGCGCTCACGATCGTGCGCTCCCGCCTCGAACGGGAAACCGGCACGATCGAGGACCGCGTTCGCGAAGCCGTCACGCTGGCCAACAACGAAATCAATCGCCTGGCGTCGCTGCGTCCTGAGTGGCGCGGCATGGCCTGTGTCCTCACGCTTGCTGTCGTGAGCAACGGCGACGTCGTGGTGGGACATGTCGGTGATACGCGTCTCTACAAACTGCGCGGTGGAACGCTCGAAAAGCTGACCCTCGATCACTCGCCGGTGGGAGAGCGCGAGGACGCCGGCGAATTGCCAGAGCGCGATGCGATGCAGCATCCGCGGCGCAACGAGGTGTATCGCGACGTCGGATCTGAACCTCACGAGCCCGACGATCCCGACTTCATCGACATCATCCGCACGCCGTTCGAGGCGGATTCGGCACTCCTTCTGTGCAGCGACGGCCTGACGGATCTCGTCACTGGCAGCGCCATTACCGACATCGTCCGCGTCTTTGCCGGGCATCCATACGAGATCGTCAGGGCGCTCATCGATGCGGCGAACGACGCCGGCGGCAAAGACAACGTCACGGCCGTGTATGTGGAAGGTCCACGGTTTGCGCAAGGCGAAGACACACGCGATTTGAGGACGAGCCGGCTGCCCGTCGCAGCAGCACCTGAAGAGACACACGCGCCGCCTGACGAGAGGCGGTCCCAGCGCCGATGGCGAGTGGTTGCGCTGATCCTGCTTCTCCTGTCGGTGATCGGCACCAGCGTCTACTTGCAGCGCGGGAGGTTGCACCTTCCGGGATTTGCGGCGGGGCCGATCGCGCCACCAACCCGCATCAGCGTCGCTGCCGGGCAATCTATTAGCGACGCGCTCGCAGGTGCAGGTGCGGGGACGGAGGTGATCGTCGAACCGGGTGAGTACCGCGAGCGCGTTCGGCTCAAGGACGGGGTGAGGCTCGTCAGCCGTGTGCCGCGGGGTGCCGCCATCCGGCTGCCTGGCGGTGCGTCGGAAACCGATGCGGCTGTCATTGCCACCGAGATCGGCGCTGCCGCGTTCTCGGGCTTCCGTATCGTGGGTGATGCGGCGACGCCGCTTGGCACCGGCATCATGATCCGGAACGCGAACGTCGATGTGTCCGACATCGAGATCACCGGCGCGCACGTTACGGCGATCGAATATGCGACGGGCGCGGGGGCATCGCTGGTTGCGGCGTACCTACACGACAATCCGGGCGCGGCGATCATCATCCGCGGCGGCGCCGCGCCTCGCGTCGCTCACAACCTGTTCGTCCGGAACGCGTCTTCAGAACACGCGCCAGGCCCGCTGCTCGTCGAGGCCGATGCGCGACCAACGCTCGTGGCAAACACGTTCGACGGCATTCGACCCGAGTCGCTCGTGCTGCCGT
>Ga0136846_1237577_pt1 | contig 10446 bp, 10 predicted proteins | sample HopSoiMetagenom2_FD_96841 | JGI IMG/M metagenome (GOLD analysis project Ga0136846, IMG submission 96841) | Grasslands soil microbial communities from Hopland, California, USA - 2 Assembly 2016 (version 4) | ecosystem: Environmental > Terrestrial > Soil > Grasslands | place: USA: Hopland... | reverse complement strand
TGCGGAATCACCTGCACGGTTGCACCGAGGTAATCGCCGCGCCGTTCCTTGGCGATGATCTCCTGGTAGATGCGCCCGGTGGTGATGTTGTCCTGCTTGCTCGCCGGAGTGCCGGTGAAGCGCTCATAGTGGCCGAGGTCGAGGTCGGTCTCGGCGCCGTCGTCGGTGACGAAGACCTCGCCGTGCTGATACGGCGACATCGTGCCGGGATCGACGTTGAGATAGGGGTCCAGCTTGCGCAGCCGGACCGAGTAGCCGCGGGCTTGGAGAAGCGCTCCCAGGGCCGCCGATGCCAGCCCCTTTCCGAGCGAGGAGACCACGCCGCCGGTGACGAAGATGTACTTGGTCCGCTTGCCGCGGGCGGGGTCCCCGCGGCGCTCGCTTCGAAATGCGCTCATCCCGGCCTCCTTGACTCGCTGAACAACCTGCGCACGCGCTCGAGATCTTCCTGGGTGTCCACCGCCACGGAGCGGAAATCGCCCACGCCCACGTCGATGGGAATGCCGTGCCAGAGCGCCCGCAGCTGCTCCAGCCCCTCCGCCCGCTCCAGCGCGGTCTCCGGAAGCCGGGCGAACTGCTGCAGGGCGGCGGCGGAGAAGCCGTAGATGCCCAGGTGGGCCAGTGCCGTCACCTCGCCCGGCGTGCGCGGGTGCGGGACGAGCGAGCGGGAGAAGTAGAGCGCGCGCCCCCTCGCGTCCCGGACGACCTTGACCACCTGCGACAAGTCTTCCTCGCCCGGCTGGAGCGGGCGCGCCAGGGTGGCCACGGCCGCCCCGCTGCGCACCAGCGCTGCCACCTGGGCGATGGCCCACGGATCGATCAGCGGCTCGTCGCCTTGCACGTTGAGGTAGCCGTCGGCGGGAAGGTCGCGTGCCGCCTGCGCGATCCTTTCCGTCCCGTTGCGACAGGCGGGGTCGGTCATCAGGGCGCGGAAGCCGGCAGCGGAAACCGCCCGGGCGATGCGCGCGTCGTCGGTCGCTACCGCCACCTCGTCGATGCCTTCGGCCAGCGCCGCCTGCTGCGCGACGCGGACCACCATCGGCGCTCCGCCGATGTCGGCGAGGGGTTTTCCGGGCAATCGCTGGGCGGCGTAGCGCGCGGGGATGAGGGCTGCGAGGCGCACGTCGCGTTGTAATATCGAAAGCAGCGGTTTCGCAACCGGATCGTGATATCCCGGCGACGCCAATGGCAGTTCTCGACGACATCCGCCACGCCGCCTTCGAGCTGCGGCACGACGACCCGCAGGAGGCGGTGCGCGTGCTGCGCACGGCGGCCCAGCAGGGCGGCGAAGCCGAGGTGCTGGCGCGCGGGGCGCTGGGCGAGATCTACCTCGACGAGTTCGGCGATCTGGACGGCGCGGAGCACGAGTTCCGCCGCGTGTTGCAGCTCGCGCCCGGGTTGAGCGCGGCGGAGATCGGGCTTGCGCGCACGCGGCGCGAGGCGGGGAACCTCGACGAGGCCGAGGCCGGGTTCGTGCGCGCCATGGAAGGGTTGGCCAGGGACGTTGCTTCGTTCCGGGCCGGCACCGTGCCTGCCGGCGCCGAGGAGGTGGTGCTCACCTTGCTGGAGATCGCCGTCGAGCTGGCCGAGCTGCGCGGCGGCGCCGTGCCGCTGGACGAGGAGCTGCTCGACTGGGCCGCCTCGCGGAGGCTGTTCGACAACGAGGAGGACCAGGACGACTGGGTACGGTTCCACGCGCTCTGGACGCAGCTGCGTCTGCTGACGGGCCGGCCTGAGGAGGCGGTGACGGCGCTGCGGGAGGCGGAGCGGGGCGGGCAGCTTCCGCCGGAGAACGCCAAAGAGCTCATCGCCTCGGCGTTGAAGGAGCTGGGTGTGAGCCCGGTCGTCCCGCTGGGCAGGAGGAGCTGAAGGCGCGGTCGCGCCTGGCTCGGATCGCTCAACCGCGCTGCTCGCGGGCCCATAGCTCCAGGCACAACAGCGACCAGGCCTTGCGCGGGTTCCCGCGCGGCCGGAGGGAATGCGCCAGCACCTGATCGACGGCTCGGGGATCCAGGAGCCTCCGGATGCGCGCGGTGGGGGGCCGGACCAGGTCGTCGAGCATCTGCCGCAACGGCCCGTGCAGCCAGGCGCCCAGGGGCGGCTCGAGCGTGCGCGCCGGCTGCATCAGCACGTCTCGCGGCAGCAGGTCGGCCACCGCCTCGCGCAAGAGCCGCCTCCCGTGGATGCGGCCGAACTTGTGCCGCGCAGCAGGCGGTACGACCAGGTGCGCCAGCTCGATGTCCGCGTAGGGCGTGCGCGTCTCCACCCCGTCGGCTGCGAGGGTCAGCCGGAAGAGCACGTCCTCGGGGAGCGAGACCTCCAGATCGAAGGCCAGCGTGGCGTCGGCCCCGCGCAGCTCGTCGGAGGTGGCGCCGCGGGCGATGCGGGCGTGGCTGCCCAACAGCAAGCGGCGCTCGTCGAGCGAGAAGACCTCGACGAAGGCTCGCGCCCGCTCGGCGCCGGTCGACCCCAGCGCGCCCGCCGCCCGCTGCAGCGTGCCGCGGTGGCGGGCCGGCGCCACCCGCCGCAGCAGATTCGCCGCGCTGGCCGTCCGCGACAGCCTGGGGATGCGCGCGGCGTGCAGGTGGCGGGGGTGGCCCGCGAACAGCTCGTCTGCGCCGTCGCCGGTGATCACCGGCCCGGGGACCTGGCGCAAGAGCGCCGCCAGCGGCGGCAGCGCCGGGTCGGCGAACGGCTCGCTCGAGGCGATCACCAAGCCGGGCAGCAGCTCCGCCGGCGGCACCGCGATCGCCACTTCGTGGTGGTCGGTGCGGAACCGCTGGGCGATGCGGCGTGCCGCCGCCAGGTCCTCCTCGCTCCCGGTGGTGTAGGTGCTCACCTTGCCGGAGAGGCGGGTCATCAACGCGACCAGCGCGCTCGACTCCAGGCCGCCCGAGAGCAACGCTGAGGGCCGGCCCGCGAGCCGCCGCTGCACGGCCTGCTCGAGCCGCGCGCGCACCGCGATGCGGGAGGGCTTGCGCAGCGACCCGCCCGGGGTGGGCAGGTCGGACCAGCGCCGCACTTCGGCTCCCTTCGCGTCGAAGCGCAGGAGGTGCCCCGCAGGCAGCTTGCGCACGCCGCTCCAGATGCTGGCCGGCGCCGGCACGTATCCCAGCTCGAGGAAGTCGGAGAGCGCGCCGCGGTCGATCTGCCCGAGCGGCGCCCCCTTTGGGACCTGCGTCCCGAACCAGATCTCGCTGCCCCGCGCGCACCAGAACAGGGAGCGCCCGCCGAAGGCGTCGCGGGCGAGCAGGAGCGAGCGCGTCTCCTCGTCCCAGAAGGCCAGCGCAAAGGAGCCGCGCAAGAGCGGCAGCGCGGCCTCGCCCCGCTGCTGCAAGAGCGGCGACACCTCTTGGGCGAAAATCTCTCCTGCAATTGCGACGCGCTCGGGAAATCCGCGCGCGAGGTCCACGTGCCCGTTCACGCGCGGGGGCCTTCCGGCGGCCGCGACCGCTGTGCGCGCAGGGCCAACGGGTCACGCCGCGCCTCGCCGTCCGCCGCCCGCGAACGCGTGGTCATCCCGTGCAGCGGCAGCGGCGCGCCGCAGCGCGGACAGGCCGCAGGCTTGAGGTTGCGCACCATGCGGCCGCAGGCCCCACAGAAGCGGATCAGGTACAGGTAGCCGACCGCGACCAACGCGACGGCGAGCAGCAGGGCCAGCCGGAATCCCGGAGACGCGCGGGTCAAGAGGCCCTTCTGCGCGGCGCTGTAGATCAGCGCGCCGGCGAGCGCCAAGAGCGTCGCCCGCAGCATCAGGCGCTTGACCACGCCGCGCGTCCGCCCCAGCGCCAGGAACCAGAGCCAGGCCACCGCCGCGGCGGCGACCGGCGCAATCCACAGACCCTGCACGGGACGGGTTTAGGCCGCCGTGCAGGTCAAGGCAAGCGGCTCCTTAGAACAACCGAGCGCGCAGCCGGCGCAAGCGCGCCATGCGGCGGCGTCCCTTGTGCTTCATCGGTTCCCCCCCGGAAACGAGATCAGAGTATCCGCGATGCGCGCGGCTGCGCGACCGTCCCACAGCTCGGGGATGCGGCCCTGCTTGCCGCGGCCCTCCAGCACCTCCCGCGCCGCGGCCACGGCCTTGCGGGGATCGGTGCCCACCAGCTGGTTGGTGCCCACCTCCACCGTCACCGGCCGTTCGGTGTTCTCCCGCAAGGTGAGGCAGGGAACGCCCAGGGCGGTGGTCTCCTCCTGGATGCCGCCGGAGTCGGTCATCACCAGCCTGGCCTCGGCGACCAACGCGAGGAAGTCGAGGTACCCGAGCGGCTCCACCAGCTTGAGGCCCCTGGCCTCGAATCCCGCGGGCAGGCGGGAGCGCGTCCGGGGATGGATGGGGAAGACCACCGGCACCCGCGCCGACACCTCTTGCAGCGCCGAGAGGAGCCTCGCCAGGGCTTCGGGATCGTCCACGTTGGAAGGCCGGTGCAGCGTCGCCAGCGCGTAGCCTTTCGGCTGGATTTCGAGCCGCTGGTGGATGCGGCTCTCGCGGGCGCGCGGCAGGGCGGCGGCGAGCGAGTCGATCATCACGTTGCCGACGAAGTGCACCCGCGACATCTCGATGCCCTCGGCGCGGAGGTTCTCGTCGCCATCGCGCGAGGGGGTGAAGAGCAGCGCGCTCAGCCGATCGGTGAGCACGCGGTTGACCTCCTCCGGCATGCTCCAGTCGCGCGAGCGCAGCCCCGCCTCCACGTGCGCGATGGCGATGCCCAGCTTGGCGGCCACCAGCGCCACGGCGATGGTGCTGTTCACGTCGCCCGCCACCACCACCACGTCCGGCTTCTCGCGCAGGAGGACCGGCTCCACCTCCACCATCACCTTGGCGGTCTGCTGCGCGTGCGAGCCCGAGCCGACCCCCAGGTGCACGTCGGGATCGGGCATGCCCAGGTCGCGGAAGAACACGTCGGACATCTTCGCGTCGTAATGCTGGCCGGTGTGCACCAGGATCTGGTGGACCCCTTCGCGCTTGCGCAGCTCCGCGAGGATGGGAGCCACCTTCATGAAATTGGGGCGCGCGCCCACCACGTGGAGGATCTTCACGCAGCTACCGTGCGCACGGCCGCCCGGGGCTGCAAGGCGCGCTGTTATACAGAGGACGTGGCGGCTGAACGCGACCCGAACCTCATCCACTACGAGGTGGAGCCCAATTACGAGGGGTGGACGCTCGCCGCGTACGTCGCCGAGAAGCTGAAGCGGCCCCTGCCGCCGGATCGGCTGGAGCGGCTCCTGCGCGGACGCTCGCTGGTCCACACCGAGCCCGAGCTCCTGCCGGAAACGAAGATCTGGCCCGGCCTGCGATTCGCCCTGCGCAAGCGGAGCCCCGGCGACGTGGGCGAGCCTTTGCCGCTTGCGGTCGTCTACGAGGACGAGGCAATGCTGGTGGTGGACAAGCCCGCCGGCCTCGCCGTCCATCCCACGGCCCGCTACCACGTGAGCACCCTGACCTGGGCGCTGGCGGAGCGCCACCGCAACGCGGCGGGCCAGAAGCCCGACCCGGCGCATCGGCTGGACCGCGAGACCAGCGGGCTCTTGGTCTGCGGACGTTCGCCTTTGCACACGCGCAGGCTCAAGGCGGCCTTCGCCACGCGGCAGGTGGAAAAGGCCTATCTGGCGCTGGTGGAAGGGTCGCCGCCGGACGACCGCTTCGACGTCGATTTTCCCCTGCGGGTGGGCGGGGGGCGGGTCAAGGTGAAGGTGCACGTCGATCCCGCCGGCGCCCCGTCGGTGACCAGCTGCGAGGTGATGGAGCGCTACCAGGGCGTGACCATGCTGCGCTGCGTGCCCCGGACGGGCAGGCAGCACCAGATCCGCGCCCACCTCCTGGCGGCGGGGTTCCCGCTGGTGGGCGACAAGCTCTACGGGCCGTCCGAGGAGATCTTCCTGCGCCTCGCGGAGAGCGACGGCACGCCCGCGCCCCCCGGCATGTTCGACGACCTGATCACGCCGGAGGAGCGCGCGCGGCTGCGACTGTGGCGGCAGGCGCTGCACGCCGCGGAGCTGTCCCTGCCCCACCCCGTCACCGGAGAGAGATTGCGCCTGCAGGCGCCGCTGCCCGCCGACATCGCGGCGTTGCTGGCGACGCTCAAGCCGCTTTCGCGCTGACCGACCGGAACCAGTCCACCACCGCGCCCAGCCCCTGCCCGAGCTGGACCCGCGGCTCGTATCCGAGCAGGGCGCGGGCCCGGGAGATGTCGGACGACGATTCCCGCAGATCCCCGGCGCGCGGCGGCTGGTGCTCGATCTCCAGATGCGCCACCGACGGCCCGATCACCTGCCTGAGCGTGGCGATCAGGTCCACCAGCGAGGAGCTCTTTCCGCTGCCGACGTTGATCACCTGCCCCGGCGCTTTCTCGCTGACGGCGGCCAACAGATTCGCGCGCACCACGTCGCTGACGTGCACGAAGTCGCGCGTCTGCAGCCCGTCTCCGAAGACGATGGGCCGCTGGCCCAGAAGGAGCCGGGTGGCGAAGCGGGGAATGGCCGCCGCATACTCGCTCTTCGGGTCCTGGCGAGGGCCGTAGACGTTGAAGAAGCGCAGAGCGACGCAGGGCACCCCGTAGGCGTGCGTGTAGGTCTGCGCGTACAGCTCGCAGGCGATCTTCTGCGCGGCGTACGGGCTCATCGGGCGCGGGAGCAGTCCCTCGTGCTTGGGCTGCTCGGGGCCGTCGCCGTAAGCGGCGCAGGAGCAGGCCAGCACCACGCGCTGCGTGCCGGATCGGCGCGCGGCCTCCAGCACGTTCACGGTGCCGCCCACGTTGACGGCCGTGGTCCGCTCGGGCTCGGCCATGGAGAGGGGCACCGACGGGATGGCGGCGAGGTGGAACACCCACTTTGCCCCCTCGATGGCGCCGCGCGCCGCCGCGGGATCGGCGATGGAGCCTTCCAACAGCCTGAATTTGGGATATTGCGACAGCAGGGCCGCGTTCTCCCGCTTGCCGCTGGAGAAGTCGTCGAGCCCCGTCACCTCGTGTCCGTCCCGGAGCAGCGCCTCCGTCAGATGCCCGCCGATGAACCCAGCCGCCCCGGTCACGCAGATCTTCGCCACTTACAACCCCCCACGCTCTCTAGCGGGAGGAGGCACCTTCATTCGCCGGCGCCACGGAGAAGGAAACGCCGCACGCCACGCGGCCCTCCGGGGTGTCCAGCTTCTTGCAGTCACAGGAGTTGCTGTCCAGGAGCTCCTGGCAGAGCTGCTCGTCCTGCGGCCGCACGTTGAAGATCCCCTCCTGATCCCGCGCCTTTTGCGAACAGTTCGCCCTCGATGGATCGTCGGGCTGGCAGCTGCAGATCTGGTCCGCGAGCTTGAGGCAGGCATTCCCGCAGCCGGCAGCCAGCAGGACAGTGAGCATGCCGGCGAGCGGGAGCAAGGGGCCGAGGCGTCTCATGGCGGCCCGCGATCTAACACGACTTCCCACCGGGCGGGCTAAAAGAGCCGGATGCGATTCGTCTGGCTGCACGGATTCGCCAGCGGCCCCACTTCCAGCAAAGGGCAGTTCGTCCGCGCGCGCCTGTTGGAGCGAGGCATCGAGCTTTCGCTGCCCGATCTCAACGAGCCGGGCTTCTTCGACCTGACGGTCACGCGGATGCTGGGCCAGCTCGATGCGCTCCTCGCCGGGAACGATCCGGTGGTCCTCTTCGGGTCGTCGCTCGGTGGCTTCACCGCGGCCACCTGGGCAGCCACGCGACCGGGGCGGGTGGAGGCCCTGGTGCTATTGGCGCCCGCCTTCGATCTGGGCCCGCGCTGGGAACAGCGCATGGGCAACGACGCTGCGCGTTGGCGCGCCGCCGGCAGCTACACCTTCGACCACTACGCACGCGGCCGCAAGGAGGAGCTCTCCATCGGCTTCCTCGAGGACGCCTTGGGCTACGCGAGCTTCCCGCTTCCCCGCTGTCCCACGCTGGTGATCCAGGGGATCCGCGACGATGTGGTGGATCCCGGGCTGGCGCGCGAGTTCACGCGGCGCATGGGAGACCGGGCGCAGCTGGCGTTGCTCGACGAAGGGCACGAGCTGAACGCCGACCTGCCCGGGCTCTGGCGGCGGCTCGACGGCTTCCTGGAATCCTACGCGCCGCGCCCGACGCCGAAGTAGGTGAAGCCCTGCTCGCGCAGGCGGGCGGGGTTCCAGATGTTGCGGCCGTCGAAGAGCACCGGCTGCTTCATGGCGGCCTTGATGCGGGCGAAATCGGGCTGGCGGAACTCGTTCCACTCCGTCACCAGGAAGAGCGCGTCCGCGCCCTCCGCGGCGCTGTAGGGGTTCTGCACGAACTGGACGCGATCGGCGCCGAGCTGGCGCCGCGCGTTGTCCATCGCCACCGGATCGTGGGCCGCGACCGTGGCGCCCTCCGCCAGGAGCTCCTCGATGAGCGAGAGCGCCGGCGCCTGGCGCAGGTCGTCCGTCTTCGGCTTGAAGGCCAGGCCCCAGACCGCGAACTTCTTGCCCCGCAGCCTGCCGGCGCCGAAGTGCTGCTTCGCCTTCTGCGCCAGGAGGCGCTTCTGGCGATCGTTGATCGCGTCCACCGCGGAGAGGAGCGTGAAATCCAGGCCGTTGGAGCGGGCGGTGGCGATGAGCGCCTTCACGTCCTTGGGAAAGCAGCTCCCGCCGTAGCCGCAGCCGGGGAAGAGGAACTTCTGCCCGATGCGCTCGTCCGAGCCCATCGCCTTGCGCACCGAGTCCACGTCCGCGCCGACCCGCTCGCAGAGCATGGCCACCTCGTTCATGAAGGAGATGCGGGCGGCCAGCATGGCGTTGGCGGCGTACTTGGTCAGCTCGGCCGAGCGGGGATCCATGAAGTAGATGGGGCTCTCGGTGCGCACGAAGGGCGCGTAGAGCTCGGACATGATGGTGCGGGCGTGCTCGCTGGGCGAGCCGATGACGATCCGGTCGGGCTTGAGGAAGTCGTCAATGGCGGCGCCTTCCTTGAGGAACTCGGGGTTGGAGACGACGTCGATCTCCACCTTGGTCCGCGCGCCGATCTCCGCCTGCATGCGGGCGGCGGTCCCCACCGGGACGGTGCTCTTGTTGACCACCACCGTGTAGCGCTGGGCAGCGTCGGCGATCTGGTGGGCCACGCCCATGGCGGCGCGCAGGTCGGCGTTGCCGTCGTCGCCCTGCGGCGTGCCGACGGCGATGAAGACCACCTCGGCGCTGCGCACCGCATCGGCCAGCCCGGTCGAGAAGCTCAGCCGTTCGGCGGCGATGTTCTTGTGCAAGAGCTCGTCGAGCCCCGGCTCGTAGATGGGACTCTTCCCCTGCCGGAGCGAGTCGATCTTGGCTTCGTCGACGTCGACACAGATCACGGTGTGACCCGAATCCGCGAAGCAAACCCCTGCCACCAGCCCGACGTATCCGGTTCCCACCACGGCAATGCGCATCTTGTAGTTCTACAACCCATCCGCAGATCGAGTCGAGCGCACCTCTTGCATGCACCCTCGATCAGGGTCCCAGATGATCTCAAGCCCTATTCGACGGTGACGGATTTGGCGAGGTTGCGCGGTTGGTCGACGTCGGTGCCGCGGTGGTCGGCTACGTGGTAGCTGAAGAGCTGGGTGGGGATCACCGAGATGATCGGCATCAAGAGCGGGTTGGCCTGCGGCACCGGAATGGCGGCCTCGGCCAGCGCCGGCACCTGCTTGTCGCCCTCGCTGTGGATGGCGATCACCCGCCCACCGCGCGCCCGCACCTCTTGAAGATTGCCGAGGATCTTCTCGTAGTTCACGCCCGGCTCCGCCGCTGAGTCGCGCGGCGCCAGCACCATCACCGGCATGTTCTCGTCGATCAGCGCGATGGGCCCGTGCTTCATCTCGCCCGCGGCGTAGCCCTCGGCGTGGATGTAGGAGATCTCCTTCAGCTTGAGCGCGCCTTCCAGCGCCACCGGGTACTGCGGTCCGCGGCCGAGGAAGAGCAGGTCGCGCGCGCTGGAGAACTTGTAGGCCGCCTGCTTGATGGCGTCCTCGTACTTGAGCACGCGCTCCACCAGCATCGGCACCTCGTTGAGCGCCTGTAGGTGAAGCTGCGCGTCCGCCGCGCTGAGCGTGCCGCGCAGCCGGCCCAGCCGCACCGCCAAGAGGAAGAACGCGGCCAGCTGCGTGGTGAAGGCCTTGGTGGAGGCCACGCCGATCTCCGGCCCCGCGTGCGTGTAGAGCACGTCGTCCGCCTCGCGGGCGATGGCGCTGCCGACCACGTTGCAGATGGCCAGCCCGCGCGCCCCGCGCGACTTGGCCTCGCGGAAGCTGCCCAGCGTGTCCGCCGTCTCGCCCGACTGCGAAACCGCGACGCAGAGCGTGTTGCCGTCGACCAGCGGCTGCCGGTAGCGGAACTCGGAGGCCAGGTCCACCTCGACCGGGATCCGCGCCAGCGTCTCAATCATCAGCTTGCCGGTGAGCGAGGCGTGCCAGGAGGTGCCGCAGGCGACGATCTGCACCTTGGTGAGCCGCTGCACGAACTTCTG
>Ga0136846_1231953_pt1 | contig 10446 bp, 15 predicted proteins | sample HopSoiMetagenom2_FD_96841 | JGI IMG/M metagenome (GOLD analysis project Ga0136846, IMG submission 96841) | Grasslands soil microbial communities from Hopland, California, USA - 2 Assembly 2016 (version 4) | ecosystem: Environmental > Terrestrial > Soil > Grasslands | place: USA: Hopland... | reverse complement strand
GATGCGCCGCGCCCTGGATCCGAAGACCGCCTCGATCTACGCCTACCTGCTCTATGTGATCCGCGGGGCCGAGGCCGTGAACCAGGGCAAGGCGCCGGCCACGTCCCTGGGCGTCGACGCGCCCGACGCGAAGACGGTGGTGATCCGCCTCGAGCACCCCGCGCCCTATCTCCTCGAACTGACCAAGCACCTCAGCTTCTTCCCGGCGCCGCAGCATGTGGTGGAGCGGTATGGCGACGGCTGGGTCCAGCCCGGGCGGTATGTCTCCAACGGGCCGTTCCGGCTGGCCGCCTGGCGGCTGGGCGACCGGATCACGGTGGAGAAGAACCCCTATTTCTGGGACGCGGCGAACGTCTGCCTCGACCGCATCGACTACTATCCCACCCCGGACGTGGTCACCGCCGAGCGACGGGTGGCGCGGGGCGAGCTGGACCTCAACAGCCGCTTCCAGTCCAACCGCTATCCGCGGCTGCAGAAGACCCTGCCCGGCTTTGCCCGCACCGACGTGTCGCTGGCCACCGCCTACCTGGGCTTCAACACCCGCGACTACGCCGCCTTCCGCGACCTGCGGGTGCGCCGGGCGTTGTCGGAGGCCATCGACCGCGAGTTCATCACCGGCAAGCTGATGCGCGCGGGCCAGCAGCCGGCCTACGCCTTCGTGCCGCCGATCACCGCCCACTATGTGCAGGACGGGCCGCGGCTGCGCTGGTCGGCCCTGCCGTTCGCGGCGCGGCAGGCCGAGGCGCGGGCGCTGCTCGCCGCGGCGGGCTATGGGCCGAAGCGGCCGCTGAAGTTCACCCTGCTCTCGCCCAACACCTCGGACACCCTGCTGCTGCTGGAGGCCATCCAGGCCGACTGGCGGGCGATCGGGGTGGAGGCGAAGATCGAACAGGCGGAGGGCGGGGTCGCCTTCGCCGCCTACCGCAACCGAGCCTTCCAGGTGGGGACCATGAGCTGGTACGGCGACTTCAACGATCCGGTGACGTTCCTGGGCCTCCTGAAGTCCGACACCGGGGCGCAGAACTATGCCGACTTCAAGGACCCGGGCTACGACGCCCTGCTGGCCCGCGCCGACCAGGAGGCGGACGAGGGCAAGCGGGCCCAGATCCTGGCCGTCGCCGAGCAGCGGATGCTCGACGAGGAGGGGATCGCGCCCCTGTTCTTCGTGGTGAACCGCAACCTGGTCAGCCCGCGGGTGAGCGGCTGGGTCGCCAACGCGCCCAACTTCCATCGGGCGCGCTGGATGTGCCTGGCGGGCCCGCGCGGCTCAGGGCCCGGGCGCTGAGCCTCAGCGGTATTCGTAGTGGCAGGACTTCTTGGCGTTCTTCTTGGCGATCTGGTGGCCGGCTACCGCGCCGACGCCGGCGCCGATAATCGTGCCGCCGGTCTTGTTGCCATGGCCGGCGATAGCGTTGCCCAGGAGGCCGCCGCCAACGGCGCCGATCACCGTGCCGGTGTTGGCCGCGCGGCGCACGTCCTTGCAGACCAGCACGCGGTGCGGGTGGCGGGTCTCGGCGGCCACCGGCGCGGCGACCATCGCCAGGCTGGAGGCGGCGAGCATCGCCGTCGCGATCAGCCGGTTGCGCATGGGATTCTCCTCGTATTGGGCCGCCAAGCTCCACGGCGCGGACGGCCACAATGTGGCGCCTACCCGGGCCCCGTCCAGAGGCCGACAAGGACGGCCGCATCGACCACGATCAGGAAGCCGTTCAGCAACAGCAGGAGGGGCCGCGGCAGGCGGCGGGTGTCGGGGCGGGGCGGCGGCGCGCCGGGGTCGGCTTCGCGCCACACCGCGGCCGCGAAGCAGATCATGCTGAACACCACCAGCACCGAGCCGGTGGCGAGGGCCAGGCCGCGGGCGATCACACCGCCCAGCAACGCCTTGGCGCCGACGCCGCTGGCCAGCGCAGCCAAGCCCGTGCGGACCCAGGCGGCGTAGGTGCGTTCGGCCGCCAGCACCGTGCGGTCGGCGGCCAGCTGCGTGCGGCGGTCGGCGCTGTCCCCGACCCGGTCGGCGGTCTGGGCGGCGGTCCGGGCGAGCGAGGAAGCGCTGCGCCTGACGCTGTCGGCGGGCCGGACACCATCGTCGGTGTGGGCCGCCTCAGCCATGCGCGCGCCGCCCGCCCGGGGTCGCCGCCCAGTTCGCCGCCGCGGTCAGACGCGGCGTCCGGCGATGGCGTGGTAGATGACGAGCACGACGATCGCGCCCACCGTGGCCACCACGATGCTCATCAGGTTGAGGCCGCTGACGGCCGGGCCGCCGAAGCGGGTGGACAGGTAGCCGCCCACGAAGGCGCCGACGACGCCCAGCAGGAGGTCGAGGACCAGGCTGCCGCCCGAGCGGTTGACCACCTTCGCGGCGATGAAGCCGGCGATCAGGCCAAGGACAATCCAGGCAAGGATAGACATTCATGTGCTCCGTTCTGTGGACCGGAGGCGGTAGCGTGGCGTCGGGCGGAAGGTTCCCGTTTCGCCACGCCGCTCGTCTGTCGGATGTCGAATGCCGGATCAGGTCTTCGGCGGCGTCGCCGGAGCCGCGGCGGCGGGCGAGGCCTTGGGCGCGGCCAGGTGCGGGGCCGTGCCGTTCCAGCTCCAGCCGGTGATCTTCCAGGCATCGCCCTCCAGGTGCAGGGCGTAGGTCATGGAGGCGGTCTCCACCATCGCCTTGCCCTTCTCCTTGTAGGTGTAGGTGGCCGGGACCACGACATAGGCCACGTCGCCCTCGATGATCGTGCGGCTGGCCTTGCCCAGGGTCACCTTCTGGTTGGTGTCGCCGGCGGCCTTGGCGGCCTTGTCCAGGTCGCCGGCCCAGGCGCGGACGGCGCCGGCGCCCTCCCAATGGTGGGGCGCGACCTCGTCGATGATGGTGGGCTGGGCCACGTGGGCGGCTTCGGCGGCGGCGACGTCGCCCTTGTTGAAGTTGTCGATGAAGGCGTGGATCGCGGTCATCGGGCTCGGCGGCTTGCCCGCCGCCTGGGCCGAGACGGCCAGGGCCAGGGCCCCGGAGACGAGCGTCAGCGCGCCGACTGCGCGCAGGGTGAAGCGTTGCATGTAACCCCCCTTGTTTTTGATGATGCGGTCCCGCCGGGCTGGCGGTCGCCGCCTAAGCGGACTGGAACGCCACTGGCGCGACCTTGGGCCGCCGCACGGGGGGTGGCAAGTCTCAGAGCACCTTGCGGTACACCAGGAAGCCCGAGAGCTCGGCGACCCGGTCGTAGAGCAGGCGCGCCGTGGCGTTGGTCTCGTGGGTCTGCCAGTAGACCCGGCTGCCGCCGGCGGCCGCCGCAGCCGAATAGACCGCCTCGATCAGCGCCCGGCCGACGCCCTTGCCGCGCGCCTCGGCGGTGGTGAACAGGTCCTGCAGGTAGCAGTTGGGCTCGATCATGGTGGTCGAGCGGTGGAAGAGGTAGTGGACCAGGCCCAGCAGCTGGCCGTCCTGTTCGGCCACCAGGGCATGCATCGGCTCGTAGGGATCGAAGAAGCGCTGCCAGGTCATGGCGGTGATCGCGGGATCGAGCGCGGTGGGGCCAGAGCGGCCGTAGAAGGCGTTGTAGCCGTCCCAGAGGGGCAGCCACTGGTCATGGTCGGCGCGGGCCAGGGGGCGGATCACCAGGTCGGCGGGCATCGGGCAGGCTCTCAGGGTGAGGGTCGAGGGTCGAGGGTCGAGGGTCGAGGGTCGAGGGAACAGGATGCGCGGCGCGCTGACGCAACCTTATGCGGCGACTCGCCATTTGGCGGAAGTTCTGTTTTTGTTCTCGTCATCATGCGCCGCATCGCCGCCGGGCCGACCGCCGTCATCGGGGACTTCCGCCGCTATCCGGGCTGCCGCCTGCTGCTCAGCTGCGGGGCCTGTGGCTGGACCAAGAGCTACAACGCCGAGCGCATCCTGGCGCGCCTGCTGGAGCTGAAGACGGGCGGCCATGCCACCCGCCTGGACCAGGTGGCCAAGCGGGTGCAGTGGCCCTGCCCCGGCTGCCACCGGATGCACTGGAAGGCAGGCTTCGCCTATCCGGCCTACATCGACGCTGGCGAGGTGCGCCGGCAGGCGGCGCGGTATCGGAACTAGAGTGCGACATGGCCAGGGGCACGCATCCGGGCCAGACTGGCGGCCTTCCCATCCTGTCGAGACCGCCATGCCCAGACCGATCCTCTCCGCCGTCGGCGTCCTCAGCCTGGCCTTGCTGGCTGCTCCGGCCCATGCCGCCGCCGCCGACCCGGCGGCCGCGTCCAAGGACCTGCAGTGCGCGCTGGTGCTGGCGGTGATGGGCGCCCAGGCCACGACGCCGGAGATGAAGCAGGGCGCGATCGGCGGCGTCTCCTACTACCTGGGCCGCCTCAAGGGCCGCGAGCCCGACATCGACCTTCCGGCGCGCGTCACGGCCGAGGCCAAGGCGATGCAACCCGCCGACATCCAGGCCGCCGGCACGCGCTGCGGCGCGGAGCTCAAGGCCTTCGGGGCGGAGAGCCAGACGGTCGGCGCGGCCCTGAAGGCGCTGGGCCCGAAGCCCCCGAAATAGCCCGAGGAAGTCGCCTGGGCCGCGCGACCGCATTGGGAGGCCGCAACGCTTGACCCGGCAACACCCTTCCCCACACGCTGCCAAGACCGCAATAACCGGCCCCCGGAGGTCCTCCCATGCGCGTAGGCGTGCCCCGCGAGATCAAGCCCGACGAGTATCGCGTCGGCCTCACCCCCACCGCCGTCCGCGAATATGTCAGCCACGGCCACGAGGTGGTGGTGGAGGCGGGCGCGGGCGTCGGCGCCGGCTATGGCGATGCGCTGTACGTGCGCGCCGGGGCCCAGATCGCGCCCGACGCCGAGGCGGTGTTCGCCGGCGCCCAGCTGATCGTGAAGGTGAATGAGCCGCAGGCCGTGGAGTGGGCGCGGCTGACCCCGGCCCACATCCTCTTCACCTACCTGCACCTGGCGCCCGATCCGGCCCAGGCCGAGGGCCTGCTGAAATCAGGCTGTGCGGCGATCGCCTATGAGACGGTGACGGACCCGCAGGGCGGGCTGCCGCTGCTGGCGCCGATGTCGGAGGTGGCGGGCCGCATCGCCGTCTTCTCCGCCGGCGAGACCCTGCTCAAGCACAACGGCGGCATGGGCCTCCTGATCGGCGGGGTGCCGGGCGTGCCGCCGGCGCGGATCGTGGTGCTGGGCGGCGGCGTGGTGGGCATGAACGCCGCGCGCATGGCCGCCGGTCTGGGCGCCGAGGTGGTGATCGTCGAGCGCTCCATCCCGCGGATGCGCGAGCTGGACAACATGTTCCAGGGCCGGGTGCTGACCCGCTACTCCACCCAGGACGCGGTGGACGAGGAGGTGCTGAAGGCGGACGTGGTGGTGGGCGCGGTGCTGACCGCGGGCGCCTCGGCGCCGAAGCTGGTGCGGCGCGAGCACCTGGCCAAGATGAAGCCGGGCTCGGTGCTGGTGGACGTCTCCATCGACCAGGGCGGCTGTTTCGAGACCAGCCGGCCGACCACGCACAAGGACCCGACCTACACGGTCGACGGTGTGGTGCACTACTGCGTGGCGAACATGCCGGGCGCGGCGCCGCGGACCTCGTCGGAGGCGCTGGTGCACGCCACCCTGCCGTTCGGGCTGCAACTGGCCGACCAGGGCCTGGATGCGCTGAAGAAGAACCGCCACCTGGCCAAGGGGCTGAACGTGCTGGCCGGCGAACTCACCCACCCGGCGGTGGCCGAGGCGCTGGGCAAGCCCTTCAAGGACCCCTACGGCGCCTGGAAGTAAAATCCTCTCCCTCTCCGGCGCTGCGCGCCGGGGGGAGAGGAGGCTGATCCTAGTGCTTGGCGTCCTGCGCCGTGTCGGTCACCGCCTTGCCGGCGGAGGAGACATCGCGGCCGGCGCCCGAGACGGTGTTGCAGGCGGTCACGGCCAGGCTGGCGGCGAGCGCGGCCAGCAGCATCACTTTACGCATGGTGAAATCTCCGGGGTTTCCCGCCATTTGGGGGGTTCGCGCTATTCGCGACCCCGGCAACGCTTCACGCGGCGGCCTGGTTCCCCTGCCGGGGGGGCGCATCGGCCGCCGCGGGGGTCGGGAAGATCAGCCGGGCGGTGACGCCGCCGGCCGCGTTGCGCGTGAGTTCGGCCCGGCCGCGCAGCTGGCGCGCGAAGGCGGTCATCAAGGTCCGGCCGACGCCCGAGGAGACCAGGGCGTCCTCGCCGGCCGACCCATCGTCGCAGATCTCCAGCTCGGCCTCCTGGCCCCGGACCGTGAAGTTCAGCGTCAGGGTGCCGCCGCGGGCGGCGAAGGCGTGCTTCTGCGCGTTGGTGATGGCCTCGACCGCGAACAGGGCCAGGGGCGCGAGGCGGTCGGGATCGATCACCAGCGGGTCGACCTTCAGCTCCGTCCGCACCGCCAGGCCATGGGTCAGCTCGCCCGAGACCAGCTGGGCGGTGAGCTCCTCCAGGAACGGGCGCAGGTCCACCCGCTTCAGATCGGGGCCCTGGTAGAGCGCGCGGTAGATCAGGGCCAGGGCGGTGATCCGCTGGCGGGTGTCGCTCATCGCCGAGCGGGCGGCCGGGTCGGCCAGGGCCCGCTGCTGCATGTTGAGCAGGCTGGAGATGACCTGCAGGTTGTTCTTCACCCGGTGATGGATCTCGCGCATCAGCGCGTCCTTCTGGGCCAGGCTGTCGCGCAGGGAGGCGTCGCGCCCGACGATGGCGTCGGCCATGTCCTCCAGGGTCTCGGCCAGCTCCCGGATCTCGGGGGGCATCTGCTCGGCCTGGATCGGGCGCACGCTGAAGCGGCCGCGGGCGTAGAGCATGGCGATCCGCTGCAGGTACTCGATCCAGCGCACCACCACCCGCTCGGTGGCGATCATCACCGCCACCAGGGCCAGGGCGAAGGCGATCAAGGGCAGGATGATCCCGGTCAGCGGGTTCAGCCGCGCCCAGGACAAGAGGCCTGGCGAGGCGGCCGAGAGCACCACATAGACCTCGTCGCCGACCACCGGCGCGGCCGAATAGACCCGGCGGCGGCCCTTGGCGTCGGAGCCGTACCAGACCAGGCTGCCGGAGACCGCCACCTTGGCCCGCCAGTTGGTCGGCAAGGCGGGGAAGGCGAGGGCGTCGGTGGTCATGATGTAGCGCCCGGTCTTCTCCGCCAGCCCGACCTCGGCGCCCTTGGGCAGCGAGGGGTCGGTCACCCGAGGCTGCAGGCTGGAAAGGGAGATGACCGCGGCGAAGGCGCCGTCGAAGGCCCGGTCCGGCCCAACGGCCCGGGCGGCGGTGAGCACCGCGGGCTCGGCGGCATAGGCGGACCCGGGCTCGCGGGTGATGGACACTTCGCTGCCGCCGCGCAGCTGCTGGAACCAGGGCCGCTCCGCCCGGGACGGGTCGTAGGGCACGTCCGTGGCCGCGCACACCACCCGGCCCAGGCGGTCGAAGCGGATCAGATTGAGGTAGCCCGGGATCCGCGCCGTCACCTGGGCCAGGCGCTGGGCGCACTGGAAGCCGACCGCGCCAGGCGCCAGGGTCTCCAGCAGCACATTGGCGCTTTCCATCCGCGCCCGGGCGGTGGCGGCGCTGCGCTCGGCGGCGAAGCCCAGGTTCTGGCGCAGCTCGCGCCCCTCGCGCTCGAAGCTGATGGCGGCCTGCAGCACGCCAAGCAGCAGCACCGGCAAGAGCGCCGCCGCGAGGGCCGCCGCGAGACGGACCCGGATCGTGCTAAGCGAACTCCAGGGCAGTCGAAGCATCGAATGGCCGTCCTACCGGACGGTGCTTAAACGCTCCGCGTCGGCCAGGATAGACCGCATGGCGTCTCCGGCGGCCGCCCCGTCCCGATCGTACTTGCCGTCCTCGAGGATGGCGTGGAGCGCGCGGCGGGCCCGGCTGACCCGGCTCTTCACGGTGCCGACGGCGCAGCCGCAGATCTCAGCCGCCTCCTCGTAGGCGAAGCCGCCGGCGCCCACCAGGATCAGCGCTTCACGCTGTTCGGCGGGCAGCATGGCCAGACCCTGGCGCAGCTCGTCCAGCGCCACGGGGGCCTCCGGATCGTCCACGGCCACCAGGGTCCGCTCGGCGGCCTCCTGGTCCAGCTGGCTCTGGCGCCACGAGCGGCGCTTCTCCGAATAGAACTGGTTGCGCAGGATCATGAAGGTCCAGGCCTTCATGTTCGTGCCCATCTGGAAACTGGCGCGCGCGTCCAAGGCCTTCATCATGGCGTCCTGCGCCAGGTCGTCGGCCGCGGTGGGATCGCCGCACAGGGTGCGGGCGAAGGCGCGCAGGTGCGGGATCAGCTGCACCAGCTCGCGCTTGAAGCTGGCGTCGTCCGCGGCGGTGCGCTCGGCCCGCTGCAGGGGCTTCTCGGCAGGCTTTTCGGCGTCCATTAAGCCTTCTCCGAGCCGCGATCGTCGGCGCGCCGCAAGATCTCGAGGAACTCGTCCGGCACGTCTTCGTTCACGACTTCGTCGAACATCTGGCGCAGGCGCACGCCGATCGCCTGCTGCCGCAGGCGGGCTTCGTCCAGAGCTGCGGACGCCTTTCGGCGCTCCGCTAACGGGCGTTGTTCGATCATATTGTCGGCGCCCCGCTCCCGCGAAGGCCGCCCCCTCTCGTGGTCGTTCTTGCCGCTCAACGCCTTCATCCCGCAACGGGTTCCCGTACCCTGGGCACAAGATGCGGAAAACCGCGGCGATTGGGAACCGGTTCCCAGGCCCCACGTTTGCGATCATGATGGGGTCCGGCCAGGGCGCGTATCTTCCTGCCGGGCTGCCGTTTCCGAAACTGAACGGGAGGGGTCACCCTTGAGTCTTCTTGCCCGACTGGCGCCGCATCTTCCCTACGTGCGCCGCTATGCGCGCGCCCTGACTGGCGACCAGACGACCGGCGACCACTATGTGCGGGTGGCCCTGGAGGCGTTGGCGGCCGGCGAGCGCACGCTCGAGGACAGCATGACGCCGCGCGTCGCGCTCTATCACGTCTTCCACGCCATCTGGTGCACCTCGGGGGCCCAGCTCGAAGGGCCTAGCGAGGACGACGGCTATGTGGACGACACCACGCGCCGCCTCATGCGCATCGCGCCGCGCTCGCGCCAGGCGTTCCTGCTGACCGCGCTGGAAGGCTTCACGCCGTCCGAGGCCGCCCAGATCCTGGACACCGACTTCCCCGACGTGGAGCGGCTGATCGCCGAGGCCCAGGCCGAGATCGACGCCGAGCTGGCCACCGACGTCCTGATCATCGAGGACGAGCCGGTGATCGCCGCCGACATCGAGGCCCTGGTCACCGAGCTGGGCCACACGGTGGTCGACATCGCCGCCACCCGCACCGAGGCGGTGGATGCGGTGGCGCGCAAGACGCCGGGGCTGGTGCTGGCCGACATCCAGCTGGCCGACGGCTCGTCGGGCATCGACGCGGTGAAGGACATCCTGCAGCGCTACGACGTGCCCGTGATCTTCATCACCGCCTTCCCCGAGCGGCTGCTGACCGGGGAGCGGCCGGAGCCGACCTTCCTGATCACCAAGCCGTTCCAGCCCGAGACGGTGAAGGCCGCGATCGGCCAGGCCCTGTTCTTCCACCCGCGCAAGGCCAGCCGCCAGGCGGCCTGAACCGGCGGATATCGTCCCAACAAGAAGGGCGCCGCGGCGATCGCGGCGCCCTTTTTCGTGCGGCCCTTGCTGGGGCTGGACCGCGGCCGGCCGCTATTGGTTGGCGCGCTCAGCGGACGGCGTCGCGGGCTGCGGCGCCGGGGTCTGGGAGCCCGGTGCGGCGACGCGTTCCTGGCCGGGGCCAGCCGGACCCGGATGGGTGTCGGCGCGCCAGGCCCAGGCGGCGAACATGCCGAGGGCGGCGAGCAGGGTGCTGCACACCAGCACCCAGAACACGTGGCGGCCCCAGCGCCCCTGCCGCGCCCGCGTCGTCGTCGTGGTGGCGGGCCGCGGGGTGTCTTGGGAGGTCATCGAAGGCTCCTTACTCGGAGGGGAAATAGCTGAAGGGGCCGGTGGCGGCCTCGCCGGCCACGCGGTCCCCATGCGGCGCGGTGAGCGCGCCGAACACGCCGCTGGCCAGCGCGAGGCTGGCGATGGCGACGAGGATGCCGAGGCGACGGCGCTGGGCCTGTTCGCGCACGCTGGGGGTGCGCGCGAGCTTCAGGCCTCGGTCGGCGGTGAAGGAGCTGCGCATGCGGACGCCCTTTCGGATGCGGGCGCGCCTGGCGGGCCCGACAGCCACGTAACGCGTGCGCCTGGGCGGTGTTCCGGCGGCACGGCGAAGCCGCGATCCCATCGAAATACCTGATCTTTTGTTAAGCTTTGCAGGGACGCCCCAAGCACAGTGAAAAATTCGCCAAAAAAGTTGCTTTGGGCCGGAACGGTTGGAGGGGCTGTGTGTTTCTATGTCTGCGGAGGCGGCGACGCCCCCCCCGACTTGAGGCTGGCGAGCACGCCAGTCTGCCGTCTCCGCAACCCCTTTTCTCGATGATGCACACTGGG
>Ga0136846_1229016_pt1 | contig 10446 bp, 8 predicted proteins | sample HopSoiMetagenom2_FD_96841 | JGI IMG/M metagenome (GOLD analysis project Ga0136846, IMG submission 96841) | Grasslands soil microbial communities from Hopland, California, USA - 2 Assembly 2016 (version 4) | ecosystem: Environmental > Terrestrial > Soil > Grasslands | place: USA: Hopland... | reverse complement strand
GGCACCAGCGAGGTCGAGCACGTGATGGCCACGCAAACCCTGCTGGCCAAAAAAGCCAAGAACATGCTGGTGAAGGTCGAGGGCAAGCTGGCCCCCGGCCTCACCGCCAAAGACATCGTGCTGGCCATCATCGGCAAGATCGGCACCGCAGGCGGCACCGGCTACACGATTGAATTTGCCGGTGCGGCGATCCGTGCGCTCAGCATGGAAGGCCGCATGACGGTTTGCAACATGGCGATTGAAGGCGGCGCGCGCGCAGGTCTCGTGGCCGTCGACCAGAAAACCATCGACTACGTCAAAGGCCGGCTGCTGTCGCCCACCGGCGTTGAATGGGACATGGCCGTCAAATACTGGAACACCCTGCACTCCGACGCAGATGCGAAATTCGACGCCGTGGTTGAGCTCGACGCCAGCCAGATCCTGCCGCAAGTCACCTGGGGCACTTCGCCCGAGATGGTGCTGTCGATCAACGACCGCGTGCCTGACCCCGACAAGGAAAAAGACGCCAACAAACGCGGCGCCATCGAGCGCGCACTCACGTACATGGGCCTGGAGCCCGGCAAGGCGCTCAACGACCTGTATGTTGACAAGGTGTTCATCGGCTCGTGCACCAACAGCCGCATTGAAGACATCCGGGAAGCAGCCGCCATCGTCAGGAAGATCGGCCAGAAAGTCGCCAAGAACGTGAAGCTGGCCATGGTGGTGCCGGGTTCAGGCCTCGTCAAGGAGCAAGCCGAGCGCGAAGGCCTGGACAAGATTTTTGTGGCTGCCGGTTTTGAATGGCGCGAGCCTGGCTGCTCAATGTGCCTGGCGATGAACGCCGACCGGCTGGAGCCGGGTGAGCGCTGCGCATCGACCAGCAACCGCAACTTTGAAGGCCGCCAGGGCGCGGGTGGCCGCACCCACCTGGTCAGCCCGGCCATGGCAGCGGCGGCGGCGGTGCATGGCCACTTTGTCGATATCCGCAAGTTTGTCTAACCCCGAGCCTCAGGAGGAACTTCCATGAAAAAAATCAAAACCCTGCTTGCGCTGTCACTGGCCTGCGCGGCTGTTCTGCTGGCCGGATGCAACACCTTCCGGGGTGTCGGGCAAGACGTGCAAAAGGTCGGCGAAAAAATCGAAAACGCGGCGAAAAAATAATGCAGAAATTCACCATACACAAGGGCCTGGTCGCCCCGATGGACAGGGAAAACGTCGACACCGACGCCATCATCCCCAAGCAGTTCCTCAAGTCGATCCGCAAGACGGGCTTCGGCCCCAACCTGTTTGACGAATGGCGCTACCTGGACCCGGGCTTCCCCGGCCAGGATCCGGCCAGCCGCAAGCCCAATCCCGACTTTGTGCTGAACCAGCCGCGCTACGCAGGCGCTTCCATCTTGCTGGCGCGCAAGAACTTCGGCTGCGGTTCTTCACGCGAGCACGCGCCCTGGGCGCTCGACCAGTTCGGCTTTCGCGCCATCATCGCGCCCAGCTACGCCGACATCTTCTTCAACAACAGCTTCAAAAATGGCCTGCTGCCCATCGTGCTGCCTGAGGCGCAGGTGTCCCAGCTGTTCGACGAAGCGCTGGCCTTTCCGGGCTACCAGCTCACGGTCGATCTGGAGCGCCAGGTCATCGTCAAACCGCAGGGCGAAGAGCTGCCTTTCGACGTGCAGGCTTTCCGCAAATATTGCCTCATCAACGGCCTGGACGACATCGGCCTGACCTTGCGCCAAAGTGACAAGATCAAGGCCTTTGAAGCCGAGCGCCTCGCAACCAAGCCCTGGCTGAACCACACCGTGGCCGGCTAAATTCACAACGAAATCATGCTCTAGCCCAATAACCACCTGGGCTATTAGCTATAAAAAAGATAGTAAATATGAAAATCGCAATTCTCCCGGGTGACGGCATCGGCACCGAAATCGTCGCGGAAGCCGTCAAGGTATTGAAGGCGCTTGACCTCAAATTCGAGAGTGAAAGTGCATTGGTCGGCGGCGCCGCCTACGAGGCCCACGGCCATCCACTGCCCGAGTCCACACTCAAACTGGCCAAAGAGGCTGACGCAGTGCTGTTCGGCGCGGTCGGCGACTGGAAGTACGACAAACTGGACCGGCCACTGCGCCCTGAGCAGGCCATCCTCGGCCTGCGCAAAAACCTGGGCCTTTTCGCCAACTTCCGCCCAGCCATTTGCTATGCGCAACTGGTAGACGCCTCCAGCCTGAAACGCGAGCTGGTGTCCGGCCTGGACATCCTGATCATCCGTGAACTGACCGGTGACATCTACTTCGGCCAACCGCGCGGCCGGCGCGTCTCTCCTGATGGCCACTTCCCCGGCTCAGAAGAAGCTTTTGACACCATGCGCTATTCGCGTCCCGAGATCGAACGCATCGCCCATGTCGCCTTCCAGGCGGCCCGCAAGCGCGACAAGCGCGTCACCAGCGTCGACAAGGCCAATGTGCTGGAGACCTTCCAGCTCTGGAAAGACGTGGTCACCGAAGTCGGCAAGGAGTACCCCGACGTCGCGCTGGACCATATGTATGTCGACAACGCCGCCATGCAGCTGGTCAAGGCACCCAAGAAGTTTGACGTGGTCGTCACCGGCAATATGTTCGGCGACATCCTCTCCGACGCCGCCGCCATGCTGACCGGCTCCATCGGCATGCTGCCCTCGGCCAGCCTGAACGACAAAAACCAGGGCCTGTACGAGCCAAGCCACGGCAGCGCGCCTGACATCGCCGGCAAAGGCGTGGCCAACCCGCTGGCCACCATCCTGAGCGCAGCCATGATGCTGCGCTTCAGCCTGAACCAGCCCGAAGCCGCCGCACGCATCGAAAAAGCCGTGGACGCCGTGCTGAGCCAGGGCCTGCGCACGCCCGATATCTACAGCGAAGGCACGACCAAGGTCGGCACAGTGCAGATGGGAGATGCGGTCGTCAAGGCATTGGCCTGACGTTTTTTTACCGCAAATCGCCTCAAACCAAAGGCAAAAAGCGGGTTTGAGGCGGCTGTCAGCCCCGGCAAAGCCAAGCCTGGCTACAATCAGCGTTATGCGCAAGAACCCCGCACTCACCCGCTTGATCGCCGCTTCGCGCGCGATCAGCGCTGCGCCGGTTTTTGCCCAGATCACCAAAACGACCACCATTAAAGGCTAGCAAGCCTGGTTCGTCGTGCCCTGCCGGCTCGATGAGCCGGGCCAAAAAGCCTTATTTTTGACTTTTTGAAGGGCAACGCAATGAAACTCAAAGGCAATCTCACAGGGCTCGTCGGTTGGCGCGGCATGGTCGGCTCGGTCTTGATTGACCGTATGCAGGCCGAAGGCGACTTCGACCTGATCGAGCCGGTTTTCTTCTCGACCTCGAACGCCGGCGGCAAAGCCCCGGCCCAGGCCAAAAACGAAACGACCCTGAAGAACGCCTTTGACATTGAAGCGCTCAAGAAGTGCGACATCATCATCACCGCCCAGGGCGGCGACTACACCTCTGAAGTTTTCCCCAAGCTGCGTGCGGCCGGCTGGACAGGCCACTGGATTGATGCAGCCTCCACGCTGCGCATGAATGACGACGCCATCATCATCCTGGACCCGGTCAATCTGCCGGTCATCCAGAACGCCATGGCCAAAGGCGGCAAGAACTGGATCGGCGGCAACTGCACGGTCAGCTGCATGCTGATGGGTGTGGGTGCGCTGTACAAGGCTGGCCTGGTCGAATGGATGACCAGCATGACCTACCAGGCGGCCTCCGGCGGCGGCGCCCAGCACATGCGCGAGCTGCTGACGCAATACGGCACCCTCAACACCGAAGTCCGTGCCCTGCTGGACGACCCGAAATCGGCCATCCTGGAAATCGATCGCCGCGTGCTGGCCAAACAGCAATCACTGAGCGGCGACGAAACCGCCAACTTCGGCGTGCCGCTGGGCGGCTCGCTGATCCCCTGGATCGACAAAGACCTGGGCAACGGCATGAGCAAGGAAGAGTGGAAAGGCGGCGCCGAAACCAACAAGATCCTGGGCCAGGGCGCCAGCTTCGGTACGGCGGAAACCCCGGTCGACGGCTTCTGCGTGCGCATAGGCGCCATGCGCTGCCACAGCCAGGCATTGACCTTCAAGCTGAAGAAAGACGTGCCGCTGGCCGATATCGAGGCCATGATCGCCGCCGACAACGAGTGGGTCAAAGTCGTGCCCAACACGCGTGAGGCCTCGATCAAGGACCTCACCCCCGTGGCAGTGACCGGCACCATGCAAATTCCGGTGGGCCGGCTGCGCAAACTGGCCATGGGCCCTGACTACCTGGGCGCCTTCACGGTGGGCGACCAACTGCTGTGGGGCGCGGCCGAACCGCTGCGCCGCATGCTGCGCATCTTGCTGCAAGCGTGAATTAATTGAGGTGAGTGGCTGCCAACATGCAGCCGCTCACCCGTAACCACTTGTGACAAGGCGTTGTCGTCAGACAACATCCGAAACTTGTAAGTTGATGCTAACTCGCTGTGTCAAAACTTAAGTGGTGTCTTAGCTTGTCAGCCTAATGCCTTGATGTTAAGGTTGTTTTTCGAAAATTCGCATCGAGGTTTTTGTGCGCTTAAGCAGAATAAAGTTACATGCAGACCGAGCACTGGAGGCTCACAACCCCATGAATAATCGCGGTCGTTGGCGTATAGGCGCCCTGGCAAGTGCCATTGCACTGCTAGGCAGCCTGGCAAGTCTGGAGGCCCATGCGCTCGCGCTGGGCCGAATTACAGTTCAATCGGCGCTGGGTGAACCCCTCCGTGCCGAAATTGACATCACAGACATCAGACCAGAGGAAGCCTCCAGCCTGAAAGCTGGCGTGGCGCCTCCTGATACTTTCAAGGCCGCGGGGCTGGAATACGGCTCCGTCGCAGCCGGCGTCGAGATCAGCCTGCAGCGCCGCGCCGACGGCCGGGCTTTTCTGCGCCTGAGCAGCAGCAAGCCGGTCACCGAGCCTTTCGTGGACCTGATCCTCGAAGCCAACTGGGCCAATGGCCGCATCACTCGCGACTACACCATGCTGTTTGACCCGCCGGCGCTGCGTTCGGCAGGCGCAGGTGCCGTCGCGCCGACCGCTCCCATTTTGTCCAGGCCGTTGCCGGCAGCACCGCCGGCAAAAGGCATTGCGTCCATCCCGTACTCATCCGGTTCATCCGGTTCATCTGGCACTTCCTCCAGAGCGGCTACCCGCCCTGCGCCGGTCGCCAAAGCACCACCTGCCAGCCTGGAAAAAGTGCCGGCAGGCGGCGACAAGCAGGTCACCGTCAAAGCGGGTGATACCGCCGGCAAAATCGCCGCCCAGAACAAGCCCGCCAGCGTGTCGCTGGACCAGATGCTGGTGGCCTTGCTCAGAAGTAATCCGGACGCATTCATCGGCGGCAACGTCAACCGCGTCAAATCCGGCGCAGTGCTGGACATCCCCAGCGCGGAAACGGCCAACGCCATTTCCGCCAGCGATGCAAACCAGACCATCATCGCGCAAAGCAAGGATTTCAACACCTTCCGCCGCAAGCTCGCCGAAGGCGTGCCAACGACGCAGACTGCCGGCGCAGACCGCCAGGCCGGCGGCAAAGTGCAGGCCAAGGTCGAAGACCGTGCACCCGCCAGCGCCACACCCGACAAGCTGACGCTCTCCAAAGGCGCTGTCCAGGGCAAGCCCGCTTCGGCCACTGAAGACAAAATCGCCAAGGAACGGCAAGCCAAGGAAGCCTCCGCACGGGTGGCTGAACTGTCGAAAAACATTAACGACCTCAACAAGCTGGGCGGTGCACCTTCCGCCGCAGCGCCGGCGCCCAGCGCCGCGAAGGCGCCAGCGCCCGGTGTAGCTGTTCCCGCGCCGTCCAGTATGGCCGCCCCCGCAGCACCGGCCAGCCCGGTGGCTGTCGCTCCGGTCCCTGCTCCGGCACCCGTCACGCCACCACCCGCACCGGCACCAGCGCCCGTTGTTGCAGCTTCGGCTGCACCCGCAGTACCCGCTGCGCAAGCTGCCAGCAGCGCACCGGCTGTAGCCGCCCCTGAACCGGCCGCCCCGCTTGCTTCCGCCTCACAACCGGTGGCCGCAGCCAGCCAGGCAGCGCCAGTGGCCGCCGCTCCAGCAGTGGCCCCGAAAAAACCCGTCGTTACGCCTCTTCCGCCTCCGCCGGAACCCAGCCTGCTCGACGAATTGCTCAACAACCCGCTGGTACTGCCCATCGCCGGCGGCATCTTGCTGCTCCTGGCGGGATTCGGTTTTTACCGCTATCGCCAGCGCGGCGGCGGTGCTCAGGTCGACAGCTCATTCCTCGAAAGCAGATTGCAGCCGGATTCTTTTTTCGGCGCCAGCGGCGGCCAGCGCATAGACACCAATGAGAGCAACGTCACGGGCTCTTCGCTGGTGTACTCGCCTAGTCAACTTGACGCCGCTGGCGACGTCGACCCGGTAGCCGAAGCCGATGTGTATCTGGCTTACGGACGTGACTTGCAGGCCGAAGAGATCCTCAAGGAAGCCATGCGCACCAGCCCGATGCGCGTGGCCATCCATGCCAAGCTGATGGAAATCTACGCCAAGCGCCGCGACAGCAAAGCCTTTGAAACCGTCGCTGTCGAAGCCTTCAATCTCACCCACGGTAACGGCCCTGAATGGGCTTACATCACCGAGATGGGCCGTGAACTTGATCCAGCGAACCCGATGTACCAGCCCGGCGGCCAGCCTGGCGGTACAGCCGGCCACGCGGCTTTCAACCCCGGCGGCACGCTGGCCATGAACACGCAGCCGGCCCCCATCGCTCCCGCGGCAGCCGCCAACCCCTCCGTGGACGTCGACCTCGACCTGGATTTCTCACTCGGCGACGAGCCTGAAGTCGACACCGCCGCTGCGGCGATCGCGCCATTGCCTCTGGCTCCAGCGCCTGCCCCACGGCCACCCGAGCCCACGGTCGCCATGAAGCCTCAACCCGCTGCAGCCCCTGCGGTCATGGAGATGGACTTCGGAAGCGCAACCGTTGCGCTGCCCGCCTCAGCCACTCCACCCCCTGCGCCTGTAGCCAAAGCCGCGCCAGCGCCGGCGCCGGCGCCAGAACCCGAAGTCTCATTCCTGTCCGAAGGCCTGAACTTCACACCGGAGCCTTTCACGCCGCCGCCCAAGCCGGCTGCGGCTGCAAAGGCTGCGCCAGCCGTGCCCGACAGCGGCATGCTGGAATTCGACCTGGGTTCACTGTCGCTGGACCTCAACGGCCCGACAACCGAAAGCCCGGCTCTCGCGGTGGAAGCCCCCGCCTCTTCCGACAGCCCGCTGGAAACCAAATTCCTGCTGGCTGAAGAGTTCCGCTCGCTGGGCGACGCGGACGGCGCCCGTTCGCTGGCCGAAGAAGTGCTGGCCGAAGCCAGCGGTCCCCTGAAAGTCAAGGCACAGGCGTTCCTGAACGCCCTGTCTTGAGCGCAGCCTGAACGCATTGCGTTCACTGCGCGCCAGCGGGGTTCAACCGTGAGGATTGCACTCGGCGTCAGCTACAGCGGCAGCGGCTACGAGGGCTGGCAAAGCCAGCTCTCGGGCAATACCGTGCAGGACAAGCTGGAGCTGGCTTTGGCAAAGTTTGCTGCCCAGCCCATCCGCACTCTTTGTTGCGGGCGCACCGACGCCGGCGTGCATGCGCTCATGCAGGTCGTGCACTTTGACACGCCCCTGCAGCGCGATATTGCCTCGTGGGTGCGCGGCACCAATACCTTTTTGCCCAGCGACATCGCGGTGCAATGGGCGCGCGAAGTTCCGGACGAGTTTCATTGCCGCGGCAGCGCCATCGCGCGCCGGTACGCCTATGTGGTGCTCGAATCACCCGTTCGCCCCAGCGTCGAGGCCGGGCGAGTCGGCTGGGTCTACCGCCCGCTGGACGGCGCCGCGATGCGGCAAGCCATTACGCACCTCATTGGCGAACACGATTTCAGTTCTTTCCGGGCTGCGCAATGCCAGGCCAAATCCCCTGTCAAAGCCATCAGCCGGATCGACATTTCCGAGCGTGCCGGCACAGGGTCCAAATACTGGCGCTTCGAATTCGAGGCCAACGCCTTTTTGCACCACATGATCCGCAACATCATGGGGTGCCTGGTCGCTGTCGGCCAGGGCAACTACCCGCCCGGCTGGCTCGCCGAGGTGCGGGACGCTCGCAGCCGCGATGCCGCCGCGCCCACCTTTTCACCCGATGGCCTGTACTTTCTGGGTCCTGTCTACGAAGACCACTACGGCCTCCCGAATCGCACAGCGGCCTATGATTGGATTCCATGATGGCCCCCACGCTTTTCACTTCGTGTAATGCGCTGCCCCCCGAGGGGGCCGCTGCGCCTGCGGCCCGGCCAAGCCGGTTCCGCGGCCCCTGCTGGAATGAAAAACTCCTATGCGCTCCTCAGTTGGGGGCTGGCTTATGACCTCCTCTCCGCCCCAGCGCACCCGAATCAAGATCTGCGGCCTCACCCGCGAGGAAGACGTGGACGCGGCCGTGGCGGCCGGAGCCGATGCGGTCGGCTTTGTGATGTACGAAGCCAGCCCGCGTTACGTAACGGCCCAGCGCGCCGCCGAACTGGCCCGCCGCCTGCCGCCTTTTGTGACGCCAGTGCTGCTTTTCGTCAATGCGCCCGCTACAAAAATCATAGCTACCTGTGCAGACATACCAACGGCTTTGCTGCAATTTCATGGTGATGAAACGCCCGAAGCCTGCCTGGAAGCGGGCCGGCCCTTTATGCGCGCCGCACGCATTCCACTGGACGAAAAACCACCTGAAAACACGCATGCAGACACCGTCCGCTTTGATCTCGTAAAATACGCCCAGGACTTCAAGGCCGCACAAGCCATCCTGCTTGACGCTCATGTCGAAGGTTACGGTGGCGGCGGGAAAACATTCAATTGGTCACTTCTTCCTCCAAACGTCAGCGCTCACCTCGTTTTGTCTGGTGGATTGACGCCTGCAAACGTGACCGATGGCATTTTGCAAGTCAGGCCGCGTTGCACAACGCTGGCCGTTGATGTCAGTTCGGGCGTCGAGATTTCAAAAGGAATCAAAAGCGCCGACAAGATCAACCAGTTTGTCGCGGCCGTTCGCGCCGCCGACGAACTCCTTGCAAAGAGTCCCAATCATGTACGAGTACCACCAGCCTGACGTTTCAGGCCATTTCGGAATTTACGGCGGCAGTTTTGTTTCAGAAACACTGACCCACGCCATCAACGAGCTCAAAGACGCTTACGCCAAATACCAGCACGACCCGGACTTCCTCGCCGAATTCCATTCCGAGCTGGCGCATTTCGTAGGCCGCCCGTCCCCGATTTACCACGCCGCACGCATGAGCCGTGAGCAAGGCGGCGCGCAGATTTATTTGAAGCGCGAGGATTTGAACCACACCGGCGCGCACAAGATCAACAACACCATCGGGCAAGCCATGCTGGCACGCCGTATGGGCAAGCCGCGCGTTATCGCCGAAACCGGCGCCGGCCAGCACGGCGTGGCTACGGCCACCATCTGCGCGCGCTACGGCCTCGAATGCGTGGTCTACATGGGCAGCGAAGACGTCAAGCGCCAGAGCCCCAATGTCTACCGCATGAACCTGCTGGGCGCCACGGTGGTGCCGGTCGAAAGCGGCAGCAAGACGCTGAAAGACGCGCTGAACGAAGCCATGCGCGACTGGGTTGCCAACGTCGACAACACCTTCTACATCATCGGCACGGTGGCGGGCCCGCACCCCTACCCCATGATGGTTCGCGATTTCCAGAGTGTGATCGGCACCGAATGCCTGCAACAGATGCCGGAGTTCATCGGCACGAAGCAACCCGATGCGGTGATTGCCTGCGTGGGCGGCGGCAGCAACGCCATGGGCATCTTCCACCCTTATATCCAGCATGCCAAAACCCGCCTGATCGGCGTTGAGGCTGCCGGTGAAGGCCTGGACAGTGGCAAGCATTCAGCATCACTGCAGCGCGGCCTGCCCGGCGTGCTGCACGGCAACCGTACCTATGTGTTGCAAAACGACGATGGCCAGGTCACCGAGACGCACAGCATCAGCGCGGGCCTCGACTACCCCGGTGTCGGCCCCGAGCACGCCTTCCTCAAGGACATCGGCCGCGCCGAATACGTCGGCATCACCGACACCGAAGCGCTGCAAGCCTTTCACTACCTGTGCCGCACCGAAGGCATCATCCCGGCGCTCGAGTCCAGCCACGCCGTGGCCTGCGCCATGAAGATGGCCCGCACCATGCGCCCGGACCAGAGCCTGCTCGTCAATTTGTCAGGCCGGGGTGACAAGGACATCGGCACAGTGGCGGACCTGTCCGGCGCGGAGTTTTACGACCGGCCCTCCATGCGAGGCCTTTCCGTCAAGGGCGGTGCAGCAACTGCAACTCCAGCGTCGTTTGATGCCAGCGGCGCCAAGGGCAGCGGGGTGCAGTCATGAGCCGCATTGCCACCACCTGCTCAACGCCGAAAAGCCAGGTCCGAAAGTTCTTGATT
>Ga0136846_1243958_pt1 | contig 10447 bp, 9 predicted proteins | sample HopSoiMetagenom2_FD_96841 | JGI IMG/M metagenome (GOLD analysis project Ga0136846, IMG submission 96841) | Grasslands soil microbial communities from Hopland, California, USA - 2 Assembly 2016 (version 4) | ecosystem: Environmental > Terrestrial > Soil > Grasslands | place: USA: Hopland... | reverse complement strand
AGCCGGTGACGGACGGCCGCGGCTGTCGGCGAGCACGTTTCCATTGGCATCGGCGGATGAAGTCGCTCCAGCTCACGACATAGAGCGCTGCGGGCGATTCGTGGAGCATGCACGGGCGTCTGTTCTCCCGCAAGTCGCCTGGTATCGAGCACCCGCACCCGTTCGTTTTCGAAGAGCACGCGATGGTAATCAGGCGCCGCTGCCAGGGCGGCGAGCCGATGCATAGCGATGGTTCGATATTCGTGCAGGTTGGACCGGTCGGCAAGCTTGTTCATTACGCGATCCCACGGCTAAGAACCCCCGCCTACGAAAGGATTTCCTCGAATGCGTATCGCGATGATCGGCACCGGCTATGTCGGGCTCGTTTCGGGGGCCTGCTTTGCCGACTTTGGCCATCGCGTGGCGTGCGTCGATAAGGACCGTTCGAAGATCGACGGACTTAATGCCGGCGAGCTGCCGATCTGGGAGCCGGGGCTGGAAGCGTTGGTCAAGGCCAATGCGGAACGCGGGCGATTGAGCTTCACGACCGATTTGCCGGCGGCAGTCGAGGGCGCCGAGGCCGTTTTCATCGCGGTAGGCACGCCCGCGCGCCGAGGTGACGGTCACGCCGACCTAACCTTTGTCTTCGAGGCGATCCGCGAGCTGGCAAAGGTGATCAAACCGGGCACGGTCGTCGTCACCAAATCGACCGTGCCGGTCGGGACTGGGGACGAGATCGCACGGATCCTTCGCGAAGAAGGTGTGAGCGACGTGTCGGTGGCTTCCAATCCGGAGTTTCTTCGGGAGGGCGCCGCAATCGCTGACTTCAAGCACCCCGACCGCATCGTCGTCGGCGCCGAGGACGATCGCGCACAGGAGGTGCTGCGCGAGATATATCGCCCTCTGTTCCTCAATCGCGCGCCGATCCTGATCACGGGCCGACGCACGGCCGAGCTTACCAAATATGCGGCCAACGCCTTCCTGGCAGTGAAGATCAGCTTCATCAACGAGATTGCCGACCTCTGCGAGGCGGTCGATGCAGACGTTCAGGACGTCGCCCGTGGCATCGGCCTCGACAATCGCATCGGCGCCAAGTTCCTGCACGCCGGGCCCGGTTATGGCGGCAGCTGCTTCCCCAAAGACACGCTTGCCTTGCTCCAGACCGCGGAAAATGCCGGCGTGGATCAGCGCATCGTCCGCACGACGGTCGAGGTGAACGATCGTCGGAAGGAGAGCATGGTCGAGCGCGTCTCGAATGCTCTTGGTGGCGACGTCGCGGGCAAGCACGTCGCCGTCCTCGGCCTCGCTTTCAAGCCCAACACAGATGACATGCGCGATGCGCCGGCGATCCCCCTCGTCAAGGCCTTGGTCGAGCGCGGCGCCAAGGTGTCCGCCTTCGACCCCGTGGCCCGCGAACAGGCGGAGAAGGTCCTTCCGGAAATTGAATTCGCGGATGATGCCTATGCGGCAGCCGACGGAGCCGACGTGCTCGTGATCGTCACCGAGTGGGACGAATTTCGAGCTCTGGACCTCGATCGTGTCGCGGCTTCCCTCGCCGGCAAGACCCTGGTCGACCTTCGCAACGTTTACGACCCGGCCGAGGCGGAAGAGGCAGGCCTTCGCTACTTCGGCATCGGCCGGGGCCGGCCGGCAGTCTAGCAATGCGGCACGATCAAGTCCGCGCTGCCTCGGCTTCAATACTGGTCCGAAAGCGCGTCCAGTTCGCGGGCGCTCTGGTCCTCGGGTGCCTGGCGCCCTGGATCATCCGCGGTTTGTTCCGGCCGGAATTGTTCGACGAACCCGCAAGCCTCAATGCCTTGAGCGCCAACGCGGTCGCGGTCGCGATCGCTTTCTGGACCCGTCTTTCGATTGAGACCTACCCCGGAATCCGTCGCAGCTTGGTGATCCTGCCGGCGGCGCTGACAGGCCATGGCCTGGTCCTGGTCTGGTTCGTCCTGACTCGCTTTCCCTACGACCGTCTTGGGCTTGCCGGCGGCTTCGTCATGCACGTCGCGTGGCTGTATGTGCTGTACATCTTTGCCGAGCGGCGCCTGCGGCGACGGATTGCCGTAGTCCCGTTCGGGGCGGCGGACGGGATCGTGAAGATCCCCGGGATCGACTGGCACGTGCTCAAGCGTCCGAGCCTGCACGACACACGCGCTTGCAACGGTATCGTCGCAGATTTCGGGGCGGATCTTCCGGCGGAGTGGGAGGCATTCCTCGCCGATGCCGCTCTTGCCGGGCGTATCGTTTACCAGGTCAAGCAATTGGCAGAATCCCTCACCGGTCGGGTCGAGATCGAAAAGCTTTCGGAAAACAGCTTCGGCTCGCTCGTGCCGGCCCAAGGCTATTTTTACCTGAAGAGCGCCGTTGATTGCCTGTTCGCTCTCCTGTTGTTGCCGGTCGTGCTGCCGCTGATGGCCGTCGTCGCTATTGGGATCAGGCTGGATAGCCCCGGGCCAATTTTCTTCCGCCAGAAACGCATCGGATACGCAGGCCAGGCGATCACGGTCTACAAGTTCCGCACGATGCATACCGTCGGGGCAGAGGATGACCGGGCGGCCGCGATGACCAAGCACAAGGACGGACGGATCACCAGGGTCGGCCAGATTCTCCGCAAGCTGAGGCTCGACGAGCTTCCGCAGATCATCAACATCCTGAACTGGGAGATGAGCTGGATCGGCCCGCGGCCCGAAGCGCAGGTCCTTTCCATCTGGTACACCAAGGAAATCCCGTTCTACCGCTATCGGCATGTCGTGAAGCCGGGGATTTCAGGCTGGGCTCAGGTCAACCAGGGCCACGTGGCGGAGCTCGGCGAGGTCCACGCCAAGCTTCACTATGATTTTTACTACATCAAGTACTTCTCGCCCTGGCTCGACGTGCTGATCTTCTTTCGCACGATCAAGACGATCCTGACGGGTTTCGGCTCGCGATAGGCGCGGTTTCGCGCATCGTCAGGAGTATCGGCAGGACGCAGACCGCAACCAGCGCGATCATGATCCCGGGAGCGGTCGCCCAGCCGCTGCGCTCGACCAGAAGCTGCGCCGCATAGGGCGTCAGGCCGCCGAAGATCGCCGTCGCCATCGTCGCACCGAGCGCGAGGCCGGTGATGCGGCCCTCGCCAGGAAATTGCTCCGCTGTCGCCACTGCGCCGACAGCGCTGACGGCGCCGGCGAGTGCGGCGAGGACCACTGCTCCGACGAGCGCTTCCGTCCGAGCGCTGCTCGTCATCAACGAGAACATGGACACGGGTAACAAAGCGCTACCGATACAGACCGCGAGGAGCACGGGTTTGCGGCCGACGCGATCGGTAAGGGCGCCGATGACAGGAGTCACCAGGATCACGGCAACCGCCGCGATGGTTGTAAGCCACAGCGCCTCGCGCTCACCCAGCGAACCCACTGACGTTAGAAATGCCGGCACGTATGTGATGCCGACATAGTAAGTGATCGAGCCAAGGGCGGAGATGGAAAAGCCCCGGCCGATACCGAGCCGGTGATTGGCGAGGGCGTGGCGCAGCGGCACCCCCGGAACCGTGCCTTTCCGTTGCTGGCGCAAAAACTCGGGACTTTCGTGCATGGTCGAGCGAGCGACCCACACCGACGCCGCAAGCGCGGCACCGACGAAGAAGGGGATACGCCAGCCCCAGCTGTCGAGGCCTGCTGCGCTTGTCAGGCTGACGGTCACGGCGGAGACTCCGACCGCGAGTAACCCGCCGACTTCGCTGGCGGCCGAGGCCGACGAGGTAATCAGCCCACGCCGCCTCTCGGGAGCCCCCTCGAGCAGGTAGGCGACGACACCGGTATATTCGCCGCCGACCGAGAAGCCCATCACGCAGCGGAGGAGCAGGAGGAGCCACCCGGCCGCCGGGCCGACCATGGCCCGGGTCGGCAGCAGGGCAGTTGCCAGCATCGCCGCCGTCATCACGGCGACCGACAGCAGCATCATTCGCCGGCGCCCGGTCTTGTCGCCTATATGGCTGAAGAAGACCGCACCCAGCGGCCGCATCAAATAGGCGATCGCAAATCCGCCTAGAGTCAGCAGCAGTGAGCCGCTGCCGCCGCCGTAAAAGACCCGCGCCAGGACCGTCGCGAAATAGAGATAGAGCGTGAAATCATACCATTCGACGATGGTCGAAAAAGCCGCGACCGCCAGCGAACGAGGCGGAAGGACGGGACTTTCGCGGAGCGGCGATGAGGCCATGGCACGAGTCTAGCATGCCGCTGCTGCGACGGCTCGCCTTTCGATCATGCGCGACAGCGCGAACCATCCGCCCCAGACGACCAGTCCTCCGATCAGGTCGATGACATAATGACCGGCGGTCACGGTCGAGAGCAACTCGACCGCGAGCCAGACTGCGGCGGCGATGCGCGTGGCAAGACGCTTTCGCCACAAGGAGAATACGAGAAAGCCAACGACTGCGTGAAACGACGGGAAGGTGATGACTCCATCGATGACCTGCAGCCGAAGCACCGGATCGGCGCCGTAATAGAATTCCTCGAAATGTTTCATGAAGCCGCTCGGCAAATAGGTAAGGACGCTCGGGGGAGCCCAATTGATCAGGCCGGTTGCCGGAATGAACACAGCCGCTGCGCAGACGGTCATCAGGGTCCCGGTGAAGATGAAGGCTCCCCGCCACGCCTCGACGCGGTCATTCATCAAGGCCAGTACGACGAGACTTGCGAAACACAGTTCCACGGTAAAGTTGTAAATCGGCGCGAGGACCGGAAGCAGCAGATCGCGCTGGCCGGCCACCACCGTCGCAATCTTGATTCCGTCCATGCCCAGCAGATGATCGACTTGGTAAAGCATTGCATCTGCCTTCGGGAACCCGAACCTCAGCTCGAGCATGGCGATCGCGCCGCCGCTCATCGCCGCCAGCGAAACCACGCCGATCGTTCCCGCAGCATCGGCGAGGGCGTGTTGCCCTGCGCGGTCCCACCAGATCCGTGATGCGAGCAGCATGGCGGCGATCGCCCACACGACGATCGAGCTGCCCGCTGGATCGACGCGAACGCGAAAGAGGATTGCGAGCCCGGCGGCGGTCAGGCAGCTCGCCAGCAAGAGCCACATGGACAGACTGCGGAAAAGATCCGCTACTGCGTTCGTAGGCGGCACCATGGCCTGGGCTGCAGCGAGGTCGTTATTTTCGGACAGACGCTCCGGCGACGCTGAACTCTCGCGACGCAACGCATTTCGAAACAACCCACCCTCCGGCAAACGCGTTGCGATGACCGATCAGTAGCCAAACTTGCCCGATCTCGGGAGGTGTGACCGGTTTCCCAATCCAAAACAAGTTCGAGAGAGGCCGGGCCTAGATCAGTCCGGAGCGGAAATATCGCTAAGATCGAAATACTCGACACGCGCCCTCGGCGAATGTTGTTGGCCATGGCTCGCCGTTCCAGGCTCAAGGCCGGACGTATAGGTATAACGCTCGGTTCGATAGGCGCCCGGTAACTTCGGCAGGGCGGGTGTGTAACGGCGGCCGGCAATCGACGCGAGCAGCGGCTTCGACCAACCGATGTCGCCATGGCTGCGCAGAACCTGGATATCCGACACCTTGCCTTGCTCGGTGATCCGGAAGCCGACGTCGATCCACATGTCTTCAACGTTGAGGGGCATTCGATAGCTGGCGAAGGAATGCGGCCCGTTCGGCGACATCTGCGTCGGGCTGGCCGGTCGGCCACGCCCACCGCCATCATTCTGACCACCGCTCTCGCCATTGCCGTCCATGCTGAGGACATTCCGGTTATCGGCGAGCGGGGGAATCGAATCCATTCCCCGATCGACTTCCCACGACGGTGAATAGACAAGGATGGGTTTCCTGATCCCGAAGCGCGATAGCTCGCCGACGATCGCGTCGCCTTTCGTTTCATCGTTCTTTTCGTAGGCCATTCGCGCGAGCGCCAGCCGCGCCTCGAGCTGCGCGGCGCGGGTGTTCGGATCGGTCGAGTCCGCGATGTCCCGGATTGCGTGCTCGCGGGCATAGGCCGGGTAGTGACGAAGAACCATGCGCAGTTCGGCGAGCGCTGCAATATCCGGCCGGCCATCCGATTGCGCATGGTGGGCGATCGACCGATAATATTCCCGCGCCGTATCATGACCGCGGGTTTCGGCCATCATCTCGGCCACTTCCATCATCGCGGAATATTGCCGATTTTTTTCGTTCGGCAGTCCCTTCTTTAGAGTGTTGTAGATGCCCCAGGTCGACCGGTAATAATCATCGTCGATCCCCAGATGGGCAGCGACCCGGCCATTCGCACGATAAAGGTCGGAGACGGGAATTGGGTAAGCCGCAGCCTCTTTCCTGTTGCGGCCGAGCGCTGCGAGCAGGGCGAAGCGTGCGTCACGATATTTGCCGGCGACCAGCAACGTTTCGGCGAGCGCGAGGCTTGCGTCGATATCCTCGTCAGGGGGGCATTTTCGCGAAAGGCACGCGACTAGCGCCGCCTTCCGATCTGAGATGTTTCGTCCCGTAATGACAATGGACGGGTCCGCGGCCCTCGCAGCCTGGGTTGGCGACAAGATCATGATCGAAAGAAATGCGACGATCATCCGCTTAGGTCAGTTAGCCGCTGCGATGTCGCTCAGGTCGAAAAATTCGACCCGCGCGTTTGGCGAATGTTGTGCTCCGTGTGATGCAGTGCCCGGCTCCAGTCCCGAGGTGTACGTGTACCGCTCGATCCGGTAGGACGAAGCCGAATTTGTCGGGAGGGTGTAGCGGCGGCCCGCGATTGAGGCGAGCAGCGGCCTCGACCAGCCCACGTCACCGTGGCTGCGTAATAACTGGAGGTCGGCAACCCTTCCGTCTGGCGCGATGCGGAAGCCCGCGTCAATCCACATGCCCTCGACGTTCAGTGGCATTCGGTAGCTGGCGAAGCTGTGTGGACCGTAGGGCGACATCCGTGAAAGCGAATCAATGGGTTTGCTGGGCCGGCCATCCGCCGATTGAAGACCGGCGATCGAGCGCTCTCTTGCACCCACTGGGTCGGCGGAAATTTCGTCTCCCCCAGGCGCTCCCGCCCCAAAGGTTTGAGTATATTTTACATCCCGATCATCCACCATGCCGGCGTTTGGGTTGGCCGGGCCGCGTTCCACATCCCACCTTGGAGCGTAAACGAGGATCGGCTTCTGGATCTCGAACTTGGTCAGGCTTCTGACAATCGCGTCGCCCTTGGCCTCGTCATTGCGGGCGTAGGCGATGCGCGCGATGGCGAGCTGCGCTTCGAGCTGCGCGGCGCGGGTTTTGGGATCTGCGGACTCCGCGATCTCGCGGATAGCATTTTCGCGGGCATATTCCGGATAATGTCGGAGGATCATTCGAAGCTCCGCGAGCGCGGCGATGTCGGGGCGTCCGTCCTCCCGCGCGTGATGGATGATGGAGCGGTAATATTCTCGCGCTGTGTCATGGCCGCGCGTCACCGCCATCATCTCGGCGACCTCCATCATGGCCGAATATTGCAGCACCTTGGCATCCGGCATGCCTTTCTTGAGTGTGCTGTAGATGCCCCAAGTGGACCGATAGTAATCCTCGTCGATACCGAGATGCGCCGCGACGCGGCCATTCGCACGATAAAGGTCAGAGACCGGAATTGGATAAGAGGCGGCAAAACGTTTGTTGCGGCCCAGGCCTCCGAGCAGCTCGAAGCGGGCATCGCGGTATTTGCCGGAGATCAGCAGCGTCTCTGCGAGCGCCAGCGTAGCGTCGATGTCCTCGTCGGGTCGGCATTTGCGGGCGAGGCACGCGGCCAGCGCCGCTTTCTTGTCAGAGATATTGCGGCCGGTGACGATGATCGACGGATCCGTCGACGCCGACGACAGAAGAAGGATCACAGCAGCTAGAAGCATGGCTCGCCTCCGATAAGCTGACCGGTTCGATCCACCAGGTTATCCGCCTCGCGACTAAAACTGTAAAGGAGCGGTCATGGCACCGATCAAATTCCACGACGCGGCCGAGGTCGAGAAGTTGCTCGACTATCCAGGCTGCATCGAGGCGATGCGGCAGGCGATGACTGCTTTGTCGAGCGGCGAGCGGCCACAGCCACTCCGACAAATCTGGCCTCTCGGCAATGGTGAGACCTGGGGCATCATGCCGGGGGATCTTGCCGCTCTTTCGACCTTCGGGGCCAAACTGATCAGCGTCTTCCATGATCCGGACGGGTCGGGGCGGACCCGGCACCAGGGTGTCGTCGTCGCCTATGACGGAGCCACCGGCGCGGTAAGCGCCATCGCCGATGCCGAGCCCATCACCAAGATCCGCACCGCCTGCGCCACCGCGGCGGCGACTGATGCCATGGCCAGGAAGGACTGCCAGGTGCTCGCGGTTTTCGGCACCGGCCTGCAGGCACAATCCCACCTTCAGGCGCTGCCGCTGGTGCGGCCGTTCCGAGAAATCCTGCTGTGGGGCCAGTCGATGGAACGGGCACGGACGGTTGCCGAGCAGATGAGCCGGCTAACCGGCCGGGAGATTGTCGCGGTGCCACAGGGACGGGAGGCCGCAGAGAGGGCCGACGTGATCTGCACGGTGAGTTCATCCGAGGACCCCATCCTCCTCAATGAATGGGTCAAGCCTGGAACGCACATCAACCTCGTCGGATCGAGCTATCTCGGGCCGGTCGAAGTCGATCCTCCTCTGGTTGCCCGGGCCCGCTACGTCGCCGACTATCTCCCCGGCGCCTTGGCGCAGGCCGCCGAGCTGGCCACGGCGCGGGCCGCGGGGTTGATCGACGATAGTCACGTGCTCGGCGAGATCGGCGACGTCTTTGCTGGCCGTCTCGTGGCGAGGGAGAACGACGACCAGGTCACGATCTACAAGTCGCTCGGCCACGTGGCACAGGACCTCGCCGCCGTCGCCTATCTGAACGAGCGATCAATCTCCTAGCATAGCGTCGGCGACGCTGTAGCAGTGGCTCCCCTGGTACGCGTTTCTCCCCCGGTTCATGTGACTGAGATTGAAGCTGCGGATGGCGCGGAGCGCACGGGAATCGCCCAGGAACTTGCGGATCGACGCGGCACCGCGGACTTTGACGATGAGGATCTGGGGACGTCGCCACAGGGTGTGGGTGACGTCCTGCGGCCGTTCGACGCAGCTTTCGAGGAACGCCTCATCGAGCTGGTCCGGGTCGGGCGAACCGTCGGTGGTGAAGTCGGCGAGGTGGGCGATAATCCTCGAGCGAAGCCCGTCCCCATCCGGTAGCAGCGTGAACAGCTCCATCCAGCTGGCATTGATCCGGACCAGCGGCTTGTCGCTGGTCGAGGGCAGGCAGGACACCGACCAATAATAACGCTCCGTCCGACGCGGGATGGGCAGGCAGCGCTCAGCGTAGGTCTTCAAGATGTCGAGCACGTCATCAGCCTGCGGCCGGCGAAGCAGCTTCTCGAACCGCGCGGCATATCTGAACCGCTGTTCCAGCGACTCGTCCTGCCGCTCGCAGTCGACGAGCGTTCCTTCGCCTTCCAGCCACGACTGCTGCTCCTCCGGGGTCAGGAACTGTCGCAGGCCTTTAAGATCGGATTGGGGCTGGAGCATGGGACCTTCGCCTAGCACAACGACAGCTCCGCGGCGGAGGCCGTTTACATTTCATTAGGAGCGACTCCGGCCGGCATGCTCTAAGCCGCAGCGGCCGACTGATCGGCCTCCTAAGGGGGACTTCATGAAGAACTTCGTTCTGGGCGCCGTCGGCGTCCTCGCAGTTGCGTGCGCCTATGCTCCTGCCTCGGCGGAAGCCTATGTCGATTACACGCCCCAGAAGGGCTATTGGTCGATCAACGCGGTCGAGGTCGATCCCAACCATGTCGACGATTATCTCACCGGCCTTCGCAGCTCCCAGGTTTCGGCGTTCGAGGTGCTCAAGCGCCGTGGCCTGATCGACGATTACAAGTTCATGGTGCGGACCGGCTACGTCAAAGGCTCGCCCAACGTGCTGATCATGACCCACACGCCGAGCACCGCCCTCGACGATCCGGACCAGGCCCGCGACCAGGCGGTCGAAAAGGAAATCTACGCCGCGTTCAGCAAGCAGAAGGGCGATGAAGCGGTCCGCGGGTACGAGAAGTACCGGACCTTCATCGACACTGGCAATTGGCAGACGATGAACATGAATAAGTAATCTTTGAAATCGCAGAGCATGGACGGGCGCGACATCGCGCCCGTTTTGCGTGCTAATGGGTTTCGGGCGTGATGCGTGGAGTGTTGATGAGCCTCATCTGCCGCATTGTCGGCCATCGCCGCTCGAGACGCCGCGCCTATGTCGACCCGGTCGAACGGCGGTGGCGAAGCTATTGCGTCCGCTGTAACGTCCCCATGCGGAAAGAGGGCCTGCTCGGCTGGCACGTCTGCGAGGTGCCACGGAGAGGCTGAATTGAACGCGATCGATTTCCCAACGCTCGGCCTGCTGCTGTTGGTAGCCGCGCTGGTCGCCATCCTGACCAGGCGCCTCCGCGTGCCGTACAGCGTCGGGCTCGTTGT
>Ga0136846_1218766_pt1 | contig 10447 bp, 6 predicted proteins | sample HopSoiMetagenom2_FD_96841 | JGI IMG/M metagenome (GOLD analysis project Ga0136846, IMG submission 96841) | Grasslands soil microbial communities from Hopland, California, USA - 2 Assembly 2016 (version 4) | ecosystem: Environmental > Terrestrial > Soil > Grasslands | place: USA: Hopland... | reverse complement strand
GCGAGTGGGGAAGGGTGGTCGCACTTTCAATTGCATCAAATTTCGCACGATGGTGGTAAACAGTGAGGCGAACTGGAAACAGGCAGAAGTAGATGACGAGAGAATTACTCGCCTCGGTCGGTTTCTTCGTAACTCCAGCCTGGATGAAATCCCGCAATTTATTAATGTGCTTGCTGGGCAAATGAGCGTGGTCGGCCCCCGTCCACACATGCATTCCGATTGTTTGCGTTTTGCAGAAACGATTCCAGCATATAAATTCCGCAACTTTGCCAAGCCAGGTATTACCGGTCTTGCACAGGTGAAAGGATTTCGCGGTCCTGCTTTGGCTTTTGAAAGCATATTTCATCGCTATCAATACGATGCCTTCTATGTTCGCAATTGTAACTTCTGGTTAGATATGAGAATAGTGAGGAAAACAGCGGTACAAACGGTGTTGTTTCTCAGTGCGAAACTGAATGCACAAGCGGAAAAAAGCGTTCCAATTGAGCAAGATGATTTTTATACGATGAACCCTTCCTAAATTTTAGGCTCCCAACCTTTCTCATAACTCCTTCTCCATAACATCATCGCCTCGTGATCATTTAATATATGACCGTTCGCAGCATCGCAATGTAATGTCCTGCCGGTGCGCTGCGCAATGTTTGCAAGGTGACAAAGAAGAATACTCTTGTGCGCTTCATCAACAGGCGAGTTGATCTTGGTATTGCCCCTGATTGAATCCACGAAATTGTTGAAATGATAAAGGTCTAAATTTCCACTTGCACTCACTGGATTGGTCGGATCAGCTTCGACCTCAGATTTAATTTCTTTTACCAGTTTATTTTTATCATCGAAAATTTTGTAATCACCGCCTCCTGAATTTACAAGGGTTCCCTTATCTCCATAGATAATAAATCCGCGACCAGCACCTTCCTCAGGATAGTTATTACAGCTGCGGCTTTCCCATGTAATAGATTTTTCTTTTCCAAATTCAAAGGACGCTACTTGCGTATCCGGCGTTTCCCAATCGTCTTTATATGCATAGCGACCTCCTGCCGATGTCACCTTAGTAGGATAATCTACATCCATGAACCAGCGACAGCAATCGATTTCATGCGTTCCATTGTTGCAGGCTTCCCCCGTGCCCCAATGCCAGAACCAATGCCAATTATAATGAACCAGGTTGTCCATATAGGGTTTTCGCGGGGCCGGTCCTTGCCACAGATTAAAATCAAGAGTTGAAGGAACGGGGACCTTCTTTCCAATGCCAATCGACTTTCGATTATTTGTATACCATGCTTTACCAAAATATGGATTGCCAATAACGCCATTTCTAACTTCCTTCACCGCTTGGATCAATGTAGGAAACGACCTGCGTTGGTTTCCCATCTGGATGAGTTTCCCATATTTATGAAACGCTTGTGAGACCATTTCGCCCTCGTGCGGATTGTGGCCACACGGTTTTTCAACGTACACATGTTTGCCATGCGTGACACCGATGATTGCCGCCGGAGCGTGCCAATGATCAGGAGTGGCGATTAATAATGCATCGAAATCTTTTTTGTTGACTAATTCACGAATGTCTTTTATCACGATTGGTTTGCGTGTTGCGTCCTTCACCGCGTCCAATCCATTTTGAATGGCTTTCTCTTCCACATCACAGATGTAGGCGACTTCAACGTTGGGGAGGCTCGCAAACGATTTTGCGAGATACGCACCACGACTGTTCACCCCCATTGCAGCAACAATTACTTTATTTGAGGGCGCGTTCTTGCCGAACACCGGAAAATTTAAAATTGTGATCCCAGCCAGGCTTGTGTTTTTCACAAAATCTCTTCTGTCCATAGTAAAAAAATATTGATACGATTTTTCTTGCGATCAATGTCTTCCCCTGATGAAGCAATCCGCCTTCGCAGGGCTTCGGCGGACACCCGCAGGGTCCTGCGGACAATCCACAATCCCCAATCCGCAATCCGCAATCACTTGAGTTCTCTAATCTTAATGCTGCGATAGCTAACCTCGTTCCCATGATCCTGCAAAAGAATTTTTCCCTTTTTGGCTTCGCCGAAATTTGGCCACACTTTGTATTTGCTTATTGCAACCAGATCTTTATATTCCTTTGACCCGCGCTCATATTCCAGCACCTTGATTCCATTAAGCTGATGTTCAACGTGATTATTGGTGTATACGTCCACGCTCCCAGTATTCCATTCGCCTGGTCCGTGAACAAAACGAGGTTGTTTGACTGCAGGAATCAAATCATATAATGAAGCCAGTGTGCGGTCACCATTTCTTCCCAATTTCGCGTCGGGGTGAAGCTTATCATCCAATACCTGGTATTCTAATCCGATTGCCGATCCCTGGTTATTCTGTCCGAGTGTCACAAAATATTTGACGCCACTATTGGCACCACGCGTAATTCTGAAATCAAAAGAAAGATCGAATGCGCCATATTCCTTTTCAGTTACTATATCTCCTCCATTGGTGGATTCACCGCCATTTGAAGCCTGGACAGTTATCAATCCATCCTTAATAAGCCAACCCTTGGCCGGGAATTCTTTTTTGTATGCTCCCACCCAACCTTTAGAACTCACGCCGTCAAATAATAATTTCCAGCCGTTTTTCTTTTCTGCCTCCGATAAATAATTTGGAATATAGTTCATCACGTAAGCATTCTTAGGTACGTCGGCACTCACTTTATCCAGTGACCGGATGCGAATATTTTTCCAATGAATTTTTCTGCCAGCAAAAGTTGGATCAGTAATTCGGTGCACCTGTAGCGCGATGAAGCCAGAATGGTCAATGGTGTCTACCACATAAGCGGCGGGCACCCCATTGATCCAGGTACGAATATTATTCTTTACGCATTGAACACGCACCTTATTGAAAGCAAATGGCTTGTATGCTTTTTGCGCCTCGGGGTTGAGCGTCAATGGATATAACCAATCCCTGCGTCCTTCATCATACAACCCACCGGTCCACCGGCGATACGAAGGATCCAATTCATATTGATAACCGTAGACTTTTCCGTTTCCATTATTTCCCTTCGGATCAAAATGACTACGTACCTGGATCCCTGAATTTGAAGTGGTGTCATCTATCTTCACTTCAAGTTCTAATTCAAAGTCCCCATACTCCTTATCGGTTACAATAAAGCTATTGACGGGCGAAGCGAGATCCGTAATACCCACTATGGCCCCGTCCTGGATCTCGTAAGAAGCGTTGCCCGCGATCTTTTTCCAACCTTTCAGGCTTTTGCCATCAAAAAGGCTGGTCCATCCATTTTGCTGGGCGCTCATATCCAATACCATTGATATGCAAGCTAGTGCGACAAGAAATCGTTTCATTTACCTTGACTTTTTAGAGCATGAAAGTATACAATTGAATGGAATCCCCGTCAGGCAATACCGTTACGAGATTAATCATTATTGGCCGATCATTGTCATATTTTGCCGTTGCCGCCCGAGCGCCCCTAAAATGACCCGGACTGTGGGCAGGGCGTTGATAAGAAATTTTTTTACGCCCTCATTTATTTGTAATTTCAGGCCGTTGCTTGCGCTATTGTTGGAAGTCATTTCTACAATAGTTTTTTTTTATTGAAGCTATTCAAAAGGTCAGTGATTAATATGGCAAGTAACCAGGGGTTATATCATCCTTCTTTCGAACACGATTCCTGTGGTATCGGTTTCATTGCAAACATTAAAGGCAATAAGAATCATCAAATCATTTCTGATGCGCTCACTGTTTTAGAAAACATGGAGCATAGGGGCGCGTGTGGCTGTGAAAGCAACACCGGCGATGGTGCCGGTATCATGTTGCAAACGCCGCATGAGTTTTTCTTTGAAGAATGTCTGAAATCCGGCGTTCACCTTCCTTCATATGGAAAATATGGAGTGGGTGTAATTTTCTTTCCGAAAGAAATCAGGTTGCGGGAGGAATGTCGCGATATTTTTAACCGGGCTGCGGAACGATTCGGTATGGAAGTCTTACTTTACCGAAAGGTGCCCGTAAACCCTGATGGAATCGGGCTTACAGCGCTCAGCGTTGAACCAGAGATAGAGCAGGTTTTTGTTGCCTGCCCTGATCACGTCAAGAATCCGGATGAATTTGAAAGGAAATTATTTGTGCTTCGCAATCACGCGAGTCACCTGATCAATAATACGGTGCGTAAGGATGCAATTGGATTTTATATTGCCTCCCTCTCGTATAAAACAGTTGTATACAAAGGACAGCTTACTAGTCTGCAAGTACGCAATTATTTCCAGGACTTAAGTAACAAGCGGGTTGTATCTGCATTTGGTTTGGTGCATTCGCGTTTTGCAACCAATACTTTCCCTTCCTGGAAATTGGCACAGCCTTTCCGTTTCATTGCGCACAATGGAGAGATCAACACGCTGCAGGGAAATCTGAACTGGCTGAAGACAAGTGAAAAGGGATTCACATCTGCAAACTTCACCAGGGAAGAAATGGAAATGTTATTGCCCATTGTCACCGAAGGACAATCTGATTCCGCCTGCCTTGATAACATGATCGAATTGTTGATGCATACTGGTCGCTCACTGCCACACGTGATGATGATGCTGATCCCGGAAGCATGGGACGGTAACGACCTGATGGATCCAGTGAAGAAAGCATATTATGAATACCACGCCAGCATGATGGAACCCTGGGATGGACCTGCGTCCATTACGTTTACTGATGGTAAGGTGATTGGTGCAACGCTTGACCGGAATGGGCTTAGACCTTCACGCTATTGCGTAACGCACGATGATCGTGTGATCATGGCCTCTGAAACGGGTGTGCTTCCAGTAGACCCATCTATGATCAAAGAAAAAGGAAGACTGCAGGCAGGAAAAATGTTTGTCGTAGATCTTGAGCAAGGACGGATCATCAGTGATGCAGAGTTGAAACAGACTATTTGTTCCCAAAAACCATATGCAGATTGGCTCAATAAATATAAGATCCGGCTTGAAGAATTACCTCAACCCAGAGTAATGTTTACGCACCTGGAACATGACCAGGTATTCAAATATCAAAAAGCCAGTGGTTATAGTACAGAAGATCTTGAAACGATCATCGCACCGATGGCCGTTGATGGTAAAGAACCGGTGGGTTCAATGGGAAGTGACGTACCATTAGCGGTGCTCAGTGATCAACCTCAACACCTGAGCAGTTATTTCAAGCAGTTGTTTGCGCAGGTAACCAATCCGCCGATTGACCCGATCAGGGAGAGACTTGTTATGTCGTTAGCCACATTCGTGGGTAACATTGGAAACATGTTGGAGGAAGATCCGCTGGCATGTCACACTGTGGCGTTGAGACATCCTATCCTCAGTAATCTTGAATTAGAGAAATTAAGAAGTATCGATACAGGCGTATTCCAGGCAAAAACTTTACAAACTTATTTCAGGGCCGACGGAAAACCAGGTTCATTGAAAAAAGGATTGGAAAGATTGTGCCGCTATGCTGAGGATGCAGTGAATGATGGATTCGAAGTGCTGATCCTTTGCGACCGCGCAGTGGACTCTGATCATGCATCAATTCCATCGTTACTCGCCACTGCTGCAGTACATCACCACCTCATCAGGAAGGGTATGCGCGGACAGGTTGGTATTGTGGTGGAAGCCGGAGACGTTTGGGAAGTTCATCATTTTGCATGTCTCATTGCTTTTGGTGGAACCGCCATCAATCCTTACCTGGCGCTATCGTCTATCAGGGATATGAAGGAGAGCGGCAAATTACAAACTGAGCTTTCAGAAGAAGATCTAAAGAAGAATTACATCAAGGCGGTTAATGACGGACTGCTTAAGGTATTCTCAAAAATGGGAATTTCCACTTTGCAATCTTACCAGGGAGCACAAATATTTGAGATCATTGGTCTCAACAAAGATGTTGTTGAGAGATACTTCAGGGGAGCTACGTCGAGGATTGAAGGCATGGGCCTGGATGAAATTGCCAAAGAAACGCTTGTAAAACATTTCTTCGCGTTTAATAAGAAAGATATTCCTGTTGACAGGTTACCTGTAGGAGGAGTATATCAGTGGAAAAGGAAAGGCGAGTTTCATCTTTTCAACCCACAAACCATTCACTTGTTGCAGTATTCAACAAGAATGAATGACTACAAGATTTTCAAAAAATATTCCAACCTCGTGAATGAGCAGGGTGAGAAAGCCTGCACCTTGCGAAGCCTTTTTAAGTTCAAGAACAATCGTCCATCTATTTCAATTGATGAAGTAGAGCCAGCAGAAAATATTTATAAGCGATTTGCAACAGGCGCAATGTCATTCGGGTCCATTTCATGGGAAGCCCATTCAACACTTGCCATTGCCATGAATCGCTTAGGCGGAAAGAGTAATACAGGTGAAGGCGGAGAAGATGAAAAAAGATATGACCGCTTAGAGAATGGAGATTCGATGCGGAGTGCTATCAAGCAGGTAGCATCTGCGCGTTTTGGTGTTACCAGTTTATATCTCACGGAAGCAGATGAATTACAAATCAAGATGGCGCAGGGCGCAAAGCCAGGAGAAGGCGGACAATTGCCGGGACATAAGGTGGATGAATGGATTGGCCGGGTTCGTCATTCAACTCCAGGAGTGGGTTTGATTTCTCCTCCGCCACATCACGATATTTATTCTATCGAAGACCTTGCACAATTAATTTTCGATTTAAAGAATGCGAACCGTTCCGCAAGAATAAGTGTAAAGCTTGTTTCAAAAGCAGGCGTTGGCACAATAGCAGCGGGCGTTGCAAAAGCGAAAGCGGATGTCATCCTTATTTCAGGACATGACGGAGGAACAGGTGCATCACCGATAAGCTCTATCAAACATGCAGGTTTGCCATGGGAATTAGGTTTAGCTGAAACGCATCAAACCCTGGTAAGGAACAGGCTGCGCAGTCGCGTGGTTGTCCAGGCCGATGGACAACTAAGAACGGGAAAAGATATCGCAATTGCTGCATTGCTTGGAGCAGAAGAATGGGGAATTGCAACAGCCGCCCTGGTGGTGGAAGGTTGTATTCTTATGCGCAAATGTCATTTGAATACTTGTCCTGTTGGAGTGGCCACACAGGATCCTGAATTGCGTAAACGCTTTGCAGGAAATGCAGACCATGTGGTGAATTTCTTCAGGTTCATTACAGAAGAACTGCGGGAAATCATGGCAGATCTCGGATTCAAGACAGTGAATGAAATGATTGGACAGGTAGAGAATTTAGAAGCCCGTGAAAATATTTCTCATTGGAAATACGGCAAGCTTGATCTTTCTCCTGTGTTGTATAAGGAACCAGCGTCGCTCTATACGGGACTGCACAAAATGGAAGAGCAGGATCATGGACTGGAAGATTTGCTCGATTGGAAATTATTGGAGAAGGCACGTCCGGCATTAGAAAATAAAGAGAAAGTAAAAGCTGAATTCGAATTAAGAAATACGGATCGCACCGTTGGATCCATCTTATCAAACGAGATCACCAAGAAGTGGAAAGGCGCCGGATTGCCAGCAGACACTATTCATTTTAAATTCAATGGTACAGCTGGCCAAAGTTTCGGGGCCTTCAATACAAGAGGTGTCACACTTGAACTTGAAGGCGATGCAAATGATTATTTTGGAAAGGGATTGAGTGGCGCGCGCCTTGTGATCTATCCTTCAAAACAGGCGACATATATTCCCGAAGAAAATATTATCATCGGCAACGTCGCATTTTATGGCGCTACATCAGGCGAAGCATTTATAAGAGGAAAAGCCGGTGAACGTTTCGCTGTTCGAAATTCAGGAGTGCATGCAGTGGTGGAGGGAGTTGGTGATCATGGATGTGAATACATGACGGCAGGTTCTATAATTATCCTTGGCGATACAGGTCGGAACTTTGCCGCGGGAATGAGTGGCGGCTTTGCGTTTATTTATGATGTCAAGGGAAATTTTCTGAACAATTGCAATATGGAAATGATCGACCTGGATCCGCTTACTAAAGAGGATGTATGGCATCTCCAGGATATGATCCTTCGGCATTACAATTACACTGGAAGCACGGTTGCGAAATTTGTACTGGATGACTTTGAAAACCAGTTAAAGAATTTTATCAAAGTGTTCCCGAAAGATTATAAACGAGTGTTGATGAAGGGTGAGTTGGTTACAGTGAGTAGCAAGAGCTAGACACTGGAACAAAGCAGCAACCAAATAACAAATACATAATACTATCCCGATAGCTATCAGGACCAATTAGCAAGAGTATGGGCAAACCAACAGGGTTCTTAGAATTTACGAGAGAGTTACCGGAAAAAAGGCCGGTAAAGGATCGGGTGAACGACTATCATGAGTTCATCCAGCGGTATACTGATCAGAAGTTAAATCAGCAGGCCGCCCGTTGCATGAATTGTGGTATTCCTTTTTGCCATCATGGATGTCCATTGGGGAATGTAATTCCGGAATTCAATGACGCGGTGTATAGAAAGAACTGGCTGGAAGCGTACGAAATTCTTTCTTCAACAAATAATTTTCCTGAGTTCACTGGCCGTATTTGCCCTGCTCCATGCGAAACTTCTTGTGTCCTCGGTATAAACCAACCTGCAATTACCATTGAAGAAATTGAGAAGCACATTATAGAAATCGCTTTTGATAAAGGTTTTGTGCAGCCAAGGAAACCTAATCTGCGTAGTGGGAAAAAAGTTGCTGTTGTTGGTTCCGGTCCTGCAGGATTAGCTGCTGCGGCGCAATTAAATTATGCTGGACATTCTGTGATTGTGTTCGAGCGGGACGATGCGCCTGGAGGACTATTGAGGTACGGCATTCCCGATTTCAAATTGGAAAAATGGGTTGTAGACCGTCGAATTGCATTAATGGAAGAAGAAGGCGTAGTCTTCAAATGCAATGCACACGTTGGCGGGAATATTTCAATCAATGATTTGCTTCGCGAATTCCAGGCAATTGTACTGGCGGGAGGTTCCACTGTTCCGCGAGATTTGAAAATTCCGGGAAGAGAATTGAATGGCGTGCATTTCGCTATGGAGTTTTTAAAACAACAAAACAAGCGGGTTGCGGGGAAAAATCCTTTTACAAACGCATCCATCGAAAGCAACATCTATCCAACCGATATTTTCGCGACAAATAAAAATGTTGTAGTCATAGGCGGCGGCGATACGGGAAGTGATTGCGTAGGAACTTCAAACCGGCATAAGGCAACATCTGTAACGCAGTTTGAATTATTACCAAAGCCTCCGGGTTCAAGAAGTAATTACATGCCATGGCCAAGTTATCCAATGGTGCTGAAAACTTCAAGTTCGCATGAAGAAGGATGTGAGCGGCATTGGGCAATTGCAACAAAGGAATTCATTGCGGATGAAAGAGGTAATCTGAAAGCTTTGAAAATAGTGGACCTGGAATGGAAATTAACGGCAGATGATAAACCGGCGCAGTTTATGGAAGTAACGGGAAGCGAAAGAGATATTCCTTGCGAGCTTGCACTGCTTGCAATGGGCTTTGTTCATCCGGTACATGATGGTCTTATTCGCGAGTTAGGCGTGGATCTTGATGAGAGAGGAAATGTGAGAGCCAGTGAAGATGCATATCAGACAAGTATCCAAAAAATATTCACTGCCGGGGATATGCGAAGAGGCCAGTCGCTGGTGGTATGGGCAATCAGCGAGGGCCGCGAATGCGCAAGAAAGGTGGACGAGTTCTTATCCTCCAAACATTCACTTCTTGAAAGCAAAGACCAGAATATATTATTGACAGCATGATCGATTCCTCACCTTATTTGAAGCCACTCAATTGAGTGGCTCTTTCTTTTTATACCCACGGACACGAGCTAACATTAATAACATGCCGACCAGGTCTTAGAATTTCTCTTTGTGACCTGTTGAAGACTTTTTGCTGATAAGCCGCCTCGCTGCAAATAAGCACGATTGATGGATCTCACTGGCGAAGCGGAGGATGAACGCGGTGCACCAGCAACGTTCGGTAAAAACAAGCCCATCAAATAGAGAAAGAACATAATGTGAATTATTTTTAACAACTGGATTCGTTTTTTCCATAATTTTACTCTAGTTATTTACATTGTATTTATTTCTAATATTAATACCTAAATGCAATCTTTATGGGAAAGATGACTGTTAAGCAAGTTGCCCCATTCCTGGTTTTGGCTGCTGTGGCAATTATTTCCATTTTTATTCCTTCGGTCAAAAATTTTGACACCGGAAATTACAGTGCTGCCGATATCGCGTGGATTATCGTAGCAACTGCACTGGTTTTTTTGATGACGCCCGGACTGGCGTTCTTTTATGGCGGAATGGTTCACAGAAAAAATGTGATCTCCACCATGATCAAAAGCATGGTCGCCGCTGGTATCATTAGTGTCATTTGGGTGGTTGTCGGGTTTAGCCTCGCCTTCGGAGATTCTCTTGGAGGAGTCATCGGAGATCCTACCACCTATTTGTTTTTTAAAGGTGTTGCTTCGGGTCAGCCGTGGGCTGGTGCTC
>Ga0136846_1226959_pt1 | contig 10448 bp, 10 predicted proteins | sample HopSoiMetagenom2_FD_96841 | JGI IMG/M metagenome (GOLD analysis project Ga0136846, IMG submission 96841) | Grasslands soil microbial communities from Hopland, California, USA - 2 Assembly 2016 (version 4) | ecosystem: Environmental > Terrestrial > Soil > Grasslands | place: USA: Hopland... | reverse complement strand
CGTTAAGGGTCGGGATGATTTTTCTTTTAACAGTGTGCTTGCATAGATAAGTTTGCAATTCTTATACCCTCTGGAACGAGTGTAATGAAGGCGGAACTTCGGAATAAGAGTAGCTATATTTATTATGGTTCTATTTTACACTTATTTTTGACGGCATTGTATTGTTCCTGTTATTCCAGTTCATGGATTACCCGATGGAAAAACCAATGGTCGTGTTCAGTTGTTTAAATCCTGTAGACCTGGCGCGCATCCTGATACTGCTGAAGCTTGATATGTCAGCTTTAATGGGCGCTACAAGTGCTGTATTCCAGGATTTCTTTGGTAATCAAGGGGGTATAGTAGTAACAATAGGAATTATGCTGGCCTGGGCGGTAACGCCTCTGTGGTGGTCAGTAAGAAAATTTAATCGAAAGGACTTATGAAACCGGATATAAGAGATAGAGCCGACATTCAACAATTAGTAGATACTTTTTATACAAAAGTGCGGGCCGATGAAACCATTGGCTATCTTTTTAATGATGTAGCAAAAGTGAATTGGGAAGCGCATTTGCCCCGCATGTATGATTTTTGGGAAAACATCCTTTTTCAAACCGGTGGTTTTAAGGGCAATCCCATGGCGGCCCATGTACAGCTGCATCAGAAATCGCCGCTTACTGCTGCCCACTTTCAACACTGGTTAAAGTTGTTTTTATCAACTGTGGATGAACTGTTTGAGGGCGACAAAGCTGAGTTGATAAAACAACGGGCGCAGTCCATCGCCACCATGATGCAGATAAAGGTGCACCCCTCCAACGATCCCCGGTCAATAATGTAAGAGAACATCCTTTAATAAAAAGATCCTCCCGATAGCTATCGGGAGGACAAGCTCTTTTGGAAGTTCCCAAAAGGTTGGTTTTCATTGATCTTTCATTGGATCTGGATAGGGTTCTGTAAGGCCATAGGGTGTCGGAGTAAAAACGGGCTTAGGTTGGGGTACTCCAAGGGTGCGATCATTTACGGTTTACATTTTCAAAAGGTTCAGATAGGGTTTAGGGGTTTCAGAGGTATCTTAAGGTCTACTGTGAACTTTTTGCATTCCGCCTTCAGCGTTCGGCCTTTGGCGTTTTGCATATTTCCTGGCTTGCTGATGTAAAAGTAGGGTATGGAACAGGCGGTTTGCAAACTTCGGCTGCTCTGTTTCTATAGAATGACCATATTGTTTAACCAGTGCTAGGGACTAGTACCTATTTGTAAATAACCATTTAGGTATTTCGAGGGGTAACTGTAATAGTTAAAGGCTAAACGCTAAATGCTTTATCCAGCCACTGCCTTCTGCTCCCGGTTCAGCCCACTGCCTTTAAGGGTATTTATTTTTGGCACATTATAATTATTGTCTATATTTATTCTGTAAACGCACCTCTGATTATTAGCATAGCAATTATTTTTTATTACCTCAAACAAATGAGCTATGCAACGCTACAGTCTGCAAAAACACCTCGGGCCCTACACCGTCGACAAAGCATTATTTCTGCGTTTAGAAAGTTATATCAACCGGAATCTTCCCCGTATTCTACTGTTAAACCTCGAGAAGGGGGTAGAAAGGCCACTAAGTGCATTCATCGCTGTTACCATTCAAAAAGAACAGGGTAAAGAAAAGTTCGGTTCCATGGAGGATTACGGCTACGAGTTGTTCGATGAAAATATAAAAGAAGTATCCATTGAGCTGGTACATAATAACGCCTTCAATTTCTGGGGGCAGAAAGTCATCGTGTTGATTATGACATTTAATCTGGAAAGCGGGTATTGCGATCTGTCAATTGCCCTGAGCGATGAAGAACCCCGCGATAAAGTATATACTATTGAAAAAGGATTAAAAGAAGTTATGAGTCGAAATAAAAAGTCAATTCCCCTGGCAAGGTTTTTTAGGTAAAGTTTTGATTGTGTTGTTTTGATGTTAGCATAAAAAAGTCCCGCTGGTTACGGGATTTTTTTTATGTACAAAGGTGAGCCATCCGCCAGCCGGCGGATGGCTCACCTTTGCTATTATTTAGGTTCCATTCCGTTTTCGATCAGGAACAACAGGTTGGCGCGGTGCGCTTTTGTTTCATCGTTGGTTGAAACGGCGGTGGCCAGTTGCGTTTTGATCTTTTTCAGCGTGTACAACGCCGCTGCTTTTGATACATCATCAAACTGCTGGTTCTTAGGGTCTATCATCGATACCAGCTGACGTACATACCAGGTTTGCAGGTTCTGGCGATATACATTTACGTTGGTAGCAATATCCGCATTAAAGATGCCTTTCTGCAGATCGCCCATCATGCTGGCAACGCTGTACTGATTGCCATATAAACGGCTGTTGGTAATACGTTGCAGCGTGGCGCCATGCAACAGATGTGAAAGAGAACTACCGGTTTGTACTGCCAGTATATTTTCTGTAGCGCGGAGATCATCGCCTGTTACATTTTGGGTAAAGCCACGGCGCTGGGGTTGCAGGTAAGCAAACACCTGGGCGTCTGCATCAAACGCGTCCGGAGCAAAAATATATTTGTTCAGCATATCGATGGCGCGTTTTTGCGTAGCCAGCGGTACGGGTGTATAAGGCTTGTTAGTTGATTTCTGCTCGGGAAAACTTCTGTCGATATAAATACCGCCCACATAGCGGCTAACGGCCGATGCCATGCTAAAACGCTGACCGAGAAGGGTGCCGTAGCGGGTACGTAATTCCGCATACGACTGGCCTTCTTTTGTATATTTCTGCACCAGCTTGCCCATTACCTGGTTCACGATCCTGAAGCGGTCTTCGGCATAGCCAATGGCGTCACTGGTTAATTCGTTAACGTTCACGCGGGGGTCCATGGCTTTACCGGGCGCGCGCATATCGTCGCCGTCGTTACCAAATGCCAGTTTGGGATCGGTGCTACGGGCAATGATCTTTTTTAAACCTGCTGCTTCCTCTCCTTCGTTAAATGGCGTGTAGCCATATTCTATGGCCCACAGGTCATAAGGACCGGCTTTGGTGGTATAGTAATCGCCTTGTTTGCTTCTGTCTGCCGCAATGTTAATGGCAGGGTAATCCATTACAGAACCGATCAACCCGATCCGGTGCGTAAGTTCGGTATTGTTCACTTCGGCGGGTGATAACATCTGGCTGGCTTTCATATTATGGTTCAAACCAAGGGTGTGTCCCATTTCATGCATCACCAGGTAAGTGAGGAACTGTTTGTGCATTTCAACCAGTTCGGCGGTGCTGGCATTGGTGGCATCCAGGATGGTCATACCGGTTAGTAACTGGCTTTTCAGTTCATTGGCCAGGGAGCAATTGGCTTCCTTCTGCGGGTCCATCCCGGCAAATTGCAAACTACCTGTGGCTGCAGCCGGTTTGAATAATTCGTCCAGGATAGGCGTGGCGCTGCCAGAATACCATTCAATGGTGATGTCGGCGCCAATGATCTGCCCTGTCTTGGGATTTACAAAGCTGGGCCCAATTGCGCCATAAGTAGGCGTGGCGGAAGAAACCCAGCGGATCACATTATAACGAATATCGGCAGGGTCCCAATCGGCATCATCGGGCATTATTTTCATTTGAACGGCATTTTTAAAACCGGCCTTTTCAAATGCTTCGTTCCATTTTAAACCTGCGTCCATGATCGTTTGGCGATATTCAACGGGCGTGGTGTTTTCTATCCAGTAAACGATGGGTTCAACCGGTTCGCTCAGGGCTGCAGCCGGGTCTTTTTTCTTCAGATCCCAGCGATGAATAATGTCTTTATAAGGAACCGGGCTGATGCTGGTTTGGTCGTTCACCATTTGCGAGAAATAACCAACCCGTGGGTCGTCGCGCCGGGCATGGAAATCATTCTTCGGCATTTCGATCAGGCTGTGTTGCATGCGAACGCGCACGTAACGGGCATCAGTAATGTCTGTAGTGCCATTGTTGAAGGGCATGGGATTGTCGTAAGCCAGGTCAACTACGATGTCGGAATTATTAGGGAATGAACGCAGGTTGGTGTAACGCGACTTCGCAGGGTTCAGGTTGCCCAGGTTGAAGATGGCAGAGGGTGGAATGCCGGGTGGGAATATTGGTTTTACCGGATCGAGCTTTTCACTGATGAACAATCCATCAGCGCTGATCAGGTATCCATCCGCATCTTCTGACACTGTTTTCTCCACCAGGAACACTGCTTCCGGTTTGTCAACCGTAGCTGTTTTGCTTACCGGGTTGTTGGGGTCGTACCAGAACCGGGTGTTCACCTGGGAGAATTCCAGTTTATCGAATGCTTTCTCTATTTTAAAGACCATGGTTTGGCGGTGCATGCTCTGGTTCAGGTACAACTGGTTGGGACCATTAATAGAAAAGCTTTGGTAGATATATTCCTTCCCCAGCTGATTTTTCTTTACATATAATTGAACCGTACCCGTAACTGTGTCCTGGTACAACGTGAACAGGCCATCGTATTTACGGCTGGTTTTTACTTTGTCGCTAATGCCGGCAGGTTTCTTTTTGGTTGTGTCGGTAAGGGGTGGCGCTACGGCGGTCCCTTTTTTATCCTGCGCCCGCACAGCAGTCAGCAACAAACCAGGCGAAAGAATAAGGACCATCAGGAATTTTCTCATATTTGTTTTTTTAGGTACAATCAATTTACTGATGCTTTCAGGTAAGCCCATCGGTTTTAGGATGGAAGCAGGATTTCAGGGATGGAGTCACTGCAAGGCTGTCTGACGGCTAACGGTCTCGGCTAAGCCGGAGCAATCGTGAATCGGCAATAAATTTCGGTGGCCCGGGATTGGTTATTGATCTCAAAGTTCGCGAGCCATACACGATTGCCAATTCACGATTCACGGTATTATCATTTTGGTTTTGTAAATTTGTAATACCGCTAAAAATCAGTGAATTAATTATGGGAGTTTGGAGACAATTGCAGGAATATTTTTATTTGAAGAAACGCGACCCGAACGCGCCGCATTCAACCTGGATGCGCTATATGCATGGAATCAACAGGATATCCCTGTTTATGTTCCTGATTGCGATCATTATCATTATTGTAAAGCTGGTGATGATGAAGAAGTAAAACAGGTTACAAGTTACAGCCTGCCTCGCGATAAGGGGCAGAGAAAGCAAGAACTGGCATTAGGGCCCTGGAACTTGAAACCTGGAACCTGGAACTGCTTCTTTTAAGACGAGCTGTTTATTTCTTTTGCAAATAATCTACTATGAGAGTTGCTGCTCTTGCAGACGCATGTCCACCCTGGCCAAGCAGGTGTTGCAAAGCGGTATAGTCTTCCCGCAATTGTTGCTGGGTAGCTTCATTGGTGAGCAGATCATCCAGCTCCCTGCGCAAATTGCCGGGGGTAAGGTCGTTTTGAATTAATTCCTTTACCACCAGTTTGTCCATTATAAGATTCACCAGGGAAATGTATTTAACCTTTATAAGCCGTTTGGCTATCTGGTAGGAGATATTACTGCCTTTATAGCAAACCACTTCGGGAACACCGAACAAAGCCGTTTCTAATGTGGCAGTACCTGACGTAACCAGTGCGGCCCGCGATTGCAATAACAGGTTATACGTAGCATCACGCACCGAAGATACATTGGGATAGGTGGCCAGTACGGATTCATAAAAACTGTCTTCCTGACCGGGGGCTTTGGCCACTACGAACTGGTATGCCGGGAACATGCGGCTTACTTCCAGCATAATGGGCAGCTTTTTAAGGATCTCCTGTTTGCGGCTGCCGGGCAATAAGGCAATGATGGGTTTATTGGAAAGGGGCACGCTGCCTGACTGTAGTTGCGCTTCTTCCACCACCTCAATCAACGGATGGCCCACATAGTCAACCTCCCAGTTCCATTTGTTTTTGTAATAGTCTTTTTCAAAAGGCAGGATCACCAGCATTTTATCAATGCATTGTTTCATTTTATGAACGCGGTTCTCCTTCCAGGCCCACACCTGGGGTGAGATATAATAAATAATTTTATAACCCTGTTGTTTGGCCCATTCGGCTATGCGTAAGTTAAAACCGGGGTAGTCGATGAGGATAAGCGCATCGGGTTTGTATTTGGTAATATCATCCTTGCAAAACTGCAGGTTGCGTAAAATAGTGCCCAGGTTTTTAGCCACTTCCCAGAAACCCATGAAGGCCAGGTTACGATAATGCTTCACCAGTTCGCCACCGGCTTGTTGCATTCTGTCGCCACCCCAGCAACGGATCCCGGCTGCAGTATCGGATTTTTTGAGCTCTTTTATAAGATTACTACCATGCAGATCCCCTGAAGCCTCACCAGCTATAATGTAATAACGCATGGGGTAAAGATAGTTGAAAAGTTGACGAGTTGATAAGTTAACGGGTTAACAAGTTGACAAGTTAATCAGTTGAGCAGTTGATGAGTTTCTTCCTGCCTTCTGCCCTCTGCCTTCTGCCGTTTTCGCAACTTCCCTTTCACTATGCGTATACTTATTACAATATGAATTTCAATAACAACGCGCTTATCGCATATATAAGCGTGATAACAAAAACACCTTTGGCCGTTTTATCGCGGTGGGTATTAATGTAAATGGTGAACAGGGCAATATTAAGCACCAGGCAGGGCACCGAAATAGCGGTGATCTGGCTTTTATTAGCTGCTATAAATCCTAAACAATCGCCGATAGTATAGGGGTAAAATTTCCAAAAGTAATAGGCTATAAGGCTTAATAAGGGAGCAATAAAGCCCAGCAACATGCCAAAGCGGAGGTTGTCTTTCTTGAACATTACAGTTTCCAGGTTTTTTCGAGCTTATCTTTCAGTTGATAATTGGTAAGGTCAAACTGCACTGGTACAACGCTCACATAATTGTTTTTAAGGGCCCACACATCGGTATCTTTTCCTTTGTCGAAGTTCACAAACTCACCGGTTAGCCAGTAATACTTACGGCCATTGGGGTCGTTGCGCTCAATAAAATCCTCTTCATATTTCGCATAGGCCTGACGGCAGATACGTACGCCTTTTATGAGCTCGGGCGCTACAGGAGGAAAGTTCACGTTCAGCACAGTATGTTTCTCCGGCGTTTTCTTCAACATCTGCTCTACAATGAGCCGGGCATATTTACGGGCGGCGGTAAAATCGGCATCGATGCTGTAATCGAGCAGCGAAAAACCAACAGAAGGAATGCTTTCAATAGCAGCCTCTACCGCAGCCGACATGGTTCCTGAGTAAATAACGTTTATGGAGTGATTGGCGCCATGGTTGATACCGCTTAAACACAGATCGGGTTTGCGGTGCAGGATTTTATCAACCGCCAGTTTCACACAATCAACCGGGGTGCCGGAGCATTGGTAGGCCTCCACCCCATCAAAAAAGGTAGATACGGCACTCAGGCGTAAGGGTTGGCCGATCGTAATGGCATGACCCATGCCTGATTGTGGTTTATCAGGGGCGACAACTACTATTTTACCGAGATCCTTTACTGCCTCTACCAGGTTAGCTATACCCGGTGCTGTTATACCATCGTCATTCGTTATGAGAATAACCGGTTTTGCCTTAGCTGCGTTCTTCTTTTTTGCTTTTGCCATATCTTATAACAAAAATGCTGAAAATTTCTATCAAATGCGTTAAATACACGAAATATGTGCCAGGCAGTAAGTACCGCCAGTCACCTCTTTCGTAATCCCAAAGCCGGTTACTTAGAACGCTTTTATGTCTGGAACATTATAAATATGCACACCATTTTCTGGCGGATGGTTGATGGCAAAATGCAGGGTACGGATCATTTGTTTGATGGTCACCAACCCCTGCTGGCGGCTTTGCTCGCGGGTGGCCGGGAGCAACCGCGCCAGCGTGTACAGGGGCATCAGCAAAACTGGCCACCAGTGGCCGGGTCCCAGTACATACCAGGGCCTGATGAATGAACAACGGGCGCCTGTTGATTGCAGCAGGCCCTCACCGGTTGCCCGTATAGCCCGGTATTCTTTCATAATTCGGCCGGGGTACTGGCTTACGCTGAGGTAAATAACATGCGGCAAATGGTTATCGCTTATTACGGCCGCCGCCTCTTGTACCGATACCAGGTCAATGGTTTCAAAGGCAGCAATTTTAGCGGGCGAGGGGTGGGGCACGCCAATCAGGTGAATAAATACGTCGGTATTCTGTGTGGCGCTTGCATAAGAAGAAGCATCCAGGGCATCGCCAATAACCACTTCGCAGCCGGGCGGCAGCTTGTGTTCCGACCCCTTTCGGGCCAGGGCCTTAATGCGATAATCGCCGGTTTGTAGCAGGGCTGTTATGAGCCGGGAACCGATATACCCGGTTCCCCCCGTAATAAAAATGGTTTGCATGATGTGGAGTTACCTGTATATATACGAAGGTTACTTATAGATGGATTTGTAGCATTCCCCCGTAACAGGCGTCAGCATTCAATTACGGGGTTTTCTTCCCACCGCGGCGGGCTGGGGAAAATTTATGCAGGACGTGGAATATTGGCCGCTTTCCGCTACCTTTGCAGCCGATTAAAACTACTGGTTCTTTTATTGGCTCTATTTAATTGATTACTAATTTGTTATAGCACTAAAAAACCGGTAGAAATTAACTAATCAACTTTGCAACATGGCAGGTCAGTTAAAAGAAGTTCGTAATAAGATCAAGGCAACCCAGAATATGCAGCAGATTACCAAAGCAATGAAAATGGTAAGCGCTGCCAAATTGAGAAAAGCCCAGGATGCTATCATCCAGATGCGTCCTTATGCCCGTAAACTGCAGGAAGTGTTGAGCAACATCGTGAGCAGTGCAGAAGGCGATGCAGGTATGGCCCTGGCAGTTGAGCGTCCTGTGGAGAAAGTGCTGTTGATCGTTATTACCAGCGACCGTGGTTTATGCGGCGCTTACAATACCAACGTAATTAAACTGGCCCGCACTACCATCAATGAAAAATATGCCGCTCAGAACGCCAAAGGCAATCTGACCATATGGGGCATTGGTAAAAAAGGAACTGAATTCTTCCAGAAAAATAAATATCAGGTAAACGATACCTTCAAAGACCTGTTCCTGAAATTGAAATTCGAAAACGTACAGGCTGTCGCCCAGGCTGCTGTAAAAGCGTTTGAAGCCAAAGAATTTGATGTAATAGAACTGGTGTACAGCGAATTCCGCAACGCCGCCATGCAACGTTTTGCTTTAGAACGTTTTCTGCCCATTCCGAAAGTAGAGAAGAAAGACGGCGCCAAGAAGAGCGACTTCATCTTTGAACCCGCCAAAGAAGAACTGATAGCTGAGCTGATGCCAAAGATCCTGAACACACAATTGTACAAAGCGGTACTGGATGCCAATGCTTCTGAGCACGGCGCCCGTATGACTGCCATGGATAAAGCCAGCGAAAACGCCAACGAGTTATTAAAGCACTATAAAATTTCATATAACCGGGCACGCCAGGCAGCCATCACTACCGAACTTACAGAGATCGTGAGCGGTGCCGCTGCATTACAAGGTTAAAATTTAATAATGGAAATTTCCAACCTGATACCCCATATAGAGGCGTTGATCTTTGCCAGTGAAAAGCCTTTAACAACATTGGAGATCACTGATCTGATCAACCAGGCCTTTGGCTTTATGGAAGATAAGATCACGCTCGATCAGATTGAATCGGCCATTGAAGGTATTTTAGAAAAATACAAGGCTGAATTCTATCCATTCGAAGTGCGCGAAAGCGGTGGCGGTTGGCAGTTCCTCACTAAAAAAGATTTTCATAAAACCGTTGCCCAGTTAAACGGTGATAGATTCCTGAAACGCCTGTCTACAGCAGCGTTGGAAACCTTAAGTATAGTTGCTTATAAACAACCGGTAACAAAATCCGACATTGAAGCTATCCGTGGTGTAAGCAGCGATTACGCTATTCAGAAATTACTCGAAAAAGACCTCATAGTAATAACAGGCCGTAACGAAAATATGCCCGGCCACCCGCTGGTGTATTGTACGTCCAAAAACTTTATGGACTATTTCGGCCTGAACACAACAGATGACCTGCCAAAGCTGAAAGAAGTACTCGATGACAACTTTGTAGCGCCTACTGTTGTTGGTGGTGAATCCGGCGTTGCACCTGCAGAGGGCGAAGCCGAAGGTATCCTGCCTTCAGAAAATGACGTTTATTTAAATGGAACCGACGTTACTTTCAGTGAAGAAGGCGAAGAAGGAGCAGAAGATGAAGTACAAGCGGCCCTGGGCCAGGAAGTTGAAGGTGAATCAGCAGAGAATGTAGAAGCCACCGAAGGATCATACGAACTGGATACCGATGAAGAAGCCATAGCTGAAGAAGCAGAGGCGCTGGATGAGGAAGCAGATGAAGTGCTGGATGAAATTGCAGAAGAAGGTTTTGACGAAGATGATGCCGAAGCCTTTAGCGAAGAAGAAGAAGGAGCAACAGAGGAAATACAACCAGCCCTGGGCCAGGATGTTGCTGGCGAATCAGCTGGGAACGTAGAAGCTGCCGAAGATTCATACGAACT
>Ga0136846_1226446_pt1 | contig 10449 bp, 6 predicted proteins | sample HopSoiMetagenom2_FD_96841 | JGI IMG/M metagenome (GOLD analysis project Ga0136846, IMG submission 96841) | Grasslands soil microbial communities from Hopland, California, USA - 2 Assembly 2016 (version 4) | ecosystem: Environmental > Terrestrial > Soil > Grasslands | place: USA: Hopland... | reverse complement strand
GCGTGCTGAAGATCCGATCGCAGCTCGAGTCGCTCGACCACGCGCTCGTGCATCGCCGGCTCGAAGACGCGGTAGCTGCCCTTGCTGTCGCGCTTCGCCATGTACATCGCAACGTCGGCGTTGCGGAGCAGCTCGGCCGCCTCGGGGGTGGTCGTCTCCTCACCCACCAGACAGATGCCGATGCTCGCGCGCGGAAAGACATTTTTGCCGTCGATCGCAACCGGCAGCTCGAGGGCACGCAGGATCCGCGCCGCCGCGTCCGCAGCGTCCTCGGACCCCTGAACGCCGTCGAGCAGGACGGCGAACTCGTCGCCGCCGAAGCGTGCGACGGTGTCGGTCGGGCGGACGGCGATCTTCAGCCGGCGACCGACCTCGCGAAGGACCTCGTCCCCCGCGGCGTGACCGAGGCTGTCGTTCACGGTCTTGAAGTCGTCGAGGTCGATGAACATGACGGCGATGTCCGGCACGCCGCGGGTCGACCGCATCAACGCGTGCTCGACGCGGTCGGCGAAGAGGGCACGGTTCGCGAGGTGCGTCACCGGATCGTGGAAGGCCTGGTGCGCGAGCTGCTCCTCGAACGCCTTGCGCTCGCTGACGTCACGGCTGTTCAAGACGATGCCGCGGACGTGCTCGTCCTCGAGCAGATCGGTGTGCTGGATCTCGAAGCGGAGCATCGTGCCGTCGCGGTGGCGCACGGAGCACTCGAGCGTGTGGGCGTCGCCCGCTCCGCCGGCGCCGGTAATCAGCTGCTCGAGCAGCGGCCGGTCGGCCTCGCTGATGACGCGGTCGAACCGCGATCCCTCGAGCTCGTCGACGGCGTATCCGAGGACGCGCTCGATCGACGGGCTTTGATAGGTGACGATGCCGCTCGCGTCGAGCACGGTGATCAGGTCGCTCGAGTGCGCGACGAGCGAGCGGAAGCGCGCCTCACTCTGGCGGCGATGAAGGTCCGCGGCGAGCGATGCGCCCTCGACCGCGAGCGACACCTGCGTTGCGAGCGCGGCGAGCGCGTCTGACGCGTCACGCGTTACGCGTTCCGGCGAAGAGACGACGAGCGCGCCGCGCACTTCGCCTCTGACGATCAGAGGTGCGACCACCGTCGTCCTCCCCTCCGGAAGGCGGAGGTCAGCCCGGACCTGTGAGGGCGTATCCGCATCGAAGACACTGAGGGACGTACCGCAGTCGTCGAGCAACCAATCGCGGGTCACGAGACCAACGTCACCGCCGTTTGCGCCGTCGGACGACGCCTCGACCACGGCGTTGTCTCCGGAGATCAGGACGAGCCGCACCGGCAGCTCCATCGAGAGGAGCCGGTGCACAGCCGCGATCGCCGCAGCGGCGACCTGCTCCTGGCCGGCCGCAGCGACGAGCTCGCTCCCCGCGCGACGCAGCGCACGCTCGCGCGCGAATGCGTGCGTCTCCTGGCGGACGAGCCCGGACATGCGCGCGACGACGAGCAGGAAGAGGACGGCCGACGCGGTGATCAGGACGAGCAGGTCGGGATTGCCGATTGCCTGCGCGAAGCGGATCCCCGGCGCGATCAGACACGCGCTGCCAAGGAGCGTCAGCCGCAGCGGCGTCAGGCGTGTGCGCTGATCCGCGACCGGTTCCCCGAGTGTGCGCATCGACGGGTGCAACGCGGCCGCGCCCCAGAGGAGGTAGTACAGGATCCACCCCGCGTCGTAGATCAGCTGGTGGTCGTACGTGTCCTTCAAGAGCGCGAGGTTGTACGCCGAGTCGGTCGCCAGCAGACAGACGATACTGCCGACCAGCAGGCCGAACGAGACCGTGCGCTTGCCGCCGTCAACCGCGAGCCGGATCGCGGCGGCGAGCAGGAACACGTCGCCGAGCGGATAGGCGACCGAGACGCCCTTCGCGAGCCACGAGAGGCCCGAGAGGTGCGCGTTCGGCGCGATCAGGAACACCCACGACAGGAGGCCGACGCCGATCGTGAGGATCAGTGCGTCGATCATCGCCGACCGGTCGCGCCGCGGGCTCCGCCGTTTGACGAGGACGAGCAGCCCCGCCATCAGCACCGGATACACCGCGAGATAGAGCGCGTCGCCGAGCGATGGGAAACCCACGTCGGCGCCGAACACCTTCGGGTAGCTGTAGGTGTAGAGGTCGCCGCTGAAGAAGAGCAGCTGTCCGACGGCGAACAGCCACCAGGCCGCGCTTGCACGCGGCCTGTGCATCCGGATGCCGACGACAATCGCGAGCACGCCGGAAAGACCGAGCGCGTTGATCAACGGACCGTTGCCGGCGAGGGACGGTGCAAAGAGGTAGAGCGCAGTCAGCAGCCCCGTGCCGCCGAGGTACCACAGCCAGGCGCGGTCGCGTGTGAGCCGAAGTGCGGCGGTCACGCGGCGCGCCTTTGATCGCGTGCAGGCTGAAGGTCGAAACCTTCCGTGAGCCGTTCGAGCACGTCGATCAATTGCGCGATCTCTGCGTCGCTGTTCGCCGCCGTAACCTGGATGCGGAACCCGACCTCGCTGCGCGGCACGAGCGGGTACGCCGCGAGCGTGACGTAGATGCCGTTGTCGAACAGGAAGCGTCCGACCGCGTCGATGTCGTCGTGGCGCGCGAGCGGGATCTCGACGATCGGGAAACCCGAGCGGTTCGGCGTGTGCACCCCAAGCGAGTCGAGGCAGTCGAGGACGAGCGACGTCTTGCGCCAGAGGTCGGCGCGAATCGCGTCGCCGCGTCGCTCGTTCACCTCGAGCCCGACAAGCGCCGTCGCGAGCGACGCGACGGGAGACGGTCCTGAGTACAAGTATGGCGGTGCTGCTGTTTTCAGCAGCCGCTTCAGCTGCGGCGGGCAGGCGATGAACGCGCCGAGCGACGAGTATGCCTTCGAGAGGCCGGCGACGAAGATGACGTGGTCGTACGTCTCACCCGCGTGCCGGACGATGCCGTTGCCCTTGTTCCCGAACGGGCTCAGCTCGTCTTGGCTCCGTTCACCGACGACGCCGAAGCCGTGTGCATCGTCCACGTAGAGCAGCGCGTCATACGAGCGAGCCAGGTCGGCGAATGCGGCGATGTCGACAGCGTTGCCCGTCATGCTGTTGACGCCGTCGAGGCAGATCAGGCGCGGGGTCGGGCCGCCTTCCTTCAGCAACCGCTCGAGGTCGTCTGCGTCCTCGAACGCGAACCGCTTCACGGTCGCACCGTGCGCGGCGGCGAGCTCGCAGCCCTCGTAGATCGTCTTGTGCGCGCGACGGTCGACGTAGACGGTGCCGCTCCCCGCAAGCAGCGGAATCACCGACATGTGGATCAGCGTGATCGTCGGGAGGACGAGCGTGTCCTCGCCGCCGATCAGGTCGGTCAGCCGCTCCTCGAGCTGCGGATAGAGCGCCGGACTGCCGAGCAGACGCGACCAGCTCGGATGCGTCCCCCACCGCTCGAGATACGACGGGATCGCGTCGATGATCTCCCGCTCGAGGTCGAGACCGAGGTAGTTGCACGACGCGAAGTCGGCGAGCCAGTGGTCGCCGATGCGAATCATGCGCCCGTCGATCTCGTCGATAACGGCGTCCGTCATCGGGTTCGACCGCTCGAGGTCCGCGAGGTCCTTGCAGGCCACGAGCCACTTGTCGATCCAGGCAGGACGGGACATCACGGCCGCATGGCCGGACGAGACGTGCGCACTCATGGAGCCTCAATCGGCCGTCGATGTCCCTTTCTTGAGGGATCTTGGAGCGCTCCGTACCGTCGACGGGGGACGAACGGGCGTTCGCGGCGCGCGGGTCAACCGGCGAACAGCGTCAAGTCAGGCTCGCGCTCGCCGCGTAGCACGGCGAGGTCGACCTCGACGCAGCGAATTCCTCGCGCCTCCGCGAGCGTCCTCGCCTGCGGCTTCACTGCCTGCGCGGCGAGCACACCGCGGCATTCGCCGTCGATGCGCTCGAGGTATCTCGAGAGCTGCTCGACCGCGTCGATCGTCGCGATGCGCTTCACCTCGACGGCGACCCATCCGCCACTCTCGTCGCGGCACATCAGGTCGACCGGGCCGATGTCCGTCGGCCACTCGCGGCGGACGAGGGACAGCGTTTCGCCGAGAGCGTGCGGCTGCGCCGCGAGCTCCGCCTGCAGGTCGCGCTCGACGCCATCCTTCTGGAGCGCCGCGGACTCCCCCATGTCGTGCGTCACGTCGCTCAGCACGTCGACGATCCGGATCTCGAGTCGATCCTCGGTCTTGCCCGCGCGCTTGCGGACGACGATCGCGCCCTCGGCCTCCTCGACAACTGTCGGCGGTGTCATCCAGTTGAGCGGCTTGTAGCCGCCGGTGTCATCGTGGACGAGCACCGAGCCGTCGGACTTCAGGACGAGGAGCCGGACGGCCTCGGGGAGCGTGGCGGTCAGACGGCCGGTGTAGCGAACCTCGCAGCGGGCGACGAGCAGACGCATTGCCGGCGCACCGTACTGTCTGTTTCGGACATGACGCGGACGGCGGGTTCAGATCAGCGTGCGACCCACCGGCCGAGAAACTCTCGGGCGGTGGCGACGGTGAGGCCGCTCGCGTTACACGTTTCTACATGCCCTAAGCCCTGCAACCGGAGCCGCTGACCCCTCGGAATCATCGCGGCGATACCAGCCGCAGCGTCGCGCTCGTCTTCCAGTTCGCCAGCTATGAGGAGCGCGGGGACAGGAAATGACCGGAGAGCCTCATCGTCGAGTCCGTCGACCCACATCTTGGAGTAGGAGGCGAACAGCGCCTCGGGATCGCTTCGGAGGGCGAGTGCCTGGATCCAGGGCGGAACCTCGCCGTCGAACCGCTCGCCCGAGGCGATCCTCATCCGGTCGAGGAGAGCGTTCATCCCGCCCTGCTTCAATGCTTCGAAATCCTCGGTCTCCGAGCGCTCCGCGGGTCGCGGATCCCAAGCCCCGGAGGTCACGATTGCCGCGACCCGCCGAGGGTGCGTGGCCGCCGTCATCCACGCGATCCAGCCACCGTAGGACTGTCCCCAGATCGCGAACCGATCCAAGCCCTCGGCGTCGGCGACCGCGAAGACATCGCGGACGAGGACAGCTGCGGTGTACGCGGCGGGCTCGTGAGGCTTGTCGCTCGCACCGTGGCCGCGAATGTCGATGTTGACGAGCCGATAGTCGCTTTCGAGCTCGTCGATGTAGCCCGCACCGGTCCACGACGTCCGATCGACACCCCAGCCGTGCAGCAGAATAAGCGGCCGGCCCTTCCCGATCGTTTCGTAGCTGATCCTGGTGCCGCTGCTGTCGACAACGCACATCGTGATTGCGACATAACCCTACTGCGGGACGGAACTCGTTCCGAACCAGTTCAACGGTCTGAAACCACCGGCATCGTCGTGCACCGGGAAGGAGCCGTCCGCCTAGGGATAGAGTCCGGCGCGGTGCTCCGAATTGGCTCGATCGTGCTGCGCGTCGACGATCTTCTGCGTCAGACGGAGTTCTGGGGGGCCGCCCTCGACTATGTTCCGCGCGACGAGTCGAGCGACGATTTCGTGCTTCTCCGGCCGAGGGACGGGGTCGGTCCAAGTCTCTCGCTCGACAACGTCCCATCGAAGGTGCAGATACCTCCTCGCCTCCATCTCGATCTGTTCACCGAGGATCAGGCAGGGGAGGTCGAACGCCTGAAGGTGTTGGGGGCGACCGAGGTCCATTGGGATAAGCGACCGCCAGACGCCGACTACGTCATTCTCGCCGACCCCGAAGGAAACCGTTTCTGTGTCGTCGACATCACGGCTTGAGAACGGGCTTCGGCTGACTTGAGCACCGCCGGGCGGAGCTCCCTCGGAGCCCGCCGCGCTGATCGAAGAGTGTCGACGTCAAACTTCAACCGAGTGGCGCTCGTTGCTTCCGTCGCCGCTTTCGTTGTCGCCTGCAGTGGCAATGATCGCGGTGGCCAGGATGCCAGGCCGAAGACGAGAACGACGTACCCGTGGACCGACCTGTCGTGGAAATGCGAGGATCAGGACAGTCACGGGCGTCCGATCGGCCCCGCGATCCTTTCTAGCCATAACGACGCGCGGGACTACGACGCGCAGTGGCACACGCGTGCCGAGGCTCGCACAATTGCACGACGCCTACACCTGCGCTACAGCGAAGACTGCTAGCCGCGACGGCGCACGGCCCGGTCGGTGTCGCGGCCTACCCCCCGAGGACGGACTCACCGGCGCCGGACGGCTCCGGATCGGGCAGCCGCGTCATCCGCACGCCGTTGAAGAAGCCGAGCAGCCCCGCGAGGAGCGGCACCATCAACGCGATCTGGAGCGCGAGCGGTCGCGTTTCGTTGTTGATACGGATGATCTCGTCGTGGACATCGGCCGGCTGGCCGGCGAGGAGCTTGTCGAGGTGCGTGTTCGTGATCACCTGCGCGTTCTTGTCGAGTTGCGTTGCGACGGCCTTCTGCTCGGACGGTGAGAGCACGGTGCTCGATTCGGCCTTGTTCGTGAAGATGAACGAGAGCGCGGAGAGCATGATCGCGCCGGAGAACGCAAGGCCGAACGCGAGACCGAACGAGCCGCCCGCCGAGTTGACGCCGGCGGCCTCGCTAACTCGTTCCTCTTCGATGGGAGAGAGCGTGTAGTTGTTCAGCTGCGAGACCAGGAGGCCGAGCCCGGCGCCGGCGATCAGAAGCGGGATCGCCATCGGCCAACCGGAGCCGGCGCGCGGAACAATCGGTATCAAGACGGCGACGCCGACGACGAGAAGCAGGAAACCCGCGCGGATGATCTTGCCGGGGCTGTGACCACCGGCCTTTTTCCCCGCCACGAGCGCGACGGCGAACATGCTGAGCGAGAGCGGCGCGAGTGTGAGCCCCGCTTCCATCGCGTTGTACTCGAGCACCATCTGCAGGAAGATCGGCAGCGCGATCATCAGGCCGCCGAGCGCGATCTGCTGCAGCATCTGTGACGAGACGCCGAGGCGGAAGTACTTCGAGACGAACAGGCCGGCGTCGAGCAGCGCGGTCTTTCCCTCTCGCTTGCGCTTGCCGAGCCACCACGCGAGCGAGCCGAGCGCGACCAAGCCTACGGCGATCAGCGCGAGCACCGCCTCGCCGCCCTCCTGCCAGACGAGGATCCCGAGCACGACACCGCCCATGCCGACCGCAGAGAGAATCGCGCCCACGTAATCGATCCCGCGAGCGCCCGTGTACGGGACGTCGTGGACGAGCTTGATCCCCGACAGAACGATCGCGATGATCACGACCTCACCGAAGAACGCCACGCGCCACGAGAGGTACGTCGTGATGAAGCCGCCGACGAGCGGCCCCACCGCGGCCGCAATCGCGGCGGCCGCGCCGACGAGGGCGTACGCCTTTCGCTGCATCTTCCCCTCGAAGTTGCCGTGGATGAGCGACTGCATCGCCGGTAGCAGGAGCGATGCGCCGAGGCCGCCGATGATCGCCCAGCAGATGATGATCGGCAGGAGGCTGTGCGACAGCGTCATCGACAAGGCGCCGATCGCGTAGCCGAGCAGGCCCAGCACGTACGCGCGTTTTCGCCCGAACAGGTCCCCGATCTTGCTGCCGATCAGGATGAACGCCGCCGAGACGAGCGCCTCGAGCGCGATCGCCGACTGGACGCCGCTGGCGGTCGTGTGGAGATCCTTGACGACCGCCGAGATCGAGACGTTCATCAGCGACGTGTCGACGACGAGGACGAACATCGCCATCGCGAGCAGGATCGCGAGACGCTGGTTGCCGCTGGACTCGTCGACCGCCGGGTGTGCCTCGATCGCTCCCACAGCCGCATCAGTTTCCCCTCGCCGGCCGGTGGCCCGCATCATCCGATTCGGGCGAGACGCGACGAATTCCCTGCTCTCGCCGTCGTGTTCGGTACGGCGGAGGGCGGTGGTGCCTTAATGGAAGCGCAACCAAGTGTTCACGGTGTCCTCATCTCGCCGCGCGACGCTGCGGTCAGCGGCGCGGCCACGATCGGCGCATCGAGGCATCTCCCCTCTCGACGCTGCCGCCCGCGACCGATGAACGAGGAACCCGAATGACGATGCTGGACATGATCCCGAACGTTCTGCCCCGCGCGGTTCGCGCGTGGACGCGCACGTGATGCGCGACCGGATCTTCCGACTCGAGCGGCATCCGCTCGGGCTTCGGTTACACCTTGCGGGCCTCCGCATCCACGAGTGGCATCTCGGGGCTGCCGTCCTCGCCGCCGTCGCCGTCGGTGCGGCATTGGGCCGGTTGCACGTGACGCTGGACGCGGTCCTCGCGGCGGCTGCCGGCGTCTGGCTCGTCGCAAAGGACTGGCACGACCTCGTTCCGTCGCACCGCGACACGGCGGCATGGACGCTCGGTCTCCACCGGCGGCCGCATGCGCTCCGGACGCTGCGCCGCGCCGACCCGCTTCCGAAGCTCGCCGCGATCGGTGCCGTCGGAGTCGCGCTCGTGAACCTCGTCTCCACCGTGACGCCCAACGTCGGCTGGCGCGGCCACGCGCTGCTCGAATTCGAGCCGCTGGCGGCAATGCGCCTGTCGCACGCAATTGCGGTGCCGGCTGCCGCAGCGCTCCTCGTTGCCGCGCTGTATCTCGCGCGACGGCGCCGACGCGCCCTTTATCTCGCCACGTCGCTGCTGGTGGCGCTCGCCGTCCTGAACGTGCTCAAGGGCCTCGACGTCGAGGAAGCGCTCGGCGACCTCGCCGCGGCCGCCCTGCTGTGGGCGGGGCGAAGCTCTTTCTACGTCGAGCACGAGCCTCTGACCCGCCGTGGCGCGGCGCGGGCGATCGCTGCCGTGACCGGCGGGATGCTCGCGGTCGCGGGCATGAGCGTCTGGATCGCGGCTCCGGCGCATACCGCGTTCGCGACGATCGCGCGGACGACGGGCGACCTGCTTCTCTGGCAGTCCGCGCCGCTGACGTTCCACGACGAGGTCGGCCGACTCGGTCTCGCTCTCGGTCTGCTGAGCGCTGGGACACTCGCGGCGGCAGCGGCGTTCGCGTTCCGTCCACTTCGCGGCCCCCGACGGCTTCCTGACCCGGCGACGCGAGCCGCGGCCGCCCGGCTCGTCCGCGCGCACGGCTCGGACACGCTCGCCTACTTCAAGCTGCGCCGCGACAAGCAGTACCTCTTCTCGGACGACGGCCGCGCGTTCATCGGCTATCGGATCGTCAACCGCGTGCTGCTGGTGTCCGGCGATCCGGTCGGCGCCGAAGACGCGATTCCCTCACTGCTTCGAACCGTGACCGATTACGCCGAGCGGCGCGGACTGACAGTCGCCGCGCTCGGCGTCAGCGCCCGACTGCGCCCCGTGTTTGCACAGCTCGGCCTCCGGTCGCTGTACGTCGGCGACGAGGCGCTCGTCGACACGACGACGTTCTCGCTCGAGGGACGGCCGATCCGCAAGGTCCGCCAGTCGGTGTCGCGTCTGGAGAAGGCGGGATATCGCGCAGAGATCCGCACGCTCGCCGACATCGACGAGGAGACGCTTCGCGCGTTGCAGCGTGTATCGGCCGAGTGGCGCGCCGGATCGGCGGAGCGCGGTTTCTCGATGGCGCTCGAAGACGTGCGCCGCGACGAGCACGGTGACTCCGTCATCGCGATTGCGCGTGACGCCGACGGACGCGTGCGCGGTTTCCTCCAGTTCGTCCCGTCGTACGGCCGCCGCGCGATGTCGCTGTCGTTCATGCGGCGCGAGCGTGGCACGCCGAACGGCCTGGTCGAGTTCCTCGTCGTCCGCTCGATCGAGCTCCTTCGCGAGCGCGATATCGCCGAGGTGTCCCTGAACTTCGCTGCCTTTGCACGGATCATCCAGGCTCCGCGCAACGTCGGCGAGCGAATGGCGGCGCGGCTGCTCGCGCTTGCCGACCGCTTCTTTCAGGTCGAGAGCCTCTATCGCTTCAACGCGAAGTTCTTCCCGCGCTGGGAGCCGCGGTATTTCCTCTTCGACGGCTATGCCGGTCTTCCGCGTGCGGCGCTTGCGGGACTTCGCGCCGAAGGGCAGGTTCCGGCGTTCCTGCTCCCGCGTCAGCCGCGCTCTACGCGGGAGCCGCCGACGATCGCCTCGCGGCCGTCGTCGAACCGCACGAGCCCCTTGCCCTTCCCGTCGTAGTCGGGCGACCACACGACGAGCGTCGCGTCCTCGCCGCCGACGCGGCAGCGCTCGGTCCCGGCGTCGAGCCCGCGCCAGTACCGGACGAACGGATTCTGTTCGCGTTCCCGGCCGATCGTCGTCTCGTCGGTGTGTCCGGGAAGCGCGCGAAGCTGGTCGGGCAGCGCGAGGAGGACCTCCATCACGGAGTGCCTCACCTGCTCGTAGTCGCCTCCGCCGACGGAATCCTTGAAGAGCGTGTCGCCCGTGAAGACGACCTCGTCGTTGACGACGAAGGCGATCATGTCGTCGGAGTGGCCCGGCGTCGGGATCGCCTCGACGCGCAGGCCGCCCTCGGTCAGCGAGTCGGTGCGGACCGGGAGTCCAAGCTCGTCCTCGTGCGCGACGTGGTCGTGGTGCGAATG
>Ga0136846_1244080_pt1 | contig 10451 bp, 8 predicted proteins | sample HopSoiMetagenom2_FD_96841 | JGI IMG/M metagenome (GOLD analysis project Ga0136846, IMG submission 96841) | Grasslands soil microbial communities from Hopland, California, USA - 2 Assembly 2016 (version 4) | ecosystem: Environmental > Terrestrial > Soil > Grasslands | place: USA: Hopland... | reverse complement strand
CGATATTGGCATTGATATTGACCAAGAAGTTGCGGCCGATCGCCATCGGCTCCGATTCCGGGTGGTTGATGTTGTTGGGGATGATGGCGCGACCGCGGGCGACCTCCTCGCGGACGAACTCGGGGGTGACGAAGTCGGGGATGGCGGCGCCGAAGTCCTCGCCGTCGCGGGCAGCGTCGAGCGCGCGTTCGCGGCCGAGGTTTTCGCGGGTCGCGACGTACTCCATTTCCGGCGTGACGATGCCGCGCCGGGCGTAGTGCATCTGCGTGACGTTTGCGCCGGGGCGGGCGCGCAGCACGCGCTTGCGGACGTTCGGGAATGGCTGGACGCAGCCGCTGCGGTCGGGGCCGAGCTGGCCGTTGTCCTCGGGGCGGACTTCACGCTGCGTGACTTCCTCGACATCGCCGCGCTCTCGGATCCACTTGGCCCGGAGCTCGGGCAAGCCGGCCATAATGTCGATGCGCTGCTGCGGGTCGGTGTAGGGCCCGCTGGTGTCGTAGAGCACGACGGGCGGCTCACCCGACGATGGCTCCAGATCGACGGCGCGCATGGCGACGCCGAGATTGCCGACGCGGATCTTGCGCGATCCGCGGATCGGACCGGTGGTGACTTTCAATTCAGTGCGTGCGGGCCCTTCGGCTTCGCTCAGAACAGGCGCGTCTAGCATGTATGAAGCTCTCCTTCTCCCTACGCCGGTGTCAGCCGGATCAGGTTCGATGGGTCACCCGCTCGTGCGAGCCTCTCAAGCGGCGGTCACCGCTCCCCCAGGGAAGAGTCGTCCTTAGGCCCGAGCCTTTGCCCGCGCATCTGTTTTGTTTTCCAGGTGCTGCAGTTATGTGTCCGGTAGCCGCCAGAGCAGCACGAGAGCGGCCAAAGGGGAACAGCCGTGCAACTTAGTCCTGTGCCGCCGGTTACGGCGAAGATGAAAACTCTGCTGATCGCAACCGCGGCTGCCGCGATGGTGCCGGGCGCGGCCCTGGCCCAAGACGCGCAGAGCGCCAAATCTGCGCAGGACAACCAAAGCGGCCACCGCGTCCGGGTGGGTCTCGGCGCGAAGATTGAACCTGAATATATCGGGGCCGACGGCACTCAGGTCGCGCCGTATTTCAAATTCAACGTTGCGCGTGGATCGAACCAGTTCAAATTCAGCGCGCCCGATGACGGGCCGAGCATCGCCGTCGTTTCCAGCAACGGGTTCTCGTTCGGACCAACGTTCGACATCTCAAGCAAGCGTAAGGAGTCCGACGTCGGCGCCCCCGTCGGCAAGGTGAAAACCACATTCGAAGCCGGCGCCTTTGCCCAATATGAAGCCGGCGATTCGTGGCGGGTTCGCGGGGAGTTGCTGAAAGGCCTTGGCGGTCATGACGGGCTGGTGGGCACGCTCGGTGCGGACAAGATCTGGCGCGACGGCGACAAGTACGTCTTCTCGATCGGGCCACGGGTGCTGTTCTCTGACAGCAAATACCAGCGGGCTTACTTCGAAGTGACGCCGGCCGCTGCGCTCGCCACCGGGCTGCCCGTCTATCGCCCATCGGGCGGCATCCATGCCGTCGGCTTGGCGAGCGGCCTGTCGTACCAGTTCAACGACCGCTTCGGGATGTTCGGCTTCGGGCGTTACGAGCGGCTGGTTGGGGATGCGGCGAAGTCGCCGATCGTTCGCGAATTCGGATCGCGCAACCAGCTGTCGGCGGGTCTGGGGCTCAGTTACACGTTCAACGTCGACATGTAGCCGACACAGGCGGGCGAGGCGCTCAGTCGCCCTTGCCCGGGTCGGAAGTGAAGTATTTGTCGTACTTGCCCTCTGCGCCCTTGTGTTCGTCGGCGTCGGCGGGCGTCTGGTCGTTCTTGCGCGTGACGTTGGGCCATTCAGCCGAGAAGGTCGCGTTGAGCTCCAGCCATTTTTCCTGGCCGCTCTCGGTATCGGGCAAGATCGCTTCCGCGGGGCATTCAGGCTCGCACACGCCGCAGTCGATGCATTCGTTCGGGTTGATCGCGAGCATCACCTCGCCCTCGTAGAAGCAGTCGACGGGGCAGACCTCGACGCAGTCCATATATTTGCATTTGATGCAGGCGTCGGTGACGACATAGGTCATGTAAGCGAGCTCCCTCTTGGCCACTCGCTATGTCGCGGGCTTCGGCTCGTCAATTCCCAGTTCCTCGTAACAGCCGCGCGCCTCCGACGCCGGGCCGCGGCGTTGCGGTAGTTCGAGCACTTTGAGGATGCGGACCTGGTCGTGGAGGGGCAGCGCGATCACGCTCCCAACGCGGACTTCCTCCGAGGGCTTTTCCACGCGCTTGCCGTCGATCCTAACATAGCCCTCGTCGATGACGCCCTGCGCCTGGGTGCGGCTTTTGATCAGCCGGATGAAGAAGAGGAAGCGGTCGATCCTCAAGCTTTGGTTCCAAGGGGCGTCGCAGCTTCTCCAGCTCGGCGAAGGCATGCGATGAAGGCTGCGGGCGGCGGTCGTCGCGTTGCGGACGGCGTCCGCGCCAGCGCCATGCATCGCCAGCTTTGGTGTAGCCGACCTCGCCCATAAGCTTCGCGATCGCCTCCTCGTCGAGGCCGAGCGAGGTGGCCAGCGGCAGGTCCAGGGGATCCTCACCGCCAGCGGAACGGACCTTCCGCGCATGGCTAGCCAGCCGGTCGGCAAGGTCGATGCGGAGCCACTGCCGCCCGAGCCGACGGTAAGCGAGCGATGCTCCACGCGGGTCCGCTTCCGGACCTAGCGTCGAGGCGCCCGCACCAGCCAGTTGCGGCATCGCCTGGTTCATGCGGACTGCCAGCAACGCCGCCCGCCAGCGCTGCGCAGCGGGCTTGATCAGCGGCACCAGAAAGACGTCCAACGGGCCGAGGCGGACCCTGAGCTTGTGAAGTGCCTGGCGATCAGCCTGCTCAAGGTGAGCGATCGGGCCGAGCATTGCCTTGCGCGGCATGACCCCGCCCGCGTCCGCAAGCATCGCAGCGAGCGCGCGAACGCCGGGCGAACTCCCCGGGTCGCTCGCTGCCGAAGCGAGGTTGGTCAGGGATTGGAGATGCTTTTGCACCTGTCCATCCAGCCAGCGTTCCAGCCGTTCGCGCAGGGACGCCCGGGTTGGAACCGAGAGCCGATCAAGCGCCCGTGCGGTGCGAAGGGCCGGCTCGAGCAATGAACGGCCGGCGGAGAGCCGGGCGAGGATATGCCCTTCCCAGCCCAAGGCGATCATTCCGGATTCATCAGTGGTCAGTTCGAACGCCTGGTCTTCTGCCTCGATCAGCGCCCTCGCGCGTCGATCGAGCTCATCCCCGAGGCGCCGTTCCGCGGCGGCCAGCAGCAGGCGCTTGTCGGCGAGGCGCGCATTCGGGTCGACGCGGAAGTCGAAGCCGGTGAGGTGGCCGATCGGCTCAGGCCCGACGCTGACTTCCCCGTCGGCAGCGACTGTCACCGGAAGCGCGTCGCCGCCGCGAGCGCCGATGTCGCGCACCAGCACCGCGGTGCGGCGGTCGACGAAGCGTTGGGTCAGCCGCTCATGAAGCGCATCGGACAGCCGCGCCTCCACTTCGCGGGTGCGCTCGGCCCATTTGGCAGGCTCTTTCAGCCAGTCGGAGCGGTGGGCGATGTAGGCCCAGCTTCGGATTCCGGCGAGGCGGTCAGCGAGCGCTTCGATGTCACCGCTCATATTGTCGAGCCGGGCGACTTCAGCCGCGAACCATTCGTGCGGGACGTGCCCGCCTTCGTTGATGTAGCTGAACAGGCGGCGGACCATGCGGCTGTGGTGCATCGGCCCCACTTTGCGGAAGTCGGGGAGGCCGCACACCGCCCATAGTCGTCGCGTCTGGGCACCCCGCTTTGATGCGATCGCGGGGTCCTGGGCGCAAAGCTTCAGCACCGACAGGTCAATCGCTTCCGGGGCTGACCGCAGGATCGGATCGTCGCTCTTCGCTTCGAGGCTGCCAATTAGCGAGCGAACATCCGTGAAATCGAGATTGGCGTTGCGCCAGTAGACGGAATCGAGCGGGCGGAAGCGGTGGTCCTCGATCGCGGTGATCTCTTCTTCGCTGAACGAGGCGCTGGTGTCGCTGAGGCCCAAGGTTCCGAAGGTGCCGTCCTTCTGGTGACGGCCAGCGCGGCCGGCGATCTGTGCCATTTCCGGGATCGTCAGGCGGCGGTCGCGGCGGCCGTCGAACTTCTCGAGGCCGGCGAAGGCAACATGGGTCACGTCCATATTGAGCCCCATGCCGATGGCGTCCGTGGCGACTAGATAGTCGACCTCGCCGCGCTGGAACATCGCGACCTGGGCGTTGCGGGTGGCGGGTGAGAGCACCCCCATCACCACGGCGGCTCCGCCCCGGAAACGGCGCAGCATCTCGGCCAGGGCGTAGACCTGCTCCGCCGAGAAGGCGACGACCGCGGAGCGCGGCGGCAGTCGCGAGAGCTTGACGCTGCCGGCGTAGCGCAGCGTGGAGAAACGCGGGCGGCTGACGATCTCGGCGTCGGGCAGGAGCTCGCGGACGATGGGCTTCAATGTGTCGGAGCCGAGGATCAAGGTCTCCTCGCGGCCGCGGACGCGAAGCATTCGGTCGGTGAAGACGTGGCCGCGCTCGGGATCAATGCCCAGCTGCGCCTCGTCGATTGCGGCGAAGGCGAAGTCGCGCTGGAAATCGCTGTCGTGATGACCGTCGCCGCCCGGCACCGGCATGCTCTCCGCCGTGCATAGGAAGTAGCGTGCGGTCGGCGGGACAATCCGCTCCTCGCCGGTCAGGAGCGCAACCTGCGCTTCGCCCTTCATGGCGACGACGCGATCGTAGACCTCGCGCGCGAGCAGGCGGAGCGGAAAACCGATGACGCCGGAAGAGTGGCCACACATCCGCTCGATGGCGAGATGGGTCTTGCCCGTATTGGTCGGGCCAAGGATCGCCCGAACGGGCGCATCGATACGCGGCGCCATGATCATCCGAATGTGGCAGCGCGCGCCGGGAACGCAAGGTTCCTTCGACGGACGGAACGCCGGAATTTAGGACGGTCTTAACCTTGTTTCGCGATTGAGGACCTAGTGTTGACAGTGCAACCGAGGGGAGCGGCAGCTTTCGGCCGCCGGGGCAAGTCGCGTTCGCGTGGCGTCGCGATTCCATTGCCGCACGCGAAATGGGCGATTGCGGGGGCGGCGGCGCTGTTGTGCAGCGGAGTCGCCTGGGCATCGCTGCCCAAGCAGCCCGAGATCCGCGCCGACGAGCAGGAGCAATGGCAGGCGCTGGCGATCGCCCCGCTTTCGAGCGGCGGTCGGACGGGAATGCGCATGGACTCGACGGCTGACGTTCAGCCGATCGACGTCGTTCCCGTGCGCAAAGTTCTGGCGATAGCGGCCGAACCGGCGAAGGCCGAAGCGCCAAGGCCGGTGACCGGCCCGCTGCGCCTTCGCGGCAGGATCGGCGACGGACTGTACTGGTCGCTTCGCGCCGCCGGAGTGTCGCCCCAGGCCGCCGCGCAATATCTTGCCGCGCTGTCGACCGAGATCGATGTCGGCGGCGACGTCGGGCCTGGGGACGGTTTCGACATGATCGTCGGCAATAATGGCGAGCTTCTCTACGCGGGGCTCGACCGGGTCGCGGCACCCGATCTGCAGCTGGTCAAATGGAATGCCGGCGGGCGGGCGGAATGGCTCGATGCGGCGCATGCCGAGCAGCCGAGGCAGCAAGTCGCAAGCATGACCGGCCTTCCCGTCAACGGTCACATCACTTCTTATTTCGGCAATCGATACCACCCGATCCTGCACTTCACGCGCTTCCACGCCGGGCTAGACATCGGGGCGGCCTGGGGCAGCCCGATCGTCGCTGCTGGCGACGGTGAAGTAGTCGGCGCCGGCTGGAGCGGCGGCTACGGACGCCAGGTCAAGATCGCCCATGCCGGTGGGTTGATGAGCAGCTATGGTCATATGAGCTCGATCGCGGTGTCGCCGGGCAGCTACGTCCATGCCGGGCAGGTCATTGGCTATGTCGGTTCGAGCGGCCTTTCGACCGGGCCGCACGTCCATTACGAGGTGCTGCAGAACGGCACGCCGGTGAACCCGCTGTCGGTTCGCTTCACCAGCATCCAGACCGTGGACACCCACGTGGCCGACGCGGTCAAGCTGCGCTTACAGCAATTGCTGAGCATCGGCGCAAAGCGCGCCTGATTCCGCTGCCCATACGGCAGTAATTCGTTTATAGTCGAACGGCCCCGGCGTTTTTGAGGGCTTTGTTGGTTTCCTAGGGAGAGGGGAGCCCACAATGAACGTGCAAGACGAACTCGCACCTGCCGGCATTGGAACGCCGACGCCAGAACCCGCGACGGCAATGTCGTGGGACGGCACGTCCAACGAAGAATTGATGGCCATCATGAATCGCGGCGCGCTGGCAGGCGACCTGTTCTTTTCGGCCTCCGCGGAGATGGAGCGGCGGTCCCGGCAGATGGACGCCGCCATTCACGAGGAAGAAGAGAAAGCTACCGCGAGACGGCAGCACCTGGCGCTGCTGATTGCGGCCCTCTTGGCCTTGGGTACGCTTCTCGCGTTGAAACTGGCAGGACGTTTCTAGAGCCGGATCCGGCCGTCCACCTTCTCGACCTTGTTCACATCGACCATCGCCAGCATGGCGATCCAGCGGCGAGAGCGCTCGGGCTCGAAGCCTACTTGCACCGGCGCTCCAGTTGGCTCGCCATAGGTCCCGAACAGCCGGTCCCAGATCGGCATGTCGCCGAAGTTGCGGGCGTGAACGTCCCGCTCATGGTGGAGCATGTGCGCTTCGGGCCGTTGGATGATCCAGCCCGTCCAGGCCGGGGTCCGCACGTTCCAATGTTGGTAGAGCCCGACCATAAAACCCCACAGGCCGGCCCAGGCAGCGGCATGCGGGGTACAATGGAGCAGCCCCGCGGCAAGCAATCCGCACAGCACGCCCTGGACGAATGAATCGACCGGATGGAAGATCATTGCCGAGCTGATGTCGACCCGAGCGACGCCGTGGTGGAGCTGGTGCCCGGCCCGCCACAGCACGTCGAAATAATGCATGATGCGGTGCGCCCAATAGGCAAGGAACGTCGTCAGCATCCACACCGGGATGGCTGCCCAATTGCCCCACTTCTCAAGGTCGACGATCGCCATTGGCGGCAGGTACGGCACGACCAGTAGCGGCGCTCCGATGTAGACAACGAGCGTCAACGCGAACCCCGCCAGCCCGATCAGCCGCCAATGCCGGATTGCCGGCATCTCGCGCCCCGATGGGACGATTGCCTCGAACGCAAGAAACAACAGGAAGCTCGCCGGTATCGCGAGCAGAATGGCGGTATCGAAATCCATCGCAGTGGCCCCCAGTGCGATTGATACGTCGGCTGCATTACTATTGTGCGGCTCGCTTGGCCATGACCGCTGTTGCGGCTAGTCCTCTTCGCCAGCCATGGACATCTACCTTCCGATCGCCGGCCAGTCGGTCAACGCGCTGTTCATGGTGGTGCTCGGCTTCTTGGTCGGCCTGCTGTCGGGCATGTTCGGCGTTGGCGGCGGGTTCCTGACGACACCGATCCTGATTTTCTACGGGATTCCGCCAACGGTCGCCGTCGCCTCGGCAACGACGCAGATCACCGGCGCAAGCGTGTCGGGCGTGATGGTCCACATGCGCCGTGGCGGCGTCGACCTGAAGATGGCGGGTGTGATGATCGTCGGCGGTCTCGCCGGATCGATCGTCGGCGCGGGGCTATTCCGCCTGCTTCAATCCACCGGTCGCATCGATGTGGTCATTGGCGCACTCTATGTCCTCATCCTCGGCTCGATCGGCGTGCTGATGCTTAAGGATGCCCTGATCGCGCTTGGTTACGTGACTGCGCCGAGCACCGCCAAGAAGGCCGAACGGCATAATCGCTGGGTCGCGTCCTTGCCGCTGAGGTGGCGCTTCTACAGCTCGGGCCTGTACGTCTCGCCGCTAGCGCCGGTGGCACTGGGCTTCGTGGCTGGCATCCTGACCGTTCTCCTCGGCATTGGTGGCGGCTTCATCCTCGTGCCCGCCATGATCTACCTCTTGGGCATGGCCGCGCGCGTCGTGATCGGCACCAGTCTGGTGATGATCCTTGCGGTCAGTGCCGCGACGACGATGGTGCACGCGCTCACCACGCGCTCGGTCGACATCGTGCTGGCGGCCTTGCTGCTCGTCGGCGGCGTGATCGGCGCGCAATATGGTGCGATCCTCGCCACCCGGGTGAAGCCGGACCTGCTGCGCCTTGCGCTGGCGGTGATCATCCTGCTCGTCGGACTGCGCATGGCGCTCGGCCTCGCCTGGCACCCGGACGAAGTCTTCTCGATCGAGTATCTGTGAGGCGGACCGCGCCCCCGATTTTGCTTGCGCTGGCGCCCTTCCTGATCGGCGCCGACAAGCCGCTCCTCGTCCCCGACATTTCAGCCCGCAAGGTCGAGATCCGCTACAGCTTCACCGGCGCGCAGTTGCTGTTGTTCGGTGCGATCATCTACCCGGGAGGGCGGCCGCCCAATCGCCAGACGGACGTGGTCGTCGTCCTGCGGGGTCCCGTCCAACCGATCCTGGTCCGCGAGAAACGCAAGATCGCGGGGATCTGGATGAACGACGATTCCAACCGCTTCCGGTCGGCACCGTCTTATTATTCGGTAGCATCGTCACGGCCGATCAAAGACCTCGTCGATGAGCGCACCGCCTCGATTTACGAGATGGGGCTTCACAATCTCCAGCTCTCGCCGGGCGGCGGTGCGCTTCCGGAGAAGGAGCGGCGGTTCGAGGCCGGATTGCTCGACCTCCGGCGCCGTCATGGTCTCTACGCCGAGAACCCGTCGGGCGTCGAAATCACCGGCGGCGTGCTCTACCGGGCAACCATCGCCATTCCGAGCCAGGTTCCTGTCGGGACCTACACCGCCGAAACGTTTCTCGTGGACCGGGGCAAGGTCATCGCGGCCGCAACCCGCGACATCCAGATCGACAAGTCGGGCTTCGAGCGGTTCGTCGCCCTCGCGGCGCGGCGTCACGAGGGCCTCTACGGCCTCGCCGCCGTCGCCATGTCATTGGTCATGGGATGGGCCGCCGCGGCCTTCTTCCGCAGACGCGCCTAACAGTCGTTCCTAAGCCAATTTTAACCGCTCGCGCGTAAGAGCCGCCTGACAAGAATGTCAGTGGGGTAGCGAGTAATGAACGATCAGCCGAACCTTCGCCAGTTCCTGGATGAGGTAAACTCCTTCGCTGACGAGCCGCAGGGCACGCCAGCGACGGCGCAATCGGGCAAGGCGCTACCGCACATCGGCAAGGTGCTGGAGATCGCGGGATCCGGTTCGCAGATCTGCATCGACCCGGTCGAGCTCCACAAGCTGCAATCACACAGTGATCCCGCCGTCACCATGTCAGGCCAGGTCGGTAGCCAGGTGAAGGTCGTCGTTGGCCAGAACTGGCTGATCGCCAACGTCCGCACCATGCGCGCCGACGAGACGGGCGAAGTCGTCGCCCATGTCGACTTCCTCGGCGAAGGCACGCGCGATTCCTCGGGCAAGATGAGCACATTTCGCCGCGGCGTTACGCGCTACCCGATTCCGGGTGCCGAAGTGCATCCGGTAACGACCGAGGACCTCCGTGCCGTCTTCGCGGCCAGCGACGAAGCCAATGTCGAAATCGGCACCGTTTATCCGACGGATGACATTCGCGGCGCATTGTACGTCGACCCGATGCTGTCGAAGCACTTCGCGGTGCTGGGATCGACCGGTACCGGTAAGTCGACCTCGGTCGCGCTGATCCTGCACCGGATTTCGCAGCTGAGCCCCGAGGGTCACATCCTGATGATCGACCCCCACGGCGAATATTCCGCCGCGTTCAAGGGCTGCGGCGAGCTGTTCAACGTCGACAACCTCCAGCTGCCCTACTGGCTGATGAATTTCGAAGAGCATTGCGAAGTGATGCTGACGACGCATGATGCGGAGCGTCAGCGCGATGCCGACATCCTCGCCAAGTGCCTGCTCGCCGCCCGCACCAAGGGCAAGGACATGAGCCAGTACGGCAAGGTGACGGTCGACAGCCCGATCCCGTACCTGCTCGCCGATTTGAACGGCATCATCGTCAACGAGATGGGCAAGCTCGACCGCGCGGGCGACACGCTCCCGTATCAGCGGCTGAAGACCAAGCTCGACGAGCTTCGCGCCGACCCGCGCTACACCTTCATGTTCTCAGGGATGCTGGTGTCGGACTCGATGCCCGGCCTCATTTCGAAGCTGTTCCGCCTGCCGAGCCATGGCAAGCCGATCTCGATCGTGGACGTGTCGGGAGTTCCGTCCGAAGTCACGTCGGTCGTGGTGTCGGTCCTGGCCCGCATGGTGTTCGACTATGCGATCTGGTCGCGGACCGAGGCGCAGCGGCCGCTGCTGCTCGTCTGCGAAGAGGCGCACCGTTACGTGCCGAAGGACGAAAATGCCGAGAACGGGCAGGCCGTCCGCCGCATCCT
>Ga0136846_1211074_pt1 | contig 10451 bp, 8 predicted proteins | sample HopSoiMetagenom2_FD_96841 | JGI IMG/M metagenome (GOLD analysis project Ga0136846, IMG submission 96841) | Grasslands soil microbial communities from Hopland, California, USA - 2 Assembly 2016 (version 4) | ecosystem: Environmental > Terrestrial > Soil > Grasslands | place: USA: Hopland... | reverse complement strand
CGGACGAGCAGCACCTCGTGCGTCACCTTGACCCCGTTGCGGCGCCAGGCGATCGGGTCGACCCACCGCGCCGGGGGCGGCGCGACGAGGTAGCCGTCCGGGATCCGGCTGGACCCGGTCAGGCCGGCATCGACGACGGCGAGCGCGTCCTCGCCGGGTTCGAGCCCCAGGTCGGGCACGACGAGCGCGAGCAGCGCCACCGCCTCCGCCCGCGTCCCGACCGGCAGCAGCTCGTTCTCGGTCCGCTGGTTGTCGCCGCGGCCGGCGTAGCCCGCGACGTTGACGACCACGCGCCACCAGTCGGGCCCGCGCCAGAGCAGCGGCTGCACCAGGCGGATGGCCTGCACCCGGCCGGGCGGCACGGTCTGCGCGCGGTGCTCGAGCAACCCGTGACGCAGGCGGAGACCGTCCGGCGAGATGCCGATGGTGAACCCGAAGGACGACGAGAAGCGCCGCCACAGCACCGTGACCACGCCGATCACGACGGGCAGCAGTGCCGCCAGCGCGGCGGGCCCCGCGGCGAAGAGACCCGCGACGACCAGCCCGAGCGCGATCACGACCCCGGTGATCGCCCCGGTGTCGAGCAGCAGCGAGGCGACGACCCGCTGCACCGGGACCTCCGCGACCACCCGCTCCGGTGCCTCCGGCGCGTGCGGCGTCTCGTAGTGCAGGCCGGCGGCGGCGGCGAGCAGGTGGTTGCGCAGGCGGCGGGCCTGCACGTCGGTGAGGTAGGCGAGCTCGATGCTCGAGCCGGCCCCCCCGGCGACCTCGAGCTTGAGCTTGGCCAGCCCGAAGATCCGGGCGGCGAGCGGCTGCACGACGTCGACCGCCTGCAGCCGGTCGAGACGGGCCCGGCGCTGCCGCCGCACGATCACTCCGTGCTGCAGCTCGAGCGCCTCCGCGGTGACCCGGTAGCCGGTCATCCGCCAGGAGATCGCCAGCAGCAGCGCGATGAGGACGACGCCTCCGACGAGCGCGAGCACACCGAGCCCGAGCCAGGGGATGCCCTCGTCGTGCCCCTCACCGCCGCCCGTCGCCTGCCGGAGCGCGTTCTGCCCGGTGTCCTGCAGGACGACGACGAGCAGGACGGCGATGACCTGCCACGAGCGGACCGCCGGCGTGAGCGGATGCACCCGGTGCCAGGTGCCGTCCGCGACCCCCGGCGCGGGCTCTGGTGCGGGTCCCGGCGCGGGCTCCGGCGGAGCCGCGGTCACAGTCCCGCCAGCCGGGCCTCGCCTCGGGACGCGAGCCGGTCGCGCAGCCGGCCGGCCTCCTCCGGCCGCAGCCCCGGGATGAAGGCGTCGCTGTGGGCCGACGCCGTGTGCAGCTGGACCTTGGCGAGACCGAACATCCGGTCGACGACACCGGCGTAGACGTCGACGAACTGCATGCGGCCGTACGGGACGACGACGATCGTGCGCCAGAGGACCCCGTGCCGCACGAGCAGGTCGTCCTGACGCTCGGCGTACCCCCAGCTGCGCACCTGCCGTCCGATCACCCCCCAGGCCCAGACGGCGGCGGCGGCGAGCACGGCCGCCCCGGCCCACAGCCACCCGAGCGAGAGCACCGGAGCGAGCAGGCCGGCGACGACGGCGAGCAGGGCGAGCGGGGCGCACACGGTCAGCCGGCGGGCGGCCGCCAGGCGCGGCGACGGCGACCACCACTGCACGTCGGGCGGCTCGAACGGCTCCCCGGCGTCCCCGGTCGGCGTCCCCGTCGCTGCCATGCCGCCCAGCATGTCAGACGCCCCCGACGGCGTCCGGAGCGACCGCGCGCCCGCGTGCGAGGATGGCGCCGTGGCTCCTGCCGACGGACCGCCGGGCACCGCGGCGACCTCGCTCACCGTCGGCCTCGGCGCGGGCGGCCTCGCCACCGCCGACATGGTGCTCAACATCGGTCCGCAGCACCCGTCGACGCACGGCGTCCTGCGGTTGCGGATCACCCTCGACGGCGAGCGGATCACCCGCGCGGAGCCGATCGTCGGCTACATGCACCGGGGCGCAGAGAAGCTCTTCGAGGTCCGCGACTACCGGCAGATCATCGTGCTCGCGAACCGCCACGACTGGCTCTCGGCCTTCGCGAACGAGCTCGGCGTGGTGCTCGGCGCGGAGCGGTTGCTCGGCATGGAGGTGCCGGAGCGGGCCGTCTGGGCGCGCACGCTGCTCGCGGAACTCAACCGGATCCTCAACCACCTCATGTTCCTGGGCTCCTACCCGCTGGAGCTCGGCGCGATCACGCCGGTGTTCTACGCGTTCCGAGAGCGTGAGGAGCTGCAGGCGGTGATGGAGGAGGTCTCCGGCGGCCGGATCCACTACATGTTGAACCGGGTCGGCGGCCTCAAGGAGGACCTGCCGGCCGGCTGGACGAGCCGGGTGCTGCGCGCCGTCGCCGCCGTCCGGGCCCGGCTCCCGGAGCTCGAGTCACTCGTCGTTGGGAACGAGATCCTGCGGGCGCGCACCCGCGTGGTCGGCGTCCTCCGCCGGGAGATGGCGGCCGCGTACGGGGTGAGCGGACCCATCGCCCGCGCCACCGGCCTGGACATCGACCTGCGCCGGGACGACCCCTACCTCGGTTACGGCGAGCTGTTCGCCCCAGGCGGTCCGGGTCGGGTGGTCACCCGCACGGCCGGCGACTGCCTGGCCCGGCTCGAGGTGCTGCTGGAGCAGGTGCACGTGTCGCTCGACCTCGTCGAGTACTGCGTCGACCGGCTCCGGTCGCTGCCGCCGGGCCCGATCAACGTCCGGCTGCCGAAGGTGCTGCGGGTGCCGGAGGGGCACCTCTACACCTGGACGGAGAACCCGCTCGGCATCAACGGCTACTACCTCGTCTCCCGCGGCGACAAGGTGCCGTGGCGGCTCAAGCTCCGGTCGGCGTCCTTCAACAACGTGCAGGTGCTCTCGCAGATCCTGCCCGGCTGCCTGGTCGCGGACATGGTGGCCGTGCTCGGCTCGACGTTCTTCGTGGTGGGCGACGTCGACAAGTGAGTCGCGTCAGGCGACGTGGCGGCCGTGCTCTTGGACGGCGACCGAGACCAGGTCGTCGTCGTCCTGCGGGTGCGCGTCCGCGGTCGCCCGGACGAGCTCGTCCTCGATGCGGGCCAGGGCGGCCGGCTCCGGCACCGACGGGGGGAAGGGGCTCGGCTGCTGGGCGGGCAGCGACGGACGGGCCAACGGCCGCCGCTCCCGGGTCTGCACCCACTCGCTGGCCTCGACGTCCGCGAGCGGGACGACCACGACGTCGTCGTGCGTCTCGGCCGGCTGCTGCGCGACCCGGACGGGCGCGGGGGCCGGAGTCGTCCACGCCGGCATCGCGGCCGGCAGCGAGGCCCGGACCGCAGGCGCGGCGACCGGCGGTAGCAGGGGCAGCGAGCGGGCCGCGAGCACGGCCTCGGTGTCGAGCAGGGCGCGCTGGAAGGCGTCGACGTCCTCGCGCAGCTGCGCGATGGTGCGGCGCAGCTCGGTCACCTCGTGCCGGGAGCGCAGGCGCTCGGCGCGACGACGCCGGCGCAGCGAGCGGGCCTGCAGGCGCTCGACGTAGAGTCCGGCGGCGCAGACCACGGCGCCTCCGGCCGACACGGCCGGACGCTCGCCGGCCAGGCCCAGGCCGGCCAGGCCCAGGCCGGACACCAGAGACGTCATGGGCGCGGACGCGACGACGGCGTCGACCCACGTCTTCAACACCGAGTGAGGACGCTGTTGCGCTGCGTACCGGTTCGCCACAGCCGTCACTGTAGGGGCGGGACACGCCGGGCTCCCCGAACCATCGTCCGGCGTGTCACATCAGTCACAGCAGTATCAGGAGAACGTGACGGTGCCGATCACCCCAACGGATGATCGGCACCGTTCCGCGCGTCGGTCGGTCGGGCTCATAGCAGACCCTTCGAGGTCAGGTACTCCTTGGCCACGTCCTCCGCCTTCTGGCGCTGGGCGTCCACCTTGGCGTCGAGCTGCGACAGGTCCGCGGTCGTCAGCGTCTGGGAGACCTTGTCGAGCGCCTGCTGGATCTCCGGCTTGTTCGCCGACGCGGTGTTGACGATCGGGACGAGGTTATCGGCGTTCTGCAGACCCTTGTCGTCCTTCAACAGGACCAGGCCGAGACTGTCCAGGGTGGCGTCCGTGGTCCCGGTGAGCACCATGTCGGCCTTGCCGCTGACGACGGCCTGCTTGGCCTGCGGCGTGCCGAAGCCGAGCGGCAGCAGGTCGGCGATCTTCAGACCGTACGTCTTCTCCAGGCCCGGCTGGCAGAACGGGCGGACGGGGCATTCCGTCGTCGCCGCCAGGCGGATCGGCTTGTTGAGCTTGGCCAGGTCCGACAGCGACGTGAGGTGGTTGGCGTCCGCCAGCTTCTTCGAGACGGCGAAGGCGTTGCTGTCCTGCGCGGGCGAGACGGCGAACGCGGTGAGACCGGCCTTCTCGAGCAGGGGCTTGAGCTTCCCCAGCGTCGCCTGCGCGTCCGAGCTCGAGATGCTCGGGGCGGTCTTGCCGTTGGCCTTGCCGTTCATGAAGTCGGCCATCGTCGCCAGGTACTCGGGGACGACGTCGATGTCGCCCTTCTCGAGCGCAGGCTCGTAGACCTCGCGCGCGGTGACGGCCTTGTAGTTCACGGTGTAACCGGCCTTGGCCAGCAGCTGGCCGTAGAGCTGCTGCATGATCTCCATCTCGGTGAAGTTCGCGCCGCCGACGGTGATGTTCTTGTCGCCGCCGCCGCCCGCGCCGGCCGCGGCGCTGGAGGTCGAGCTGGAAGAGCTCGAGGAGAACGCGTTCGAGGAGCCCCCGCAGGCCGCGAGCAGCAGGCCCACGGCGCCGGCCGCCGCGAGGACCCCGACGGAGCCGAGGCGCCGGCGCGGGCGCGAGGAGGTGGTGGAGTGAGGTGTTGCCGTCATGTCAGGTCGCCTTCTGTGTCCCGTGCTGGGCACGCGTGTCCGGCGGGCTCGTGATGCCACAGCACGAGGATGGTCCGGCAGGCCTGTCCTGCCGGGTCGCGCTGCTACCCGCTCCCCCGACCCAACCGTCGGCGCCCCTGCTGCGCATCCCGGCAGGGATCACAGTTCGAGAACGAAAGCCTTACGTCGTCACCGAGCGCGCACGACCCGCAGCGGATCGAGTCGCCGCTGGAGCAGGGCCATGACTCCCTCGATGCTCAGCGCGAGCACGCACACACAGAACGCTCCCGCGACGACCTCGGCCTGGTCCTGGGTGCCGAAGCCGTTGGTGATGATCGCCCCGAGCCCGCCGCCCGCGACCAGGGCCGCGATCGTGGCCGTGGCGATCACCTGGACGGCGGCCAGCCGCACCCCGCCCATGAGCAGGGACGTGGCCATCGGCAGCTCGACCTTCGCCAGCACCTGCGGGCCGTTCATGCCCATCCCGCGTGCGGCGTCGACGGCCGCGGGGTCCACCTCGTTCACGCCGAGATAGGTGTTGGTGAGGATCGGCGGCAGCGCGAAGAGCACCAGCGCGGTGATGATCGACACCGTGCTCAGGCCGAACGGCTCCGGAGCCAGCACGAGGATGACCAGGACCGCGAACGTGGGCACCGCACGGCCGACGTTCGACACCCCGACAGCGAGCCCGCCTCCGCGGTGGACGTGGCCGAGCCACAGCCCGATCGGGATCCCGATCAGGCAGGCGATGCCCAGCGCCGCGGCGGACACCCCCACGTGCTCGAGCAGCCGTTGCGGGATCCCGTTGGGGCCCTGCCAGTTCGCCGGGTCCTGGAACCAGGCGACGACGCCGCCGATCCAGCCCATCAGGCCACCCCTCCGCGCCGCCACGGCATCAGGAACCGCTGGGTCCCCAGGAGCACGACGTCGAGGACGAGCGCGATGACGACGCAGAGCACGGACGCCGTCAGCACCTGCGCCTTGAAGTTGCTCTGCAGGCCGGTCTGGATGAGGTCTCCCAGCCCGCCGCTGCCGACGATGGTGCCGATCGTGGTGAGCGCGACCGTCGACACGGTGGCGATCCGCAGGCCTCCGATGAGCACCGGGAGCGCGAGCGGCATCTCGACCCGCCAGAGCAGTCCGTTCGGGGAGTAGCCCATGCCGCGCCCGGCGCCCCGGACCTCCTCCGGGACGCCGTCGAGCCCGGCCAGCACCGCCCGGACCAGGACCGTCAGGGAGTAGAGGACGAGGCCGACGATCACCGTCGTCTCGGTGAGCCCGGTGAACGGGAGCAGGAGCGAGAACAGCGCCAGCGACGGGATCGTGTAGATGGCGGTCGCCGTCCCGAGGATCGTGGCACGCAGCCGGTGGATCCGCCGGGCGACCAGAGCCAGCGGCAACGCCAGCAGCGCCCCGATGATCACTGAGATGATCGTGATGCGGAGGTGCTCGACCGTGGCCGCCGTGAGCTCGTCGGCGCGGGTTCGGACGTACTCCGGGCACACCCACGCGTTGCGCACCAGGCAGTCGTCCGCAACCGTTTGCGCATGTCCGCCGATCAGCGCCCTCCCGATCACCTCGCCGAACCTACAGCCGACGAGATGATCCGGCTCGACGGCCTGGGAAAGCGGTATCCCGACGGCACGGTGGCGGTCGACGACGTCACGCTGAGCGTGCGCCGCGGCGAGCTGGTCATGCTCGTCGGACCTTCCGGCGGGGGGAAGTCGACCACCCTGCGGCTCATCAACCGGCTCATCGAGCCCACCTCCGGGCGGATCTGGCTGGACGGCCGGGACGTGACCCGGGAGCACCCGGAGAAGCTGCGCCGCGGCATCGGCTACGTCATCCAGCGCATCGGCCTGTTCCCGCACCGGACCGTGGAGCAGAACGTCGCGACCGTGCCCGGGCTGCTCGGCTGGGACCGCGAGCGCACCCGGCGGCGCGTCGCCGAGCTCCTCGACCTCGTCGGGCTCGAGCCGGAGACGTACGCCAAGCGCTACCCGAACGAGCTCTCCGGGGGCCAGCAGCAGCGCGTCGGGGTGGCCCGGGCGCTCGCGGCGGATCCGCCCGTGCTGCTCATGGACGAGCCCTTCGGCGCCGTCGACCCCCTCGCGCGGGACCGCCTGCAGGAGCAGTTCCGCCGCATCCAGGGGGAGCTCCACAAGACCGTCGTGTTCGTCACGCACGACATCGACGAGGCCGTGCGGCTCGGCGACCGGATCGCCGTGCTCGGCCCGGCGGGCAAGCTCCAGCAGTACGCGGACCCGGCGACGCTCCTCTCGGCTCCCGCGAACGAGCAGGTCGCCGCGTTCGTCGGCGCCGACAGAGGGATCCGGCAGATGAGCGTCACCCAGCTCACGAGCCAGGACCTCGACGAGCCCGCCACCGCACCCCCCGACGGTGCGGACCGGGCTCCGGACGGCGCCCTGGTGGTGGACGCCGACGGCGCGGTCACCGGCATCGTGCGCGGCGGCCGGGTGCTTCCGGCACCGCCCGCCCTGGTCCTGGGCAGCACCTTGCGACAGGCCTTCGCGGCCCTGGCCGGCGTCGACGCCGGCTTCGTGCCCGTCGTCAACGGTGGCCGGTACGTGGGCGTCGTCACGCCGGAGGGCATCTACCAGGCCCTGCGCCGCAGCGCCCACGCCGTCGGCCAGGCCGCCGCCTCGGCGTCGGGGCCCACCGCTGAGCAGACGGCCGAGCAGACGGCCGAGCAGACGGCGGCGGCGGGCTGAGGCCGGGTCCCCATACGCTCGTGAGCGCACCCGCGGGGGGAACGACCGCAGGCATGGGTCGATCAGGGGCGGGAAGGAGTGGGTGGATGAAGGGCCGCGCCATACCGGTGCTGCTGGTCGCCGTCGCCGCGGCGGTGACGGCCTGCACGACGACACCGAAGCCCGCGACGCCGACGTCGTCCGGGCGGACGGGGTCCGCCGCGCCCTCCCGGCCGTCCGCGACCCCGGGAGCGCCCTTCACGGCCGGCGCCGGGACGCCACAGGCCGGCGTCGCGGCCCCGCCGACCACCCAGGACTGCCTGGAGCAGGCCAAGGCCCGGTGCTACTCGCCCGCCCAGCTGGCCCGCGCCTACGACCTGGAACCTCTCTGGCGCGAAGGCTGGACCGGGCAGGGCCGGACCATCGCCATCGTCGACTCCTTCGGTTCGCCGACGATCCGCAAGGACCTGCACACGTTCGACGCGACGTTCGGCTACCCCGACCCCAAGCTGACGATCGTGCAGCCGGCCGGCAAGGTCCCGGCGTTCGACCGGACCGACAGTGAGCAGACCGGCTGGGCCGGCGAGACGACGCTCGACGTCGAGTGGGCGCACGCGATGGCACCCGGGGCGGACATCCTCCTGGTCGAGACACCGGTCGCCGAGACGGAGGGGATCACCGGCTTCCCCGAGATCGTCAAGGCCGAGACGTACGTCCTCGAGCACGACCTCGCCGACGTTATCTCGCAGAGCCTGGGCGCGACCGAGCAGACGTTCAGCAGCAACGCGCAGCTGCGCAGCCAGCGCAGCGCCTTCGTGCGGGCGCAGGCGGAGGGGGTCAGCGTGCTCGCCGCCTCCGGCGACGACGGCCCGCTGGCCCGCGACCTCCACGAGCGCCGGCTGCCGACCCGCGGCGTGGGCTGGCCGGCGACCGATCCGCTGGTGACGGCCGTCGGCGGCACGGCCCTCACCCTGGACGCGCAGGGACGCCGGGAGGCGCCGGACGCGGCGTGGGGCGGCGCCGGCGAGAGCGGGGCCTCCGGCGGAGGCCTCTCCACCGTCTTCGACCGCCCGGACTGGCAGGACGGCGTCGAGTCCGCGGTGCACGGCGCCCGCGGCATCCCCGACATCAGCATGAGCGCGGCGGTGAGCGGCGGAGCGCTCGTGTGGAGCAGTTACTCCGGCAGCGGCGGGTGGCAGGTCATCGGCGGCACGAGCGAGGCCACGCCGTTGCTCGCCGGTGTCGTGGCCATCGCCGACCAGTACGCGGGGCGCCGGCTGGGCCTGCTCAACCCCACGCTGTACCGGCTCGCTGCCGGCGGCGGCACCGGGAGCGGCATCGTGGACGTGACGCACGGCTCCAACGCCGTGGGCACCCGGCCCGGCTTTCCCGCCGGCCGGGGCTACGACCTCGCGACGGGGCTGGGGACGGTGAACGCGAACGCGCTCGTGCGCGCGCTGGCTACGGCGCCAGGGTGACGGCGAGCAGCGCGATGTCGTCGTCGTGACGGGGCCCGCGGCCCATCACCTCGAGCGCGGCCGCGCACACCGCGTCGGGGCACCCGGACGTCGAGCGGGCGTCCGCGGCCAGACCCGCCCGGAGCTTCTCGATCCCCTCGTAGACGGGCAGTGAGCGGTCCTCGACGAGTCCGTCGGTGAACAGCAGCAGGGTGTCGCCCCGCGCCAGGGCGACGTCGGCCACCCCGAACGAGCGGCCCGCGACGCCCAGCGGTGGCCCGGGATCGAGCTCCACCCCGACCACCTCCCCGTCGGCGCGAAGGACGACGGGAGCCGGATGGCCGGCGGAGGCGATCGCCAGGGCACCGGTGGCGGGCTCGAGAACGCCGTAGAGCGCCGTGACCAGCTCGCCGTCCTCGAGGGCCTGGACGAGGGCGTCCACGCGGCCCAGCACGCCCTGCGGCGGGTGGTTCTCCAGCGCGTACCCGCGCAGGCTGGCGCGCAGCTGCCCCATCACCGCGGCGGCACGGACGCCGCGGCCCATGACGTCGCCGACGGTGAGCCCGACCCGCGCGGACGGCAGCGCCACCGCGTCGTAGAAGTCGCCGCCGACCTCGGTGCCGTCCGCGCCCGGCAGGTACCTGCTGGCCAGGAGGAGGCCGGGGATGTCCGGGAGGCGGCGCGGGAGCAGGCTGCGCTGGAGCGTGACCGCCACCTCGCGCTGCTGCTCGTACAGGCGGGCGTTATCGAGGGCGAGCGCCGCCCGCCGCACGACGTTCTCGACGAGGTCGTCGTCGGCGTCGGTCATCTCCGCGGAGCGCGCGACGGTCACGGCGCCGAAGGTGCGGCCGCGAGCGCGGAGCGGCACCGAGAGCGCGTCCCGGGTGTGCAGGGCGCGCAGCAGCGCGAGCACGGACTCGTCCCCCGCGGCGATCCGTTCGAGCGCTCCGTCGTCGATCCCGCGCATCCGCACGGTGCGACCCCGCCCGATCGCCGGTCCGGCTCCGTACTCCTGGTCGCGCCGGACGGGGGTGACCTCCAGCAGCCGGCCCAGTGCGGGGTCGATCCCGGCGTCCCGGTGGCTGGCGCGGACCAGGTGGATCGCGTTGCCGTCGCCGACGAGGTGGACGGAGCACCAGTCGGTGATCCCCGGCACGAGGAGGTCGACGACCGCGTCGAGCACCTGCTCGGTCCGCAGGCCCGCGGCGAGCAGCTCGCCGGACCGCGCGAGCACCCGGGTGCGCTCCTCGGCGCGGCGGGCGTCGGACACCTCGGAGGCCACGCAGACGACGGCGACGATCCGGCCCCCGTCCCGGTCCCGGGCGGGGAACCAGGTGACCTGCCAGGTGCGCGGCGTGCCGTGCAGGTCGACGACGACCACGTCCTCCCCGGCCACGACCT
>Ga0136846_1221504_pt1 | contig 10452 bp, 7 predicted proteins | sample HopSoiMetagenom2_FD_96841 | JGI IMG/M metagenome (GOLD analysis project Ga0136846, IMG submission 96841) | Grasslands soil microbial communities from Hopland, California, USA - 2 Assembly 2016 (version 4) | ecosystem: Environmental > Terrestrial > Soil > Grasslands | place: USA: Hopland... | reverse complement strand
TGGCGACCGGCTGGTGCTGATCAGCGTCGGCGGCATCGAGACTGCCGACGACGCGTGGGACCGCATCACGTCGGGGGCGTCCCTGCTGCAGGGCTATACGGGCTTCATCTATGGCGGCGGGTTGTGGGCCAAGAACATTCACGACGGCCTCGCGCGCCGCCTGCACGAGGGCGGCTTCAAGTCTCTGGCCGACGCGGTGGGCTCAGCCATCGAGCGCTAGTTCGAGCCTGACCATCGGCAGCCGCAGATCCGGTGTGTCCAGCGCCGAGGCCATGGCTTGCTGCAGCGTGCGCCACGTCCGTGGATGACGTTCGGCGTAGCGGTCGAGCGTCTCCTCTGCTGCCTCACGAGTCATCGGTGCGGCGAGCGCGGGCACATTGCGCCGCAACCCCACGCTGACGCGAACGTGCGGGTTGGCGACGACGTTGCGGTACCACTGCGACGCCTCGCCGAAGCCGGACACGATGACGTACTCATCGGTCCGACGATGATCGACGACCTCGAGCACCGCGTAGCGCCGCGCCCCGCTCTTGCGGCCGATGTGTTCGAGAAGCAGCATGCGATGGCCGAACAGAAAGCCGAGACGGAGTTTGTACAGGTAGATCGGCGCGCGGACGAACTTGCGCGCCTTCAGTAGCTTCCCGAGTAGGTCGCTAGTTCTGCTCATACGTGCCGTGGATGACGGCGCGGGCGATCGCATTCATGAACAGGTTGAAGCCGAGGTAGGCCGGGCTGGCGTCGCCGTCGAGTTCAAGCTTCTCGACCTTGACGGCGTGCACCGCAATGAAATACCGGTGCACGCCGTGGCCGGGTGGCGGGGCCGCACCGATGAAGCGTTTGAGGCCGGCGTCGTTGGCCAAAGTGAGTGCGTCGCCGGGAAATCCACTGCTGCTGCCGTCGCCGACACCGGCGGGCAGATCGGTTACGGTCGCGGGCAGGTTGGCCACGGCCCAATGCCAGAAGCCCGACGCCGTCGGTGCGTCGGGGTCATACACGGTGACGGCGAAGCTGCGGGTCTCCTCGGGGAAACCGGACCAGGAGAGCTGCGGCGAGACGTCGGAACCGCCGGCCCCCATGATCCCGCTGACTTGATCGTTTGCCAGCGGCTGCCCGTCGGTGACCGACTCCGACGTCAGCGTGAATGACGGTAGTTTCGGGAGGAACTCGTAGGGGTTATAGGGAAACGCCATGGTCGTCCTTTCGGTTGTCAGCAGTTGATCAGGAAATGCTCGAGAACCTGAGTGCCGAACTTCAGTGCATCAACGGGTACCCGCTCGTCGACGCCATGGAACAGCGCGGTGAAGTCCAGATCGGGCGGGAGTTGCAGCGGGGCGAAGCCGAAGCAGCGAATCCCCAAGCGGGCGAACGCTTTTGCATCGGTGCCGCCGGACAGCATGTACGGCACGATACGGGCGTCGGGGTCGACGGACAGAATCGCGGCGTTCATCGCGTCCACGAGGTCACCGTCGAAGGTGGTCTCGTAGGACGGCAGCTCGGTGATCCATTCCCGTGTCACGTCGGGGCCGAGCAGCTCGTCGACCTCGCGCTCGAAGGCCGCCTGGCGGCCGGGCAGGATGCGGCAGTCAACCACCGACTCCGCGGTCGCGGGAATGACGTTGGCCTTGTAGCCGGCCTTGAGCATGGTCGGGTTGGCGGTGTCGCGCAGGGTGGCGCCTACGACGCGCGCGATCGGACCGAGTTTGGCGATGGTCCCGGCCAGGTCGGGTGAATCGAGGTCGAACGCGTAGCCGGTCTCCTCGGTGATCGCCGCGAGGAACTGCCCCACGGCGTCGGTCATCACCAGCGGGAACTCGTGGCGTCCGAGTTTCGCGGTCGCCTCGGCGACGGCGGTGACCGAGTTGTGTTGGTGGATCATCGACCCGTGCCCGGCGAAGCTGCGGGCCGTCAGCTTCATCCACATCATCGACTTCTCGGCGGTTTCGACCAGGTAGAGCCGGCGTTCACCGCCGTCTTTGCGTGGCACGGTCAGTGAGAATCCACCGACCTCGCCGATCGCCTCGGTGACGCCGTCGAACAGGTCGGGCCGGTTGTCGACGAGCCACTGGGACCCGTATTTGCCGCCGGCCTCCTCGTCGGCGACGAACGCGAACACCAGGTCGCGGGGCGGCACGATGCCGGCACGTTTGAAGTGGCGGGCGATCGCGATGAGCATGCCGCACATGTCCTTCATGTCGACCGCGCCGCGCCCCCACACATAGCCGTCCTCGACCGCACCGGAGAACGGGTGCACGCTCCAGTCCGACGCCTCGGCGGGGACCACGTCGAGGTGCCCGTGCAGCAGCAGGGCTCCGCGGTCCGAATCGGCGCCCGCGAGCCTGGCGAACAGGTTGCCCCGGCCCGCCGCTCCGGCCTCGACGTATTCGGTCTGATAACCGACCTCTTCCAGCTGTTCGGCCACCCAGTGCGCACATTCGGCCTCGCCTTTGGTGGTGTGGGGTTCGCCGGTGTTGGAGGTGTCGAAGCGGATGAGCGCGCTGACGAGGTCGACCACCTCGGCTTCGGCATTAGGGGGAGGCGTCACAGTCACCATTCGTACCACTCGGTCTTCCCCGGGGGCTGCGCCCCGCCCCGGGGTTCGGGCGGTTGGGTTTGGGTCCGGGCTGCCCGATCCGATAGCCTTAGCTGCCCATGAACTGGTCCGAGTGGCGGAATGGCAGACGCGCTAGCTTGAGGTGCTAGTGCCCTATTAACGGGCGTGGGGGTTCAAGTCCCCCCTCGGACACTCTTGGCTCGTCCAAAGCCGCGATGGTGCTTAGGCATTCGCCTGTGCGGCGTCGGCGGCGAGCCAGTCTTCGAAGGTAGTCGGCGCCAGTTCAGCGTCGGGGGCGGGCAGCAGCACCTCACCGGCCATCGAGACGTCGAAGATGCCGTTCTGCCAGGTCGGAATCAGTCGGATGTGGTGACCGCGCGCGGCGTACGTGCGGCGTGCCATGTCCACCAGGTCCTGGGTGTCCGGTCCGGCGATACCGCGATGACGTCCCTGTGGCCTTCCTGCGGCGACGCGGGCCAGAATGTCGGCTACATCGGCAGGCGCGATCGGCTGAACGAGCAGCGGTGCGATCGGCGCGGCGCCGTCGTTCTCGGTCCAGCCGGCGACCATGCCCGCGAAATCGTGGAACTGCGTGGCAGGGACGATGGTCCACGGCACCGGCCCGGCCTCCACGGCGGCCTCTTGGGCGCGCTTGCCCGCGTAGTGGGCGTTTCCGGGCACCTTGCTGACGCCCACAATCGATAGCGCGACGTGATGGGTGACGCCGGCGCGCTGCTCGGCCGCGAGAAGGTTCCGCGTAGCGGTCGTGAAGAAGCCGACCGCCTCCGATTCCGCCGTTGCCTCAGTGCTGGTGACGTCGACGACCGCATTCACGTCGGCCAGTGCGTCGTCCAGACCGGCGCCCGTGAGCACGTCCACGCCACGGCTTCGGCTGATGGGAACGGCCTCGTGGCCGTCACGCTCGAGGGCGGCGATGGTGAGGCTTCCGATGCGGCCGGTGGCACCGGCGACTGCGACGCGCATAGGCACTCCTTTGGTTCCGATTGCGGATATTACGTGCGCCCCGCATCGTCGCCACGATCACGCGTCGTTGGGCATATTGGTCCAGCCCTTGCGGTCGGCTCGGGCGTACCAACCGGACGCGGCCAGTGTGCCGCCGTCCACCGGGATCGTCTGCCCCGTGACGAACCGCGCGTCGTCGGATGCCAGGAATTCGACGACGGCCGCGTAGTCGTCGGGCGTGCCGAACCGGCCCACCGGGATCCAGGTCCTGATCAAGTCGGGGTCGCGGCCCCGCAGCATGAGCTCCGCGGGTGTCTGCGGCGTGTCGGCAAGGTCGGGGGCGATCGCGTTGACCCGGATGCCGTGCTGCGCCACGTCGACGGCCAGGCTGCGGGTGAACGCCACCACGCCCGCGTTGAACGCCGCGTATGGGGCGGCGTAGGGAATGCCGCGGAACGCCTCGACGGTCGCGTTGTTGACGATCGCGCCTCGTCCACGACTCACCATCGCGGGCAACACGGCGTGGCACATGCGCAGCACATGGAGCAGGTTCAGTTCGTAGAGCGTCTGCCACTGCTCCTCGGTGCTGTGCAGGAAATCCCTGGCCGCGGGACGGAAGTCACCAACGTTGTTCACCAGGATGTCGATCCGCGAATCATCAACGGCCAGAGCGGTTTCGGTCACCGCGGCCACCACGTTGCGGTCGCGGATGTCACCGACGACAGTCGTGCAGCGCCCGCCGTCGTCGACGATTTGGTCGTGGGTTGCCGCGGCCGCGTCGGCATTGATGTCGGCAAGCACCACATGCGCGCCCGCCGAGGCCAGCCGCCTGCTGATGCCGCCACCAATGCCCCGTGCGCCGCCCGTGACCACGGCGACCTGTCCCGCAAACCGCATCGGGAAAGCTTATTGGCTACTGCGCCGAGAATCAGTACACGTCGCGGACATAGCGTTTCGACGCCACCAGCTCACGCTTGTAGTCGTGGGCCTTCTCGTGCGACATGCCGCCGTGCCGTTCGATGATCGTCGTCAGCGCCGCATCGACGTCCTTGGCCATCCGGCCGGCGTCCCCGCACACGTAGAAGTGCGCGCCGTCGTCGAGCCACTGCCACACGTCGGCGCCGTAGTCGAGCATCTTGTGCTGGACATACACCCGGTCGGCCTGGTCGCGGGAGAACGCCAGGTCCAGTCGGTTGAGGAAACCGTCACGGACCATGTCCTCCAAATCGTCGCGGTAATAGAAGTTTTCGCTGCGGTGCTGATCGCCGAAGAACAGCCAGTTGCGGCCAGTATGGCCGAGCGCGCGCCGTTCCTGCAGGAAGCCGCGGAACGGCGCGATGCCCGTGCCGGGACCGACCATGATCATCGGTGTCGCGCCGTCTTCGGGCGGACGGAAATGCGGTGAGCGTTGCAGGAATACCGGTGCCGCGGCCGCCCGGTCGGCCAGGAACGTCGAGCACACCCCGCCGCGCTGGCCGCCGTCGGCGCCGCGGTAGCGCACCACCGACACCGTCAGCTGCACCTCGTGCGGGCTGACCAGCGGGCTCGACGAGATCGAGTAGTTCCGCGGTGTCAGCCGCACCAGCACCTCCTGCCACTGCTCGGGCTCTGCGCGGACGGTGAACTCCTGCACCACGTCCAGCCCGTTGCGACCCACCAGCCACTTGTCGAGCTTGTCCTTGGGCGCGAGCAGTGCCTTGGCGGCGGCCTTGTCCGGGCAGGATTCGGCGACGAAGCGAAGCAGGTTCGGCGTCACCCGGCCGATGTCGTAGGACACGATCAGCGCGTCGCGCAGGCTCTGCTCGTTGCCGTCCACCTCGACCGAGGCGTCGCCCCGCAACCCGGTAGCCGCCAGCCAGCCGTCGACCGTCGCCGGATCGTTGGTGGCGTACACCCCCAGCGAGTCGCCGACCGCATAGCTGACCTCGTAGTCGGAAATGTCGAAGCCCAGCTGGCGCACTTCTTTTCGCGATGTCGGCGCGGTCAGCACGGCATTGCGGGACAGCGGCGCCAGCAGCGGCTTGGCGCGCGTGAACGGTTCGGCCACCCTGGCAGGCCGGGCAATGGTCGACACTCCGCCGCCGTTGCCATTGGCCTGCGGCGGCTCGGGCAGTGTGCCGACGAGGGCGGTGACCTGTTCGGCCCACCGATCCATCGGCTCGTCGTCGTAGGCCTCGCACTCGGTGCGGTCCAGCATCCGCGTCGCACCCAGTGCCGCGAGCCTGCCGTCGATCGCCTTCGCGTGCCCGCAGAAATTGTCATACGACCGGTCGCCAATGCCCAGCACCGCGTACCGAACCCCCGTCAACGCCGGCGCATCGGCGGCATGGAGGCGATCCCAGAATCCTGCGCCGTTGTCCGGCGGTCCGCCATCACCGAACGTGCTGGTGACTACCAGAACTTCGCGGGCAGAGGTCAGATCCGCCAGCGGCATATCGTCCATGTTGACCAGCTGGGAGCCGTTGAGCTGGCCCGCCAGCCGAGCCGCGAACTCCTCGGCAGTGCCGGTCTGCGACGCCCACAACACCAGCGGCCCGTCCTTGACCGGCTGCTCGGCGGGAGCCGCCGTGATGCGCGAATACCGACCGGCCAGCAGACCGTCGATCCACAGCCTGACACCGCTGGTCACCGGCGCCGACGCGGGCAGCACGGGGACACCGCTGACGCCCTCCGCGAGCCCGCTGAAAAAGGCTGCGAGGTAGATCTTTTCGTCGTCGGTGAGAGTTGGCTTGCGCTGGCCGAAGTCGAGTTCGTCGGCAGTGGGGTCCACTGATTTCACCGGCCGCAGGCTCACCGCGCACACCTTGAATTCGGGTTGCAGCGAGTCGGGGTCGACGGCGTCGTTGGTCAGCGCGTTGATCGTGAGGTACTCGCCGTGTTCGTCGTTCCAGTGAAACGGCACAAAGCAGTTGCCCGGCCGCACCCGGTCGGTGACGACCGCGGGAAGCACCGCCCTGCCCCGCCGCGACGTCAGCTCGACGGGCTGCCCGCCGATGATGTCGAGTGCGACGGCATCGACAGGATGGATCTCGACGAACGGCCCGCTGTCGAGCTTGTTGAGCTTGTCGACCTTGCCCGTTTTGGTCATCGTGTGCCATTGGTGTTGCAGCCGGCCGGTGTTGAGCACGAGCGGGAAGTCGTCATCGGGGAGTTCCCGCGCATCCATGTGCGGCCTGGCGTGAAACACCGCGCGCCGCGACGGGGTCGGAAACGCCAGCCGCGGTGCATGGCCGCTCTCGTCGACGAACAGCTCTTGGCTGACACCGTCATTGAGGTAGCGGATCGGGTGCCGGTCGTCATCATCCGGAGGGCAGGGCCACTGCAGCGGCGTCTGCCGCAGCCGCTCGTAGCTCGCGCCGCGCAGATCGTAGCCGGTCTCCGGGTTCCAGAACCGGCGTATCTCGTCGAAAATCTCCTCGCTGGACTGGTACCCGAAATGCTCCTCGAAGCCCATGTGCGCGGCGACCTGGCAGATCAGCTGCCAGTCGGGCCGCGCCTGACCGGCCGGCGGAATCGACTGCTGCAGCAGCGTGAGGTTCCGCTCGGAATTGACCATCACGGCGTCCGATTCGGCCCATAGCGCGGCAGGTAACACGATGTCCGCGTAGTGGTTGGTGGCCGTGGTCTGGTAGGAATCCTGCGTGATGACGAGCTCGGCAGCCTCCAACCCGTTGATCACTGTCTTCCGATTCGGAACGGTCGCAACCGGGTTCGTGCAGATGATCCAGCATGCCTTGATGTCGCCGTCGGCGAGTTGCTCGAACATGTCGATGGTGCCCGGACCGACCTCTGACCGAATGGTTCCCGCAGGCAACCCCCACTGGCCCTCGACAAAGGCCCGGTCGTCGGGGGCAAGCACGGAACGCTGCCCCGGCAAACCGGGCCCCATGTAACCCATTTCGCGGCCGCCCATCGCGTTGGGCTGGCCCGTCAGTGACATCGGCCCGCTGCCCGGCCTGCAGATCGCACCCGTGGCCAGATGCAGGTTGCAGATCGCATTGGTGTTCCAGGTGCCATGCGTGCTCTGGTTCAGGCCCATCGTCCAGCAGCTCATCCACTCCCCCGCGTCGGCGATCATCCAAGCGGCGGTGCGGATGTCACCTTCACTGAGGCCGGTGACCTCGGCGACCCGATCCGGGGTGTAGTCGGCAAGGAACGCAGGCATGGCGTCCCAGCCGTCGGTGTACTCGGCGACGAATTCCGTGTCGATATCACGGTTTTCGACAAGCAGGTACAGCAGTCCGTTCAGCAGTGCGAGGTCGGTGCCAGGTTTGATCTGCAGGAACAGGTCGGCGCGTTCGGCGGTGGTGGTGCGACGGGGGTCGACGACGATCAGCTTCGCGCCGGCCTTGAGCCGGTCGGCCATCCGCAGGTACAGGATGGGATGACAGTCCGCCATGTTCGAGCCGATGACGAAAAATAAATCGGTGCAGTCGAAGTCGGAGTACGACCCGGGCGGGCCGTCGGCGCCGAGTGACTGCTTGAATCCGGTGCCTGCGCTGGCCATGCACAGCCGCGAGTTGGATTCGATGTGCACGGTCTGGATGAAGCCCTTGGCCAGTTTGGTGGCCAGATATTGCGCCTCGATCGACATCTGGCCGGAGACGTAGAGCGCGACGGCGTCCGGTCCGTGCTCGTCGATGATCGCGCGTAACCGCCGGCCGGCCTCGGCCACGGCGTCGTCGACGGGTGTCGGCACGAGTTCGTCATCGCGCGTCGGGCGCAGCAGCGCCGACTTCAACCGCCCGTCGTCGGCGGCCATCATCTCGGCGTGCGTGGCGCCTTTGGTGCACAGTCGGCCGTAGTTCGTGGGGTGCAGCTTGTCGCCGGAAACCCGCGCGATGACGGGCTTGCCCGAGTCCGGATCGTCGGTGGTCTCGACCGCAATGCCACAGCCGACGCCGCAATACGAGCACGCCGTCCGGGTCACCGCCATGAGGCCCATGGTGGGCGGCCAATGTTTCCGGCTGTTTTCCGGCGACGTTATCGGGGTGAAAATTGATGCTCACCGGGCGAGAAGCCACCCGGTGAGCGTCGTTTCCCCAGCTCAGCTTGCTGGAACGGGCGCCGCTACGCGGCCGATTTCTTCACCCGCGCCGGCTCTGGCGGTCTGGATCCGGAGGAACACGGCCCAGGTGACTATGGCGCAGATCACATAGAAGGCGAGGAAGACCCAAAATGCGTTGGTCGCCGACTTCGCCGCGCCGACGTACGAGGCGCGCAGCACGACGTTGATGAACACCCCACCGAGCGCACCGATCGCGCCGGCGAATCCGATCAGCGCACCGGACATGCTGCGCGACCATGCCGCTTTCTCGTCACGGCTCCACTCGTCGTGCCCCTGCGCCTTGGCCTCGAAGATCGACGGGATCATCTTGTATGTCGACCCGTTGCCGAGGCCCGACAGGATGAACAGCAGGATGAAACCGACGACGTAGGCGGTCATCTGCGCACCGGTCGCGGCACCTTTCATTCCGTCGTCGAGGACGCCTGTCGCAACGAGGATGCCAGCCGCGAAGATCATCGCGATGAACGTGTACAGCGTGACCTTGCCGCCACCGATGCGGTCGGACAGCTTGCCGCCGAACGGGCGGGAGATCGAGCCGAGCAGCGGACCGACGAACGCGATCTGAGCCGCGTGCAGCGACGCCTGCGCCGCATTGTCGCCGCCCGCAAGGAAGTTGATCTGTAACACCTGCCCGAACGCGAACGAGAAACCGATGAACGATCCGAACGTGCCGATGTAGAGGAAGCTCATCACCCAGGAGTGCTTGTAGCGCAATGCCTCGCCCATCGCGCTGAAGTTCGACCGCTGGTTGCCGAGATTGTCCATGAACAGCGCCGCGCCCAGTGCTGCCAGCGCGATCAGCACAAGGTAAATGGCACAGACGATTTCGGGCCGAGTGTTGCTCACCGCGGCGATCACCAGCAAGCCCACGAGTTGGATGACGGGGACGCCGATGTTGCCGCCGCCCGCGTTCAGTCCCAGCGCCCACCCCTTGAGCCGTTGGGGGTAGAACGCGTTGATGTTCGTCATCGACGAGGCGAAGTTACCGCCGCCGAATCCGGCGAATGCCGCGACGATCATGAACGTAATGTAGGACGTGCCCGGCTGCTTCATGACATACCACGTCAGCACAGTCGGGATGAGCAGCAACAGCACACTGGCGATCGTCCAGTTGCGGCCACCGAACCTGGCAGGCGCGATCGTGTACGGAATCCGAATCATGGCACCGACCAGCGTCGGCACCGCGACCAGGTAGAACTTGCCCGCCGCGTCGATGTGGTAGAGGTTCTGCGGCATGAACAGCACCATCACCGACCAGATCGACCACACCGAGAACCCCACGTGCTCGGCGAAGATCGACCAGATCAGGTTGCGTTTGGCTATTTTCTTTCCGGGCGTTGCGGCCCCGGTGCCCTCCCAGGCCCCGACGTCTTCGGCGTCCCAGTGTTCGATGGTGCGGTCGCGGGTCAAGATTGTCATGCGGGCCTCCCCAGCAGTAGTTGAAATAGGTGTACTGCCAAGCCGTTCCGCCTCGATTGCCCTGCCGTATCGAAATTGTCAACACCCGCTCACACCACCGAAACACGGGCGCGTGCGTAATGGGATTCACGGCCGACTCATCGGTGAAACGGCCGCGAAACAAATGCGCCCTAGCGTCGGTGAGGGTGAGCGACGGCAGTACTCCCCGATTCCTGCAGGGTCCGTTCGAGTTTGAGGGCAACGGCCTGGACAAGCCGTCACTGATCGACGAGTCGTTGCGCTATGTCGTGCCGGCCGGCGCCGTGACGCAGCCGGTGTACTTCCGCGGCGGCAACTCCAGCAAGCAGATGATCACCGTGGTGCTGTTCCGTGACGGCAAGCCGATGCGCTACTTCCCCATCGCGGCAAGGGGCGCCACCCATGTGGCACTGAGGGTGGTGGAAGACCTGCT
>Ga0136846_1216881_pt1 | contig 10452 bp, 7 predicted proteins | sample HopSoiMetagenom2_FD_96841 | JGI IMG/M metagenome (GOLD analysis project Ga0136846, IMG submission 96841) | Grasslands soil microbial communities from Hopland, California, USA - 2 Assembly 2016 (version 4) | ecosystem: Environmental > Terrestrial > Soil > Grasslands | place: USA: Hopland... | reverse complement strand
TGCGATTCCCCGCCAGAGCGCCTCGCGGTCCGAGGCTTCACGGAGCGGCGGATTGATCTTGCCGATGACACGGCCACTCCAGCCGATGTCGTGAGTGAGGTAATGGGGGCACGTCTCGATATAGACTTGAGTGCCACACTCGCGCGCGATCCTTGCGGCGTCGAGTGCCTCCGCCGACGAAGTGTGCACGATGTAGAGCGGCGAGCTGGTGTGCCGGGCGAACAGTCCTGCGCGCTGCACCGCGTCCGCCTCGACGAACGGCGGCCGCGTCGCGTTCCAGCTCGCCAGGCCACCCTCGCCCTTCGGATCGGCCTGCATCACCGTCTTGCGGAGTTGCCACGCGACTTCAATGTTCTCCGGGTGAGGACAGACCATCCCGCCATTGTTCGCGGCGAGCTGGCATAAACGGAACAGGAACCCGTCATCGATATCGGGCAGGCCGAGACGCTTCACTTCGCCGCCGCGGTTATTCATGAAAATCTTGAACGACGGCGCACCGTAGTCCGCAACATAAGACGGAACGCCGGCGAGTTGCTGCTCGGTCGAGATGATGAAGTGATAGCCGAAGTCGATCCGGGCGCCCGCCTCGGTAACCTGACGGACATCCTCGAAAATCTGCTCGAACGGCTCGGTCGCCATCAGATAGGGAATGAACGTTGTCACCCCGCCCGTAGCCGCGGCCGCGGTTTCGACCGCAGCGGCCTTTGCTTCGCGAGGCCGCGCGATGTCCTTGCCGTGTCCAAGATGCAGATGAACGTCGAGCACGCCCGGCATCACCAGCAAGCCCGACGCGTCAAGGGTCCGCTTGGCTTCAACCTTCTCGCCCGGCGACAGCAGCGCGGCGATTTTGCCGTTGGCAACCGCAACGGTCATCAGCTCAGGATCGCGCCCCGAAACCGCGACGTCGCCGCCGACGATAGCCAGATCGAACTTCATGATTCACCGCAGAATTGGCGAGAGCGTAACGCTAGCAGACCGGTCAAGCGATCGTCTCCTGTTTGTCATGGGCGGCTGGCAGCGGTTCGTCGAGCCAATCCGCCAGCATTGCTGCAAAACTTGCAGTTTCCGCATCGGTCTTATTGCCGATCCGGGCTTGCTGCGGATGCGGTTTGGCGACGGCACCCGGGATGAGACCCGCGACGTAATCGATGTCGCCGAACGGACCGTCGGTCGGAGCGCAGGTCGACAGCGTCGGCCGCCCGATCAGCGGAAGCCGCTGTTCCGACGGATAGAGCACGGCAAGGCGATACGGGACGTGCGACCACGCGATGCCCTTGAACACCTCGAGAGCATATTCGTGCAGTTCTATCGGGTCGGGCAACCGCGTGCCGCGGAAATGCGCCGCATCGCGTCGATAGGATGGGAAGAAAAAGAATGAATCGCGGAGCTTGCTCCACGCCTTGTGAAACTGCGTGCCGTCCTCGTCGATATCCCGGCTCAGGTCGAGTGAAGCGGCGTATTCCTGCCAGAACTCGCTTGTTCCCCTACGCATCCCATCAAGGATGAGCTTCCCGGTTCGCGCCGGATAAGCGATCGCAAGCTCCGCGGCGATCCGTGCGCCGGTGTGAGTGCCGAACAGATCGACGCGATTGAACTCTAAGCCGAGAGAGGTCAATGCCTCGGCATAGAACCGCGCATAATCCTCGAACGTGACATCGGCCGACGGCGGCGGGCAGGAATCCCCCTGCCCCATCGTGTCGAAGGCGACCACAGTACGCCGCTCGCCGAGACAAGCGACCAGACGCGACAGCGACGTCGAGGACGACGGCGAGCCGTGGAACATCATCAATGGACGCGTCGAGACGGCGCCTTGCGGCCGCGCGGTGCGGTAATGCACCTGTCCGACCGACGTGTCGGCAAAGCCTCGTGTCACCTTTGAAGGCATGCGTCCTCAATCTTGGCGCACGGAGAGTCACCGGCCGGCGATGCAAAGTGACACGCGCTCAGGTGACCGGCTCCAGTCCGCTCGCTCAGCTTCGGCTCGACCTCCGCGCAACGATCTGTGGCTTTGAAGCAGCGGGTGCGGAATGCACAACCCGAAGGCGGCGCCAACGGGTTCGGGATATCGCCAGACAACACGATCCGGGTTCCGGCGCGCGCGCGGTCCGGATCAGGCGCCGGGATCGCCGACAACAACGCTTGTGTGTAGGGATGCGCCGGCGCGTGGAAAACCTGGTCGCGGCTGCCGACCTCGACAAGCTTGCCAAGATACATCACCGCCACGTCGTCCGAGATGTGATGCACCACCGACAGGTCATGGGAGATGAACAGGTATGACAGCCCAAGCTTGCTCTGCAGGTCCTTGAGCAGATTGATGACCTGGGCCTGGATCGAAACGTCGAGCGCAGACACCGCCTCGTCCAGGATCATGATGTCCGGCCCAAGCGCGAGCGCACGCGCGATCGCGATGCGCTGGCGCTGCCCCCCGGAAAACTCAGGCGGACGGCGATGCGCCTGATCAGCGGAGAGCCCGACCGCGGCGAGCAACTCTTCGATCCGCTTGGGATCGTAGCGGCGATTGATGCGAAGCGGCTCCGCGATCACCTCATGCACGGTCATCCGTGGATCAAGCGACGCATAGGGGTCCTGAAACACCACCTGAAACTCGCTGCGCTTGGGCCGAAGCCGTGCCGGACGCATGGTGGTGATGTCGTCGTCCTTCAGACGTATGACGCCGCCACTCGGATCGATCAGGCGCAGGATCAACCGGCCCAGTGTAGACTTGCCGCAACCGGACTCGCCCACGAGTCCCAACGTCCGTCCGGTTGATAGGACGAATGAAACGTCGCGCACCGCGCTCAATGTGTCTCGGCCCCAGCCTTTCTGGCGGCGAATGTGGAAATCCTTTCGGAGCCCGGCAACCTCCAGCGCGCGGGACGCTTGGTCCGATCGAGACGTCGATGCGGAATCAGCCACAGCCCGTGGTGCGATTGCGCGCGCCCACTGCACAGTCTCCTCGGCAAAGTGGCAAGCCACCCGATGATGCGAGCCGACCTTGCGAAATGCAGGAATCTCTTCGCGGCAGGGCGCCCGATCGTTCGACAGCCCGCAACGCGGATGGAACACGCAACCAGACGGCCGCTTCGCCAAATTGGGGACCTGCCCCGGGATCGAATACAGCGTCGCAACGCTTCGATCGACGCGTGGTAGGCTTGACATCAGGCCGACCGTGTAAGGATGACGCGGCTCCGAGAATGTCGCGTCGACATCGGCACGCTCCATCATCCTGCCGCCATACATGACAGCGACCCGATTCGCGGATTCAGCGACCAGACCGAGATCGTGGGTGATCAGCACCATCGCCGCGCCGGTGCGGGCGCGGATCCGGGCCAGCACATCCAGCACCTGCGCCTGGATCGTCACGTCGAGTGCCGTGGTCGGCTCGTCGGCAATGAGCAGATCGGGATCGTTGGCCATCGCGATCGCAATCATGGCGCGCTGGCGCATGCCGCCGGAAAATTCATTGGGGTATTGATCGAACCGCCGTGACGGATCGGGGATACCGACGAGACCCAGCAGTTCGACGGTTCGGTTCCTGATTTGCGACTGCGAAAATGATGGATTGTGGAGACGCACGGCCTCAGCGATTTGTGCGCCAACCCGCAGCACCGGATTAAGCGACGTCATTGGATCCTGAAAGATCATCGACATCGACTTTCCGCGGATCTTGCGCATCTCCTCGAACGAGAGGCCGGTGATGCGGCGCCCCCGAAGGAACACCTCGCCTGAGGTCATTCGCACCGGATTCGGCAACAGTCCCATCACCGCGAGCAACGTCATGCTTTTGCCCGAGCCGGACTCGCCAACGATGCCGAACACTTCGTTCGGCATCACATCGAACGAAACATCGTCGACCAACCTGATGGTGCCCTGCTGGCCAGGAACCTCGATGACAAGACCTCGCACCGAAAGCACCGGCTCGGACGCCGGCGGCAGTGGGTTGCTGGACACAACGTCAGCCATCATTGCGCCTTCACAATTTCGGCGGACATATCGTTCTCGGCGGTCAACGACTGCGACAGGATTTGCACGCCCGCCACCAGCATGAAAAGCGCCACGCTCGGCAAGAGCGAAAGCCACGGATCGAGTTCCAGGTAGGTCTGCCCTTCACTGACCATCAGGCCCCAGCTCGGCATCGGCGGCTGCACGCCGAGGCCGAGGTAGCTCAGCGATGCCTCCAGCACGATAATCTGGCCGAGTTCGTACGAGCCCACGATAAGCATTTGCGGCAGCACGTTGGGCAGCAGATGCTTTCGGATGTTCCACGCCGAGGTGGCCCCTTGTGTGGTCGCCGACAGCACGAATTCGCGCTCGCGCAGACTGAGCGCCATGGCGCGGGCGACGCGCCCGTAAACCACCCAACTCGTCAATCCAAGCAGGACAGCGAGATTGAACACACCTGTTCCGACGATTGCCGCGATCGCGATCAGCAGCAAGACCCGCGGGATCGATAGCTGCAGGTCGGCGATCCCCATGATCAAGTTCTCGATCCAGCCACGAAAGAAACCGGCGATCAGACCCAAAACAACTCCGATCGTCAGGCTCATGACGACCGCAGAGAAGCCGATGAACAGGGAGATACGCCCGGCCAAAGCCAGGCGGCTCAGGACATCGCGGCCAAGGGTGTCGCTGCCGAGCCAATAGATCTGCCCTTCGAGCGAAGCCTCGCCGGGCGTGAGCAAGCTCGAAGCGAGGTTCTGATTGAAAGGATCATAGCCCGGCAGCAGCGGGACGAGGGCGACCAGAATGACAACGCCGAACAAAAGGACGAGGGCCAACGCCAGCGATACCGAGAGCCGGCCCCTCATGTGAGCCTCACGCGCGGATCGAGGTAGGCATAGATGATGTCGACCAGCAGATTCACCAACACGAAGGTCAACGAAATGATGAAGACTCCGGCAACGATGACCGGATAGTCGCGCTGGCTGACCGATTGAACCACCAGACGTCCGACACCCGGCCAGCTGAAGACCGTTTCGGTCACCACGGTGCCGCCCAGCAGCAGGCCGAGGTTGATGCCGGCAACGGTGATGAGCGGCAGCAACGCGTTCGGCAACATATGGGCAACGATCACCTTGGTTCGGCTTTGCCCTTTGCTGTAGGCGGTGCGCACGTAATCCTGCCGCTGCTCGACGCTGAGCGACGCATTGAAGAGGCGCAGATAAAGCGCTAGCTCATACGTGGCGAGCGTGAGCGACGGCAATACAAGATGAGCCAAGGTGCCTCGGCCAAGCGATGGCAGCCACCCCAGCCAAACCGAAAAGATCAGGATCAGGATCAAGCCAAACGAGAACACCGGGATCGCCTGGCGCACGAGAGCAAGCCACAGGATGGCGGAGCGGAGGCGTGCACTGGTCGACAGTCGCATCAGCAACCCGATGCCGAACGCCAGCACCATACCGAGCACAAATGAGGTCAGCGCCAATTCCAGTGTCGCCGGCAGACGTTCTAAAACGAGGTCAAGTGCTGGCGTGCGCTGCCGCAGCGACACGCCGAAATCACCCCCCACGGCATGCGCGAGGAACTTCCAGTACTGAACGATCCAGGGCTGATCGAGCCCAAGCGCGGCGCGCAACCGCGCAATGTCTTCATCGCTGGCTTCCACCGGAAGCAGCAACGCGGCCGGATCGCCGGCAAGACGGACAAGGAAGAAGGTGAAGGTAACGACGCCGAGGACGGTGAGAACCGACTGAAACGTCCGCCGAACAATGAAGTAGATCATGGACTTGCTCCGGAAGCCCGGATCGGAAGACTTTCCGACCGCAGTCGCAGCCCGGGCAAACTCTCCGTCTTCTCACCGCAGTCAATCTGCGGACGCTCAAGAAATCTGTCAACAGTTTACATGTTTGACCGCCTGCGGCTAAATGGGATTGCCGATCAACCAACAGAGATGGCGCGGGCGGCTCGTTGATGAGAGTTCCAGCATGTCTATGCTGAAGCCGATTGCCTCCGCATCGCTGGCGGAAATCGCGTTCTCCAATCTTGTCGAAGCAATCTCGGCCGGCGAATTCGAACCCGGACAGCGGCTCTCTGAAGCAGACTTGGCGCGGCGGTTCGGCATCAGCCGCGGCCCGCTCCGTGAGGCGCTGCAACGCCTTGAAGGCCGGCTGGTCACACGGCGCGCGCGCGTCGGCGTTCACGTCATCGAATTATCTACCGACGCCATTCGCGAACTATTCACGATCCGGGAAGCGCTCGAGGGTCTTGCGACCCGTTTGGCCGCCGAGAACGCAGGCAAATCTGACATCAAGGCGCTTCGCAGCCTTTTATCGCGTCATGCCAAAGACCCGGCCCTGAAAGCTGGCGCCGCCTACCGACAGAGCACCTTCGACACTGATTTCCACGCCACCATCGTTCGGCTCGGTTGCAACTCGCGGCTGGAAAATCTGCTGCTCGACAATCTCTACTATCAGCTCCGGCTCTATCGATACCGTTCCAGCGCGAAGTCCGGCAGAGCGCTCGTTGCCTTCGACGAACACGTTGCGATCGTCGATGCGATTGAAAGCGGCAATCCTGATGCAGCCGAGGACGCGATGCGTCTTCACATTCGCAATGCATATCTCAGCTTGGCCGAGCCACGTCCGCGCACGACTGCGATGCGTCAGCAAAGCTCGGTTCCGTAGGGCTATTACAGGAGCACATGATGCACACCCGCCGATCTCTTCTGACCACCACAGGGGCCGTGCTCGCGACTTTCCAGCCCGCATCGCTGGCGTTTGCGCAAAGCTCTAAAGACCGTGTTGTCGCCGCACTCGGTTCTGACGTGGCAACGCTCGACCCCACCATCAATCACGCCATCATCAGCTACAACGCTCGAATCAACATCTTCGACGCGCTGACCGACATCGGTCCGAACAACGAACCGATCCCGCGTTTCGCGACCCAATGGGAGGAAAGCTCCGACGCCAAAACATGGACTTTCACCATCCGGACCGGAGCGAAATTCCACAATGGCGATCCTGTCACCATCGACGACGTGATCTACTCGTACCAGAAGATCATGGACGACGAGCGGTCGCCGACCCGTATCCACGTCAATCACATCGCCACAATCGACCGCGTCTCCGACACACAGCTTCGCTTCAACCTGCATGCGCCATTCGCGCCGTTTGCGCGGACGGCGTCGATCATCTGCGTCATATCCAAGCGGGCGTATCAGGAGATGGGCGCAGACGCGTTCGGCAAGCGCCCGGTCGGATCCGGCCCCTACAAGGTCGTCAATTGGATCAAGGACGACCGCATCGAACTTCAGGCGTTTGACGATTGGTGGGGCGGAGCGGCAGCCGTCAAATCGGTCTGGATGCGCGCGGTGCCAAGCGAGGCAAGCCGTTCGGCAGCGCTGCTGTCTGGCGAGGTGGATATCGTGCCGCAGACTCCTCCGGCCCTTATTCAAACGTTTTCCAATCGATCGGGGATCAAGACGAAGACGGGCCCCGGATACAAGGTCGTTTTCCTGGGCTTCAATCCGGCCAACCGCAATCTCACCGATCTCAAGATGCGCCAGGCCATCGACATGGCGATCGACCGCAACGCCATCACCAAGCAGCTGCTCCGTGGACTGGCGGTGCCGACCGGACAGATCGTCGCCAAGGTCAGCTTCGGCCACGACTCCAACCGCGAACCAACCAAATTCGATCCTGAACGCGCCAAGCAACTCGTCAAGGAGGCGGGTTATCAAGGCGAGCCCATCCCGATGCAGTATCCCAGCGACTACATCGCATCGGCTGACGCGGTGGCCACGGCCATCGCCGGCTATCTCCGCAACGTCGGTATCAACGTCAAGCTGGAGGGCATGGAGTACAACACGTTCTATTCGACGTGGCTGGTCCGAAAGCTTCCCGGCATCCACCTGTTCGTGTTCGGCCCGAACTTCCTGGATGCAGATTCACCAATATTCAGCATCTTCGTGAGCAAGGGCCGGCGCGGTTACATGTTCACGGACCATGTCGACGAACTTGCCGAAGCCGCGAGGTCGGCGGCCGACCCGAATAAGAGAGCGAAACTGATCGCCGACCTTTGGACGGCGTCCGATGCCTACAAGCCATTTGCCTTCCTCTATGAAGAAAATCAGGCGTCCGCGATGCGAAGCGACATCGAGTGGGAGCCTCAACCCGACGGTTTCGTGAGGTTCTGGAAGGTCCGCCGCACCAAGGCGCCATGATACGAGATCGCGAATTTGTGGTGAGATCGCACTGATGTCCGCTTTTTCCCGTCCGCGCAGTTCTCATTCCATCACCATTGCGGACGGCATCTTGGCCTCCGCGAGCCGCACCCCGCAGAAAGTTGCGATCCGCGAAGGTGAGCGATCGCTGACCTACGCCCGCCTCGCCGAGCGCATCGTGCGGTTGGCCAATGTTGCGCACGGCCACTTCAATCTGGCGCACGGCGAACGCGCAGCGGTATTCATGCCGAACCGCATCGAATATCTGGAAATCGTCTGCGGGCTTTCGAGCGCCGGCGTCGCCGCCTGCACGATCGGACCGGCCGCGTCGCCCGCCGAGATACGTTTCATCTGCGAAGACTCGTCATCACGGGTGCTGTTTGTCGCGCCGGCTCTCGAAGATGCGGCTCGCGCTGCCGTCGGAGACATTGTCCCTCACATCGTCAGTCTGGATGAGCGCTACGAGGCCCTGCTCGCGAATACGCGGTCCGACTCGTTGCCAGTCGACACGGATTGGGAAGACATCTTCTCGATCCCCTACACTTCCGGCTCCACCGGCCGACCCAAAGGTGTGATGCTGTCGCACCGCTGCCGCGTTCTTTCGTCCTACGCCATGGCGTCGGAACACGGCTGCTACGGGCCCGACGACCGCGCCGTCGCGACGACCCCCATGTTCCACGGCTCGGGATTCCTGATGACGCTGGCGCCGGTGTTTTTCGGCGGCTTTGTCGAGTTGCTGCCAGCCTTCAACATCGAAACATTAATGCGCAAGGTCGCGGAGGTTTCGGCGACCAGCGTTTACATGGTGCCAACCCATTTCAGTTCGCTTTTCGCGATGGGAGAGGCCCGCCATGCCTTCAACCACAGTTCTCTGAAGTGCGTCATTGTCGGCACAGCGCCGTTGTCCCAGGCGATGAAGGAGCGGATCGTGGAATATATGGGCGAAGGCAAATTGTTCGAGCGATACGGTTCGACCGAGGCATCCATCGTCACGGCCTTGCGTCCGAAGGATCAACTCCGGAAGCAGCAATGCGTCGGCCTGCCGCTCGCAGCTACGCAAATCCGGATTCTCGACGAACACGGCATTGAGGCGCTGCCGGGTCAGGTCGGCGAGCTTTATAGCACCTCGAACTATATGTTTTCCGGCTACCTCAACATGCCCGATGCGATGGCAAAGGCCATGCGCGGCGAATGGTTCTCGGCAGGTGACCTCGGCCGCCTCGACGACGAGGGCTACCTTTATCTGGTCGATCGCAAGAATGACATGATCATCTCCGGTGGCGAAAACGTCTATCCCCGCGAAGTTGAGGAGGTGTTGCTGGCGCACCCGGCCATCGATCAGGCCTCGGTTCTCGGTCTGCCACACGAGCACTGGGGCGAGCAGGTGGTCGCGTTTGTCGTGGTGCGGCCCGGCATGAACGTCAGCAGCGACGAACTGAAGCAGGCTTGTACCGCGCGGCTTTCGCGCTACAAGATTCCAAAGGAATTCCGTACGGTGACTGACTTGCCGCGAAACCGAATGGGCAAGATCGACCGGCGACAGCTGCGCGAAAATGCCCTCAAGGTTTGACGGGTGCGCGTCATATCAGGATCGGGGAAGGAGAAATTCTGATGTTTGTCCCACGTCTGAACCATCTCGGCGTCTATGGCGCGGCTGCGCTGGCCATCCTGACGATGGGCACACCTGCACAGGCAGCGGACCGCGGAACCACCATCGTGGTCTCCCAAGGCTCCGACGTGCTGACGCTCGATCCAATGCTGGATACCTCTCCTATCAGCCTCAACGTCTTCCGCAACATCTTTGACGCGCTGACGCGCATCGCTGCCGATGGCTCAGTGACGCCATTGCTCGCCGAATCCTGGACCACCTCCGAAGACACCAAGACCTGGGAGTTCAAGATCAGGAGCAACGTCATCTTCCACAACGGCCAGCCCCTCACCGTGGAGGATGTGGTGTGGAGCTATCAGCGGCTCGCCGGGGAAAACAAGTCGCCGGTTCGTACCTACATCAACAAAGTAAAATCGGTCGAAGCCTCAGGCCCGGACAAGGTGAAGTTCACCCTCAGCGAGCCGTTCGCGCCGTTCGACCGGCAGGTCTCTTTGATCTCGATCCTGCCGAAGCAGGCGTTCGAGCAGATTGGCGCCGCCAAATTCGCCGTGGAGCCGGTCGGCTCCGGGCCATTCAAGGTCGTGCGCTGGATCAAGGACGACAACATCGAGCTTGCCGCGTTCGAGCAGTACTGGGGGGGCGCGCCCAAGTTCAAGACGCTGATATTCCGGCCGGTGCCGTC
>Ga0136846_1232007_pt1 | contig 10453 bp, 10 predicted proteins | sample HopSoiMetagenom2_FD_96841 | JGI IMG/M metagenome (GOLD analysis project Ga0136846, IMG submission 96841) | Grasslands soil microbial communities from Hopland, California, USA - 2 Assembly 2016 (version 4) | ecosystem: Environmental > Terrestrial > Soil > Grasslands | place: USA: Hopland... | reverse complement strand
GGTGGACGACCTTGACGCCCTGCTCCGGGTCCGGCTCGAAGTGGGTCCCTTCAGGCTCGTCTGCCCCGGCGACCTTGCGCGGGGTGTCCAAGGTGCTCTCGGCGGTAGGCTGGCCAGATTGGATATTGCTCGGCGGTTGTCGCATGACCGCTCCCTTCGGCCGCTCCGGGCTGCTGAGATCCAGCAATCCGCGACGCCGGCGCGCGGTTCCGCCCCAGTGCCGTAGCGCAACGCCTTCGAAAGCTCATTATCCGGGCGGTGGCGGACTCGCGAATTCCGATTGCGGCGCCGATCCAATCCACAATCCGTATTCTAGTATATACCGTATCTGTTCAAGTACAGATAGCTAGAAATGTCCGGCGGGCGCTGTTCATCCGGCGACTGTACGGGTGTCAGGTTCCATTTATTCCCGATATGTCTTGGAAGAACTACAATGTTCGAATCGCCCTTGGAGGCGTCGATCGGAGGACCCTTTGGCGCGACTGGGGTCACAAACGGAACGTAGAACCAGAAGGCGTTGTAGCCCAGCAGCTGGAAGGTCCTGATCACCTCCGCCGTTTGCGTCGGTCTATGAATTGAGGCCTCCAGAAGCCAGATCGCTTCTTCTCGCTCCAAGAGACCCGAGGACCCTTTCAGGACTTCGGGTTCGAAACCTTCGACATCGACCTTTATGATCCTCGTGTCGGGGGGAGCCACTTCATCGAGCGTCAGCATGCGGACTGCCTCGGTCGCGCCGGTAGTTCCGAAGCGCAGCTGGCCGAAATTCCCCGGTATCGAAAAGGAGATCGTGGGAAAGTCGGCGAGCACGCGCTCTGGACCTGCGGCGGCGTTGAACACCTCGACATTCGAAAGCAGATTCTGATGGGTGTTGGCCGCCAGAAGGCCAGCCAGGCCTCTGTGCGCCTCGATGGCGAAGACCTGCCACGACGGCCGCGCCTTGGCGAACGGAAGCGCGATCGACCCGATGTTCGCCCCCACATCTATGAACGTGGCGCTGTCGGCGGCATCGGCGTGATCCAACAGAAAGTCCAACTCAACCCGTGAGAACTCGCCATGGTTCTTCAAGGACGCGCCAACAGCGCTATCACCCGCGGGGAACAGGAAACTGAGGCCGTAGGCCAGGGTGCAGTCCAGCATGGGGTTCTGCTATCCGCAATCGTGCGTTGACAAAAGAGGGCCGGAGCCTCTTCCAACTTCAGGCGCAGCGGCGAGGCTAGGCAAGGATTGCGTTCGGACCGCGAGGCCAAGACGCCAGGTCCGAGTTCTGCGAAATCGCATCCTGCAGCGGAAAGCTCGCGGGCTTCGCAGCGCTTGAGGCCTTGGCCTTCGGAGCTAGCAATGGCCGTGATCGGCCGGCTTAAGGTCGATGTATTCCGCGAATATTGGAGCGGGCGATGAGATTCGAACTCACGACCCCAACCTTGGCAAGGTTGTGCTCTACCCCTGAGCTACGCCCGCGCTCCGTAGGGGTCCAGAGGGCCCCAAATGCGAGAGGCGGCCTTATGGCAGACCGTCTTTCGCATTGCAAGCGGCCGCTCGCCGCATTCGGTCAGCCGAATTTCGGGGTCTTCAGCCGGCGCTTGTTGACGTGGCCCTGGGGGTTGGGCGCGTCCACTTCCTCGGGGAACTCGCCCTTGAAGTAATAGCGCTGCCAGGCCTCCTTGGTGGCCTCCGGGTCGCCGCGGAAGATGCGCTGGTTGAACTCGCTGCGGTGCTTTTCCCAGACGTCGTACTGGTGGCGCAGCTCGGGGTCGGAATCCATGCGGCGGATCACCGGCTGGATGTCGTGCAGCGCCTTGTCCTGCACCAGGGTGATGAAACAGAACGGCTCGCCCTTCTCGAAGCGCACCCGGCCCGGGCGGGTGAAGAGCCAGTTCATGGTGAAGGGGAAGGGCAGCCAGTCGGTCTCCACCACGCCCGCCAGGGCCTGGATGCCGTCCTTGGCCTGGTTCGGCGGGCCCATGACCATGATCGACCAGCCGGGCGGCGTGCGGAACAGGTAGCCGGGGTGCATGGTCAAGACGCCGTGGCTGAAGTGGCTGGTGGCCAGGCGGTGGAAGTCCGGGTTCGGGTAGTCGGGCTTGAGCGTGATGTCCGCCTGCATCAGCCCGCCGTTCCACTCGGCGGTGAAGGCCACCGGCGAAAGGATCTCCCAGCCCGAGGAATTGGCCATGGAGAGCGGCAGGCAGCGATACGGATGGCGGGCGGTGAACTTGTCCATCCAGGCCCGCTGCGGCCGGCCGGGCACGATCTCCGGCGGCCGCTCGGTGGTGGGGAAGCATTCCAGTTCGAAGCGCGGCGTGGTCACCCGGGGCTCCCTCTTGAGGTCCGCCCAAAGCCATATGTCGAGGGACCGCGGAGCGTCCAGAGACTGCGGCGCAGCGCAGGCCTTTCACGCCGCGCATTTGGCGGCCGCCGGGCTTGCGCGGCGCGCCCGCGGCGCCCGATGAAGGGCCCCATGCACGGCCGCGACGAGCTCCTGGCGTTCCTTGCCGCCCACGGCGTCGAGCAGACCACCTACGACCACCCGCCGGTGTTCACCGTGGCCGAGAGCGGCGAGGTGAAGGCGAAGATCCCGGGCGCCCACACCAAGAACCTGTTCCTGAAGGACGCCAAGGACCAGCTGTGGCTGGTCTCCGCCGAGGGCCATGCGGAGATCGACCTGAAGCGCCTGCATACGGTGATCGGCTCGGCGCGGCTGTCGTTCGGCAAGGCCGAGCTGATGGAGGCCGTGCTGGGGGTGACGCCGGGCTCGGTCACCGCCTTCGGCCTGATCAACGACACCGCCCACCGGGTGCGCTTCGTGCTGGACCGCACCCTGGCCGAGGCGGACCGGGTCAATTTCCACCCGCTCACCAACACCGCCACAACCAGCGTCACCGCCGAGGGCTTCCGGCGCTTCCTCGCGGCGGTGGGCGTGACGCCGCTGGTGGTGGATTTCGCGGCGATGTGCGTGATCGGCTGAGCCGCGCGTTGAAGCCGCGGGCGGTTGCGACCATCTTGGGCGAAGGACGTTGAACCTCATCGGACAAGGGAAAGTGCGGGCATGACCCTGATCGGGGCCACTCAAGGCGCGCCGCCGGCCGGCGATCTCATCAAGGACACCACCGACGCGAGCTTCATCGCCGACGTGGTGGAGGCCTCCAAGACCACGCCGGTCATCGTCGACTTCTGGGCCACCTGGTGCGGCCCGTGCCGCCAGCTGGGCCCGGCGCTGGAGAAGGCCGTGCTGGCCGCCAAGGGCGCGGTGAAGCTGGTGAAGGTCGATATCGACAAGAACCCCGGCTATGCGGGCCAGCTGCGCGTGCAGTCGATCCCGGCGGTGTTCGCCTTCGTGGACGGCCGGCCGGTGGACGGGTTCATGGGCGCCCTGCCCGACAGCCAGGTGAAGGCCTTCGTCGACCGCCTGGCCAAGGACGGCGGCGGCTCGCCGATCGACGCCCTGCTCGACATGGCGCGGGAAAGCCTCGAGCTGGGGGACCCCGGCGGCGCGGCCCAGGCCTATGCCCAGGCCCTGCAGATGGAGCCGCAGAACGCCAAGGCCATCGGCGGCCTGGCGCGGCTGTACCAGCAGTCCGGCGACCTGGAGCGGGCGGCCGAGGTGCTGGAGATGGCGCCGCCGGACGCCAAGGACCCCGACATCGACGCCGTGCGCGCGGCCCTGGCCCTGGCCGCCGAGGCCCCCTCCGAGACCGCGGAGTTCGAGGCGCGGCTGGCGGCCGACCCCGACGACCACGCCGCGCGGCTGGAGCTGGCCAAGGCCCTGGCGGGCGCCGGCCAGCTGATGGAGGCGGCCGACCAGCTGCTGGAGAGCATCCGCCGCGACCGCGCCTGGAACGAGGAGGCGGCCCGCAAGCAGCTGCTGACCATTTTCGAGGCGGCGGGTCCGATGTCCGACGTGGCCAAGCAGGGCCGTCGCAAACTCTCGGCGATCCTGTTCAGCTAGCCGCACGCGGCTCACTTCGGCGAGGAGACTGCGACCATGAAGAGAGGCGTAGCCATGGCCCCCTACCGCCAGGTCGGCGACCTGCCGCAGCTGATCCCGGTATTCCCGCTGGATGGCGCGCTGCTGCTGCCCGGCGGCGAGCTGCCGCTGCAGATCTTCGAGCCGCGCTACCTCAACATGGTGGACGACGCCATGGCCGGCGACCGGGTGATCGGCATGATCCAGACCCGGGGCGGCGGCCGCACGCGCCCGAAGCTGGCGCAGGTGGGGTGCCTGGGCCGCATCACCAGCTACGCCGAGACCTCGGACGGCCGCTACCTGATCACCCTGACCGGCGTCTGCCGCTTCAAGGCGGGCGAGGAGCTGGACCTGCGCCTGCCCTACCGCCAGCTGCGAGCCGACTACGAGCCGTTCGCCGCCGACCTGGCCCGCGACGAGGAGGAGGAGGCCGAGCCCGCGGCCCGCGCGCGGTTCGCCAAGGCGCTGAAGCGCTACCTCAACCGCCGCGAGCTGGACATCGACTGGGACACCGCCAAGGAGGCGCCCCTGGAGGCCCTGGTGAACAGCCTCTGCATGGGCCTGCCGTTCGAGCCGGCGGAGAAGCAGGCGTTCCTGGAGGCGCCGGACCTGAGCGGTCGCTTCGAGGTGCTGACCACCCTGCTGGAGATCGACGCCAGCGATCCGGATGACGAGCATCCGCAGCTGCAGTAGAGGGAGGCCATGAGCGAACCCGCCGCCCTCACCGTCGAGATCGACCCGCGCCTGCTGGAGGTCCTGGTCTGCCCCGTGACCCGCGCGCCCCTGGAGTATAACCGCGCCAAGGCCGAGCTGGTCAGCCGCGGCGCGCGCCTGGCCTACCCGATCCGCGACGGCGTCCCGATCATGCTGCCGGAAGAAGCCCGCGAGCTGGGCGAAGGGGAGTAACCCTCCCTCCCTTGATGGGGAGGGACAGATCGCGAAGCGATCAGGGTGAGGGATAGTCGATCAAAGGCTGCGCCCGGCCGTGGCCCTCAACGGCGACAGCGTCCAGGGCGCCGAGCCCGGTCGTGGCCGCCTCACCCTGGCGGCTGCGCCGCCTGTCCCTCCCCATCAAGGGAGGGAGATCAGAGCGCCTCGCCTTTCAGCAGCCGGGGCAGGTCGCCCACCGCGCCGCCAGCCTCGTGCATGAAGAACCGCCGCGCCGGCGCCACCCGGTTGACCGCCGCCATGCCGACGCCACGGGCCAGCCGCAGCAGCGGGTGGTCGTTGGAGAACAGGCGCACGAAGAGGTCCATGCCGGCTGACAGCATTACGGTGTCGAACCGCCGCCAGGCGGCGTAGCGCTCCAGCACCACCTCCGAGCCGATGTCCTCGCCCAGGCGCGCGGCGTCCACCAGCACCTCGGCCAGGGCCGCCGCGCCCTTCAGCCCCAGGTTCAGGCCCTGGCCGGCGATGGGATGCACCCCGTGCGCGGCATCGCCCAGCAGGGCCACGCGTGGGGCGGCCAGCCGCTCGGCCAGCTGCAGCGACAGGGGATAGGCGAAGACCGGCCCTTCGACCTCGACCGCGCCCAGGAATTCGCCGAACCGCCGCTCCAGGTGCGCCTGGAAGACCTGCGGCCGCGCCGACTTCAGCGCCGCGCCGCGGGCGTTGCTCTCGGTCCAGACGAGGCTGGCGCGATTGCCGGTCAGGGGCAGGATGGCGAAGGGACCGCCCGGCAGGAAATATTCGTGGGCCACGCCCTGGTGCGAGCGCTCGAGGCGCACGGTCGCCACCACGCCCGTCTGGCCATAGTCCCAGCCGATAGCGCCGATGCCCGCGGCCTCGCGGATCACCGAGCCGCGCCCCTCGGCGCCCACCGCCAGCGGCGCGGTCAGTTCGCGCCCGTCGGCAAGGGTCACCCGCACGCCACGCGCATCGAACGCGGCGGCCTGGACCCGCGCCGGCGCCAGCACCTGCACGCCCGCGGCCTTCACCGCCGCGGCTAGGGCCGCCCGCGTATGCCGGTTCTCCAGGAGATAGCCGAGGGGCTCGCCCTCGGACCGGTCGGCGATCTCCGCGGAATCGAAACGCAGGAAGAACGGCGTCTGCGGCGGGGCGCCGGCGCCTGGCGTGGAACCGTCGGTCACCAGGATCTGCTCGATCCGCTGGGCGTGCGGATCCAGCGCCTCGGCCAGGCCCAGGGCGCGCCACTGGCGGTAGGCGGCGTAGGCGATGGCGTGGGCGCGACCGTCGAAGGTGGGCGCCAGTTGGTCGTCGAAAACCACCGGGTCGATGAGGATCGGCGTCAGGCCAGCCCGGGCCAGGGACAGCGCCAGGGTGGCCCCGGCGATGCCCGCGCCGGCGATGATCACATCGGCGTCGAAACCGTGCTCGCTCATGGCCGCGATAGGCCACGAACCAGCGGCCTCGTCCAGCCGGCGATCGATTGACCGGACGTAACTTGGACAGAAGCGTCCAATTTTCACTTGTCGGTAACCGGGTTCGGGCTCTTACTGGCGGGCGTATGGGCCGCAGAGTCCAGGTTTCGACGCCCGGAGGCGCGCATGCCCATGTCCCGAGGACATCTCGCCCCCCTCGCGGCCGGCGGCGCGGCCCTGATCGCGGTTGGGGCGGGCGGCGCCTGGTGGTGGCTGGACCACCGCCACTACGAGGCCACCGACAACGCCTTCGTGGCCGCCGACAAGGTGAGCGTGGCCCCGCTGGTGGACGGCTATGTGGCCGAGGTGCTGGTCGGCGACAACGAACAGGTCCGTCCCGGCCAGGTGCTGGTGCGCATCGATCCTGCGACCCTGAAGGCGCGCCTGGCCCAGGCCGAGGCCGGCGCCCAGGCCCTGACCGCCGCCGTCGCCGGCGTGGACGACAAGGCCCGGCTGGAGCAGGCGATGATCGCCCAGCGCCAGGCCGCGCTGCAGGGCGCGGACGCCCAGGCGCGCTGGTCGGCCTCCGAGATGAAGCGCTACGGCGCCCTGGCCTCCACCGGCTGGGTGTCGCCGCAGCGGGCCGAGACGGCGCGCACCGCCCAGGACCAGGCGCTGGCCGGCGTGGCCCAGGCCAAGGCGGCGCTGGAAGCCGAGCGGCGAGCGGCCGAGTCCCTCGCCTCTGCCCGCGCCCAGAGCGTCGCCCAGGCCGCGGCCGGCCGCGCCGCCGCCGACCAGACCCGCATTGACCTCTCCCGCACCGAGATCCGCGCACCGGTGGCCGGCGTCGTCGGCGCCCGCGCGGTGAGGGTGGGCCAGTATGTGCGGCCAGGCGGAACGCTGCTGTCCATCGTGCCCCTGGCCGACGCCTATGTGGTGGCCAATTTCAAGGAAACCCAGGTGGCGCGCATGCGCCTGGGCCAGGCGGTGGAGATCCACGCTGACGCCTTCGGCGACCGCGCCATCAAGGGCCGGGTGGAGTCCTTCGCCCCTGCCACCGGCGCCGAGTTCGCCCTGATCCCGGTGGAGAATGCGGTCGGCAACTTCACCAAGATCACCCAGCGCCTGCCGGTGCGCATCGCCATCGACCGTAGCCAGCCCCTGGCCGGCGCCCTGCGCCCCGGCCTGTCGCTGAAGGTCAAGGTGGACGTCACCCACGACACCGGCCTCAGCTTCGCCGAGTCCGGCCAGGCCGCCCCGGCCCAGTTCGCCCGCACCGGCGCCCAGCGCTGAGCGCCATGGCCGACGCCGCCCTCCCGGCCGGGCCGATCCGGCCCTCAGCCCAGGCCCCGGCTGTCCTGGGCGCGGACGGCGCGCCGGTGGACTGGGTCAAGGTCTTCCTGGGCTTCGGCGGCATGGTGGCGGGCCAGTTCATGGCCATGCTGGACATCCAGATCGTGGCCAGCTCGCTGGTGCAGATCCAGTCCGGCATCGGCGCCACCAGCGACGAGATCAGCTGGGTGCAGACCATCTACCTCCTGGCGGAGGTCGTGATCATGCCGCTCACCGCCTACCTCACCAAGATGTGGGGCACGCGCTCGTTCTACGTGATCGCCTGCGTCGGCTTCATCCTGACCTCCATCGGCACGGGCCTGTCGTCCAGCGTGGCGATGATGATCGGCTTCCGGGCGCTGCAGGGGCTGTTCGCCGGGGCGATGATCCCGCCGATCTTCGCCACCGCCATGACCGTGTTCCCGCCCGAGAAGCGCCTGGCGGCCAATGTCACCGTCGGCCTGATCGTCACCCTGGCCCCGACCATCGGCCCGACCCTGGGCGGCCACCTGACCGACCTGCTGAACTGGCGCTGGCTGTTCTTCATCAACGCCCCGGTGGGCGTGGTGGTGGTGTTCCTGGTCTGGCGCTACGCCAACTTCGACAAGGCCGACCCCAGCCTCTCCAAGGGCATCGACTGGTGGGGCCTCGGCCTGATGACCGTCTTCCTGCTCTCGATGCAGTACGTGCTGGAGGAGGGCAACCGCGACGGCTGGTTCGACGACTCCGTCATCCTGTGGCTCACCGTGGCCGCGGGGCTGAGCGGCGTGGCGTTCATCTGGCGCCAGCTGGCCTATCGCCAGCCTATCGTCTCGCTGAAGGCGTTCGCCGACCGCAACTTCACCCTTGGCATCCTGATGACCTTCGTCACCGGCATCGGCCTCTTCGGCGGCACCTTCCTACTGCCGGTGTTCCTGGGCCAGGTGCGCGGCTTCTCGTCCGCCGAGGTGGGCACGACGATGCTCGTCTCCGGCCTCAGCATGTTCATCTCGGCGCCCGTCATCGGCCGCCTGGTGCGCATGGTGGACGCGCGCGTCGCCATGGTGGTGGGCTTCTCCCTGGCCGCCTGGGCCATCCAGCTGGGCGTGCGCGTCACCGACCAGTGGGGCTTCACCGAGTTCTTCACCCTGCAGGTGGTGCGCGGCTTCGGCACCATGATCGCCATGATCGCGTCCCAGCAGATGAGCATCGCCACCCTGCCGGTGACCATGATGAAGGACGCCTCCGGCCTCATAAACCTGGTCCGCAACGTGGCCGGGGCCATCGGCCTGGCGGTGCTCAGCACCATCCTCAGCCACCAGGGCGCCGCGCACTTCCTGGACCTGGCCAGCGCCGCGGGGCAGGCCAACCCCACCAGCCAGGCGATGATGAACGGCCTCAGCGAGATGATGAGCGCGGGGGGCATGGCCGATCCGGACGCCACCGCGCGCAAGGCCATGAGCCTGCTGATGCATCGCCAGGCGGCGGTGCTGGCGTTCGGCGACGCCTTCGGCGCGCTGTCGCTGAGCTGCTGGGCGGCGGCGTTCCTGGCGTTCTTCGCCCGGCCGGGCTCGCCGATGGCCGCCGCGCCCCAGGGCGCCCACTGATGCCCCGGCTGGCCGGCCAGATCGACGTCGGCAAGAACGAGGCGATCCTGGACTCCGCTGTCGAGGTGATGGCCGAGCGCGGGCTTGGCGCCTCGCTGGACGAGGTGGCCCGCCGCGCCGGCGTCTCGCGGCAGACGATCTACAACCACTACGGCTCCAAGACCGAGCTGGCGCGGGCCATCGCCGAGCGCCGCCTGCACGACGTGCGCGAGGTCCTGGAGGCGCCGGGTGCGCGGGAGAACGTCGCCGAGACGCTGACCAGCTACGCGGGCCTGCTGCTGGATTCGGTGCTGAACGCGCGCGGCGTGATGCTCTACCGGATGGCGATCGCCGCCGTGGCCAGCCTGCCGGAGGTCGCCCTGGCGATCTACGAGGCAGGCCCCCGGGCCAGCCGCCAGCGCCTGGCCGACTACCTGGCCGCCGAGGCCGCCGCGGGCCGGCTCGCGCTCGACGACCCGCAGGAGGCGGCTGGGTTCTTCGCCGGCATGGTGCTCGGCCGCTTCCAGACGCCGGCGCTGCTCGGCGCCCCGCTCGAGCTCACCGACGCCGCCGTGGACCGCGTGGCGCGCGAGGCGACGGCGCGCTTCCTGCGGGCCTACGCGCCCTAGCTAAAGCAGCCCTTTGAGGCGGTAGAGGGCGTCCATGGCTTCGCGGGGGCTCATGCCGTCGGGGTCGAGGGCCGAGAGGGCCTCCTCCACCTTGGTGGGCCCGAACCGCGCCTCGGGCTCGGCCACGGCGGCGAACAGGGGCAGGTCGTCGAGGTTGGCCGGCCCGGCGGCCTCCTTCTCCAGGCGTTCCAGCACTTGCCGCGCGCGGGCGACGACGGGCGCGGGCACGCCGGCCAGCTTGGCCACCTGGACGCCGTAGGAGCGGTCCGCAGGCCCGGGCCCGGCCTCGTGCAGGAAGATCAGCTCGCCGTTCCACTCCTTGGCCCGCAGGCTGAGGTTGGAGACGTAGGGGAGGCGGCCTTCCAGCACCGCGAGCTCGTGGTAGTGGGTCGCGAAGAGGGCGCGGCAGCGGTTGGTCTCGTGCAGGGCCTCGGCGCAGGCCCAGGCGATGGCCAGGCCGTCGTAGGTGGCGGTGCCGCGGCCGATCTCGTCCAGGATCACCAGGCTGCGCGGCGTCGCCTGGCTGAGGATGGCGGCGGTCTCGACCATCTCCAGCATGAAGGTGGAGCGGCCGCGGGCCAGGTCGTCGCCGGCCCCGACCCGGCTGAAGAGCCGGTCCACGACGCCGAGGCGCAGACGCTT
>Ga0136846_1227873_pt1 | contig 10453 bp, 7 predicted proteins | sample HopSoiMetagenom2_FD_96841 | JGI IMG/M metagenome (GOLD analysis project Ga0136846, IMG submission 96841) | Grasslands soil microbial communities from Hopland, California, USA - 2 Assembly 2016 (version 4) | ecosystem: Environmental > Terrestrial > Soil > Grasslands | place: USA: Hopland... | reverse complement strand
GAATCTCATTCATGTGTTCATGCTAACAGAAGAGCGGATCCAATACACATAAGACTTTTTTCTCAGGAAATTCCGAATGATGAATTTGGGATGTCATGCCCCACAAGTTAGTTGCCCAAGCGCTCCCTAGGAGGGCAGTCTACCACAAGATAGAGTTTGAGCCTGGAGCCAAAGCCCCAACCCCTCCATTTTAGGTTGAGCTCAGGAAATCTTTTCTGGAAGTCATATCGGCCAGATAAGCCTCTGACGGCTCCATATTGATTTTGCCCCTGTTTTCTTTCAGAAGAAGCGGGAGCCATTTTGCATTGAAACTCGGTATCAGCAGAGTCATCTCCTGAGAAAGACTTCTTTATTATTTATACAAGATTTCAGAGAACATAGTGAAGCCCTCAAAGCGCTAACAAAGTCGTAAGTAGAGAAGTTTTCCAAAAAGATACCTCGTTTTTCCATTAAGTGTGCGTTGTCTGATGAAGAATAACGGGGGAGCCAACTCAATAACCTAGCGGAGGAACCGTCCGGACTTGAAATTAGGATGCAACCCTTGCATTTCGTTCTTTTGTTCTTTACTCGATTTTCGCTTTAGCACTCACTTCCTTTGGAATAAGGGCATTTTGATTCTCTACTCGTTCCTAGCCCTCCTGGTCTTAATTCACTTTAGGTGGTCGGTACCTTCGAACTCCCGTTTCTACCTATGGTGTTGAGTATGCCGAATTACTATTTGAGTATACCGAATTAGTTTATTAGCTATCTGCTGATCTACCAATTGGGGTCAGTGGTCTTCACCACTCACTGAGTATGTGAAACCTGTTCAACCTACTAGAATAAGTTCAAGAACGGATCCTGAAGGAAAAGAAAAAGGGAGCAGATCCGGTTCCGTTGACCATCAAACAGTTTCTTAATTATGTTATGTCAAATGAAGGGAAAAAGGAAGGAGTAATAAAAAAAGACTAGAACTACCCGATCCGTTGAAATACGATACGAAGGAAACGGACTTCAATCCCTCATTCTTATTGTTTGTTCTTCTGATCCCCTTGTTTTTCACTAAAAAATTCGGAAGAGGAAAACGACAGCAGCTAAAGTGATAAATAAACAACTGCTCTCCAAGCTTCGGTTTGAGCGTTGGTTTTGATGACAGTGAAGAAAGCTCGCCCAAAAGACGTACGTGGAACCAATGATACAAAAAAAAGAATCAAATATGAGGAGGGTGCATTGGTAAACGGCTCCGCCATAGCTTGTACGACTTCTGAATCCTATTAATGGCGCTCTCCGAATAAATAAGTAGATACAGGCGGACTACATACACGTGCTCTCCGAGTAGGGAAAGTGAGAAATCTACGGTCTTCCATCCGCGGATGTTACAAATCCAATTTGGTCTTGTCCCGTGGCTCGGACCCGGTCGCGTAAATGCAGCTACCACTACGACGGGATACTCTAGTTATTTACTCTGTTTCAATCCCTATTTGGCCATTCAACAGTAGCGTACGGCCTTTGGAAAGCATCTCTTCCTAGAGGGGACTCCCGCTTGTGATCTTCTTCCTTGGGTCGGAGAAAGGGCCCCACTTACCAATTGGAAATGGAAATGCCGAATGAATTGAACCAAACTACGGAAACTGTGGTTGAGCTTGCCTGTCATCAACGAAGGATGGTTGTGAAGTTGGTGGAAGAAAGCAAACCAATGAATGCAGCTAGTCACCCCGAAAGGCGAGCCCATGTCTTTTGAGAAACTGACACAACCTGTTGACTTATCTTATACTAAGGGTCCGTCCCAGCCAACAAGGGATTTCTCATAATTGGAGGATGAAACAGCATCATATCTCAGCTTGATTATGAGAGAGAACCCGGTTTCAGAGCGTGGAAACGGAAAAGAATGAGGTGAAAGGGCCGACCCATGCGGCCCACTTAGAATGTGCTTTGACTTCCCCAGGTTGTACAATAGCACTATTTTATGGACCCAAGTTCGAAAGGATTAGGGCACTGGATTGAAGAATAGCTCAGTCCGATAGAAACTTAGGTTGGGCTGGCGGAGGGATGAGTGGAGCTTCTGTATGACATGTACTGGTGTTTCATTAGTCCCGGGTACCCGAAGCTCGCTTTGAGGAAGCAGTGCCATTTGGTTCTTCCTTCTTTCACGTCCATCCGCGAATGATTTGAGAATTCTTTTCATCACTGTTTGGATCGCAGACTTGACCGTTGTCTATAGGTTATCTTTTGCTTCCACAAAAGACGTACCATGTAGTCAACTTTTTCTATGCAATTATTGATTGCAAGCATGATTCATTTCCAGTTCAATTGTGGAATGTCAATGGCCAACAAAGCCCTTTGAACTCGCTTGGCTTGCTTCTTGGAATAACAGCAGCTAGCTCTAATTGATAGTGATTTTCATCAAGATCCCTAGGTCGAACAATGTGCTGCTCTCTAAGTGAACGGCCAGGGGTTGTTATTGGAATGAAATCCACGCTTCATCTATCGTAAAATTCTATATGTCACAATCAGAAGAAGAAGCAGTCATTGAATCCAGAGGAAATCGCAATCCAATTACCGTGAGAGCGAATTAACAGAGTCAGTTCAACTAAATGGTCAAAATCAGAATAAAGGAAGGTAACGAAATACTTCATTAACAAGGCCCGTTTAATTAACAATTTGAGCTTAGAACGGCCTTTCCCTATCTCTTGTGGTACGGTACGGAAAAAGAAAACCGCGCTTTTTCTTTAGATAATTGAGCTTCTAATGGGCTTTCCCTGCCAGGAGACCAGCATTACCTGTAAAGGGTAAGAATCGACAGATTGTCTCAATCCGACTCTACTAAAGAACATGCGCCCCTCGCGGGTACTCTTCATCGGCAAATCCAATCCAATCGACCTTCCTCTTGATATTTTGATACAACTTTGTGCCTGCTCGGCTTCCTCCGTAACGTGGCCAAAGCCTTGTTGCTATTTACTTCTTCGCATGGCTAGGAATTCCAGGTTGAAATAGGCGTACGTAACAACAATGAAGTCAATATCATATGGGATCGGATCGCGTCATTCATAATGTTCCATTGTATCCGATCCTGTGAAGTTAGACTTGGTATCATAGCTGGTGCGGATCCGTTTAGAGCTTCAAAGTTACCTCATACAGCACCTGGGTCGTCCATGTACGATCACTGCTTTCGCAATAAAGGAGGAGTGACTATGGCTTTGAGCCGCCAGGAAACACTTCATAGTCCGTTTTTTATCGCTCGGCGCAAGCACATACTTTTGCTTTTCTTTAGCTGGAACCATGGAATTCTCACGTAATACTTAATCAGACAGATCTAGCTGAGGATAAAGAAGCCAGTCCATTGAAGCTAAAGATCGTACGAGGGGCACATAGCTGGCATGAAACTTTCTCTTTTCGATACCCAGTTTTTGTTTGGTCTGATCCTGCGGCTCGAGATAACGGTACTTCTCAAAGATTCGTTTCGTTGAGACATTCTCGATCGAGAAAAACGGCTGTCCCGTGCATTAGTTATAATGTAGGTGTAGGTCCTGAAAGCGCAATCTGGTTTTGAAATCAAAGGTATCGCGTAGAAGGGGGACGTGTTTTTCCACCTCTTTTGTGCGCCATCCGTTTCTGCTCTCTTTCTTCGAACCCATAAAGCATAGCTCGTTTTTTGTAACCTTCCTGCTAAACCAACTCAACGCTTAAAGCCTTCATCGACAAAGTCTTGCTCTCCTTCTTTTCTGAAAAGTGCATCTGTACCGAGCGATCTACACAAACTAGAATAGGATTTCAAAGGAGAAATTCCTCGATTGGGTAAATTCTTGATACACCGGCTGTTTCTCTCTCGATGTTAGTGGAAAATATCGTACATAGGAATAAAGGAGAGAGATTCTCCACACGAACGAACGACTCGTCAGGTTCGAACTGACATAGGCGGATCGGATCAAACGAAATTCGCCTTTCTTCGCCTAAAAGGAATCGCTTTATTTACGCAGTTCAGTTGGTGAGTCCTCCTACATCTGCGAGTAAGGGGCAACCTTTTTGATCTCGTTTTCTGCGATCAGAAAACGAATAAGATCAAAAAGGCCATCATTAGTGCAAACAATGCAATAGCTTCGGTAAGAGCAAAGCCCAAAATGGCATAACCAAATAATTGTTTAGCTAATGATGGATTTCGGGCCACAGAATGAATCAAAGAACTGAACACGTTTCCAATACCGACAGCAGCCCCGGCTAAAGCAATTGTAGCAGCTCCGGCACCTATTAATTTCGCTCCTTCTAACATCTCAAGTAAGTACTTGACTTTGCTAGTCGCGCTTTTCCTTCGCTGTTCTTTCCTGGATTTATTTGTCTTTGATTCCTCTTCTCCACCCATAGTGGAATAATAAACCCTGACCTTATCTTGGGCTTGACAGGTAGACTATAAAGAGATTCAGTACAGCAAGCCTGACACTCATATTATTAATCTAATGGGGATCTTGAATTGAAATAAGATAAAGATAATCGAGAGCCATCTGCCAATAGGCAGAATAGATTCCACACTCACAAAGGTTTGAGTCAACTTCTTAAGATAGGCAGGGGTTCTAATTTCATCCTCCCCGAGCACGAACTCGATCATCCTGCCGTCCCCTTTGAGCAGCTTTTCTTGCCTGCCTCTGCTATCATTGATCCAAATATTTCTCAAAGGTTTGGAGACTTAGAAACAAGACAATACAGACAGCTCACAAGAAGATCTACGATTTCTTAGCGAGTGTACTACTAGCATAGCAGAAAACTCAGAAAATTGACCATTCCAATTCTTTTGGTTTGAAACAGCATTTCTTCCCGAAGTGATACCTTGGGTTTGCCCAAATAAAGAATCGCTATGCTGCAGATAGTCCGCCTGCTTTCAATGTTATTATGCTCTGTGAGCTAAATTTCGGTTACTGCCTTCTATTGGGAGCTCCTTATCTTTAGGTTCCTGGGGGCTACGATCCACCGCGTTCCTGTGCTTTACATGAAATGGAAAGATCAAAAAGATCAGAACGAAGCAAGCAGAGCAACTTGACGACTGAACTACATTGGCTAGACAGGCGTGTAGGTTGCTACAATATCCAGAGAGCCTTTGCAATTGCGGTTCGAATCTATCCTTTCTTGCATCGGATCTGTGAAGTTCATTTTGGTCATGCCAGAAACCTATTCTCTATATGTCAATTCGTTTCGCAGAAATTCAGAGATTTGAGAAAGAAAATGAGCCTTTAACGGAGGTACGAGGCGTTACGTTGCAAACGAAATCTAATGAAATTCTCATTCATTCCTAAAAGATAGGATGTTTCTGGAATTGCCCCTGCGGAGGAGAAAGGGTTCCAGGCTCGCCATCAATCCTAGTTGTTGTATCAAAATCTGAAGAGGAAGGCGCATTGGATCATGTCAGCGAGAAATCCCCTTCAAGAGGTACCAAAAGTTGGTTAGAGACCCGATACTTGACCTCCCTCTTTTCTAGATCAAATTGGGTATTCGATTTCTCTCAACATGTAAGGCACTACAAGAATCTCATGTGATTGTCCACTTCTTCGCTTTTGCAGCACATCTCTCAGTGCTTGGCGTGGGAATAGCATCCATGAGTTCTGGCACATACGCACTGGTACGAGAAAGCACAAAAGGTAATGACGAGAGGGCCCTCCTAGGTGCCCAGAAAAAGAGAAACTACTCTACCTCGCCCGGGAGCGGGATTCTTTCCGTAATATCCATATGGGAATGGAAAGGAAGATCCTAACTAAACACAGGTATGGAAAGGCACCAGAGGGTGTTTCGTCAGATGATGATTGAACCGAACTAAATCGCGGATCCAAATCTTGCATTTCTTCTTTACTCGTCAAAGGCCTCGTATTGTTATTCCCTTGATTCATGTGGGCTATCTGCTCTTTATTGTAGGGTTGGGCTTTCCTACTCCCACCTATCCTTAAAAACGAAGTTAGTGGCTCATACTAATCAAATGTACAAGTAACTGACCCTTATCAAGCTTTCCACTAGTCGATCCTCCCTTGCCTGCCTCGCAAGTGTCTATTATCATAGTTACTAGATCAACCAGGTTAGCTATAACAATCTGGCTAAGACATCCAAATAGTTCAGTATGACCAATTGTGGAATTCATTTACTCATGTTAGGCTTCTTTTCTTCGTTTTAGCTCTTTCTAGTATCATCTATCGCGAAGCGTCGCCAATGCGTCTTAAAAATAAACTGGCCTTAGAATCTGTTCTCCATGGCAAACGACCAAGAAAAAGGAAACTTCTATTTCGCATAGCTGCTAAAGTAGTAGTTTTTGTCAAATCATACTTCTGACCAATAGTATCAGTGGCCTTATGCGTCCGCAACCTAGTTTTGTATCTGCGTAGTGAAGGAAAGAAAGAAGCATGTTAAGGTGACTTGAGGGAAAGACTGATCCTGATAGACAAGAATGGTATGGTTGGATTGCCAGTGAATAAGCAGCAAGGCTAAAGCAGGGATTGGATTGGATAAATAAACAATATGAGCACTGGGCTGCAAAGATCTAGCTCGACGTATGCGTTGCTTTCCTCCGCCCTGCCTACCTGGGTAAAAAAAATCAGTCAATCTATTGCCTACTGAATTCTTCCCAATTGACATATAGTACTGTGCTTAATTAAGTGAAGTTCGCTATTCTAGTGCGATGTTCAGTTCACTGTCTCCACTCCACTATTCTTATCTTACATAATAACCTGCCTCTTCTTTAATTGATTGGAAAGCTGGTCAATAAAATGCCAGTGGGAAATCCATTGAGTAGCAGCTCGTATCCAAGGAAAAGGCCATAACAAGGTATTCCCCCCAATCTTATTATCTTTCCCTTTCGAAGGAAGAAGGTCAGACAGCACTGGTCAATAGGATCGGGTGGGCTGGGCACATAGCCCACAATAATAAATGGCAACAAGGCTCAACAGAGCAGAGACACAAGAATACCTATATAGAGACATGAGAAATAATAAGCCAAGGAGATCTTTACAAAACGAGAATTCCGCATCCGGTGAAAGCTGAAGTCACATAGGGAAGGGAGTTTCTGCAGATGGAGAAAAGGGAGATATCACACTGTGTGTGATAGGTTATTAGCTGGAGGATTGAGATTGGTATATGGCATTCAGATAGTCATATGCCACTGAAAGCATGGAAAGACTAGGCTCACCAGGCAGGGAAAGCTAGATATAGCCTCTCTTCCTCCACTTACGGATTCACATACTGGTTGGTATGTTCATCAAGTTCTCGATTACTACTTACGGTGCCCACTGACTCCCTTTAATGGTACGCCAAGATATCGCTCATAACGACTGCAAAGGCGTATTTATTAGCCAGCTGTGGGTGCCGAGAGCAAGCCGGATGACAAGTATTTAGATAAGCGGTCAATGAGAGCGATTAAAAGAGTGGAGCCCTTCTTCCCTTATGCCTGCAAGCCGGATCTATAGTGTCGGGGATATCTTCTGTTTTATAGGCTTTAGGAAGTATAGCAGTAGAGATGACAAGTATTGAGATAAGCTGAGGTATTGTGATGTGATGGATGTGCCCGGTTGGGATTGAGAATCCTCATTCAAGTCAGCAAAGCAAAAAAACTCAGTATTGGGTGTGAACACCTGCTTGTCTGGTTCATGAACCTGAGACTGAATATTTCTAGTAGAAACGAACTCTGAGACATTAGGCAACTGTGAGACAAGGGGAGCATCATGTGAACCATTTGCTTAGCAGTGAGCACTGATTCATTCTGAAGAATAGAAGCTAACCCAACTACTGGTTGCGACTTGAATCAATGGATTGATGAGGCTGTTGCCTTTTTCCACATCGATTGCTATAGGAGTTCAATCCTCAACCTATGTATGCTCAAAGAACTGGATCACGGAACTCTCAGCCCTTCGCCCCAAGGCTACGAAAACGTTTCTACTCCCTTTCCCTTCCCAACGTCATATCTTTCTTCGACAAGAAGGAAAGATCACTCTCTATCTAAATGATAGAACCACTGGCACGGTACCTTTCACATTGGTAAGTCAAATCCTGGTGAAGACATCACGAGCAATGACACGACGACATCATCTCCACTTCGTAGCCCATCGGTCTTCATTCATTGAAGCCAGGGCATTGACTGACTTTCAGCGAAGAAAGACATCAAAAAAGTTCTCCTAAACCTGTTCCTTTCCGTTACTACTACTTGGAATTGGAAGTCTAGGAGCAGGACTAACCTTTTTCTTTCGTTTAAATAAAGTCGAGATGTAGCTTTCTCTATCTCAAGAAATTATTCCACCTCCATTCATTGGAGAACAAAGCGTTATCTGATTAGATCCTTGCTTCAAACTCAACCGAATCAAGTTTCCAAAATAGATGTGGAAGAGGCAAAGGGAAGAGCGGGGTTGCCGAATTGTTTCTCAGAGCCGGACGAAACATCTATCTCTATTTACAATACCCTTACCCCCAAGAAAACTTTGTCGAAAAAGGTTGTCATCGTAATAGGGATTGCACCTCAACATGGCAGCCTTCTGCCAATTGTGTGTTACTTGTACTCTTCTAGGCTTCCTCTTTGCCTCAAGTGATTAAACTCATCAACTACACCAACCACATTTCTTACCTCAAACCTCTCTACAATCTCTTGAATTCACTCTTGCCAAGATACTTGTCCCCTATTCACTAAGAAACTGTTGTACCAGCTTTCAGCTGTCCCCCTAAGGTGCATAGCCGAAAGTTCTACCTTGTACCAATCCGTAACTTGGTACACCGAAAAGTAATGTTCACACTTTTGTATCCAAGACCTGGCCCCTTCCTTTAGGCAATCCACTCTACTTCGTTGTTTAATCTGCTGCCCATATTGATATTGATTTTGCGGCCTTTGTTCTTGCAGGTATTGGTACGGGTCATGCTGTTGAGTTGGAAGCGGTTGGTTAAGGTAAGTATATATTGGCACTTCTGGTTTCATGGAATTTCCAGCATAGGGCAAAAGTATTGGTTGGGAAAATGGGATATTTGGTATTGAATTGGGTCTTGGTTGTGGTGGTGGAGGTGCAGGATTAGGTCTAATATTCTCATGTTTTGAGCTGTGAGGAAGGCCATAGGTGGCTGGAAACAAGTGTTCGTGCCAAGGAGGGGGATAGAGAGGGTTATTTTGGTGATTGGGTCTTTTAGTTACTACTAGAGGTCTAGGTGGTCAGGGGTTTCAAGGTCTGGAATAGGTGTGAGTGGTGGTCGTATTCAGTACCAATGGTACGGTAATTGGAGGTTCAGGCCTAGGATAAGAGCTAGAGGCTTGTTGAGGGGTAGCCATGGTTTCAGCTTCACTGGCAACAGCTGGTAGGGACATTTGTTGTGGTGTTCTAGGAAAATGAACCATATTGCCCCTAGTTGTGTTAATCGAGCTTCAATATTCTTCAACGCTCCGCGCCTTCCAAAAAGTCGTTTTGTTTTTAGGAGTTTCAACTTATTCAACTTAATTATGTTGGCATATGTCGGCTACATACTGGATGCTTTTCCATCATTGTTCGACTTGCACAGAAACAATGGGTCCCTTCTGGTTTCTTTTTCTCCCTCCAAGTTTGTTCTTCATTGTAATGTGTGTCAACTCAACAACAGTGAGCACACCCTTCCTGCTGGTCTTCTTCAACCTTTTTCTGCAGCATTGCTTCTATTTCAATGGATTTTCTTGAGGCACTCCCCAAGTCTTATGGTTATAGCTCCATACTTGTGGTCGTGGACCGTTTCACTGGCTCATTTCATTCCTCTATCTCACCCTTTTAGCTGTATACCCTATCTTGTATCCAGTAGTAAGTCTACTCTTCTTACCCCCTCTCCTCTACCTTTTGTGGCCCATCTATTAGCTTTTTGACCATCTTTGAGTCATAGCGAGACGGCTCTATCTCTTTTCACAAGTACAGCTGTAAGTACAGTTGCGGGCGTCAACGATCAGCAGTACTGAGCTACGGAAAGTCTATCGAAAGGACCTAATCAAAGGCTACTACAGCTATAACTGACCCGCCTATGGAATCTATTGGCTCGGCTGAACCGACATGAAATGAAAGAGAGGAAGGCGGAAGCTATTGGCAAATAGAGGGGGGGATGTTCTCCGTGTCTTTTAGCCCTCACTAGATGACAACTTGCTTACTTTTCACTTCTTCTTAAGCTTGGCAGACTAGTTCCTGACTGACTTGATAGTGCGATGAGCTTACTTGCTCTAGTTCTATCCTAACGATTGACTTACCTGAGTACCTAGCACCGAGGATCGATGTAATTGACTTTCAAAAAGATGCTGTTGATGCTAACACGCATATAAATAGATGTTCCCCACTGCTTGCTCCTCTTACCCGAATGGGGTTATATGCCTTAGTGAAACTCAGGGTAAAGTGGCAGAGGTATGACCTCAGGAAGAAAGAAAGATCGGGCGGGGAAAACGGGGTTCGAACCCGCGACTTCTGGCGTGACAGACCAGCACTCTAACCAACTGAGCTATTTCCCCCTTTCGTAACTACTGTCG
>Ga0136846_1227568_pt1 | contig 10454 bp, 7 predicted proteins | sample HopSoiMetagenom2_FD_96841 | JGI IMG/M metagenome (GOLD analysis project Ga0136846, IMG submission 96841) | Grasslands soil microbial communities from Hopland, California, USA - 2 Assembly 2016 (version 4) | ecosystem: Environmental > Terrestrial > Soil > Grasslands | place: USA: Hopland... | reverse complement strand
TCGAGCCGGTGCGAGATGTACACCACCGCGACGCCGCGGTCGGTGAGGCCCCGGATGACCGTGAACAGGTTCGACACCTCTTCGGGATCGAGGACCGCGGAGGGCTCGTCCATCACGAGCAGGCGGGCGTCCCGGGACAGCGCGCGGGCCATGCTGACCACCTGCTGTCCGGCTGCCGGCAGTGAGCCGACCGGCCGGTGGGTCGGGATCTCGGCGTGCCCGAGGCCCTGCAGGATCGCTCGGGCCCTCGTGTTGACCTCGCGCGTCCGGCTGAAGCCGTACCGGGACGGCTCGTGGCCAAGAAAGATGTTCTCGGCAACGGTCAGCTCCGGGACCAGGTCGAGCTCCTGGTAGATCGCCGCGATCCCGCGCTGGATCGCTGCGGTCGGGCTGGTCAACTGGACCGCCTCGCCGTTGATCCGGATCGTGCCCGCGTCCGGTTGGTGCGCGCCCGTCAGCACCCGGATCAGCGTTGACTTGCCGGCGCCGTTCTGCCCGAGCAGGCAGTGCACCTCGCCGGCCCGGACGTCGAGATCGACACCGTCGAGCGCCCGGACACCCGGGAACTCCTTGACGATGCCGGTCATCGTCAGCAGGTCGGTCGTGGCGCTCATCGGACAGCACCGATCATCGTCGGGTCGACGAAGACGCGGTCGAGCGAGATCTGCGCGCCGCCGCGAACGGCCGCCGCGAAACCGAGCTCCGAGCGGACGATTCGGCAGCCGCCGCCGTCCGGCGCGATCACGCGCTCGCGGATCGCCTTCTCCAGTGGCTCTTCCAGCCACGGCCCGAGGACGGCGAAGTAGCCGCCGAGCACGAGCACGTCCGGGTTCAGGATGTTCACCAGGATCGCTCCCCCAATTCCCAGCCAGGTACCGACGTCCTGCAGCGCGGACAGCGTCCGCGTGTCCCCCGCTTCGGCCCGCCGGGTGATCTCGGCCAGCCGTTGCTCCACGTCCAGCGACGGGTCCCGGACCGGGTCGTCGCTGTCTGTTGCCTTGTGCAACAAGGCGCTCAGCCCGACGACCGTCTCCCAGCAGCCGGTGCGACCGCAGCCGCAGGTCCGGCCGGCCGGTGCCACCGGCATGTGCCCGACCTCGCCGCTGTAGCCGTGACCGCCGCGCAGCAGGTGCCCGCCGGAGACCATGCCGCCACCGACACCCACCGCGCCGGTCAGCAGCACGAGATCGTGCACGGAGCCGCCGGTGCCGTTCTCGGTGTTGCTGCTGTTCTTACCGTTCTTGCTGTTCTTGCCGCCGCTCGTCCGGTCCTCGGTGCGCCGGAGCTCGGCGTATGCCGCCAGCGTCGCGAGGTTCGCCTCGTTGTCCACCCGCAAGGGGTACGTCGGCTCGCCCAGCCGGGTCCGCATCTCCTGGGCGACCGACAGCTCTCCCCACCCCAGGTTCGGCGCGACCTTCAGCTCACCGGTTTCGCCTTCGACCAAACCAGGCACGGCCAGCGTCACACCGGCCACTTGTCCGCCCCGGGTCTGCACGACCGCGACCGCTTCCCGGACCAGCTCGGCGAGCTGATCGAGCGTCGTACCGGGGTCGAGGTGGGCGGTGTCCATCGGGACCCGCTTCTCCAGCACGGGGTCGCCGGCGAGGTCGAGGGCGGCCACGGCCAGGTAGTCGACGTTGATCTCGGCGCCGACGCCGTACACGCCAGTGCCGTCGAGCTCGACGAGCTGGCCGGGACGGCCGAGGGCCCGGCTCGAGTCGGCGGAGCCTTCGCGCAGGAGGCCACGTTCCACCAGTTCGGCGACCAGGCTGCTGACGGTGGCCTTGTTCAAGCCGGTGTCGGCGGCGATGCGGGCGCGCGAGCGGGGACCGAGGTCACGGACGTGCCGGAGGACGACGGAGAGGTTGTTCCGCCGCAGCGAGACGTGGTCGGCAGCGACTCCCTGGCTCCCGGGGCGACGGCCGTCGGTCAACGTCATCTGCCGCTCCCCTCCGGACTTTGTCTGTTGATCCAACAAACTAAGTCGGCACCTGGAACAGCGTCAAGAGGGTGCGGCGGCCGGTTTTGACCGGATCCGCACCGCAGTCGGCATGCCCGACTGGCCTGCCGCAACAGGCGATTGACAAGGTGACCTATTTGTTCGCCCGACGATCAACCATTGGAAGCATGGAGCAGCAACACTCCAGTGGACGCAGCAGACCGCGGCCGCGCTTCAGCGGTTCAACTCGACCGAACTTCAAGCAGCGTTGACCGCCGTACGGCGAAACTCCGACGACCTGATGGCCTAGAAGAGTTCCATGCTGTCTGCTGCTGCGGTGATGACCGGGTTGTCGAAGTAGAGCCGGCAGGCGACGGCGTGGCCGGCGCAGGTCAGGAGTGCTGGTCCGGCCGCGTCGACCACGCGGTAGGCGACCGGGTGCTCGCAACGCTCGAGCTCACCCTCGTTCGGCCGGCCGCAGCCCAGGACGTGGCAGGTCGGGGTCTCGCCGAGGTTCATCAGGGTCAGGCCGTGCTCCGGGCACACACCCCAGCCGACGCCACAGACCTGTCCTTCGTTCGCCGCCAGCCGGACGAGCTTGCCGGCGGTGACCTCCAGCTTGCTCGCGATCTCCCGGAAGGTGTTCGCGGCCTGGTCGAGGTCGCGGCGGAACCGCCGGAGCTCGACGGACTCGGGCATCGTCTGGGTCGCGGCGTGCAGATCCTCAGCGAGCCTCATCGCGGCTACCGCGATCTCGTCCACCCGCACCGGAGTGTTGAACTGCCGGAGCGTCGCACCGTTCGGAACCCGCGGCCGGTCCCGGACCTCGGACAACCAGTCGCTGTGCGGTGCAGGGTCCAACTGGCTCTTGTCCTCGTCGCTCTCGTTCTCATCGGCCCGGTTCTGATCGGGCCGGTCTTCGTCGACCCGATTCTGATCGACCCGGATCTCGTTTGGTTGCGGCGGCTCGGTCGGTGCGGTCGGCTGCTGGCCGGTCCGCTTCTGGGCGGCCTGCTTCTTCCGCGTCTTCGCCTCCGCCGGTGCCGGCCCGGTCGGCGTCACTTCCGGCTGCATCGGACCAGTCTGCATCGACCCAGTCTGCGTCGGACCGGATTGTGCGGGACCGGTTTGCGTGGGACCGGTTTGCGGGTCCAGCTCGATCCGGGCGATCTGCTGATCGGGCCGCCACTCCCCCGGCGAGAACTGCTGCGATCCCACCTGCTGGCTACTCTCCGCGTCCGCTTGCTCGGTGGTCCGGAGTGGTTGCGAAGCGTGACCGGTGGTGCCGTTCGCGGCGATGTCCCCGTTGACCGGGAGCCGGTTGTCCTGCGCTGTCCGCCCGTTCATGCAGCCTCACAAGTCCTGTCCCTGGCACACGCAGTGCGCGCCCCCTGTTGTGCCTCCGGTGGCCGATCGTGCCATGTCACCAGTACCCACGACCAGAGCAAATAGACCCGCGTCACCCACCGCTCCCGCTCGGTTGCGCACAGCAATCGTTCCCCCAGGTCAGAAGGGTCGATTCCCACTCTGGGTAGATCGAATCACACGCTACGCGTTCCTCAACGCGCCTTTAACATTTCCGCACGGAGAGTCGTCAGCCGGTCGCTGTCAGATGTTCGCGCAGGAACTCGACGGTCCGTGCCCGGGCGTGGAAGGCCGAGTTCGGCGGGTCTTCGCGAAGTTCACGAGTAAGCACCGAGTGGGCGCTGCGCCCGTAACCGTCCAGGTTGCCCGGCGCGGAGTCGAGCTCGATCACCTCGAAAGCGTCGCCCAGCTGGGCACGCAGCGTGGCGAACCTGTCGGTCGGCACCATCCGATCCTGGCTGAACCGCAGGCCGAGGACGCACAGTCCTTCGGTCCGCGTGCGCTCCTTGACGACCTCGAGCTCCGCCTGGGAGAGCCCGGGATCGCGGCGCAGCTTCGGGCTCACCGCGAACGGCGTGGCGGGCTGGCTCAGGACCGGCGCCTTCACCACGTCCTCGACCGCGGTGGCAAGGGCGAACCCACCGCTGAAACACATTCCGATCACGCCGACACCGCGCCCCGGCGTTCGTCCGGCCAAGTCGACGGCAACCGCACGCAGGTACTTCGTGATCGGGCGGTCGGCGTTCGCCGCGAAGCAACGGAACTCCTTGGAGACGCACAGGCGGGCGAGCACGCCCAGTTCGTAACCGATGCTCTCCGGGCGTCCCGGCGTACCGAACGGGGACGGGATGACGACGGTGAAGCCTTCGCCGACAAGGTGTTCGCCGAACCCGGCGACCTCGGGCGTCAGGCCGGGGATCTCCGGGATCAGCACCACACCCGGACCCTCGCCCTTCTCGAAGCAGTCGTAGGTCATCCCGACGCCGGTGAACGGCGCCCTCCGCCAGGAGGCCAGATCCGCAGTCATGGCCCGAGCCTAGGGTGCGCGGCCGGCCACGACCTGTCGTCCCGAGAGAAGGTTGCAGCTTTTGACATCGACGCCGAGGCGCGAAGTAGTTGAGCGCTCTGACATACTCCGGGCGACCATCATTCTCACCTCTGGGGTGTCCGGTGTCCTTCCGCCCTGCTCATCTGCTGCGTCTCGGGCTGCCAGCGGCCTTGGTCGCGGGCTCCCTGGTTGTCCTGACCAGCTCATCCGGCTCCGCGGCCCAGCGTCCGTACCGGCCGTCATTTCCGGCTACTCACCAGAGCGCGAAGGCCGAGTTCGAGCCGAACACGGTCGTGGTGAAGTTCAAGCAGAAGGCCACCACCTCGGCGCGGAAAAGCGCCGTCGCGAGGGCCCGCGCCACCACCGAGGACTCGGTGGCGTCGGACATCGTGACGCTCAAGGGTGACCTGCCTGCCACCGACCTGTTGAAGAAGGTCCAGGCCGATCCGTCGGTCGCGGTCGCCTCGCTCAACTACAAGCGGCGGATCATGGCCACGCCGAACGACACGTACTACGCCGGCGACCAGCGGACCTACCTGAACACGGTCCGGGTCCCGCAGGCCTGGGACCTCTCGAAGTCGGCCGGCAGCCAGATCGTCGCGGTCCTCGACACCGGAGTCGACGCGGGTCACCCGGACCTGGCCGGTCACCTGGTGGCCGGCTACAACGCGGTCTCCAGCACCCGGCCCAATCCTGTGGACGACAACGGCCACGGCACCATGACCACCGGGATCATCGCGGCCGGGGCCAACAACGGCGTCGGCGTGGCCGGCGTGGCATGGTCGGCGAAGGTGATGCCGGTCAAGGTTCTCGGCGCGGACGGCTCCGGGTACGACGCCGACATCGCCGAGGGGATCAACTGGGCCGTCGGCCACGGCGCCAAGGTGATCAACATGTCACTGGGCGGTCCGGGCTACGGCGCCGTACTCGACACCGCCGTGGCCAACGCGGTCGGCCGCGGTGTGGTTGTGGTCGCAGCCGCGGGTAACGACGGCAGCGACGTGGTGCAGTACCCGGCGGCGTTCTACGGAGTGATCGCGGTCGCCGCCACCAACCCCGGCGGCGTGAAGACCGACTTCAGTTCGTACGGCAACTGGGTCGATGTCGCCGCGCCGGGCTGGGACGTCCTGACGACCGGCTCGCGAGCATTGACGCCGGCCGGGAACGAGCCCTACTGGTACTGCACCGGCACGTCATGCTCGGCGCCTATCGTCGCCGGTGTTGCGGCATTGGTGAAGAACCGCTGGCCGTCGTTCACGTCGGTCCAGGTCGAGACCCGGCTGAAGGCGCTGGCGCAGGACGCCGGCCCGCGAGGCATCGACCCGTACTACGGGGCCGGAATCCTGGACGCGTACGCCGCCCTGGGCGGCAAGCAGACGACCGACTTCGGCGTGAACGGGCCGGACGGCAACGACCAGCCCGAGCGGGCGATCCTGATCACCCCGGAGTCGAGCCCGTTGTCGACCACGGTCGGGACCGAGGGCGACGTCGACTGGTTCGAAGTGCCTTCCGAGGCGGCGCGCAACCTCCGGATCTCCGTGACCGGCGCCGACTACCAGCCGAGCTATGCGGTGAACATGGGTCCGCGGATCGATGTGTACGACGGCAACCTGCGGTCGCTCGGTTCCGTGGTCAAGGCGTTCCCCGACCTCGATCCGGTGTCGCAGCAGCCGAAGTGGGGTCCGCTGACGGCGTCGGTCGACGTCGCCGCGGGCGCCGGCTCCACCTTCATTGCCGTACGCAACGACAATGCGTCGCGGGACACCCGGCCGTACACGCTGGACATCACCGAGGAAGGCAACGGCGCTGGCGGTAACGGCACGGACTACTCGCTGAGGGACGTGCAGCCGCAGGACTCCTCGACGATCTCCGACCTGTCCATCAAGCCGTCGGTGACATTCGCCCGTGACGTGGACGCGAGCACCGTGACGGCGAGCACCATCCGGCTGGTCAACGCCCGGAGCGGCGCAACGGTCGGAGCGACGGTTGCCTACGAGGCGGCGAAGCGGCTGGCGACCATCACGCCTACTGTGCCGTTGACGGACAACACGCCGTACCGGATCCAGATTGTGGACGGCATCACGGAGGCGGACGGGAGCCGGGTGCTGCCAATCAGCAGCGGTTTCGCGACGGCCGACCTGGCGCCGCAGAAGCTCGTCTTCGACGCGAGCGGTGCGTATCTGGCGGCCAATCTGACCTGGAAGATTCCGCCGATCACCGATCTTGACCAGGTCATCGTCCGGCGGAACGCGACCAGCAAGGCGCCGACGCTCACCACCGGCACGCTGGTGTACTCGGGTACGGCGTCCGCGTTCAAGAACACCGGCCTGGCGCAGGGCGTCACCTACACGTATGCCGCCTGGGTCAAGGACCGCAGCGGCAAGGTCAGTCCGGTCGCCACGAGCCAGCTGCTCGGTATGAAGACGGCGATTGGCACGACATCGACGCTGCTCAGCTACGGCGGGACTGTCACCGTGCGCGGCAGCACGCTGCGGATCGACAACAAGGCCTACGCCGGGTTGCCGACGAACCTCTACGTGCGGCCCAAGAACTCGTCGAAGTTCACCCTGCTGGCAGGGTTGAAGACCTCCTCGACCGGGACGGTCAGCTACGCGTACAAACCGGCGGTGTCGTCGGTGTTCATGATGACGTTCCCCGGCAACACCGACCTGATGGGCACCCGGACCACGGACCTCACGGTGCAGGTGGCGCCGACGGTCTCCGCGGCCCTGGCGCCGGCGTCCATCCGGCTGGGGCAGGCGAGCGCCTTCAGCGGGTACGTCACTCCGGCGCACGCCGGCCAGACGGTCTACCTGCAGCAGTACGGCAGCAAGGTGTGGAAATCGATCGCGTCGGTGAAGCTGAGCGCCTCGGGCAAGTACGCGTTCGGCATCAAGCCCGCCATCCGCGGTCAGATCGCCTATCGGGTCTGGTTCCCGGGCGACGCGGACCACGCGCAGGCCTTCACGGCGAACAAGATCCTCACCGTCAGCTGATGCGAACGATTGCAGCAAGGTCTGCAGCGGGTCTCTGTTAGGTCACGGTCCCTTGACCGTCAGGCTCGGCCGATTTGTATCGTCACAATTGGTTCCACAACGTCCCTGGGGGGCACAACATCATGAAACCGAACCGACGCCAGGTTTTGGTGGCGGCAACTGCCGCCGCAGTGGCGGGCGTCGCCGCCGCCGAGGGCTCCACGGCACAGACCGCCGCAGCCGCCGACCCGTACGGGTCCGGTGCGCTCGGGGACTGGACCGTCCTCAGTCACGCGGTCGCGACCGAGGCCACGATCACCTACGTCCGTGACAACGACGGCGTCTTCATGTTCGGCGACAGCATCTCGGTGCAGGACGGCAAGGCGCTGGCGTCGCAGCTGATCGCGCGCAGCGGCAAAACCATTGCCGTGCACAACTGGTCCGGACGTCCGACCGGCCCGGCCGTCGACGCGCTGCAGAACTGGGCGCTGCGCTACGGCCTGCCACGCCGGATCTTGATGGCGACCGGGTCGAACGACATCTTCAACCCGCCGGCGTTCGGCCCGCAGGTCGACCGGACGATGCGGATCGTCGGTCCGAATCGGGTTGTTGTCTGGGTCAACGTTCAGTGCGCTCGAACCGCGAAGCCGGCAGCCGTCCAACTGGCCGACCAGCGCAACAGCGCGTGGATCAACTCACAACTCGCCGACGCCGACAAGAAGTACCCCAACCTCAAGGTCGTCCGCTGGGCCGAGTCACTGGCCGCCGTACCCTCGCACCTGACGACGTACCTGCGCGAGGGCGTCCACACATCGGTCCCAGCCGGCCAAACCGCCCGAAACGACCTGATCCTGCAAGCCCTGCTGTCAGTCTGAGCCAGGTAGCCGCCGAGCTGGTGCGGTTTCACATTCGGGATCGCAGTACGTCGAACTCGCAGCCTGGGGAGTTCGGGTCGAAGCCGTGCTCGATCAACCAGCGGGACGCCAGCAAGCTTCGCAGGGACCACCATGCGCGGATCAGGTCGAGGTCCACGCCTGCGCCGTAGCCGGCGGCGACGTCGGCGAGATGCTCCTCGTGTCCGAGCGTCAAGCTCGCCAGGTCGTACATCGCATCACCCTGGCTCGCCTCGGACCAGTCGATGATGCCGGTGAGCTTGTCACCGTCGACGAAGACGTGGCTGATCTGCAGGTCTCCGTGCGTGAACACCGGTGTCCACGGCCGGAGCGCGGTCTCTGCGATCTCGCGGTTGCGCGTGACCAGGTCGGCGGGAAGGACGCCGCTCGTGACGAGCCACTCGCTTTCGCCGGCGAGGCGTGCGGCGAGCTCGTCGCGGCTCCGCCGACCTGGCCATGGCGGCAGTGGCGCGTCGTGCAACGTTCGGATGGCGGCACCCGCCGCGGCCCACGCCGCCGGTGAGGCGGTCGACGGCTCACCGAGACGACCGAGTGCCATCCCTGGAAGGGCAGCGATCGCGAGCACGGGCGGCTTCCGCCACAGGATCTCCGGAGTCGGGACCGGCGCCAGGGCCATCGCCTCGACCTCGACGTCGATGTTCGCCTGATCCGCGTCGATCTTCAGGAACACATCACCGACGCGCAGAGTCACGCGCTCGCTATGAGCAACGACAACCTCGACCTCCTCCACGTCGGCCATTGTCGCGGGGATGCTCACCCACGTCACCGGAATTATCAACCCGCGCCCGCCGCCATGGTTGCCCTACGTCTCGGCGGTTGTCGGCCAGGCGGGCCCTCGACAAGTGCCCAGCCAACCAAACGCGGAAAAGGCGCGCAGCCACACTTTCTCTGCCACAATCCAATCTGCGACGACGTGGATGCCTGAACCCTGGGAGAGGAATTGATGCCGGACGAACCCGATGCCGAGATCCGACGCCGGGTCGAACAGGCACTGGGCCGGCCGACCACGACGTGGGCCGTCCCCGATACCGGTTGGTCGGGGGCGATCAGGCACTCAGTCGGATTGGCCGACGGCACGCGCGTCTTCGTCAAAGCCGCCACCGACGACGATACCGAGCGGTGGCTCCGCACCGAACACCTTTCCCTACAGCACGTTCCCGAGCGGTTCGCGCCAACGATCATCGCGTGGCTCGACGAGCCCGGCCGCCCGATTCTCGTCACTGAAGATCTCAGCCGGGCTCACTGGCCGGCCAGCCATCAGGGTGTGAATTGGCGCCCCGGCGATATCGATCTCCTACTCACCGCTGTCGCCGAGCTTTCACATATCGAGGCACCGAACGTTTTCACACCCACACCGCGAACGCGCGCTCGCTGGCCCGGCCTACTGTGCGGCACGGACCGAACGGCCTTCCTCGAATTGCAGCTGTGCTCGGAGAAGTGGCTCGACAACGCCGCACCGCAGCTCATCGCCGCCGAATCCCGCTGCGACGAGGACGGAATGAGCTTGGTGCACGGGGATCTACGCAGCGACAACATCTGCATCGACGGCGACCGGGTCGTTTTCGTCGACTGGAGCCATACCTCACGCGGCAGCGCCGACTACGATCTGGCCGGGTTGCTCCCGACCCTGCACCTGGAAGGCGGCGCGCTTCCCTACGACGTCATGCCTGACGGCGCACCCTGGGCCGCCGCCGGTGCGGCCACGCTCGCCTATCGCGTTCAGCACGATTCCCTGCCGGGCTGGCTGGTCCCGGTGATGATCCGGCTGATCGCGATCGACCTGTCGTGGGCAGCGTCATCGCTGGGGCTTCCGTCGCCCGACGGCACCGTCCCTCGCTAGCAGAACAATTCTGGATCATCCGAGTCCGCGTTCTGGCCACCGATCGCGAACAATCGGCGGGCGCACGCACCCGGGTGGCGACGAGGCTTCCAGCGGGTCGTCGTCACCGCCGGCGACAAATCACCGTCGCCGACCTGCAAGGCGAGATCCTCATCGAGCACACCAGACCCGTGCCCGGAGTGACCTACGTCGGCAACGGCCACCCCCGCGGCCCATGCCAAGGACCCCTGAATCCTCACCGATGTCCTGACGCACCCAGTGTCACCGATGTCCTGATACAGAACGGTCACCGCTGTCCTGAGACATCACAGGCGCTCCGAGAATCAGTTTTGGATCGAGGGGAACATATGTTCGAATCTCGGGTATGGTGGGG